>JAABUP010004651.1_pt1 | contig 22096 bp, 24 predicted proteins | sample 5559201 | NCBI WGS metagenome assembly JAABUP01 (sample SAMN10711887, study PRJNA513373) | rock metagenome | isolation source: Antarctica rocks | place: Antarctica | reverse complement strand
CGGAGAGATCGAAGTCTGACTGTGACGGATCGTTCTTGACCTGGGGCGAGTTTCTGGCGCTTCCTCATCGCCTGAGGCATCTTGGGAAGAGTAAACTGCGAACAACCTGATCAGCTATCAACGTAAGGTCAAAGATTAGTATAGCCCTACCGGTCCCTTTGGCTCAAAGGTCTTTGGATCGGCAACATAGTCCGGCGCCAGCTTTATTGGCCGGCCGTTAAGGGTTGAAAGGAATGACTTGGCGAAGCTGATTTCCGTCATGATTCCTGGGATTGAGAAGCACGATAACTGATTTGGTTCTTGTTGGCCCGTGTATCGACTGCTGGTGAATTTCTACAGTGTCAATGGCGAACCGACAGCACGCTTCGTCAGTCCACGAAATAGGTATGATGCGTGGGAGTGGATACAGTAGTTGGCGGGAGCTTGGAGATCGCTAAATCTGACTTTGCCGCTAGACCACCCTTGTCGGGCGGTGTGATAGTTTTGGAAAGTTTCCGCCAGAAATCTTCGAAGTCCAGGAAGCACTCAACAAAGCGCCCGAAGCATTGACGAACTTTCATCGCAGCTGCCACTATGGGTGTCGGACGCCGTATGAAAAAGCAAGGCGCTCCGCCGCCATTGAACGAGTCTCGATGTCTTGCATTGAAGAAGCGCAAAGCCGGCGAAGTTGAGACGGATGACCGCACCAAGAAACGAAGAACGTCCGGCGGAGACAAGCAGTCAGGACCGTTAAAGAATGCATCTAATAGCGCCACAAACTCAGAGTTGAAGCGCAACACGAAAGGGAACTACGTTAGGACGAACCTGAGGCAATCCGGGAAAGGAAGGAAAATATCTGCAACTGGAAGAGCTGCGAAACCAGCCGCAATACCACTGCCGGCAGACAGTTCCGAGGACGATGAAGTGGATCCACAGCTTGATGAGGTTGCTCATGTCGAGAGCGTGGAAGAAGATATCGAGTCTGAGCTAGATACAGCAATCACAGGCCAGCAAGATGAGTTTCTAGGATCAGACTCTTCGGTCTACAACTCGGACCCAGATCATGAGAAGGCTATGTTCTCAGAAGACGAAGATGAGTCGGACGCGGAGGAGAAGCTTACTGCTGCCAATATAGAGGGTCTTTCACGTCGACTGGACGCAGAGCAAGAAGACGAGGCAGCGAACGCAAAGTTGGAGCTGGAGGAGGCAGCCCTGCAAACCAACATAACTGGAGATCGCCCGAAAGTCTTGGAAGATACAGAGAGAGACGGGGAGGGGCTAAATGCCACTATACGGCTGGCACCAGACTTACAATTACTTCGAAGTCGCATTACAGACACAATTCGAATACTCGACGACTTCTCTAATTTGTCTGAAGAGGGACGGTCTCGGGCAGATTATACTGGCCAACTTCTGATAGATATCTGTGCATATTACGGATATTCATCATATCTTGCCGATAAGCTATTCAACCTGTTTCCTCCCCGCGAAGCCTTTGCATTTTTCGAAGCCAACGAGACCGCCCGACCCGTCGTCATCCGGACAAACACCCTACGAACACATCGGAGAGATCTGGCACAAGCTCTTATCAATCGCGGAGTAACTCTAGAACCCGTCGGAAAGTGGTCAAAAGTTGGATTACAGGTCTTTGAGAGTCAAGTGCCATTAGGTGCAACACCCGAGTACTTGGCAGGGCATTATATTCTCCAAGCTGCATCTTCCTTCTTGCCAGTGATGGCCCTAGCGCCGCAGGAGCATGAAAGGATCTTGGACATGGCGGCTGCACCTGGTGGGAAGACTACCTATATTGCTGCACTCATGAAGAACACAGGCTGTATCTTTGCGAACGATAGTAACAAGTCAAGAGCAAAGGGACTGATCGGTAACATTCATCGGCTGGGAGCGAAGAATACCATCATTTGCAACTACGACGCAAGGGAGTTCCCAAAAGTCATTGGGGGATTCGATCGTGTGCTTCTCGATGCACCGTGCTCCGGAACCGGAGTCATTGCCAAGGATCCCAGTGTGAAGACGAACAAAACGGAAAAGGACTTCATGATGTTGCCACATCTGCAGAAGCAACTTTTGCTAGCAGCAATCGACTCGGTAGACCATGCGAGCAAGACTGGAGGCTACATTGTATACTCGACCTGTAGCGTCACTGTTGAAGAGAACGAGCAAGTGGTGCAGTACGCGCTCAGCAAGAGACCGAACGTCAGACTTGTAGAAACTGGTTTGACGTTCGGTGTCGAAGGGTTTACCAGCTACATGGGAAAGCAGTTCGATGCAAAGATGAAGTTAACGAGACGCTTCTACCCACATGCTTACAACGTTGACGGCTTTTTCGTGTCTAAATTCAGGAAAACAGGGCCGACCACCGGGTCTACAGCGAGAGCTGATATCAATGGCGCTAAACAAGATGACAGCACCGTCGAGGACAAGATGCCCATAACGACAGAAAGCGAAGAAGGAGATGACTTTAGCGGATTTGACGATGAGGGAGACAAAACATACATCGAAAAGGCGGAGAGAAGCAGGCTGCGAAGAAAAGGCGTGAATCCGAAGGCGGTGCGGAAAGGAGCGAAGGCCAACGAGAACCGGACCACCGGTGGCATTACAGAGAAACCTATCACCAATGGTACGGTTTCTGAGGGTCCCTCGAAAGCAAAAGCGAACAATAACCTGGGTGATGGTCCGGCTTCGGTAGCTAAAGCCGTGAAGACGTCTGCGAGAACTCCGACTGTGAATGGGAAGACCAAGATACGATCGGAAAAGTAGAGTTTACCAATTATGTGTATGCAAATCTCAAATTTATTCAAGCGATCATCATGTCTCGATTCAGCCTGTTCAGAGTACCCTACAGTCCAAGTGATCGTGGCTTAGTAACTACATGCTTAGTAATTTTAGTAAGCAGTGCCGCCACGAACCTCACAGCTAGACTAACATATAACAACAACCCATTCACCGAATAATCATCCAACTATATGAAGCCAGGATCTTCAAGCCTTCACACTGCTTGTCAAAGTCCTTTAGTCCTCCTCAACACAAGATGTGACTGCAAAGTTTTGCACACCCGATCAAGCATGCGGTCAAGGTGCACAACATCTTTTTATTATTATTCGCCTCTTTACTATGTTGAGCTTACTGGAAGAGAGGTAATCTTAGAGAGAGAGAGTTTGTCAATTTGGAAGAAAACCATTCTTGAAATGGAATCAAACCCTCAGCCTTGACGTAAGAAGCTGATGTTTACAGTCAAACAAGTGTGTTGTATCGTTTCATATGTAGCTGTTTAAGCTTGCATACGAGCCACTCAAAACGGAGTAATGACAACAACCAGCCACAGATCTTCTCTCATGCTCAAAGAGTTATTATGACTTGGTGCTGCGGTCCGCGGACTTCACACTAGTTAAGGTTGCTTTGCCCCTGCCTATGTCTGTCCATTGTCTGAAGTGTGAGGACTCCCCACGCCCTAGGAGGGATTTTCTAGAAGACAGGTTTCCGCCGAGGAGCCTGACTTTGCTTCCACAAGACACTGCAGATGCACAGCCGCATTCATCCGTGTTCTACTAATCTTCCCTCTGCCTGTCTCTGAATAGACTCACTTCTCCTTGTTTCATTGATTCCATCGAATCGATTACATGTGGATTGGATCTCGGAGTGCAATGTAGCGTCGTTGTTTGTGTCACAATCATCTTGTGTTTGATGCGCTCAACTCGCGGAAAGTCACTGAAACGAAAGCGTTAGGAAATCAATCGAAGGCGTATGACGCTGGATATTGATTCGGAAGTCTATATGAACCAGGACATCCCGTATCCCAATCCCTGGAGCAGCATACCTGGAAGCAGACTCGAAGATCCTCGAAAACCCCCGAGCAGTCTCCACACCTTTACCGCGAACATGCACCTCCTCACCGTCTCGACCTTCATCCTCGCGGTGATCGGAACCTGCGTTGCCGAGGCCATTCCCGCAGGTGTCATGTTCCGCCCAGGTCCGAACAGTATGACCGGCCCAGGACGCAGACCTGGAGGACATTTCTGGGCGTGCATTCGATGCGACTTGGAGTGTATCGCGGTACTTGCCGGCTGCACTCTTGTCTGCGTCATCCCGGAAGTCTTCCAGCCAGAACTGTGCGGTGTAAGTGGCCGGTCGTCTTCTTCTCAACCATGTCCTTTGAAGGCAATCTCGAGAGTGGTCTGGCAGAAAGGCTAACGCGTTCTCCATTATAGTTGTGCATTGCTGGCGCAGGTGGATCGAAGGCTTGCGTCGAATGCATCCCCATATGCCATCGTTCATCGTCAAACGCACCGCCTGCCAATTGCTCCAAACCCGCGTATCAAAGGTAGATTTGCCCCCACAACAACGTATTTCCCTGAAACTCTCCCCCAACCAATCCTAACGATTGTGGCCTCTAGATGTAACGGCAAAGATAACACGCCTGGAATCTGCACGGTCAAGGGGTTTGCCAAAACCGTTGACAATGCCGGTAAGCACACCTCTCGAGGAGGACTTTATCAAAGTTGCATGGAGGCTGACATTCTTCTCAGGCGGCCAGTGCGGTGGCCTGAAGCCCGATTGCGATACGTCGGTCCAGCCTGTCAAGGGTTGTAAGGTTTCTGCAGCAGGATCGCGAGAAGGCGGGGCGACGGAGCGGCTGGATGTGTAAATCTAGGAACTTTACAGCAGCGCCCGCAAAGAAGGGCGAGTAGTTATTGCATTTCGCATATGGTTCTGACGGCGAACGCTTCGTACCTTATCTATCGTTGTGTGTGAAATGGATAAGCCAACATGGTAGGATCTGCACCTGGTGCCGTACCGTCCCTGACTATCTACTACTAGCTTGTGATTGCAGGTATGTGCATACTTCACTGAGCTCTCTCTCTTCATCTTATGCAGACCGTCAATCGTGGACTTTAGAGCAAGGTACGCCTTCAATGGCCCTTCCAGGGCTGGCGACAGCATTTTCCATGGACCGGGATAGGTCGTCGTGATGCGAACATGCAACAGAGGGAAAGTTCCACAGAGCACAGAGTTCCAATGTTGATGTGCCGTTGATTGTTACAATCCACAGATCAACTCTCGCTCTATTGAAAGGAGGGAGAGGTCGCTATACATGATGCGCCCTTTCATATCGCCGGACAAAAGCACCTCGTACTATCCAGTAGACCCATCATAGCACCATCCATCATCTCATTCGTTTCCGAATCTTGTGGTATCATCATCATAACAGCGTAATCATCTCGCGTATCCTGACCAATTTGACCCTGCCACATATTCTCCAACCGTATCAATCAATCAGGTCCGATAAATCTTCACCACAGCCCTAACAGCCCTACGACAAACAGGACAAATGTCCACCTGCCTCGCGCAATCGACACACGCACAAACATGCCCGCAATCGTAGAACAGCGCGTCCTGCTCGCCTTCGTAACAGATCTGACAGGACATCATCTCCTCATCCGCGACGAGATAGTGCATCGTGCCCTTGCCGAAGCGTCTGCCTTTCTTAAAGCCGCCGATGTACGTGTTGCCCGTCGCGGCGTAGATCATCTTGCCTTCACCGTGCATCTGATCAGCAAGCCAGGCGCCTTCATAGACGTCTCCGTTTTGGTAGGTCATGGTGCCTAGGCCTGAACGGTTGGACGCTACGAAGTTGCCGACATAAGAGTTGCTGTTCAAGTCGACGATGATGCCCGGGCCATAGGCGCGGCCGCGTTTAATCGTGCCGGAGAAGTATTCAGTGGAGAAATAAGATTGGGTCATGGAGCCGTTAACTCGATTCGGGAAATTCGAGCACAGGCACAGGTAGCGTAAGTAGTCGGAAGGATTGGCAAAGTCCCCACGATCCTCGATGAGTGCGACCCTGGTCATTGTCAGTCATATCTAGCTGCTAAGAACCGACATTGTGGCTTACTCCTCTGTGGTAGGACTGATCTGCGAGATGAGTATGGACCCATGAACCAAGTCTTCGTCCTCAAAGCTTCTGCCCGGATCCACAACTTTGGCGCTGTTTAGGTCGACTTCTTTCCAGATCGTCCATGTGGATCTGTGAGGAATCTCTGCGTCGGCTAAGATCGCCTTTACGGTCTCCAGGATCTTGTGCTTTTTATTAGTCACAAAACCACATTTTGCAGTGAGAGATTGTTTTCCAACGTCGTAATGCTTGAGAAAAATGTAGACAAGATCCGAGGTGAAGAGCTGATTCGTGGAAGAGGGATCAGTGTTTATAGATCGCCCGATTTGGGTCAGTTCAGCAGCAGTGCCGGAAGTAGCCGTAACCTCTGCAGTACCTTGATCTACAGTTGGACCGTTGGTCTGTATAGGTGACAAGATCTCGACCTGGTCATTCTCCATCTCGACGTCTTCCCCATTGTTTCCAGGCGATGGATTTGGCGTGTTTATTGATGCTTCCCCATCGTTTGCTACAGAGCTGTCAATGGTCTCCGAGCCAGCGATGGGTGGAGAGAACTCTAGCAGTCTAGCTGTGAAACAGATTCAGTATAAAGATGTGATCATATCCGGGCTTGACTCACACAATGGAAGAACGACAGCCCAAAGACACCTCAAGGGAAAGTCATGCCCAACCACTGCCAATGCGGTGTCTGTGGACACACTGACAAGCTTTGGAGCACCTCGGACGGTCCCTAAGCCAGCTTGCATAACCCACAATATACATTGCTCGGATTCTTCTCCTTTGCTGATCAACGAAGCTACTTCACGCTGGACGTCGGCAAGTGTGCCCTTCGCATCAAGTGTAATGTGGTAGACGTAGTCCGACGGTCCAGACGACCACTGTGAGTCATAGACATCAATAGATCCTTGACCCTGATGAGCTTTGAAGACGTCGTCATGGAAAACGCGGAAGGTTATTTTCTCCTCTTCCGGCTTGACCTGAATCGTTCCAGTAGCGTCGTCGTCGGCAGGCGCAATAGTAGTGGAGCCTTCTTTGATCCCTTTGTGGACTTCATTTTCTGTAAGAAGATTTCTAAGTAAGCCATCCCTTGCCGCGAACACAGTCCCTTTCAATATATCCGAATGAAGACACTTACTAAGCCATTGTGAAACAAATCCGCTTCCTTCCGGTTCACCTTTGAAGACATCGTCTCGTACATACATGACAAGATATGCCACCGCTGCTGTCTCTTCATCCCTTTCACCTTCCATGAATCCTTCGTGCGCACGGATAGCTTGCTTCCTCGTCAAGCATTGGACCTGATAACCCTCTCGTTCTCCAAAGAACCTAAACCATTTCGTGCGTGGCCCACCTGGTCGGACGACGAGATAATACAGACCAGACTGAAGAGCTCCACGATGCACAATCATCCCGTAGAGCGAGTAGCTGGGGTTGGCTGACCCGTCCAGAGGCTGAAGGGGAAACTCAAGATGTTCATCCAATTCGACCCTGTTAGTGATCTTCCTCCACTTACGCGTGGTGCCGTCAAACTCTTGTCGTTCGAGTTCGATCTGAAGCATTTTCGGCGCAGATCGAATCACAGGTCCGGCAATAGACTTGCTGCTGTCAAGAGCTTCAGTCAATGCTTCTTGGATGCTACTAGCATTCCTGGCGAGAAGCCGAATGCTTGGATATTCAGTGTGAAGTGTCGGCCCCACGTTCTGGTCGGTAAGTAGTTCTCCGTCCAAAGGTCGGTGAGTCGGTGGGGATACATAACCGAAAAGCTCCGCCAGTTCTTCCTGTGTATCTGTACCTTTGGCTTCCTGCTCCATCTTCCGCTTTATGATCTCCCACGCCTCAAGCGTGTCGATTTTAGCCGTAAGATCGAGCCCGTACCAATTGAGTGCTTCAACAATAGGCGTAAGATCGACTGTCATCGCCGTTGGGACTTGGTGCAGTGTAAGGTAGAAGATGCGCTGAAGTGCGGCGAAAAGAGGCTTCGGCCTCAAATGGGGCTCTTCGGCAGGATTTGGAACATGAATCTTAGATACCAGGTCCTGAAAAGGTGCAAGATAAAGCCAAGCTGCCATGCCAGCAGTGAAAAAGCTTTCTCCGTCCATCTTGGTGGAGAGCCCCCTAAGTCCGGTCTTCACAAAACTATCCCAAGGAGGTCCTCCCTCGGATCGGCTCCACCACAGTGAGCCCGTGGAATCCTTGACGATGCGAATGTATGCGCTGAAGGATAAAGTGTCGTCGCGGAGGAGAGCTTGTCTCTGACTACGTTGTCGCAAGTGAATCTCGTCCCAAGGACCATGAAAACGTCTTCGTCCGAAATCGACGTTATCATTCCAGAACTGATGTTGTTCCTTGAAGCTGTATTGCACGCGCGGTTCTGCGGGATTGTAGAGCACAACGCCAAATTGAGCCGCAACCGCCCACGGAACGTGGTCGTCAATCTTGGCCGAAGAAGAAGATTCCTGCTTGGAAGGCTCTTCATCACGAACATCGCGGACCAAAGCACCTTCCGTGGCTTCAACCGCAGACCCCGCGTCGTCATCTGATGCATTCTTGTCACTACCAACGTCCTTACCATCACTTATCTCTTCATCTTCGTTGTCATCGTCCCACGGCTCAGGTGAGCACGCGACGTAGACGCTCAACTGGCTCGTCTCATCACCTCTTGGAAAGAGCCTTATTACCCAATAGAAGCCTCCAATGAACTTTTGCGGGGATCTGAGAACCGTCTTTCTATTTGGCTTCTCGCGGGTTCCACGAACGTTTTTTAGGGTCCAATCAATTCGACCAGTTTCAGCTGGCACATGCTCTGGATCGTCGAGCTCTTCCCAGAAAGCTTTCTCCCAGTGGCTGTCTGATTACTCCGTCAGCCTGTATGCAAGATGTCAATTTCGTTCAGTCTTACAATCAAGTGCACTTATCTCTGGCCCTGCCTGCTCAATCTCTTTCAGCTCTTCTTCATTAGGTACCGAAGTATCTTCTACTAAGTCAGTCCACCATGGATCCTCCTCGTCATCTAGCAAGTCTTCGTCATGTTCGCCTTCTGGGTCTGGTGGGCTGTCTGCTGGCGGCGCCTCAGTACCTGTTCCTTGTGGAGGCATCTCCGTAGAATCTGTGTTCCCCAGATTGCCAAACGAAGCAGTGTCCAATCCAGCTGTTGCTGGCTGAACAATCTCCATACCATCATTACTGTCTATGCCACTCCCGTTAGAGGTTACCCTCACAAGGTTCTCGGTTTCGGGGATTGGCAAGCTAGAGGTTGGCTCGATCGTCACTATGCCGTCGGGCCCCTCCGATGTTACGCTGACAGGTGCAAGGACGGCCCTATTTAACGAAAATGCGCGGGGGAGGCTACCGCTACTCGTATCAACCTCTCCCTGAGCATGATCAGGTGTTGTATCCATGTCATCCTCGTCCTCTTCTGAGGTATCTGTCTGAGACGCAAATACCGTAACAGTATCTGACACGTTTCCGTTGGAAGAAACTCGGTTGTTTCCCATCTCTGCATCCATTCTATCATGGTTTTGCCCCTCCATATGAGCTGACAGGACAGGAGCGTTGAGGTTCATCTCGGCTGCATACGGACGTGCAGGTGAGGGTGAAGGCAGTGGAGGTGGGCGGTATGAACGAGACTGGGATGGATTAGGAGTTGACAGTCTAGGACCGAAGAGTAAAGGTGGAGGATCGATGTTCACGGGGGAGCTTATGGCAACCTCCATGATCGAAGCAGTGAATACCGACGGCTAAGCGGCCAGCAACGAAGCTCAACCAATGTCAGTGAATGAGAGCATACAACGGTACACGGAGGGCGTGAAGACAGGCGTTCGTTTGCTATAAAGGCTTCTAGCGGTGAGCTGCTCCGTCTGCTGCAGGGTATAATGCCGCAAGCTGTGTGATGATGCTAGCTGCCGCAGTCTTACTTCCGTACAAAGACCAAGATCATATATAGTGCCTTTAGGACGTGAAGATATCAAGTAGCATGGACGATAGAAAGCAGAAGAAAAATTCCCGTCAGGCGTTCTAGAAATACAAAGGCATGCCCAGTCACACAAGGCTGCAACAGCAAGCTCAACCACGCCGCATACATTGACGAGTACAATGAATCACACAATGCACGGACGCACAGCCGGTGTGGCGGCCTGTGGCTTGACCGCCTTAACTAAACTGAATCCTACAACCATCCTCGAATTGGCATAAAGTTTTCGAATAGGTCAAGCGCTTGAACTGAGCTTGACGCATAAGGTCTGTGCCACGGACCATATGCAGATCACACACTAATCTCAGGCTAAGGAACTTCAAAATCATGCATTTGTTTAAACCAGTGCATTGCAGCCGTTCTCCAACGGATTTACATGATTATTTTTCATTTTATAGGGAATTACGAGGCCTTTCCAAAGAGCCAAGAACTATAAGGTTCCATTGAGAAGCGAGAAAGTTGTTTCGCTTTGAGTTATGTGCACTCAATTTTGAACTTTCATCAGGTATGACCGAGTGACAGAATAGAACATTAGAATTGACTATCCATAACTTTCAAAGCAATACAACTTTCCTGTTTCCTGACGGATTCTTACAAGTTTCAAATCATTTGAACGGCCGCACAATTGCGTACAAACTCAAAAAACAATCATGAAAATCCGACAGAGAACGGCTGTATTGCACTGCTTTAAGCAATTGGTCAGGTTACAATTAAGAGATTGAGAATCTGGCGCCGAGACAAGAATATGTGGAGAGAGTACAGAGGCAGTGCGCAGGAACCGCTCGTATGCTACGACGTAATATGAAGTAGTCGAAAGCATTCTCGACAATCATGTCTGTACTTGGATGTCTATCTCGAATTTCCTTAAGTTAAAACAGCAATCCTAAGTAGATCTAAAGTGTTGCTCGAACCCAGTGAGAACATATCGATATCTCGCCCCGCCCTTATCCACAGCTTCGACGGCTTTCTTGCAGCCCTCTTCAGACACAGGAATCGTCTGGATCCACGACTTGATGCCTGCTTTTGCCGCCAAGGCAAGCATCTCGTTCATTTCCTGATGGTTTCCAATGTGCGATGCGCCCATTGAGCATCCGTTGGCTGCAAAATCGAATGGGCTAAGCTGTGGGAATGGCGTGTTAGGAAACCCTACACTTCGCGAACGTTAGCGAGGAACGACCAAAACGTCTTTCAACGCAGGATAACGTACGTGACAAAGTCTCCATTGACTTTGAGAAGGCTAAGGTATTCCTTTATGGGGAAATTCGTGTCGCAGTCGCTTGTGCTTATGATGGTGTCGAGAGTGTATTTGTAAGGCGCTTCCCAGCCAGCTTTGCCTGACAGGATGAAGTGTTTCGCCCCCATCTGGTTTGTTTAACTCAGTCATTGGTCGGGGTGGATGTGGCAAACCTTCTTAGCATCTACCTTCTTCGTAGGCGAGTGCGAGATGGCATACACCTCCGCGCCCATCGCGGCGGCGAACATGATCCCAAAATGACCCAAGCCACCAATGCCCACAATGCCAACCTTCTTTCCGGAAACAACCCCCTTTCTCTTCAGAGGCGAGTAGACCGTCAGGCCCGCACACAGCATGGGCGCAGCAAGCTCGCTCTCGAGACCGTCGGGGATCTTGAACGTGAAGTTTTCCGTGGAGCGGATGTAGTCTGAGTAGCCGCCCATAGTCCGTGTGCCATCCGGCCAATAGGAGTTATAAGTGTCGACCATCCCGTCGAGGCAGTAGTTTTCTTGGCCGGTCGTGCAAGTCTGGCAAGCGTTGCACGACCCGATCTGCGCCCCGACGCCGACGCGGTCCCCGACTTTGATCGAACTGACCTTGTCTCCGACGCGAGTGGCCGTGCCAATTATCTCATGGCCGACAACTAGGGGATACTCGGGGACTTTCCAACCCTGTCGATGAGCGTCAGCGGAGCTCTTCTTGCTGTAGTACCCAGGGGGATCCTTACTCCAGACAGCGTATGGACGTCGCTTCCACAGACCTGAACGCATGTTAGCCCCTCTTCATCCAAGCCAGGTAGTAGGCAATACCCCGCAGCATTCAATCTTGACGTCTATGTCGTAGTCACCCCATCGTTTGGGCTTGAAGTCCATGAGTTTGAAATCAGACCATTTCTCATGCGAGTGTGATGCGTAGCCCGTGAATGTGTCCGCCATCGTTGTCTTAAGAAAGTTTGACTGGCCCCACGTTGTTGGGATCCGGTCGTTATAAGAGGCAACTCGTTGCCCACTCTTCTTGAAACTCCAGGATTGCAATCTCCCGGAGAACAGGTCCGCACACGGACAAGTAGTGTTAGGAAGAGCATAGCGGAACTAGGTCGTCACGTCCGACGTAGTACTGCTTCCATCGGAAGACAAGGCCCATGCCCGTGATAGCTTCTGGGTCATCGCCCGGCTGAGAAGATACGGGGTAAAGCCAAATCCTAAGTGGCTCATATTGTCAAGATCTAGCTTGTGATCGGGATGACTAAGGCAGCAATCAGATCGTATTGACTATCTTCATCCTACCTAGCTAGAACGCCGAGCATCTACGTACTTTCTTGAGTAGACTACATATCCTGCCATTAACAACGGTTGCTCCAGAGGCAACACGTCTCGATTAGATCGATTGATCAGATCCTTCACGACGATTACTCTTTGCGTTTTTTTCATCAAATTTCGCGACCACAGGCGCGTCCGTAGCGGTGTGCAATATCTGCATATTCTCCTTTTTGAGCCGCTCGAATTCTTTCTCCGCCTCCCAGACCCAGGGTTTGTCGGACGCAAACAGTAAGTCCATCTCCTCCAGAGTTCGCTTCTTTGTCTCGGGGTACAGGCAGTAGACAATAGGAATGGTCAGGAAGTTGACGCAGCCGTGGATAAGAAAGGTATACTGAGAGATAGCTGAAGTTCTTCTGTCAGAAAGATTGCTGGGACGTTCATTCTTCTGGGAAGACAAGAGAGTAACTCACAGGCGAACCAAACAGGAACGAGCAGGGCAACAGTGCCGCAGCCGAGGCCCCAACCAACTGTTCCAAACGCATTACCCTTGGCTCGCACCTCGAGCGGGAAAGTCTCGGTTGGGTAGACAAAGGGAACGTCAAGCCAGGTCGAGGCGAAGATACCTGTGAAGAAGAAGACAAAGAACGCCGAGGCGGCACCCCAGGCTTGAGCTTCTGCGGAGCCCACCACTTGCTTCTTCAACATTGTGACCATGCCAGTCTGTTGAAGTCATGTCAGAAAGAGTAAGCTCGAGACGGCATGAGAACAAGGGTGCTCACCTCGAGAAACATGCAGACGCCAAGGCCAGCCGCGCCAACCCAAAGCATCCACCTTCGACCCACTCGATCAATGAGGACCATGCCGATAAGAGAGCAGAGACAGGCTCCGATATTGTTGATTCCGGCGAGGAGCTGAGACTTCTCCGTGCTGTACCCAGCGAAAGTAAACATGATAGGTGAGTAGACTGTGATGGTCGTGATCCCAGTCCTTGATTTGCAGATTAGCAGTTATGCTTTATCTGCAGGAAGATGAGGAGGCCTACCAAGCTTGCAAGAAAAGAAGCCACAACGAGAGTTGGACGCGGCGACCTAGATGGAGCTTTCCGCTTCCGCGACCAATAAACATCGAGATATAGTCATTATGACTGGACGTCTGGCGCTCTAGCTCAACTGCTCCCATGATATCCTGAAGTTCTTCCAGAGCTCTAGGGTCCTGAGGATCACCGCCACCACGCAGACGTCCAAGAATGACCCTGGCTTCGTCAATACGGCCTGCTTTCACAAGCCAGCGAGGGCTCTCAGGCATGATAAGAATCATAAAGAAGAGGACGACCATCGGTCTATCGACAGTCAGTCTGAAAAGTTCAAAACCGGGGCGGTGACACATACATAATCTGGAACGCAAGTGGAAAACGCCACCGAAAGCCCCCGAGACCACCGTTTACGAAACTGACACCATATTCCAGCCAGTAAGCTGTGATGAGGCCAACATAATTGAGAGTGAATTCGAATGAGACGAAAAAGCCTCTTGTGTCCTTGTGAGAGGTTTCGGCGCTCCAGACCGGCAGGATCCCGTTGAAGATACCAGTACCCATACCAGTTATGATGCGTGCGCATAATATCCAAGGGCCGTTCATTGCAGAAGCCTAATTACTCATCAACGTCAGTAACAACTGCTAGGTAGACGAGAAGGTGGCACTGGGGAACGTACCTGCAAGGCAGCGCCCAGGATTGCAAAAAAGCAGCCGATTGTAACCGTTCGAATCCGGCCGATACGGTCACTAATTGATCCTCCCATAAGCGTTCCGATTGAAGTGCCAAGGTAGTAAATGGCAACTATTCCACCCTGCTTCGAAGGGTTTGTAACGGTTTCTCCGTAGCCAAGATCCATAGTTGTCTAAATGAAAAGATCAACCCTCGGACCCTTTGATAAGCCTGGATGAGAGGAGGTTCCTTACGAGATAGTCTGGAGACACATTCACGCCAGCCATGACGCCCTGATCGTAGCCACTGAAGAAAATCCCCAGGCCAGCGACGACGTTGATGGCGACGATCAAGTTCATGCCCGTCAACCGGCCTTGGCCAGTCCCTCTACCTCGCCAGATATCCATGTTTGCTGAGCTTTAGGGCTAGGGCTACCGTTTGTGAAGGTCTCATCGGCCAAATAGCAGAAGCAAAATACTGATCTTGTGGGGTATGAAGAAGTGTTATAACCAGGACCATGCTGGAAAGCCGCTGGCACTCCAGAACGTCCCATGAACCGGAGATGTTGACCCGGACTTGACGTCCCGGAGACTTTTGAGGCGAACTCCAGACCCTGAAGTAGTGAAGGCATGACCTGTGTCTTTGGGCTGGGGTGATCCTAGATAGCGTGGATCTACCCCGCATGAAGTAACGGAGTTCTGGTAGATGGTGGACCGTGCTTTGAATTAAGCTTTCGCTACTCGCCGCCCTACAGCACTAGTCAACCGGGAATGGGAAATACTAGCCAATTGCTTTTACTCCGGGGTATGATTCCTGCCGAAGTGCCCCGACATTTACTTCAAGAGAGAACGCGCTAAAATGAGTAAACAGATATCCCACCTGATGAAGCGAACGCTCTCAAGCATCTTCGTTGGTAGTGAAAGTATTTCGCGGGAAAGTCATGGGACTCTCAAAAAGCGAGACCGACATATCCGGGACGTCGAAGAACGACATATCGAAATCAGTCGGTATGTAGTATTGTTGAGGCTGCGGATCTTCTGCCGAGAAGGTGGGAAGCGGATCGGTGAACCTCTGCATGCTTGGATCGGGGCCGGAGATCTGGGTCTGCTGTTGCATCGTCAAGGACGACTGGGGTATAAGCTGCGGCATGGCTGGTAGGGAACCGGGTACTCTTTGCTCGCAGCGCTCCTCGTATGTGTAGTCTTTTGGCGAACCGCCCTCCTCGGAGCTTGCTAGCTGGACTGTGCTGCAGGTACCGCTAATTCCGTACTTCGCCATGAGCGAGTGAATGACATGAAGGCAACGGAGTGCGCTTGGCCACGTTCCGCCCATCTCCTCAAGGAACTCCATACAACTCCCGAGGTACTGTCGCGCGTTGAAACCGTACGAAACGTTGGTCGAGGTGACATTGCTCAGATGTATGGTCGACGCAGTAAACACGGCGTGAACGGCAATGTTCACGATGTTTCGAAGGGAGTACCTTGTGCGATGGGATTTCGCCAACGTCACAATCTTGACGGCAGAACTTGTGCAGGAGCCTAAAGGATCAAAAGGTTCTGGTAACAATCTCGATCGAGCGTGCGAGATAAGAGGTCTGAAGACCAGGATGGTTGTGGTATGATAGAGCATACTGAAACTCATGAGAAAGTGAGAGGCAAGGAAGGATTGGGCACATACTGCATCACCAGGACATGCGGGGGGAGATGAGAAGTCGAATACCCATGATTGCGTACCCTCAGATGACTCGGAAGCTGGCGGAGCCATGAGAGCAGCTGACAATGGTGCTGTGTGACAATGTCCGAATAGTTAGAAGACAGTCCCCTGGATGTTGCCGGATACCTGTTGACCTCAAAATCAGTACCGGGCCACGTCCAAGCCAAGTAGGCATACGCACAAATTTCGAATAACAGATCCAAGAATCTCCGCAATCGAGACGATTTGTCGCGATGTCGACGTTGTATGAGCGACCATCGGCTCTTTCGCCTCCATCGATGTGAGATCGTCGCTGTAAGGTGTCCACAGCGCAAATTCCTCCTCAGCATCCAAAGAAGGCCGCGGTGTATTCTCGATAAGGTGAGCAGGGATTGATTCGGGCCTCCCAAGATAAGCGCTCCAACCTCTGGGGTCACGTCAGCAGATGTCTGACCCTTATATAGACAGGGAGTACTTGCTTGTCGTAGAGGTAGCATCCCCAGAAGGTAATGACCCTTGCATCTGCTTCCTCCTGCAACATTCGCCCGCTTTTTGCAAGCTCATCGCAGCTGAGATGCAATCCCAAATCAAGCGCCATCCTAAAGCTCATCCCTGCCGAATGTCAGCATCCTGTCGCTGCGCACTAGAAAGTCCGTCGCAACACACCACTGTAGAGCCAACCCAAACCTGTATCCCTCCCGCAGCCGGCCTCTCTCGACCCCATGAGAGCTAGAGCTTGAATAGTTGTCATACTGGGACTTTCGCACTCGGCCTCAAGCAGCTTCCGCGCCTTCGCGAAGTACCGATTGCCGGCTGTTGCAGGAACATTGGGATCAGAACGAACTTCAGGCCGAGGCGACAGATGAGCGGCATGCGCAAGTATGGCGTAATGCAGTAGCGGAGAATAATGCTTCATCCTCACCCCTACGGCGACTTTCATCGTCCTGGCAGCCTCCATGTCACGTAGAAAGAGGCGCTTCGAGAAGAGTAGAAAGAAAGGATGCTGCCATGTCCAGTAGAGCGTGAGGAGATGGTCCTCGAGCGCTTGGGCTGCAGAGTAATCTTGCCTAAAACCCAAGGCAGCAGCACTGGTGTATATGCTGGGTGGGGCGCCAAAGCCGTAATACGACCCGCTGCCGAAGTCGTCTCCAGCAGTGAGCGGATCGACAGAACCCACCGCGAAATCCTGGTCGACATCCGAAAAATCTGCTGACATACCCATGCTGGAGGTGACGCTCTCTGAGCGGCCGCGGGTGCGGGGAGGAGGAGGAACGCGTGGGATATCAGACACAAGGTTGAGGTTGCTGCTTGGGCCAAAGTAGTGGACTTCGCCGCCTTCATCGACATCGAGCTGACTCATGACTTGCGAGAGCCCGTCCAAGAGCGTAGCTGGAAGGCCGTCTTGGTCGTCTTTCTCAGATTGTTCGGTCCCATATTCGGCTTCCAGTAAGCTCGACGCGTTCGGCATGGTGCATCCATCCGACGATATGATGCCGTAAGGACTGTCCTTCTGTAAATCATCTGAGTAGCTTCTATCAAGCGGTTCAATTGACTGTCCTAGAACCATATTCGAGTCACCCGCGCTTCGAATCCTCTTCAAGAATGCGCCTGTCTCCTTTTCTTTTCCGGTTTTCAGCTGTAGGAAGAGCTTCTCTAAGAACCGTACTCTGGACCGCAGAGCATCGACATATGCCACTGATGGACGCCTATTGTAATATCAGGTCAGTGTGGCACAACGATCCTGAAACTCATAAGTACTTGCCTCCTGCCATCGCCACTGAAATCATAAACACACTCAGTCTTGTACGAGCGACACGTGAAGCAGACGGGCAGGGTCCCATCGCACTGTTCAGCCGAAGTGTAAGCCCAAGATTAGTATCTTCCTCCGCAAAGATGTCCGGTTACCTTCGTCTTTCTCTTACGACATGGACGACAAGCGGTCGTTATGCAACCGCGTTTCTTTGGATCCTGCTTCTTCCTGCGACCAGTTGTGCCATTACTACCGTTGCCGCCCGTCCCCGTAGTAGAAGTACCAAATGGAGCTTGATTATTCATGCTGTATTTTTGAAAATAGTACATCTTTCGTGAGGGCGTGTGAATACCCCGCAAAGGAGATACATGACATGACAGGCTGCGTTTTCCGTACGCCGCTTTAAGTCGCCAAGCCAGCAGAACTTCTTCCCGCGGAACACTGCCTAATGAAAACGTACAAGGCCACACTATACTTCCCCATAAGTCCAACCTTGCTTCGGACCACCTATCCGGCTCCAGAACTCCCTGAAGAGCTCTTCCTGACCGCTTGAGCCGCCACGCACTGAATTGAGACAGCGAGGATCAGTACAATCGCCCACAGTAAGCGTCAGAACGGGGTGGGATGGGTGCAATACCGGCAAGATACTTTTTGCCGTCGACCAGCGGCTCAGCTGTCGTTTCGGAGGGATTGCCATTGGCCATCCTGCCGCCGGCTTCGAGCAGAATTGCCCATCCGGCACAGACATCCCACGGATCCCAGCCTCCTCCCCAGCATAAGTCTATGGCTCCAGAAGCAACTGTGCACAAGTTCAAGGCCGCACCGCCAAACGTCCGTAGATCGTGGACCATCCCACCGTTTTTGCTCCCAAGGTTCTTGAATGTTTCGGTCGTTGTCTCCCAATTGATCCCCTCGCGTTCCTTGCCCCATTCAACCAGTATCAAACTGTCGCATAGCCTCCCAAGCGGCGGAGCTGGGTCCGTCAGAGGTAGGCTCCGCCGACCTCGGAAGTCCTCGAAGAAAGCACCTTTGCCCGGAGCTGCGGTGTATAGATGGTGATAGAACGGATTATAGACCACACCCACGGCTGGCCGCGAATTATACGAAAGACCGAGCGATATTGATACGTAGGGATGGCCGTGCACAAAGTTCATCGTGCTGTCGCTTGGTTAGTAGAAGTTTCTCAGGAGATATATCTTGAAAAGTCGAGAGAGACAAACCCGTCTATTGGATCACATATGAAGGTAGGCTCATCAGTCAATGGCTCATTGACGGCAGACTCCTCGCCAATGAATCTGGTGCGGGCATCAGTGGACAAGCCTTTGAATCATAAAGAACGACATGTTAGGACACGCAACTTGTAGTGAGGATACTTGGTCTTCAGTTCGCCCATGACCATGCGTTCAACGGCCTCGTCTGTCTCTGTAACCACGTCGGTTGCTGGCGTGCATGAGCTTTTAGGATCCAAAGATCCGCGAAGGATATGTCCAACTCATACAGTTCAGCTTTTCTTTGACCGCACCGTTGACGCCCGAAGCCTTCTTCACTCGTGCAGACTCGGCGCCCTTCAATATCATGTCGCCAGCTGCGAGGGCGACCCTGACAAGAGTGCGCAGGATCTCATCGAAATCTGGAGGCTCACCCATTTTCCCGGACACGGTACGCATTGTCGTTAAACACGCCAACTTGCCCTCTACCTCTCATATACAAGTACGAGTTTTCTGACTTGACATTGTTCTGCTCCATGATGGTTATTGATTAATATTTCCGGTCGTTTGCCTTTCCGGATAATAAATCCCCGGACCGATTTCTCCTGGAGAACAGAACTAGTGTTCAATTAGTGTCGAATGCACGTGACTGGAGATGAACTCCAGGTCCCCAAACTCCATAGTCTCCCCCCTCTATGGATACACATCCAATATTCCACCACCATCCCTAAGGTTTCTACTCTGAACAATGATTGACGGGGACCCCACAGATGAGGGGTTTATCCTCATGGGTCTCTTTGCTTGCACGATACACGATATATTCGTGTGCGAGATGCTCCCCTGTGTTGGTGGGTCCTTACCTTGACCTCCGGGAGATGTGGGTCCCTCTTTCTTCGCGGTCACATCTTCGTGACAGCATATAATGGCACCCATTCCTCATCTTTCAACCTCTCCATCCGCAAGGAGTCAGAAAATACTTTGAATTTCAACATACTTCGCATAAAGAAACGATGACTATCACAAACGGGAATGGGACCACCGATGGGTCCGGGGCCACCAAGCCATACAGGATCAGGGTCATGGGAATGAACAGTGGCACCTCGATGGATGCAGTGGACTGCGCCCTTTGCGAATTCTACCAGGAGTCCCCGGAATCGCAGATGACGATGAAGCTGATTGCTGTGAGGCTTCTCCAGTCTTGTAAATCCTAAGCATGCGATTGCTGACCGAGATCCGCAGTACAAAGAGATGCAGCATCACGACGAGATCAAGAAGCGAGTATTCCGACTGATTCGAGAGAACAGCACCTCGCCCGAGGAAATGGCCCAAGTCAATTTTATGCTTGGCATTGACTTTGCCGATGCCGTCCTCCGCATGCTCAAGGATTTCAATCTCACACTCGACGATGTCGATGTCGTCTCCACCCACGGCCAAGTAAGTTCTGCGACACATCCAGCCTCTGCTCACGAAATCTAAACACTGACGTGGTGGAAGACTATCTGGCTCCTTTCGATGCCGCGCGGAAAGCAGATCAAGTCTGCGCTTACCATGGCCGAGGGTTCCATCATGGCAAAGATGCTTAACAAAACCATTGTCAATGACTTCCGAGTCCACGAGCAGGCCTATGGCAGGCAAGGAGCTCCCCTGGTCGCCTTCCTCGACGGACTGGTCCTCCACCACCCCACGAAACTTCGAGCCTGCCAGAACATCGGCGGTATCGGCAACGTTTGCTTTATCCCTCCCGACTGCGACGGTGGAGTTGATGAGGTACTCAACCTTATCTCCCTTTCGAGTCAACCCTAACCCAATTTGCTGACGCGAGACTTGTAGATCTACGACTTCGATACGGGTCCCGGTAACGTCTTCATCGATCACGCCATGCGGCAGTTCACCAACGGGGAGCAGGAGTATGACAAGGACGGCCAATGGGGCAAGAAAGGCAAGATGTGAGTTTGGCGATCCTAATTCGGTTTACTCTTGCTCACGCACGAGTGAAGTTACCAAGAGGTCGTTGACGAGTACATCCACAATCACTGGTGGTACAAGCATGATATCCCTAAGACGACGGGGCGGGAAGTGTTCGGCGACGAAGAAGCCGTCGAATTGATTGATAAGATTCAAGGGCTGGGGGGCTCTAAGGAAGACGTCATCGCAACGCTCACACGCATCTCGGCGCAAGCCATTGTCGAGCACTACCACCGCTTCGCCCCGAAAAACAGGGAGATTGACGAAATCTACATGGCCGGTGGTGGTGCTCACAACCCCAACATCACCGACTTCATCCAGAAAAGCTTTCCCAACACGCGCCTGACGTGGCTCGACGAGGACAACGTTCCTGGTGACGCCAAGGAGGCCATCAGTTTTGGTGAGTGTTTCCAGCCAAAAGTGATAGGGTTGCAAGGCTAACGTGAGCGGCAGCTTGGATGGGAATGGAGGCAATCGTTGGCAGGCCCTTGCTCGTGCCAAAGAGAGTTGAGACAAGCGAACCTTGCGTCGTTGGCAAGATTACCCCAGGAGACAACTTCCGAGAGATCATGACGATGGGCATGGAGTTTGGCAAAGGTTACAAAGGGATGTTGCCGCCGGTCAGGGACCTCAAGATTGAGAAGGGTTGGACCGGAAAGGCTGTGCATGACTTCTAGACCTTCTCATCCCGCTCAAGTCTAACCGAGCCATCTTTGTTTTTTTAGCTGTGTACTGTCTATCTACTCCCATTAGAAACAGTCAAGGATTTCAAGAAGTTCAGCTCTTGCAAGATTCTTTTACTGACACGTCTGACTGTGCAGAAGTTCTTGAACAAATAGATGTTAACATCTGCTGATTCTCTTCTGATTCTTATTTAAACATTCACTCATTATACATAAACATAATCTGGAGTTATTTCCGAGATTCTCTTTTAAATAAACTGTATAAGATAAAGGTCTCCTCTGAGAGGTTGTAGATCGGTCCATATGGAGGGTTCGCCTGATCCATCAAGTCGACAGCATGGTCAAGGTCTCGATTCGGCGGTAGCTCAGAGGCTTTGAACTTGAAGAAGACGTCGGCGTAAACTTGACAGGCTAGGGATGATGACTGAGACCCAGGTCCGTTGCAGAGCCGAGGATACAGTAACAGCGGTAGTTCGCCGGTTGAAGGAGCGCACGCTGGTGACCTCATAGTTTAGAACTGGTTGCGAACGGCTGCGACCTTGACTCACCTGAGGTCTCATGACGAGAGTAGTGATTGGTATTGTCTGATCGGTGCCCAAGTCAGCCACACTTCTTCGGCGCGCAGCCACGCGACGATTGGCCGCAGCATGTACAGTAGTTAGAGTACGAGTACATACATGCTAACTACCAATTTTGATTTGTCAGACGGACTCACCCGCTATAGTGACAGGCGAGATGAAGC
>JAABUP010004650.1_pt1 | contig 22096 bp, 25 predicted proteins | sample 5559201 | NCBI WGS metagenome assembly JAABUP01 (sample SAMN10711887, study PRJNA513373) | rock metagenome | isolation source: Antarctica rocks | place: Antarctica | reverse complement strand
CACCTTTTTCCTGCAGCAAGTGGGGTCACAACAGGGTAATGGAACATAAGGAAACTAAGGGACCTGTGATCTTGATGATGCCCGAGCTTACACAACCAGAAATTGTGTAACAAGCTGTTGCTGGCGTACTCCGTGGTCAGATCAGCCTGTCATTGTCTAATGTGGAAGCTGTTCTTGTCCTTGCCAATGCTGTAGGGGTGAGTCAGCTGCCTTGTTGATACAGCTCCAAGTTAACTGCATTTGCACTTGTCTGAGCACAGTTTGATCACTCAGCTGAGGCTCTGATCAAGATCGTCTGCTTTTGATGCAGTTTGTTTCCCTGGAGACAGCCTGCGTAAATTACCTCTGTGTACAAGCACAGCAGATGACAGCTCATGCCCTGACCTGTCTTGCAAAGCTCGCAGACCATCTTGGGCTTTCATCTCTTCGTGCTGCGGCTGCTAGCTCTCATTAAGCTGCCATGGGAAAAGAACATGGGACGGCTGAATAAGCTTCTGCTCATGTCAGTGTATAAGGCAGACACAGCCAAGCCTAACAGGCTACTGCATCATCCGCAGCGTGGAGCGTACACTGAGCTGCAGCTTTTGGGTTTGCTCCACGCAGCTATATACAGTCCTGAAAGTACTTGTGCCTCTGCAATTGATCTAGAAGGTTTGCAGCCGAATGAGCTTCATGCACTCCTTGGCATGTTAGTTGACAATCCAGGGAGCTCAGACGCACTTCTCTGTTCAGCGTTGAAGCAATCTCGGATACCTGAGGCTTTGCGATCAAAGCTTGACTGGTCAAAACCTGTCAGAATCATCAGTGACATTGTGCTTCCAGAGCAAGGGGAAGTCCGCAACAGTGTGCAAAATATCCGTCTTCCTGACTGTGATCTCACGTTACGCATTACTCATAGACACAGCGAAGGTGTGGCTACGCTCACCCTTGCTGATGTGCATGACCAAAGTATCAGTTGTATCAATGCTCAACATGAGTCTTGCTCTTGATGGCTTCAAGTTTCGATCAGAATTTGTTCTCTTGCTTTGTAGGTCAAACATGGGATGGCCTCTACCTATATCCTTCCAGTACAGAGGCACAGTTTCACTTTCTTCTCTGTGCTCACATCTGCACCATATTTCAGATTATGCTACAAGGCTAGTTTCAAGCACATCGCAGCAGCGAAGAATAGAGGGTGGCCCAACTATTTTGGTGACTTGAGAAAAAGGTATCCAGCAAACTACAATGGCCCATTCGCAGTTGGAGTGTGCTGGCAGAGGCACCTCATCATGTATATGGTCTCTATACCGTGCGAGTTCTGAAATGTATCCTGGCTACCCTGAAATTCCCTCTGTCTCAGCTGTCTCAACGCACATCCCTAGCTGCTTTTTTGCTGAATTGTCCTCTGTCTTATGGAAGTGCGTTTTCAGCACGGTTAAACATGTATATTCAGCCAGCAGTTGGCAGTGGCTGTACATTGTTTTGTATACGTGGTCCATGAGCCCGCTTTCTGCTCTGCCGTCTTTCTGTCAATGGCCCATGTACTCTATCAGGGCTCATTACACTCGCCTGAACGGACTTTCGACAGCGTCACTTTGAGCGTGTAGTCAGTTGCAGCCTGGCAAAGATGCGACAAGCCTGCCCATGTGCATGTATGGCTGTGAGTTTGACAGGTTATGAACAACTTTACAAACTTTCACTAGCCAGCAAGCTTGATGAGTTGAAGGGATCAGTACATGTTAGAATGAGTGAATGGTTTTGCACAAAGCACTGTTTGCAGAGTGTGTAGTACTTTCAAGATACAGTGTACACATGTGCCAGAATTGAAATGTTTATGGCCAAATTATCAAAGACATCGTTTCTGGAGAAAGAAACCTTAGGATTTGTTTCGAAGTGCAAATCCGACGGCAGCTGTCTGAACCCGCACCAGCGAGAGCACATGTCAAGTTGCTTAGCCAGGCTGGCCTGTTGCAAGTGTGTTTCAGAATGGCATGTTGCATCATCTGCAAATAAGGAACTGGGTAAGGGTACCCTGCAGCATGTGGTGAGTGTATACTTACTTGTTAGCAGCAGTGGCCTATAAGCTGCGTGTGCTTCTGTTGGAGGCATGATGACCTTCGTGCAGCCGTATGAATCCATGGAGAGCCAGGCATCTACTCAAATTCACACCCGACAAGAGGAGATGAAACGGCAATTTAAACAATTTGCTGTACTCGTACGGTGCAGACAGTAAGAGATTTGGCAACAACACACCCAAACTACTGTCGTTCATGGCCCTTTCACTTTTTGGTTGTATGCAGACACGTAATGGTTCGCTTGAAGCAACCTGCACGACAAAGCACAAGTTATGCACGATTCTTGGGATTATTGCCTCGACCCGAAGTCACGAAGAGCTATCGGCAACCCGACAGCAGCAATAATGACAGCACAGGGCCGAGCAATGTTTATACTAGTGACACAGTTTGCGCAGAGCGTCGTGATGGCTTTGACATCACCAGGTCTCAAGCTGTGCACTCACCCTTTCTGCCAACGACGGGTGCAGAAGTTGGCACACATGGCTATTCAACAGTTCCTGTTCACAGCGGTTGGGCAACCACGTACTTGGCATCGCGGCAAAAGCACCTGCAGTTACCGGGAGTGTTTGTTGCCCACCTGGTCGGGGATGCAAGCAAAGCAGACTTGTATGTTTCGTTGGCCTCCAGCAATTTGGCCTTGTGCAGGTGTAAAACTGCTGCTGATTCTTACGCTGCAGGTTCCCATGCTGTCATCATGTCACTGCTGACACAAGTGCAGTTTTGCAGTGAGTGGGGTCGAAACAGGGTTGATCAGCACAAAGACACAACACAGCCACTCCAGCTGATCATGCCAGTCTATACAACACGTGAAGTTGTATTGCAAGCTATTATTGGTATACTTGGTGGGCAGATTAAGTTGTCGCTTCTCGACGTGGAGCCTATTCTGGTGCTTGCCAACTCCATTAGGGTGAGTCATGCGTCCTTCCTGCTCAGACAATCTACATAAAACCACTCACAATTGCCATCTGACGCTAATCTTTGCAGTAGCTTGCAACATAGAGACTTGTCTGTGCTGGGCTGCATGGTCTCTTACCGGCGCTGTGCCGTTTCACGGTACATTCATGGCGATATGCACTTATGCATCAAAGAATTTTGCAAATAAATTTTGAGTTTAAAGGTCGTTTGCGATATTTTGGGCAGTCACAACCTTATATGAAATCCGTCCTTCTTGAAATGCACCACAATATTGGGACAAACAATTCAGTAAAACATTTTGCGTATTTTGGTCGGCCACCAAACGATGTATACTTGTGTGTGTAAGTCAAAGGTGTGTGAAGTTGAGTTATGCATTGCTGCTGCAGGTAGAGTGTCTGGAGGAAGCATGTGTGCAGTATCTTTGCAACCAAGCTGGTCACATGTCAAGTAAGATGCTGGTGTGCCTTGCAAGGCTTGGAGACCACTTGGGCTTGTCAGCCTTAGGATCGGCTGCAGCTGAACACATTGTGCAGCTGCCATGGCAGGTGAACATGCTTGCCTTAGCAGCTGTTCTACAGACTTCTTTCTACAAGCACAGGCAGGACAAGCTCTCTGAGCTTCTGCACCACGCTCATCGAGGTGCATACTCCGAGCTGCAAGTGCTGCAGCTCCTTGAGAGCATGAGCTGCGAGGAAGCTGACATTGCTGCCATTGTGCAAATTGACATGTTGCAACCAGCAGAGCTGCAGATCTTGCTGGCCATTCTCGTGAATCCTGAACACAGCACACCAGGCGAGTTGCTGCACAAGGCAGTGCAACAGCATGTGAAATGCGGGGACATGCACGCTCAGACACTTACAGAGGAAGAAGAAATTGCAATGGATGTCAAGCAGACAAACAGCCCAACCAGATGCATACCAAACATCATCTTCATTAGTGAGCATGATGGCTTCCGGTTTGATGAGGTTTCACAAGGCTCTAGAAATGTTCCCAGGGACATTCCAGACTCCCAGCTGCAAGTGTGGCTGAAGTCAAACAACATAAATGGTAAGACGCCATCTGTCTGCAGGTGTCTGTGTCTGTATGAGTGTGATTGTGTCAAAGCAACACTTTTTGACTGAAAAGGCTGGCCATTGTGTCTGTGTGCAATGCCATGCATACAAGGAGGCATTGCAACAGAATGCTTTGAACCAGCATGAGTAACAAGCATATTAAATGACACTTTGATACAATGCTGCAGGAAATATCAAGAATGGCATCTACTTTCATTCTTCTGACATGTCGCAACCTTTTGCACAGACAGTGCAGAGCTTTGCTGTGTTCAGTATGCACACCAGCGCACCGTACATCAGAAGCATTAGAGCGTCAGATCACTCGGAGTTCAGAGATGCTGACAGCCTGACTTGGGTTGGCTATAATGACTACTTGGATGAGCTGAGTAATGCGCATCCAGCTGGTTACAAAGGCCTCTTCACCATTGGATTTTGGTGGCAGGAACACACAGCTGCAGCATCATCTTCTTCAGAACCAGTACTAATAGTTCCCAAAGGTGATGATTGAACCAAATGATGATGCTGCCTAGACCAGCCCATTTGCTTTGATGTCCAGCAAAATTGCAGCAAGTGTGGACTCTGGCGCAGTGCAGATCCTGCTGCAGAGCTTGGGCATCTTTAATGTATGCAACAGAATGAAGGGAACCTCATGCTTCAAGTTTGATACTGTATCTTCAACAAATCGAGACTAAGTTATCTGTCGCTTCTTACACTTCATGCCAGGAGGTAGCTGTTTTGATGTATGGACCGCCTTTGAGACCAGAGTTGGGAAAAGGCTTCAGAAGTTGTTCAGACGGACTGTTCAAGTGTGATGTTGGATAGGACTGAGTTGTTCACAAGGACACGTAAGAAGGTTGCTTTGGTTGTAGAATTTGGTGGGAAGACTGATTGTGTGGTGAAGAAGGTCAGTACCAGCATGCATATGCACAGCATATATGCATATGTTTTTGTTCCTTGTGGACAATCACCACTAGTCAGGCTAGCCTGACTTAGCGCTAAGTCAACAAGGTTTGCTGAGTATATAGGGTTTAAGCACAGTATATAGGGTTTAAGCACAGTATATAGGGTTAGGGCACAGCTGTGAAAGTGATCTTGAAGGCAGCTGACTGTCCTGCAGGTTCATGATAAAGCAAGGCTGCTCTTACATCGCAGTTGTGTTGACTGGGTATCACGGCCTAGACTCACTGAACCTAGGCTAACAGCAGTTGCCTGACTGATCTTTGCTAGTGAGAATATAGCCTTGGCTCTTGATCTGGTATCTTGTTTTCTTCATCACCTTCAGATTCAGTGTCTGCGCTGTGTTTGACTACATGTCAAATGTTAATGCATCGCACACATGTGTGGCATGTCTCTGGAACACACATGTGTAGCATGTCTCTGCAATGAACTCGCTTTCCTTTAAACTCTGTTGCGTGCTGCCTGGTGCTCGTGGCTGGCAGGCTTGTCAACCAGCAAATTTCTAACTTTCAACTACAGCCCAGCCAGACGCGAAGTGTACATTTGTAATTCTTCTTTTGCAGAAACTGACACACAATGTATTGCATATTTGGCGTGGTTCTCTAGCTCCTCCTCATGCACGATCCCTCGGGACTGAGCTTCAGAGTCGATTTTACCCGAACTTGCTTTCGAAAACTGTCAATGTTAAGCACGGTATGTTAGACTCTCGTCACGTGGGCATATAAGCATAATGTCATATTGTTGCAAGGAGAGAAGGGATTTGCTGCATATCGTCACACATAGCTGCATTCCCATTTCATGCCAATTTGCACAGCATAAAGTAGGCACATCTGTTGCGAAACACTTGCACACTCATGTAGACATGCACCTAAGTGTTTCATGCACAGCTCTATAGAGCCACCGCTAACAACTATATGCATGATGGTGACCGCGCCACTGGATCTGATGTTGCCCTTGACACTCCTGCACATGAAGACAACCTGTTTGCAAAGTACCATGGCATCGCAATGTCATGGACACATGCTGCGAGCTGACTTGGGCACCAGCATCCAACACGGCGCAGTCTGTAGAGTCCTTCTCAGCATCCACCAAAATGTAAAACTTCCAACTCTGCTCAGGTGCAGACGGTGCCACAGCCCTGATTGCAATGTTGCGCATCACAACTACTTGCAAGTTGCAGAAGCTGCAGTCGTGCCTGCAGCTAGTCATGTGATTACATTGCTTTTACTGGCCAAAGGCAGGCAGGAGCATGTGCAGCTTCTACAGGTTTCTTTTGCTGCATGATCAGCCTGAAAGCATGGAGCTACACTGTGGCTGAATGCGTGCACGCAGCTAATGTGCAGACCATGACAGACTTGCGACCACAAGTGTTGTGATCCAAGCACAGGCCATCACAGGCAGCCTGTGCATACATGGCAACAACAGTTTGCCAGAGCCCCCCCAGACAAACAGCGCGCCGCAGCAAAAGTTGACTGCTGCTTCAGGAGGACTACGCTTACTTGTTGAGTGAGCTCTGCGCCGTGTCAGAGCGGCTGATGCCAATACAAAGACAGGCTTTTCTGCAAACCCTGCAATGTCCCTTCCAATGGCAAGCAACACAGATCTAGTAAGCAATGCGATACACACTACACATAGAGTGACTTGTGTGTTACACACAGTGACTAACCTCATTATCTTTTCAAACCACAAAACACCCAGGATGATTGGCATACCATGAGCTGCTCATCAAGATGTGACCTCAGTGAGTATGCGCACAGGCCAAACTTTGGCTGCACCAGTCACTCACTGCCCAGTGAGTTCTTCCTTTACAATTCTGGTGTATAGCTGATATGCCTCCTTCATACCCTGTGTGTTAACTGAAACATCACTCAGTGAGCCTCCAACTACAAGTGGGCTTAGGGTTGAGGGAGACATGCAAGGGGTCAGCAGCAGCAAGCATCTAGCTGCAGTCAGGGCAGATGATTCCAAGGCTGATCTGAACAGCCTGTGGTCTGGCAGCCTCTGGTGTAGTCCGAACAGCTTAGCAGTTGCAAATAGTATCACTAGCATAGTCTGAGGTCACAGATGCTGCTGACGTCATTGATGTGGTGATCAGTCAGACTGTGTGCCGTGTGAGCAAGCTGCATGTTGCAGTATGGCACTTCATGAGCATGTGGGGTTACATGTAGTGTGTGGTTGCTGTGCAAAATTATGGTGCAGGGCCGCCCAAAACAGGATATGACATAACAGATGGGTGTACAGCTCAGCACAATGCAATACAGTGAGAATAGACCATGACTGCATCTAGAACTACATACAAGCATTGCAAGGGCTGACGCTGTAGACGCTTGCACAACAGCAACAGAATCTGAGCTTGCTAAAGACGACAATCTTCAAAAGTATCAGAAGAAGAGACAAACCTCTTCTGAGGCCTTCTGGATGATGCCCTTCACAAAACAGGCCTTCGTGAACTTCACCTCGCCGGTGATACGGAGGCGGCACCTGCCTGGCCCCTCGTGCTGACAAGCCCACTGCAGTTCTTGATGAAAGGTGTCTCCGAATGGTACCTGTATGGTTTCACACACACATTCTAGGCCAGTTCTTCCCCACAGTTGTTGTGCAATGTCAGGATTGTATAAAGATGCCCTTAACATAGAACAATGTCATACAAGGAGGAAACAACAAGACTAGTGCCATGCATGCTCATCAGGCTGTGTGTTGTGATTGATATGTCACAGCCTGCAGAAAGCCTGAACAAAGCTACAGGAAAGCCTGGAAAAGTATGCTAGTCCGCCAAGGAGGCATGTACATGCACCTAGATAACAAGCATTGCCTTTCATACACAAACGCAAGCCCGGAAGTAAGCACAATCAAGGGAAGGTCAAATTCACCGAACCTGCAGTCAACTTGCTTTCATCAGGATGTGGTTTGCAGCAACAATACACAGACCATTGTATGCATATGAGAGGTCACTCTAATGGCTGAAAGGCCAAGGGAAGCTTGGGCCCAACTCGAGATCACATTACACTTCTCTATATTGAACACCTAACGGCTTTTCTTTTCTTGTCTTTTCTTGTCTTTTCTTTTCTTTTCTTTTCTTTTCTTTTTCTTTCCTTTCCTTTCTTTTCTTTTCTGCATATGAGAGGACATGATAATCAAGCAAATGCTGACAGAGTGCAACACAGGCACACTTCAGGCAGGACGGTAGTGATACCTTGGGTGTGGAGACCAGAAGCGTGACAAGCCAGCCGCCACCCTGCTTGGAGGTGACTGTGTACTGCTCTATGCAGGCAGCCTCACTAGGCCCTAGCGCATTCTTCTTCACCGGCACAGTGTAACTGAACAGCCTCTGTTTCTGACCACCTGGATGCATTCAACAGGTTTATAAAAGGTATCTTAGATGTCAGCAGGATTACTGTAGGAAGGGTTTGCAGTACAGCACCGCCTTGATGATGTCATAGATACAGCATTTGACTAATCAAGTCATGCGTAAGACTCTCCAGAGGACGCCAATGCAACCCCATAGTGCTCACAAAAACATCAATTTTTTCAAAGTAATCTGCATGTATGTGTTTGAGCTCAGCAGGAGTTTGTGCCAAGGCTCACCTGTATTTGTCCACTTACCCAGACTGATGCTATGACATGCACGAACCTGTAGGAACTTGCTGACAAACCCAGACTTTGTGCCCAGCAGCATGTCAAACAAGCTGCTGCAGCCTGCAATGTAAGCGAGTGATAGTCAGATGTTGCCTGACACATCGTGTGGGATGCTGCCTGCAAAGGTACCAGAGTCATCAGCATTGTCAGCATGTGTGCAACAGAGCTAATGGCAGCAGCTCATGCTGGCTGTTAGCTCATAGCAGAGCCTTCACCAAGGGTGTCAGGAGATGCATGCAAAGTGTATGCAGGCTTTTCTCATGCTCATGAAAGGCAAAAGCAAGGCACACTGTTTTAGGGTATCAATGATGGGTCAGAACAGGGAGTTTGCTGGGCAGGAAGTAAGACGTTGCATCTGCTGACAATGCACCATGGCCGCTACTGCACTGCAGGAGAAGACAGATGTAATTGCGGCCAATCCAGGACATTGAGTGAATCCAGCTGCAGCAGTTGAAGATATGTCAAGGGCTCACCAATTGGTAGTGACTCATCAACAAGAGCAATGGGCAGGGCATCTGGCAGAGGGATTGGCTCAGGCTCATGAGCACCAATTGGCTCATTCGCATCCTCAAAGAGATTGTCCTCACTGCTGTGAGCAGTTTCAGCCTCAAAGGCAGCTGCCTGTGCGAATGCAAACATGCCTTTTGTGTCACAAACTATGACTGCATGAATGATTGACCCACAGACAGGTCATGGGCTACCAGTGTGAGATCCTTTTGAGTGGCAACAAGCTTTGTGTTAGATTGGTGGGCCAGAAAAAGACGTCTGTTCAGGGTGTGCGTGTTGGCATAATCAAAACATGCTGCATCATGGAGATCATTACACAATTTGTTTGGAAGATTGTGCTTCCCTTGTCCAAGCTGTCTTCGCTGACAACATGTGCAAAGCATGCGCTGGCAAGTGCTGCATGTTAGAAAGTGATGTGGACTGGCATAACCATTCAACGAACTGTGTGTATGCATATACAGGAACAATATCACCTCACATGCAAACTGACGAAGCTATGCACACCCTGCAGGATTTAGGCCACATGAATTTGCTGAGTTGTTGATGCATGCATGACTGCATGCGGAAGCCTCCTGTTGAGACAGCTTAGGTCAGTGTTGGACAAGTCCTGCATGCATGCAGGTAGGTGAGTAAGCCTGCACCTCGGGGCTCCGGCCTGTTTGGAGGTGCTGATTGGCACAAGGCCTGCAACCTCTGGCGAATGGAGTCCCAGTCGTGAAATTGCTCCACGAGTGCAGTACCTTACGATCAGTCTTGCCAATCCTAGTGGGGCGTGCAGCCACCCGAGGCTGCCGTGTGAGAACAAAATGCTGGCCGTGATTTACACCAGCACAGTATGAGTAGAGCATGCCCAACCTTTGCAGCTGCAGTCAAGGTTAAGTACTGGAACTGGCACAAGAACTTTATCAGCCAAGCCAGTCACAGTTTGGGGCTGTGAAATTTGTCTGATATTCAGCGCATTGCAAGACACACACACACGGCAGTTAGTGTGCGCACAAAGGTCTCAGAAACGAGCGGAGCATGCGCCTGCGTTGCATCTGTTGCATCCAGCATACCAGCGTGTTCAAGGAAGCTTGTCGTGAACGGTTTGCCCACGTGAACGCAGAGGCTCGGCGGCAGAGCACACCTAGCCTTGGTTCCCGCACAGACTCAACTGATGCAGCATGTCTTTCGTTGAGCAGCAAGCCGACTTTATCATATGCGAGGTCGCGAAGCAAGATGCCTCAAGGCCAGCTTTAGGTGATGCAAGAAAAGAAATTGCTGTCAGAAGGGCCAGGCTAGCAGACGATGCCCATATTGGCATAGCTACACGGCAAGAGTGCCACAGACCTTCTCGGTGAAGCCATGCGCCCAACAGGAGCGCCCCAGAGCGTGCACGCAACTTTGCTCTTAAGCAGTGATCAGCACCCCTGGTTCAGTGACAGAGTTAAATGTGCTCGTTTCAAGCGGGTGGACACCAGCCTACTGCATTAGGCGGCGAGAGCATGTCAAGGACAAGGAGGCGTCCAGCATCTTTAGGTTTCAACCGGACCATCAATCAGCTAGCCTACTGAACCAAACATACTTGATCAACAGACAGGCCGCTACTTGAGGCTTTTACATTTGGCAAGTGCAATTGCAATGAGTGGAGCAGCAACAGGGTGTTCAAGCATGGAGACAAGCAGCGACTGCTGGAATAGGTATGCCAGTGCTGCCGGATCCTGCACTGTCAATCAGACGGGTGCTGGCTGATTGAGCGGTCAGATTGCAACTATCAGCCTCTGGTTCTTGCCAATGGCGTTGGGGTAAGCACAAGCTTGCTGTTATTCTTCACTCAAAGTAGCAGTTGGTGGCGTCAGCAATATGCCCTTTGATGCTAGTGATTCTGAATCGTCATCTGAAAGGTTTATTTGCAGTTGAGTCCTTATGGAACACATAAGTAGACTACCTCTGCAAGCGCACCCAACAAATGCCACTTGACAAGCCTGAAGACCATGAGATCTTCTTCCGCTCTAAGACAGGCCGCTTGGGATGACACGATGCATAGCTTGCTCCCTCTGCGTCTATTGTCCATAGAAATCTTCCCAACATGAACAAATTACCACACCACGCACAGCGCAGCGCCTGTACACAGAAAAGAAAAGATAACACGTTACGGCATTGATAAAAGAGAAGCCCATGGGTGAGCTATATTGGGCTTCCCTGTGAGCAGAGCTGCAGGTTCTGGATAGCTTCTCCAGTCTTTGCAGCTTGTGACATTGCTGCCATGCGTGACATGTAGACAGAGCAATCGGCAGAGCTGCATTTGCTGCTTATCATCCTTAACAAACACGACAGCGGTAACAACACACTGGTATGAAACATAGTGCCATAACATGTGATGCCAAATGTGAGGACCGATGCATTTGCATTGTTCATGATGTGATGTTGCCAGACTGTGATGGAGGAATCGCTCTTCCTCAAGGAACAATAACCTGTCAGTAAAACAAAGAAGGATAGAAAATGTCGTGAGCAACGCTCTGTAGAACAACAGCAAATCAAATATATGATGCAGCCCTCAGATTGGCTGATTACATTCCACACAAAGTGTTTTCTAGACTGTAGCAGCAGGGTCATGTGTTATCATGACCCTGCTACTAACCTGTAAATTACACCATGTCTGTCCTTCGTAGCATCCACCAGCAAGGATTAGAGTGCATCTTTACAGTTTGCACATCACAAGTCTGCTGCTTGGTATCATCCTTGCCTGCATTTGCAACCAGACTCACTGTATCAAAAGCAGTAACATGCCGTCAGATGATAGTATGTGATAATCGGCAGTCAAGGATGCTTGACATGCATTGCCTGGGACAGACTTTCAAGCCTGCTATATCTTTTATTTTGCCTTCTGAACATGTCTGCAAACCAAGCTTTGCATCAACTTCTGGTTGCAACGCAGCTTGTGTGTTTGAGTCTCATAGTTGCTGAGCTGCCTTGTGCATACTTTGAGAGCAGTCACTACTGATCGGGGTACCTGTGGTGGGCGAGAGCACTGCTGCTGCTTTGACTGCTCGCTCAGCTGCTCTTACGGCCTCCATGGCTGCATGCATCCTATCTCTTGGAGATGCAGCTGCAGCTTCAACCTCTGGCAGCTGCTCATCAGGTTCCAGCCACTGCTGTGGCAGCCACAGATCCCCTCTCATGGATGACCCTTGACCCCTCAGCTGGGGCATGACCAAACTGCCCTGCCCCATAAACTGGGGCATTGCCGAGCTGCCCTTGCGCAGGGAGTGTTGACCTCCCGACACGGCATGCTGTGATTCCAGTGAGCTGCTGTCTTCAACAAATGGAATGTCCACATAAGCTGCTTGCCTGGCTGCCTGTGCTGGCTCATCATCCCACCTCTCATCACCCTCATCTAGCAATGCTGCTTTTTTGTCAGTCTGTACATCCTCATGACGCTCAGGCTGACCTGGCTTTAAGGCACAGATCCTTGGTGAACCCTTGGCCCTCTGAGGGCTGAGCTGTGACTTGCCCTGAGACCTGGGGCTCTGCAGGGAGTGGCCCCGTGACTTGGGGCTATGCAGGGGAGAGCCCCATGCGCTGCCAGAGTCAAATCTTCTGATGATGTCTGCAATTCCACGTAGCTCTGATGTGGCTGCATCTGAGCCTTCCTGCATTGCTGAATCAACCGCCCGGTCTTCCACTTCTGCAGCTTCTAGCTGCCTGCAGCACCATCAGAAATTAGTCAGCAGGAGCACACCTGTCGCCACATCATCAGTTTTGGGATTTTCTATACATCAGTAAATCAGTGTCAAGATTGTGTGTCAAATATATCTCATCACCATACCCCAAACAGGGACCCATCAGGGTCATTTGCTGATTGGTAGCTTGGTGTACTGTGTGGTTTGTGATGTGAAAGTAATCTTTATTTCAGAATGACAATGATCAGGTTGCCAAATGCCAAATGCCAACGCACAGCATCAGCACACTCATGGTGATTGATACCCAACATCTGGCAAAACAGTCAAGATGTGTGCATGATACACGGCTGTCAGGAAAGTGGTCACCTCTTGACAGGCCTTCTGCCAGTGATGTCAAAAAATTCCAGCGTGACTCTGCATATTTAATCCTACAATACCATTTCTAAAAATTGTGCATGGCACATGGCTTTGAGGAAAGTGGTCACCTCTTGACAGGCCTTCTGCCTGTCAGCTCAGCCAAGCGCCCCTCGGCACTGGCTAAGCCTTGCTGCACTGAGTGCAGCCTGCCTGCTACTGCTGCCACAGCTGCCTGCACGGGACTGCCTGCCACATCAGCCTGATCCAGCAACCTCCCCTGGTACAACTCCCCTTCCAGTAGTGTTGACCCACCTGTACCTGGACGCAGGTCTGTCTGTCCGTCCGATGTCTGTCTGACTGTTGCACCTGGCGTCCCCTGGTACAAGACCGCCTCTGATGCTGTTGACCAACCTGTACCCGGCTGCAAGTCTGTCTGTCTGTCTGATGTCTGTCTGACTGCTGCACCTGGCGTCAGTGAGTGTGTGCCTCCAAAGCCAGACCGACGTGGCAAACATGAGGCATCTGACAGTTGCTGTCTGATCTGTTCAGGGCCTGCCTTTGGGTCTGTCTGTGGCAGCGGCCGTGACTGCGCTGGCTTTAACTGCCATGCAGGCTTGGACTGTGACTGTGACTGCATCTCTAACCGTGCCTGGTGAGGCAGCAGTGAGGACTGTGACTGCAAGGTTGACTGATGCTGAGTCGGGTGGTTGAGTCTGTTCAGAAACCTGTGCACACTGTCGGTGCTATGCAACTGCCCAACTCGCAGAGCAGCTTTGGATTTCTGCTGTTGTTGATGCCGGCCAGGACTGTTGTGCTGTTGCTGCTGCTCTTCTCCTGTGCTTCTTCCACTTCAGACTGTCTGTCTGTGCCATCTGAGCTGTAGCCTGCCTCCGTCTCCACTTCAGCTTGTGCATGCCGGGCAGCCTTGTCTGGCCTCGTCACCCCTTCCTCTTCTGCAGCATCTGCTGCAGAGCTGATGCGTTCATTTTCATCATCGCTGCTCCATGTTCTTGAGTATGGCTTGGCTGCATGGCCCAGTCTGTTTTGGAATTCTTCTGCTGCTGTTGCAAACTGACGTGGTGGCGTCAATACCTGCATGTCATCATTGTTTCAAATTATTAATGTGCATCATTGAGAGTGATTTGACACGAACACACTCAAAAAACGAAGGAATGCCATTGTCCTCTCTTCAATAGCTGCACAAGAGTCTTGTTTAACGTGTTAAGACCAGAGGTTGGAGACACAGAAGAGCTGTGTCAATGCCAGCATCAAGTACAAAATGAACAGCAAAGAAAGTCAGCGCTGAAGCATTGACCGTTGGCTCAGATAGCAGCCAAGTCTTTGTATGATGGCAGAAGAGCATTAAGTGCTAGCAAATGCCTCGCTTGTTACTTCTGATAGAGTCCAGTTTGAGGGAAATCATTATGTGACCATGCGTGTCAAATATTGGTCAACTATGTTCATGATGTACATGGCCTTGGGAAGAGACCTTTGATGAGAAAAGCAAGTGAATAAGCAAACAAATGAGTACGACGCCTATGACTGTGGTTAGGTCACGCACTGAGCAAAGCTTACTCCTTCATCGTCGCTGCTGTATGACTCATGTCTGTCTGTCCAAGGACTGATGGCTTGACCTTGACCCCTGGGTGTGATGGGGCTGCCCTGAGTAAGAAGCCCCTGGGGCTGCAGTTGCTGCACTGGTGTGGTAAACTTGTCTGCAGGAGCCATATGGTGAACAAAGGATTGCAGTGACTGCCCACTTTTCATACAAACGTTGGGTATTGCGATTGTGTGCATTTACTCATGCAGCAAAGCGCAGCATGTGCTTGAGCAAAGTGAGCTTGGGTGGGGCCTAATCCAGTCTGCCAAAGTGCATATCGTTTTGCCTGGTTGACGTCACAGCAGTACAGTCATCAGGCTGACGCAATCAACAAAACCCAACTTGCCTGCAGTACAACCCTTACTTGGACATGAACGATGCCCTGTCGTTTCTCGAAGGGCTGAAAGGACCCTCAAAAACCTCTCAGGCGGCAACAACTGCTGCACCAGACTGCAAAAGCCAGGATTAGGGAGCACCAGACACAGCCTTTGACAGTGAACTACTCAATTTGGGTCTCGCCTCAGCTCTTCCGGAGTGAAGTCGTCATCCAAAAGATCATCGACGACGCTCTGCTGCTCCGACAAGCGAGAGCTGGTGAGATGCAAGGGACTGGCCATCCGTCCGTGTCAAGCTCGCGCCCTTTGCCCTGAATGGTCGAGGCCCTCTCAAACTACAGGCACATTAGCGCTGATGACATGAGACCTGCATTTGCAGGTTGCAGGTTGCAGTAACCTGTGGGAAGGGTGACCCTTCACCCTACAAGGGTCAGCTCTCAGGTGTGGGAATTGAAAATGAGGTAAGACGAAATTAGGCCTGAAGCTACATGTAAAAGGAGATTAGTCACCAACGGCATAAGTCACAAATCGCGAGCTTTTACGATCAGTATCAGTCACTGACGTAAAAAGAAGGGTCCAAATATGCCTGCAGCGGTCCTTCGTGACGCAATTTTGGAAGGACACTTGCTGCGTGGCAATTTGGCATTTACGCGAGAACACATTCGTTGCAACACTGCAAGTGTCGGTGAAACAGCTATAGCGTAGCCCGTATCCGCGTTGCTCTACGTAAACATCCGTTGACAGTACAGCTCTGCCAATATGTCCAACGGCAGAGTCGATGACTCCGCGCATGGCGGCAAGCTTGGCCCCCAAGGTACCAACAACGTCATACTGATAGAACCCGATGTTGTTGCTCGCTGGCAGCCCACCTAACAACGTGTTGCAACAACTGGGCAACCATATACATAAACTTGTAGTCTATCACAAAACAGCTCGTACTTGCAGCCGGCGCATTCATTGTCATTTCGTTTGTCTACAGGCAGCGAGAAAGCTATGATGAGCGACATGTATGTCCATGGCAATGACGTTGAGGGCAAGCCACTACAGGAGGATGTGATCACGCGAGAGGCTGCCAGCAAGTCTGTCCATGTGCTGGGTCAAGGTAATCCAAGCAGCCTGATGCTGCAGTATACTGCAAACCTGCACGTCATCATGCCATGTGTGATTTGCAACTTGGAAGGTGCAGCTGTAACACAGCCCACAATCACACCTCATGCCCCTTGCATGTGCATTGACCAGTCACTGGGTCTTTGCTTGCATCTGCATACCATATTATCAGTTACATGCTGAGGTCTTGCAAGTAATTGCCACACTGCATGCAGATAGCCCATGGGAAGTGGGCTTCAATCTGATTGCTGGCCTAGACAATGCTTTCATACTGGGATATTCCTTCCTCATCATGTCATTTCTGGGCTGGGCAGCCGGGTCAGTGCTCTTCATCGTGGGCATGTGCATCTGCTTCTACTGCAACTGTGTGACCGGCACCTTACACGCGCTGGGTGGGCAGCGCAACATACATTTCAGAGACCTCGCCAGAGTAGGCTTTGGTAAGCACTTCGTCATGAGTCCTGTTGATGACTGCACATGCTTTCCATACTGCTTTTTGGTGATCTTCTAGCCAAGCAGATGTGTCTGGCCTATTCTGACGGTAGCATTGTGGTTTCTCAGTCCACAATAAAGCCATTGCGCCTCACCTGCACAGTACACCCAGCACTGTTCAAGCATTTTCCACATCATTTGAGCATCATGTCAGCGCTTTTCAGTTACATTTGAGCATCATTGCTGCAGGTCCCAAGTGGTACTGGGCTGTATGGGTAGACCAATGTCTCAGCCTCTTCTGCTCAGATGTTGGCCTGTTCATCCTGGCTGGAGAATCCATCAAGGTACACATACACAAAAGAGAAGACTGTGGCTTTTGGCCTTGGTCAGGGAAAATCCTGGCCTTGATACACCTATACTTCCAAGGCACATGTTTGTAGCAGCCTACTTGCTGCCAGTGTGCTGTGCACCATGCTCATGGAACTTCTGTTCAAACCAGCTTATGTTTGCCTTGAATCACATCAGAAGGCACTATCTGAGCAAGCCTTGTCGTGAAGACAAGGCACTGGATGGTTTGTTCTTGAAACAGGACCGTGCACAAGTGGTCTAGTTTGAGGCTTTGACCTACAGATACAAGTTGTGTGGCATGTGTGCTTACATGCTGCACACGAAACAAAACCGGTTTTTCAGGTCAACAAACAGATAGGCTCATCCAGACAGGAACAAGTCTCATGAAGTGCGTGCTTACCTGTAGCATACAAAAACCTCCCATGTTTTGAGGTCAACAAACAAGTAGCGGAAACTAAAAAGAAAGCCGTGCTGATGATGGGTTTGCTGATTGCAGGGCACGCATGACCTGTACAGAACGGATGCAATGACTCTGCCATATTGGATCATCACCTTTGGGGCAACATACTTTGTCTTTGCCATGTGTGTACCCCACCTTCATGGTCTCAGATGGTGGTCATCCATTAGCAGCATTCTGGTGGTAGTCTTCATGGCAATCATCTTTGGGGTCTCCATATATGATGGTACGCTGCATGCATCATGCATGCACTTGGCTACACATGCATGTCAGGATAAGTCATGACCAATATGATGTCTGCATGCTGGAATGGTAATGGTATAACACACTTCCCTTTCGTGTTGGAAGTCTGAATGTGTTCATGCTGCCATGACTTGGTTACCTGACTACCTGCAGCAGGCACAGTTGATCACTCTGTTACTGTGGGACCACTGACATGCCCTTGTCTGTAAATGCAAATGCACTTGCATGTACACAGCAAATGCACTTGCGTGTACACAGCAAATACCCCTGAGCGCGCAAGCGACGGCAACGCACATAGCATGTCTCGCACCTCTGAAGCTGCAGCTGGTTTGCTCACACCACAGCTGAGAGCTTTCAGCACTCAGGGTTCAAAGGGTGTGGTTAGCTTCTCTCCAGCTTGTGCAGCATCTCATTGACAGCTGACAGCGCCTCTGGTGTGCAGGCAGAACCACGCCTGCTAGAGACTTTGGCATCCACGATACTCCGGCCACAGGGACCTTCAATGCTATGGGAGCTATAGGGTCCATTGCCTTCGCCTTCAACACTGTCATCCTGCCTGAACTCCAGGTGAGCCTTGTTCACCACCTGTGCTGTGCTGTGCTGTGCTGTGCTGTGCTGTGCTGTGCTGTGCTGTGCTGTGCTGGTCTGTGCTGGTCTGCAGTAAATGCTGTGGATTCTATCCCAGACACAGGTATTGTTGAACCGGTGAAAGATAATTCTTGTACAGCTGTGCTGCACTTGACAGTGTTGGTTATAAATTGAGTATATACCTGTTTTTTGTGTCACTCTGTGTGTGAGTTGCACACACTTAACCAGCAGCCTGCGCATGTGACATGCCACCAGAGCTCATTTCAATTCTGCGTTTTGTCGCAGGCCACAGTACGACCACCAGTGGTGCGGAATTTCAACTACATCGTGTTGCCCTTCACCTACATTGTTGGTTGTTTCCCTTGGATCATCCTGTCCTTTGTCGGTGAGTCCATCAGACTTGTATCATGCATGACTCGCCACCTCTCAAAGAAACTGCAACATCAAGCTGAACCTCAATGATATCCTTGACCAATCAACCTGGCTGGTTATGAGTATCAAGGCATGATGTCCTGTCGAATGCTGCGGAGAATGCAAGCTGGCTCAAGCTTTGCAAGCACCATTATGTTTCGACACGAACACAATTGGGCACATAACCCCAGGCTAAAATTCCTCAACAGCTTTGCCAGACATCAAACATGATCTGTTGAGCATGAAGCCAGAACGCATTATGGCAGGCACAGATAAACTGAGGCGCTGCATGTGCCATTACTCCATCTTGTCACATCTCTCACTTTATCAGCTTCCCAAGCTGATGCATGATCATTGTATTGAAGCGTGCACTAAGTTGCATGCAGTAAATTGCAGGTACTACTTTTGCAGGCACTACTTTGCAGGCACAATTTGCAGGCGCTCGTCCGCATGCACTGAATTGCATGCATTGACTTGCAGGCTACTGGGCATACGGCAATGGTGTGGCTGCCAACCTGACAGATAGCTTGAGCGGTCCACCATGGGCCAAGGCACTTGCTTACATGGCAGCATTCTTCCAAATCCTGGTTTCCCTCCATGTAACCCACTCACCCTGTCTGCTGCCTGTCATTCTGTCAAATGCTCATGATTCGTTCAAGCCAACACATGCGCCCGCCTGCCTGTCTGACTTACTGACTGACTGTCTGTCTGTCTGTCTGTCTGTCTGTCTGCCTGTCTGTCTGTCTGTCTGTCTGTCTGTCTAGTCAGCCGTCTGTCCCTCTGTCTGTGTGTATGATACGTACATACGTACTATTGTATGTATGTATGTATGTCCGTCAGAATATGCGCATCTGCCTGCCTGCATGCCATCAAGATGCTAGCATACATAGCAAACTTGTAGCACAGGCTCCCTGCTGTCATCTGCTGCCAGCATTGGACATTGCATAGTCTGCAAACAAGCATAGCTGCTCAGTGTACTCTGTGCAATGACATCAGATGCTGCTCATCTGGTTGTGATTATCATGATCACTTTTGTAAGAATTGCTGCATGCAGTGGGCACTGATGTCTGAGCAATGATGTCAGATGCTGCTCATCTGTTTGTGATTATCATGATGGTTTTTGTGGGAGTTGCTGCATGCAATGGTCACTCCACACATGTCAGACAGAAGTCACGCTGACAGCATGCTTTCCGTTGCTGCCTGCAGTTCTACGCCTGCTGTATTTTTGAGTCTCTGGAGTCGATCTGGTCACGCAAAATGAGGGGCCAAACTCGCTGTTCAACTTCATGATCCGATTCCTTGTGCGAGGCGGCTATGTGGTGCTCTCCACCTTTGTGGCTTGTCTGCTGCCATTTTTCGGGGACTTCATTTCGCTGACTGGCTCACTCTGTATGATGCCCTTGGACCTGGTTCTGGTCCTGGCACTTTTCATCAAGGTCAGTCTACCACTTTGAGCCTTCAGTCTACCATGGTGTGCCTTCATGTCAAATACAAACTGTCACTGCATAGCAAGTCCAGTTACCCTCCTAGTACTGTGTTACAGTTGCCCAGGATGTGCAGTGTTGCCCACGCGTTGGGGTGGCTTATTTGCACCATTCGCATTTTTGCTTTTTGCGGAGCGCTGACACACATGTACTCAGCACATTCAAATTTTAGGCTGGCAGGCTGGCTGAAGACAAAGAGCCTTGTTCGGACAGGCATCATCCCCCTTGCACTACACATAGTTGAAAGGCAAAATCTGCCTTTTTCTGTGCAAATGCTAAAAGGCAACGTTTTGCATTGCACAATGCCAAACAGCTGTCCCACACCGCGCAACACCCAACCCTGCTGTAGACCCCCCACAAGTGATGGCAGGTCTAATGCTGATCAGTTCATGAAGCTTGTCTTGGGTGCTGCAGTTCAAGGGGCACACAATGTCTGCCCCATTCAAGATCTTCAACATTGCACTGGCGTCTCTGATGGCCGTCACTTCCATTGCCTCCAGCATCGCTGCCGTGCGTTACATTGTGGTGAGTTCCTGCTGCCTGCATGCATGCAGCCACCCACTCGTGACTCACCCATCCTGGCATGTGAATGTGTATGACCCCCATTGGCTTTTGTCTTGCTGCTCCTACTCGCCAATTGTCAACATGCATGAGTACCTGTGACCTAGCAACGTCGAGCTTGGAAGCTGGCACACAACTTGATTGCATGAGCTTTGTGCTCCGGTTACTGTAAGCGCTGTGTTGCTGTATGGGCTGCAACCCCACACTGGCCGGGATCTGTCGGAGGTGTGATGGATGTGTATCATTTTGTTTCGCGTGCAGGTGGATGCCATCAATTATCATGTATTTGCTAATGTTTGAGGCAGAGAATGACCTTTGGCATGATGTGGGTCCACATTGCCATGTGAGACATACATGCTACATATTCAATTTGAAATTCGGCCTTGCAGAACAGCGACTCAGCACACGCTGCTATGACTAGCTTCAGACTAAATGTGCAATGCTTCACATAGCTTGTGGAGCATTGCACCCTTGTACAGATTTTCGGGCTCAAATTCATGAGGTTAAGTTTGCTGCGCACATGCAATGTTTTCACAGCGCAACACCTTTATGCTGCATGCGACAGCGGTGTCAATGGTCAGCGCCATTACTATCAACCAATCAAGGTACAAGCAGTGTGCGCATTTCTTGCATACTTCACCATGCCTGGCTCTTGTCTCAGCACCAGCTTTCTTTACACACAGTGTGCTGGATCTTCACTGTATACAACTTGTTTGAGACAAATCGTTGTCCCAAGCACGCGTTTATGAATGAGCCCTTTTTGTATGCGACAGTGATGATGATGCCGCTCAATTGGCTATGTGTCGTTCATGTCTTCAAAGACATAATGAATTTCAGGTGTAACAAAGAAGAGCTTGCTACCTGCTTGCTGCCATGGTGAATTTACAGTAGGGTCAATTTACAGTAAGCTTAGTTTACAGTGAAGCAAACCAACATTCAGTGTACCTGAAGGCAAGCAATTACTGACAGATATCTGACTGACTCCATCACAAAATCTGATGCAAAGATATGTTGCAGCTTGCATGTGTTTGATGTGCAGACTCAGTGTCTGCAGTTCATGTGTTCACAGCACCACTGCACAAGTGTGTGCTCAAGGCAGCTTACATATGCATGAAAGCTAGAAAGCAAAAAAAATGTTAGTTATGTTAGCTCCTCTCCTGGTCAAAATCACCCAAAAATTATGCAGCACTTGAGCTCTGGGCTACCATTGGGCCCTGGGGGCCCCCATATGATTGCCAATACAGCTAAACCCTAAACCCTAAACCCCTACAGCAGAATCACCGCTACAGCTCTAGGCATATGTAATGTCCAGCATGTTTGCATTTCCCAGTATGATTACACAGAATGCTATGCCAGATCATGCATGCAGCATGACTCACCATACTAACAG
>JAABUP010004648.1_pt1 | contig 22101 bp, 18 predicted proteins | sample 5559201 | NCBI WGS metagenome assembly JAABUP01 (sample SAMN10711887, study PRJNA513373) | rock metagenome | isolation source: Antarctica rocks | place: Antarctica | reverse complement strand
TATGAATGCAGCAGAAATCACAGACAAGCTGGGGCTGCATGCTCTGCGTCAGCGTCGCTGGTAGGGGTCGTATTCATCACCCTATTGCCTTACCAGCAAGAGATTCTGCATGCTTTGTATCAGCTGCAGGACCACCATCCCATGCAGGAGCGTTCCTACTATTGAGCATTGCACTCTGCAGGTATATCCAGAGTACATGTGCCACATCTGGAGAAGGTCTTTATGAAGGGTTGGACTGGCTATCAAGCAACATAGCCAGCAAAAAGTGAGCTAAACCTCCATCTTCTCCCCTTTGCTGCAGCTATTATGCACTATTGCTGAGATTAAGGAGGCAGCTGAGGCTGTTAGAGCTTCATTGCCAGCTATCTGAAACATCCAGTTTGCTTTGGTTATATTCTGTCTTCAATGATGCTGAGTGGTCATGTGCAAATGCAGCTAACTGGTGGTCTCTGGTTGGGCAGCTGTCTTCAGCTTTTGGATCAAACGTTGGACTTTGAGGATCCTGCTGCAAGCTGTGCCATGTGGAGCTGCACAGCTGACAGCATTTCAAGGTGTTTCCTTAACGTGATGGGTCATGCATGTGCCATCTGTCTGCTGGCTGCTTTGCTGCAACACATCATAGCTTGGAGCTGCAGCAACATGTGCAATTTGTGCTGAGCCTATTTTTACTGTCCAGCAACTGCCTTGCTGTAATGTTATGTATGAATCGCTGTTTTGTGATGAGTTTTGTAACCATGCTAGAGCAGCTGCTGCTTGATAAGCCTGCAGCAAGCATTTGCCAACAATTTTGCACTTGATTAGTTCAAAAGTGATCAGATGCCACTACCAAAGCCAGTACCAGCAGGCATATGGTTGCTAGAACTGTTGGACATTCTTTGTTTTCTGGATATACTGTGGCTGTGCTTCACCACAGGCAGGTACAAACATAAAATCTTGCACAACAAGCAGCTGTTGGATCAATGCTGCATCTTCTGGCAGGCTATGTGGCATCGTTGACGTATTTCAAGCAATCATAATGTTACCTCTCAGCCAGAAGCAGCGCACACATACATGCATCAAGGCACTAGTTACGAAAAATCAGCAGGTGCCCGCAAAATTGGCAACAGGCAGTACCGGTACACATACGACAGAATGGCAGTCTACTCAAGGCATGTTAGTCAGTCAGTCAGAAAAGCTCTGATTGTAGTGGACCTCGTCCAGGTAGTATCATGACAAAATCGAAAGGCTGCTGGACATGCGCTGCCACTCATCGTGTGAGCACTCTCTGAGCATAAGTCACATCCAATGAGCCGCCCTGCCGCTCAGGAGCAGCTGACGACTTGTCCAATGCCACAGCTGTCTCTGATGTCAGCCTCTGGTCAGAGCCCTTGGATATGCTGTCCAGCAATGACAGCCCAGTCTTGGCAATGACAGCCCAGTCTTGGCAATGACAGCAGCCTTGTAGGTGAAAAATCCCAGCAGCATAGGCAGCAGCTGGAGGGTGATGCCCACATCATGTGCTGCCAAAGTGTTCCACCTACACGGATGAGCTTCTGTGAGTATAAATCTGTGTTCATTCATGGTGTTTGTGTGTGTATGCCTGCATACATGCACTGCAAGTTGCACTGCAGCAGAGCATGAAAGAGATTTTCACAAGCATCCAGTGCATGACCAAGTGCTTTGTGACAGCTGGACCCGCGTGTGCATGAGGATTAGCAAACAGTTCATGCCATTCTACAAGCCAACTTCATATGGCACACGTGGGCAGCATATGAGTTGTACTCACCTGTTGAAGGCAGCCGTGAGGATGATGGGCACAAGCAGACGGGGCTGGCCCAAGGCAGCCCCAACTGTGAAGCCCCCCACACTGTCAATGCTGCGATTCAACATGCGCAAGTATGCCAGACTACCAACAGCACCCACCCCATAACTAGCTGCAGTATCCTGCAGAACATAAGAGGCTGCTTACACTCAACCCCATCAGTAACACTACGTGTGTCGCGTATGTTCTGCACTTTGCTCCTGCACGCCTGAGCTGTTGAGCAGCATCCTGCCATCACAAGCTTGAAGCTTTGTGAGACATGGAGAGAGCACATGCATACATTCTTCATAAACCCTTGTAGGATTTTGTAAGAAATGCCATGTGATCGCGCCGTATAGTTGCGCCATGTGATTGCGTTGGGGTGCAGTCACTGTGACATGACAAACAGATGTAGGTCATGGCATGATTTCAACCACACTAATAGATAACCAGCTAGTCACCTTGGAGTAGAAGATAACGGTGGCCACAAAGCACGTCAAGGCTGTGCCCTGACACCATGTCTGAAGCTCAGCCTTCAGGCGCTGATACTCTTTCTCTTCGGCTGCCTGCTGAGCTGCCAAAGCTGCTGTGGCTTCTGGATTGGCCGGAGCTAAGGCCACCACCTGTAAATTGGTACCAGCCATCGGAAACTGTGCACAATGCAGGCACGCCCATGAAAGGTGTTGGAGTGATGAGCATTGCATAAGTACGACCAAGCTGAAAGCTGCACTACTTGCAGGATTGGCTGGAGGTGTGGCCGTTACCTGGATAACAGCGACTGCCATCAGATGGCACTGCATGACGCATACATGTGTGCGCTCTTGACTCATGCAGGCACCATGCTCATTGTCCAGATTTGCTATCTACTAGACTGATGCACTGTTGGCCCAATGCTGGCAGTAGTGATGCACGATGCTAAAGTGTACAACAAATTTGGCCAGCTGTTTGACCAGAATGTCAATGCTCAATCACTTGCGCCTCCCTCTGACCTTTCTTGAATAACGCCCACTGCGGAGCCATCGGCGAGCCTCCCCTTGCGTAGGAGGTACATCTGCATCCCTCCTAGCACTAGCAGCAGCTGCCATCACTGCAGCCTCTTTCAGACGCTGTTCGTGCTTCAATTGAGCTTCTTGTAGCTGAGCTGTCAGATCCACATCCAGGCTGCGTCAAATTTTTGATTGTTGTCACAGCATTTGCACATCAGAGCGCAGAGCTGCTGGAGTATCCAGCATTTGATGTGCAGATTATGCTGACAAATGTGAAGTATGACATGGCAGTGTGCCGATTTGCAGGAGCCATTGAGGGTGAGCTTCATACCTCTGCATGTCGGACACTCTGCTGAAGGAGAGACCACCAGCCTTTGCTTCTTGAGGGGCATTCTGTTTTGCAAGCTCCGCTTCCTCTCTTGCTTGCTGACGATCAAGCTGAAGCACAGGGAAGTGCATACTATCAGATGCTGGATAGACAGCAGAGCAACGACAGCAGTGGCAGCTGCATACCGTATCTTGCCACTTTGTGTTCCAAACAAAGTCAGAGGTATAACGGCCCCCTCTTTTGGTCACATCGGTGTTGTCCTGACCTCCTCTTGGGACATATACTTCGGCTGCAACGCATGAGCACGTTGAACTGGAGCCGATTCTGACTGTGATAATTGGGAAAGTCGGTGTATGGCTCTGCAGTACCTCTAGGGTCTGCCTGCGCAAAGAAGCCACTCTCTGGAAGTTCCCCTTTCTTCCTGGATTGTCGTGGGGCCTGCTTGTTGGCTTGCCGACTTGCCATCGCAAATGTTCTCCATGGTCCGCTGTCCCTACGCCCCGTACGAGCCTGAGAACAGGCTGCGCAAGGCTTGCTCAACGCTGCTTGCTTGTCTATTGCGTTCAGCATAGCTCCCGTCGCACAAACGACTGAGCAGTCACACGCAAGCTTAACCTTGCGCACCAGCGAGCTGCACTGAGAGCAGGCCTGCGCAGTCGCCGATTCGCAAGAAAGTGCAGATCAGTAGCTCTGTCCTAACAGAGCTTCAGACCGACCTTCAGATTCCCAACTCCAAGCCTTTGACCTTGAGATTGGCGTCCTCGCATCGCTTCTGCCCCGCATCAACTGCCACAAGGAGCAGCGAAAGCAGCGGACACAGATGAACGTATCCGAGGATGAGTTGAACGGTCTCTATACTTGGGTAAGCTTGTCGACAGGCTGTGTGCGCGTTCTGCCCTTTGTGCATAGATGGCGACCCCGAGTTTGCGTCAACACAGGTGGATGAGATCCCGCTCTCCCGGCCAAAACGCAATATCGCAAGGGACTTCTCCGACGGGGGTGAGCTTTGAATTCACTGCTATGTAGGCAATTCTGTTGCAAGTTTCTTGGTCCTGTGCTGACAGGTGGCAGTTCCTGTCCGCAGTGCTAGTGGCAGAGATTGTACAGCATTTCCACCCCAAGCTGGTAGAGCTGCACAACTACAGGTATCAGCCCAGCTGCTGTGTTTGGCGCACAAACAACCTTAAGCAGAGTTCCCAGCTGCTATGTTGCTGGTCTACTGGGTTAGGAATGCCCTTAACAGCACAGTGAAAGAGTTGCCTTGTCTTGCAGTGGCGCACATGGCTTGACGCAGAAACTGTACAACTGGACCACTCTAAATCAGCGTGTTTTCAAGAAGTTGGACTTTGTGCTGGCTAAGAGTGAGTGTGAAGCAGTGGTCAACTGTGACCCTGGAGCTGTGGAACGCGTGCTGAAATTGGTCAAGATCAAGCTGGAGAAGTACAACGAGAGACAATCACAGCGTCCCAGGTACCTCGCACTGTCATGACATTTCACCGCTGGGCACACAGCTGCCATATTCTTGGTCATGCGAATCTTGCTGTTAGGCAGATCAAAAGTCACAGGTGACATACAACTGTACTGCCTTGAAACCATACCCCAGTGTTCAGTAGCAGTACAAAAGAGCTTATGCGAGCATGAGCATTTGCATGACTGTATAGTACTGTGGTGCAGCTCAAATGATGGGGACAGTCCTGGATATCAGGACCTGAGCAGCAGGACACCTGATGGTTCTTATGGCCAGACAGGAGACAGCACAGGGCGCCGCGTGCAGTCAAGAAGTGCCAAAGCCTCTCCAACAGTGAGTTTGACAAGATGCTGCAGTCCATCACTCATGCATGCCTCATGTACATACTTAGTCCGCTGACAGCACAGCAGGGCTGCATGTATGGATGGGATCAATCAGCTATGATACATGCTGTCGGGTGTTGTGACAGCTTCACAGGATGCTAAAGTTGTTTCTAGTCTCAAACTTTCAACGTTACCTCGATTTACACACAGGCTCATGCACAAGTGACACTGAAAGGTGGTTCAGACAAAGCTGCTGCAGCAGAGCTGGCGGACAAGGAGCAGACAATCCTTGAGCTCCGTGAGACAAACGAGGTGTGCTGACTTCTTTTCATGTATGCCAGACTGCAAGTCAAACTCTCCACTTGCGTTTCTGTTTGCCATGAGGTTCACATGCTGGCTTTGACTGTGAAACAGCATACTGGGATGTCAAGAAGTGTTCAATGCAAGTACTAGCTGACCTGATGTCACTGTGCAGATCATAGAAACAAAAGTGAAGAAGCTGGAACAGCTGGTGCGACTGAAAGATGCCAAGATCCAAACTCTGATTTCAAAGATGCAAGCAGCAGGACTGGCGTAGTGCACCATGTCAAGTGGATTTTTGATTGATGGACTTGTTGATGATCTCTGTATAGTGTGGGTTTGGTGTGGTACAAGCAGTGTGGCAATACAACAGAGAAGAATATGTCAAGACAGATGACTGTGGGCAATGCCTGCGTCGTAGCTTGTACAAATTTGAATGTGTGGATTGCGTCTGGATAGTGCATCACTTTTCGTCAATAAACAGCCTCTATCAAGCATGAATTAACCAAACCAGGGCCTCCATCACAGAAATGCATGTTTAGTCAGCCACTCAGGCAGAGTTCCTAGCAGAATTGCACACAAGCTGGCATGTCTCATCACATCTGGCGAACAGGTGTGACAGCTGCAGCTGTTTCATTGCTCTGATTTGGCAACATGTTGGCACTTTGAGCTGAAGTGCCTGCAGCAGTTGTTGCGTCCTGCTCTGCTTCCATCTGTGCATCATGTACCTTTCTGCTCTCACTGTAGTACTGCAGCATATCAAACCTCTTTTAGCCATTGTACATCCATGTACATGTGCACCATCTTTGTCACAGCGCAGTGCTCCACTGCCTTGTGCCTGCCTTGCAGCAGTGGGAGCAGCATGCAAACAGCAAAGTTGGGATCAGCAGCAAACTTCACAATGCACAACAGCGGTGCAGGGTTTGTTGAGAACAGAAGCAACAGCAGCTGATGGTTTGGAGGAGAAGTGATGTACCTGGTTCGGATGATTGATCCCGGTCACACACTCACACCCATGAGCGCCCTCCCAAGCAGCAGCACACGCCAGCTGGAAATGGTTACCTTGCTGTTTCGCCACAGCTGCACGAATGGCTTGAGGCTCTACACGAAGCCGAGTCAGAGCTGCTGTCAAGCTGTCCTTGTTGAACGTTTTGTAGGGGCACCCGTGCACAACCCCCTGCACCCCTCACACCCAACTGCTCAAGCTCAGAATCTCGGTCAGCATAGGGTGACATGTGACCAAAATGATGTGAACATGACGCTGCCAGCAGATTGACGGGAGGCCACAGACAGCTGACATTAGCTGGCACCCCGTTGGACGGCATCTGTGACACAAATGCTGTAGCAACAACATCGCATGCAATGTTTGGCAGCTTCTGTGCCATGCTGCTTACCGTTTAGGCTGATGTGAGCATGCAGAGCAGCTTGTGCAGAATTCAGCCAATGGCGCGCGCAGCTTGTCACAATGCACCTTCACTCATCTGCAGAGGAACTCCATCAGCAGAGGCGAATGGAAAGCTTTGCATATATTGAAATTGTCTTACCTCGCCAGGTTGAGAGTTGATCACACTCATGCATGAGGCTGGAGTGTAGTTGACCCTCTTGCCCTCTTTACCATAGGAGTGCCTGATGTTGTACATGTGCTCCTTCTTGAACTTGTCCTCTGGCATACCTCCCTTGGCAAACTCTGTCCTCCAGAACGCCAAAGCTGAATCCAGCGACAACCCAATGCCCTGGGCAAAAAGACGATGGTCTTGACATGTTGCGCAGCAGCAAGCACTTTGCACGCTGCTTGACCTACATGGCCTGGTGTCTTGCAAGTACAACATCTGGGTCAAAGTGGTGTGCTTGCATACCCCAAGTGGTCCTCAAGGCAAAATAACAAGTCAGGCAAAGGCTGCTTGTTAAGCTCCAGCTTCTGTCTACACGCAAAACATCGGGGCAAGAACACCATGTGAAACAGTGAGGCAATTTGAGGTTGAGGTCTTGTTCTGACCTTGAGAAAATTCCCCAGCTGCTGCCGCCCAGTATGCTTCAGATGGTGATCATGCTTCAAGGCATCAAACATGTTCTGCACAACAGACAAGTATATGTGCAAAACCAGGCATCAACTGCTATGCTGTCCATATGACAGTACATATCATTTTCTGAGGTTTTGACCAGGATACTGACAACCCTGGCTCGTCTGTACCACCTAGTTTGTTGGCTGAAAACGTAAACCCTGCTCCTCTTCTTTACAAAAACAAAACTGGTCAGACTGAGGTGCATTCACGCAGAGTGACATGTGTTGCAGGCTTCAGGATGCTGTCTACACCGCTCAATATGCCTGATCATTACTGCCAATGTTGGGTCTTCCTGCACCCAGGCTACTATATATGGCTAGCTGGTGTTTTGAGAGCTGTGCATGCTGTTTGTTGAAATTGGGTCAGAGGGCCTGATCATCTACCATGCACATGTCTGCAGATGCTCGAACTGTCTCGAAACCCTTGATTTTGCTCTGAGCCGATGCAATTGACAGCAAAACAACAAAGTACGTAGAAAACAACTGAATTGTATGACTTGAGTTATGAAAATTTTCACATAAAATCGTAAAACGAGCAGCACATGCTTGAGGTCTGCGTCGTACTGTTGGCCTTGCAGGCAGACAGAAGGTGCAGCTTGACTTGGCGGACAGTGTGACTCACCAGCATGCAAAGAGGAAAGCTCTCATGAGCAAGACGTGGCAAATCAGCCAAAGCCACCTCCCCAGCTGGTCGTTGAAGGTTTCCATAGTCTGGACCCAGGTATCTGCAGCATGATAGCTGGTTGAGCAAGGAGTCTGGGCAAAGGGTGCAAACCACTGTACGCTCACAAAACAGTAATGACAGCAACGGTAACAATGTAAATGTTACCGTGAAGTGTGTTTGTTGTGATAGTGATAGTGTTTGCAGCCACTTGGGGACAGGCTTATATTGCATCTGCTGCGGTTCCTGACTCAGGCAAGCAGACTGCACAAGCAGCAAATTGACTTGTGGTTTACCAGCATCACATGAAGTAGTGGCCTGGGCATTCAGGGCGTGTACTGGTTCTGCAGCTCAATGAGTCAGCCAGCATGACTCAGTCCTGTGCAGGGCTTTTTAGCTGTGGATGAAAGACCGACAAGTGTCCAAGACTTTGATGTTTGCTTTCTTCAGTTTGACAGCACTCACAACAGCGGGCCGTTCGAGCTTCTCACCCAATCACCCATGTTACCTTTGCTGCATGTGCAGTTGCGTTGAACCTGTGACTTGAGCCATGCAGCAGCAAGCAATGCGCTCAGTCACGAGTGCATGTTTCAGCCCTTGGCTCACCTGGTGCTGAGTGCCTCCACAACAGGTGTCAGCCGCTCACTCTCTTCTGCGGCAATGTGGGATGCCCATTTGCGTGATGTGGTGACAAGAGCTCGTGAGAGCTGGCTCCTGCAGCGGCAGCCGCTCAGATTGAGCTTCTCTTGCAGTGCATGGTTTGGGCAGGTTGCAGCAGGCAAGCAATGATCAATTGAGCTTCTCTTGCAGTTTGGGAAGGTTGCAGCAAGCAAACAATGACCAATGAGCCTTTTGATGTGAGGTGCCTTTGCTATTTCAGGCAGTTGTCAATGTTTTCTTGACAAAGCCACTTCTGCCAATATGCTGCACAGGATGTACAGCTGAATTTACAGCACTGAGAATTTGGGACAGAAGCAGACTAGCTTGCAGGCTTTTTGGCCCTGTATGTGAGTACCTGAAGTGACCCACTACAAGGGAAGCAACATCCGTTTTGAAGACGTATGCCTGTCCATGCCGTAAGAAAACCTTCCGGCTAGCCACAAGGTCTGGCACTTGCTCAAAATCCACCTGTAGCAAGTGACATCAAGTAAGCGTCATGTGAGAATAATCAGCCTGCCTGCCGCTGCAGCTGTGCAGATGCCTTGTGTGGCAGCGACGCAAAAATATGTGGCAGCAGCACAAAAATCATCCAATTGGTCTGGCATGACTTCAGCACTGTGTCTGCATGGCATTGCAGCCACGAAGATGCCCTATTTCAGTGGTTTGAACTTGTCAAGAACCTGTCGAAATGATGCTGACTGATGTGAAAGAGTCTCATCAGGTGACCATGCTGTAGCAGCAGTCTGGCATGAGCTGATCTGGCTGGTTACAATCAATACTTGCTGTTACAGGTCTGACAAATTTTAAAGCACACTGTCTTCACACACACTGTCAAATGATGCTCCAAGTCTTTAGCAAAGGTGCTCCCCCATGTTATTGTTGAAGATTTGTACACTAGGGGGCAGGTCATCTGGACCTTTCTTGCTGACCAGTGGCAACCACATGCAGCTAGCCTGGCTTCTGAGGTCTCAGACCTCGTGCAAATATCCAGTCATGCAATCAGTCGTTCCTTCCGTCCCTCATGCATTTTTTTGTCCATTCATCCCTGGTTGCACATGCCTGACGGTTGATGTACCTTGAAAAAGCTTCTGCTTCCAGGTACATCCTGCTTGATCTCTGTTGCCACCTGCTGATTCCACTTAGAGTCTTCAACTTGCGCCAACAGCGCCCACAAAGGCCTTCCACTGGGCTGAATGCTCTCATTGAGTTCATCTGACGTACATTGATCATAGTCCAGACCAGCCTGAGTCATGAATGCCACCTGTACACAAATCTAGTCGATTTAGCACAAAGCTTGCATCCTTTGCAAGACTGCGGCTGCATACATGCCTGTCATTGATCAACATGGCAGTGCCGTCCTGATGACGTGCCAGGGGCTTAGTCTGAGCAGCTACTAACTTGCAGTTTGTTGTGAAAGAAGGCTTCAAGTTAACACCCATGATGGACCATAAGCTTTCTGTGAAAGTCTTCATGTTGAACAAGCTGACAGGACTTGCCTGGGCCTTGGGAGTTTCATCGCCAAACCTGGCCTTGAACAGCTCACTTTCGTGAGTCAAGAACCATCGACGCAGCTCCTCTGTGCGGCAATATGCTAGGCGCAAAACAAAATGTGAAGCATGATCTTTGAAGAAATTCTGCTTAGGATCGAGGGCCTGCAGTGAGGCCAGACTGTCACTTACGCTTCGAAACAAGTACTGTGTTGTATTGTATAGCAACAGCAGAAGTCTCTGGTACCTTTAGATGTTCATTGGCTAGTTTTCTGGCCTTTTCTTGAACTTCATGTGGCTTAAAACCTTTGGCTTTTGCTTCCTCTATGCCCTTAAGGACTGCAGTGCATGCATGTGGCTCAGAATGCAGATTTGACAGAAGGCCGCTGACTGCAGGCAAGCCAAGGCCGTAAGGGCAGCAAGCGTTTCTATTTAGGGGGTTCCCCACCTCTGAGCCGGTCTATAGCATAGCGCTCAAAGTCCTCAATGCATATGATGGTGCTTGGGGGCTCTGCATAAAAGCTTAAACGGCCTGAGGAAGCTTCAGCTTTGTCGTCCTCAACAGCTGTGATGTTGCCAAAGCCTTTGGAACTTTTCTGCTGTTGCTGAATCCACGCCATGCCGAAAGAGTGTCAACATACAATATACGGTTTACATTGCCGGTTCACGTGTGCGATGCGACAGACAACAGCTATCGTTCCTTCTTTGAAACGCTTTGTTTTTGAGACCCGATCAACAGGCAAATAAGGCGCGGGGCAACACGAGTGATCACTGGCGTGATCAGCGGTATGGGCTCAACTTCGCCAGCTATTGCCAATGCGCTGTTCGCACGAGTCCGCAACACTTCCTGAAGTGTTTTCAGTTGCCCGATGGGCCAGAGATCTACGCGATACCAGCTGCTCCGAGACCTGCCTGTCTTGTTGGTCATACTCTCAAATGAAGAAGCAAAGGAACTTCCTTAAGGAAGTGAGGAAAGTCAACAGCAAGGACTTTGCTGACTTCTGCTGCAATATCGGCAGAATTCAGCGTCGGTTCCTGACCATCGGCGCGCTACGTTGTTCTGTCTGTTGACAAGATTTGCAACCGCGCCAAGCGACTCTCGACTGTGCATGCATGCCTTGGTGAAAATCTTGACATCCAAGCCTAGTGGCCCACGAAATAGCTTTGTGACATTTCATTGCATATGGCGGACTGGCTCCAAGACGTAAGGACACTGGCGCGGACACTGGTGGTCAAGCTGCAGCATATGCTGGCGGTGAGGCCGTTTTGCGTCTGCCCTTCAAGCGGCTGCTTGTAAAGAAGTTTAGGCACAGCAACAAAATTACAAACAAATCACAGTCTGTCACGTTTTACGATTGAACTGGGCATATCGTCGACACGCTGTATCAAAAGCTTGAGTCGACACATATGACAGCTTGACCTGTTCTCTTACAGGAGGCTCCAGCTGGCTCACTTCAGCTCACAGGTGTGCTAGGCCTTGCAGCGCTTGTGTACGGTTTGTATCAGCTGCGGGGACCTGGCAGGCGTGATGATAACGCTGGACCACCTGCACCTAGCGCCAGAAGGGGCCCAAACACCAGCACCTTGACTCAGCAACCCAAACAAGCACAGTCCAGTAGTACTTCACAACAGGTATATGCAGTGCAGCCTTGAAGCCTGCGCACTGATCCATCCAGTGAAAGCCGGCTAAGACCCAGCATGTGTGCACTGCAGGCAAGAACTTCTGCTCCCACAACACTAGCACAAGCTATTCAGACCCAACTGGCTGGAGTAAGGCAGATCACCATATCAGCGCCTGGTGTTTTGCTGGATCAATGGACACCAGATCAGTTGCAGGTGAGCTGAATGTATGCGCCATGCCTGCTTGCAAGCGTCTACACCTCGTGTCCGCATTGTAATGCGCAGAGCACTTGCTGCGTATTCCCAAGCATCACCCCTGGAGAGTGCTGCTCCACCAACATGTACTGCTGCACGCATGCATCTGCAAGCGCTGTGATCCAAGCTTACGTGTAGTTGTGTCATGCTCCCTGCATGACTTTCCTGAAACTTCGTCAAAATGTGGAAACACTCATGTCTTCTGCAGGATTCAGCAAGTGTACGGCAACAGGCGGTGCCCATTCTGCTTGAGCTAGCAAAGAATGCCAATGTCTTTTTGATAACTCATGTCATCGATGATGTTGGCGAGGCAACAGTCAGGGGAGCTCTGGAGGATGTTGGCTTGGTGGGTTTTTCAGAAGGGCAAATCAAGCCTCATCGCCTTGTTTTCTGCAGTGCCTTAGAGGGCAAGGTTTCCATTGTACGGCAGCTGGAGCCAGAGCTCCATGTGGATGGTCATCCCACAACCGTGAGCGTTCGCTTGCTTTGAGTTATGTGCAGCATTGCTTGGTGTAATCAGGAGCGCATGTTGACACAGCCAGTTATGCTACATGGCCACCTGCCTTGCTGCTTTTGCTCAGCCTGTTTGCCAGTCGATGTGTTGAACAGCATGCCTTGCTGCAAGACTTCGTCATTTTTGTTTTCCACTGTGTTGTTGTTGCGCAGGTTGAGGATCTCAAGCGTTTCATGCCCCAGATATTGCATATCATACAGCCAGGGTCACAAGCTGCAGCTGTTGGGAACAAAAACGTTGGTTCAGCTGGGTCTTTGGCAGAGGTTTTTTCATTTCAAGGCTGATGACTAGAAAATCTCATTCTTGACATAGCCTATCAGAATAGACTCTGTCTGACACTTATTTTCCTTCTTTCATGGGCGCTCTACCCGAGGCATAGCCCGGACTCAGCCTGCTTTCAGACCCTGCCTTTTGGATTTCGTTGTCAGCTTTCATGCATTTGTACATTTTGATGTAGAGTTCCGACTTTGGGAGGCACGCACAAGATGTTTGCTAAAACCTGTGCCAAGCCTGCTTACAATGCACTTGGTTCAAGGGGGACATGTGCAAAGCACTGACGACAGATCTGCTGTGAGACACCGGTAGTGTTTCATAACAGTTGTGTGACTGCAGACTGTTGTACTCCAGGTTGCTGATTTGAGCCTGCAGGCCACCTGGGCTCAAATCAAATATCCCTTGCAATTGCATCAGCTTTGGATTCCTGAGCTTTTGCACAAGTTGTGCAGCACAACATTTGTCGATCGGCAGTCAGCGCTTGCAAACAATAGGTTGCTGGTTTCCTGGCAGCAGGCACCATACTTTGTACCGTAGCCAAGTCGTGAGGCTGCACACGAGCTGATGGCCACGCCAGACTCTCTCTTTCACTGCAGCAGCTGAGGGGAGACCTTGACACTGCAGAAGCCGCGATGAGTCGTCCGCAGTCCAAGAAGGAATTGGAGGAGGCTGGGCGTCGCAAGGTGACTGCTGGGCTCGGCAATACCGCTATAATCCGTATGTTTGCTGCCATTGAAGCTGAACAAGCTATTGTTTTTGTAGTTGGAAGCTTTCCGAAAGCAGAAAGCCAAAGCAAAGAGTTTGCAGTCTGCTCCAAAAGCTGCTGTTGAGCTGCGTGACTCGCCACCGGTCACCTCACAAGCTTCGCCTTCTGCAAATCCCGTCAGCTCAGACATATCTCTTACACGAGCTGCATCAGTGCTCCCTGTCAGCACATCTGCTCAGCCCGTCAGCACTGGAGGCAGCGAGGAAGATGTAGGTGATGTGTCCAGGCTGAACTTGTCAACTGCCTCTGCACGCGGTAGCCAGGCAGCCAAGTCAGACGCTCCTGTGCAGCAAGCAGCCTCGCCATCAGCCTCTCTTGTGCGTACTCCAATCACGGGCGTCACAGCTGGCAATAGCAGCAGTAGACAACCACCAACTCCTCAGGTTGCTGCAGATGCTGCGGAATCACTACCAAGCACATACCGTTCACGGTTGCCTCCGCCTCCTCCTGTCTTCAAGGCCCTAACCAGCAGACCTCAGGCAAGTGTGCTACAAAGCAGCAGCAGAGCCACTGGTCCATCAGTCAATCCATCTCCATGGAGTCCTGCAGTGCTGAAGGGGATATCAAAGCAGGCAAACACCCAGTCAAAAGGTCAGCCAATAGGGTCTGTACCAACCTTCCAGCGTCCTCCTATCAGTCAGTTTCACCCTGCAACACCAGGGTCTGCGCAGGACAATGCCAGCTCGCAGCACCAGGAGCAAACATCAACAAGTAGCAGAGGCGCTGCTGGAGATTCCAGCTCGATTGACTTGTCCAACGGAGCAGTATCCCCACCGGTCTTGAGCCCATCAGCTGCTGCACACTCAGATGCTGCAGAGGAAGCTGTGCCGGAGGCTATGACTAGCCCAGGTGCTCAGACAGCTTCTCAGTTGTCATTGCTTGATGAACGTCAGCTCATACCAGGCGTATCAACTGGACAGACTGAGGAGGTTTTTCACCATACAAAAACCTTTGAAGCTCTAGTCAAAGAGAGGGAAGCGTCTCTGGCTGGTTCACCTGCTAAGCCAGAGGTAGATGATCTTGATTTTCCCTGTATGCTTTACCATACCTGTGATACCATAACTGCTCTGCCACACCTGCTTTGCCATAACTGCCATACCTGTATGCTTTGCCATACCCCCAGATGCTCAGCAGTTCTTGTATGCATGCAAAGGCTGATGTAACTGGCCACTTAAATTGCAGCCAGCCAGTGCAATGCTTGCACTAGCAGCATATGCTTACAGATTTTGCCTCTGTAAGCATATGCTGCTAGTGCTCCTTCTTATGGTTATTATTCCAATGCACAGAATGGTGAGGGGTATAAGCGAACAATCAGCATCAGTGAAGACGTCCCTGTCTTGCATTATGCCTCTTTTGCAAAACGCCTCCGTGCAAATGTTCTGGCAATCACCATAATCACGTTCTGCTTGACCAGATATGTTGCTGCCATGAATTTTCTGCAAACTTTGTGTCACTGCAAGCCAAGCATGCCTAATCACGTCTAGAGACAGCTTGCACCAAGCACATACTCACACTCAGACAGCGGGTTATGACAAAACAGTTCTGTACAGGGTTGGAATCTGCATCAATATGCTCTTGTGCACATGTCTTGTAATATGTTGTGCTATGCACAAGAGGTTCAAATACCAAATTTCTTGCAGGCCCTGACAAGCTCGCTCAAGATGTTGAAGGAGTCTGCGAGGTTGGCTGCGGAGGCAGACACTCCAGATTCGCCTTTGGTATTCCCTTGGTCTCAAGGGCCAAACTCCACAGGAGCAGCCTCGGCCTATGCAAGCTTGTCAGACAGCTACCTCAGTAGGCCCCCCTCCCAGACCCCCTCACAAGCCCCCTCACAGGGCCCTTCGCCATCAAAGCGTGCACAGCATGGTGTGCCCAGCCCCGGCTCCCCTCCTCAGCACGCGCGGCGTGATGCTGCTTTTGCAGCTTCTCCGTCACAGCGTGCACAGCATGACACCGAGCTTTCAAACCCTCATGGCGCCGCCACCATGCCCTTTTCTCCAGATCCATCCTTGCATGCACAGCATACACAGCAGGCTGTTCAAATGTTCCCCAGCAGAGCATCCCCTGTGGCTGAAAGCAGCCCAGCAGCTAAGCCTCACACTGACACTCTCACACCTTCAGCTGCTGCTTCGTCTTCTGTGGAAGCTCAATCTGCCCAAAGTCTGAGCAACCAGGCCAACCACGTGCCTGAGGATTCAAGCCCTGCTGCTGCTCAGCACGGTTTGCAGCCAGCACAGCTGCCCGGCCATGGCCCCCAAGGCGCCTTCACGACGGTGGTGCAGCACACGCAGCAGCGGCAACACCAAGCTTTGGAGGGTCAAAGGTTTCGTCTGGATGCATCACATCAGCCTGGTGCAATGATTCAGGACGCTGCAGAACAGCTGTTGTGGGAGACACCTCCGCAGCTCAACACGGCACAAGGCTCTGAACGTCTGCCACTGTCTCATGTGCCTTCTGCCAATGGTTTCAGCAACAGGCAGTCTGATCTAGTCCGCGTAGCTAGCAGCAGCAGTGGCAATGGCAGTAGTGGCGGTGGCAGCGGTGGTGGAGATGCCAGCAGTGTTGCTGCTGATGGACTGAGGCTGGGGATAGGCAGAGTCCCTGGCAGCATGCCCTCCCTTTACACAGGTGAGGCACTTGGCTTTTTTGATGCAAAGTGCTGCACTGTCACTGCCCTGCCATATAGCCCTGCCGTATGCTCTGCCACACACCCTGCCATACACCCTGTCAGACCCTGCCATACCCACACCCTGCCATACACATCGCCTCATCCTGGCACACCCTGCCATACCCTGTCGCACCCTGGCACACCCTGCCATACCCTGGCACACACATTGCCTCACCCTGTCATACCCTACTGTACTCTCCCAAACACTCTGCCATGCCCAGCCATACACCCTGCATACCCTGCAGCACACCCTGCAATACCCTGTCATCCAGGGAGCTGTTCAGGACTGTACCTGATCCTAAGGGAAGGCACGTGAATGAACGACTGAACGTCAGTACCATTGCGTTGCCTTGTGTATGGCATGTCTCATGTGTCAGTGTAATCAATCCATTAATCAATCAGTCAATCAATCAGTTATGTGAGCAATTAAGCAATCGATCATCAATCAAACAACCAACCATGTGAATGGTCAGTGAACCATCAACTGGTTCACATCTGTCTTGGGGACTCATCAGGGGAGTCAACAGCCAATGACTAGGCGACCTGCACATGCTATGCAGTATCCATGCATGTGTGGATTGTGATTCGCTGCAGGTCTGGGGCCTCATGCGTCCCTGGCGGAGAGCTTGGCCAATGGCACAGTCCCAGCAAAGGCCAACAACTTCACACAGCTGCAGCAGCACATAGATGACTTGACCAAGGAAAAGTTTGAGCTGGTGCGTGGGCTGAAGGAGCAGCAGAAGATGGCTGCTGGCCTTTCAGAGGAGAATCTGCTCCTCACTGAGGACTTCAATCGACAGGTGATTTGCAGACCTGTTGCCGAAGAAGTAACAACCCATCTAGTCCTTTAGCAAACTGAGGGCGAAAAAACATTCTTTCAATAAGGAGAAACTTAATGTGCATATGATGCACTCCCTATATGGTCACATGGTCCTGACCATGTGTAAGTCTGTTACTTATGAGCAAGGCCAGGCATAAAGGGTCAGCTGGTCCATCTTACAACAGAATGCTGCATTACTAGATTGAGTCAGGTCAAAATCCGTATGACAAGTCATACTGTTTACAAGTCACATTGATTCACAGTGGAATTCGACACAAGGTCATGAATGAAGGCTCGGGCATACCAGCACCTGACTGGAAACACAACTGGAGGTCACTGGTGCCTTTCCCAGGGTGATGATGCATATCACTGCCGTATGCCTTGTTGGTGAATGTAACGGCCCACAAGCTGAATCAAATGTTGCATAAGGTTGAGTTCAAGGCACTGTCGCATGCTGTGGAGCATGCTTGCCACTTGTGTAGGTGACAGACAGGTTGATGCCATTGGTTCTTTGAAACTGCAGGGCTGCTGCAACATGCTGATAGTAGGAAGGCATCTTCCTGCTTTATATGGCTCAAGTTTGGAAGGGATGCGAATGCAGGCTAAGATGCTGAAGCTGTCTTTAGGAAGAGGTCTTGCATGTACAGATGCAGTTGCAGGGGTGGCAGCAGCAAAGCAAGGACCAGCTACATAGTCTGGAAGCACACCACTCTCTGTTGAGGCAACACACTGTCACACAAAGTCGTACCCCGTCACACAAAGTCATACCCATGACACAAAGTCATACAAGGTCATACCCCCTCACACAAAATCATACATCGTCCTGTCGCAAGAAATTGGCAACTGTCAGCACCATAGCAAGATCCTAGCACCATGAGGATCAAAGTTTGGATGGCAGTATGTGCAGGTGAAAGTACTGTCAGTTACTCTGTTGGGCGCTGGAAGTGTTCATCTTGACTGCAGGCTGAGGCATTGCAGCAGACCAGGAAGCAGCTGAGGGAGCTGGAGATGGGAGTGCAGGAACAGCAGCACAGCCTGGACCAGCTGGCAGCTGAAAGAGATGCCTGCAAGTCTGGTGCTCATGAGGCTGCGGACAGATCCAAGGTACACATCTTCTTCTTCTGGATCAAAGTGTGGCTGAGGCTCACCTGACACATCCTATCCTGATCTACTGTTAAGTCACCTGTGAGTCATGAGCCTGCTGATAGATTCAAGGAAAGACTGCACCAAGCTTAGTCTTTTCTCACCCACCCTACTCTAACCTGCTTTTAGCACCTGTGAATATGCTGTCCTAACTGCTGTCCCAACTGATGTCCTAACCCTATCCTGGTTTTAGCTTAACTGTTAGTAATGATTGCAAGATCCAAGGTAACGAGTAAATCACCCTAGTCCTAACTCACCCACCCTAACCTAAGTTACCTTTAGGTGACTAGTGACTGATGAAGGCGCTGCCAGATACAAGATAAGGACTAGACCAACCTAATCTAAACACACCTATCCAGTCCTCACCAACTTTTAGCTTGCCTGTACTGTAACTCCCGAAGCTACTGACAGAGTCAAGTTAAACACCAGAGCAGCCTATGGTCACTTCACTCATGCAGCACAACTCAGTGTTATGCATCAGCTCAAGCAGCGGTGTAGGGATTAGGGTTGTGTATAGTATCACGGATGTAGGGATTGAGGAATTAGGGTTCAAGGCTAGCTTGAACTGATGCGTGAAATTGGTGAGGAAGAAGATGTGTCCTGTAGTCGTAGGCGTAAACAGATACAATGGCACCTCATCATGCAAATATCATCATCACCATCATGATTATTGTTAATATTTATTGTCAGTATTATGACGATTATTAATCTTATTACTAATATAATTGTTATTACTGCTACTAATGCTATGTGTATCTATTGTTGTTGGTTTCACCATGCAAAGGATGTGTCCCATGCAGAGCCTAGCAGCTGAAGTAGTTGCATTAGAAGAAAAGGTGCTGCAAGTGCGCAGCCGGGAGATCCGGCTTGAAAAGGAGACAAGCCGTTTGAAGGAGGGGCTGCAGCAAGCAGAGCAACAGCTGCAAAGCAGCCGGCAAGACAGGGCCAGTCTGCAGGCCACCATTGACATGCTGCAGGTTTGTGAACCATGCCTTGAAAGATGCTCGTGCTCTTTGGGATGCAGAAACATCGTTTTTTGGTCAGAGCAACACCCATTTCATGGTGTGAATGTAGAATTCAAAAGCGCCTGAGGACTAGTATCAGGCGTTTCTGCAATGTTGAGATGTTTCAGGTCTTTCAATTCAGACACAGGGTCCAGACTGATGTAGGAATGCAGGTTCAGAATTTCTCCATTGACGTGGTAGTAACATTTTTGCCGTCTTTTTTGCCATCTTTTCTTGCAGCTATACACACAGCCAAGATTATGAGTGGTGTACAGGTCTCATTTCTGTTCTGATGTATAGGCAAAGCAACATGTTATCAGGCGCAGCTTAGTTTCATTATCAGCAGCACCATCTGCATCATCGTATGAAGAAGGTCAATGTTCAAGCCAGAAGTCAACAGGCATCCATGCAAACTATTGCCAAGGCTTACTGCAGGCTCACATGTCGCACCTCTCCTTGCAATGAAAGCTTTTGCCGTCACTGTATCTGCAGGACAAGAAGAGGTCTCTGCTAGGGAAGCTGAGGCAAGCAGCATCCCGTTCTGATGCTGCAGCTGCGCAAGCTGACATACCTTTCATGGCAATGAAAGCTGTTGACCTGACTGTATCTGCAGGAAGAGAAGAGGTCTCTGCTCGTGAAGCTGAGGCAAGCAGCATCCCATTCTGATGCTGCAGCTGGGCAAGCAGCCGCTGCTGAGATGCCTCGAGCTAGCTCACAACAAGCAGAGGCTAAGCCTGACAGATCCCAGCACCAACATCAGCAACAGACAGGCCGAGCTTTGGTCCCTGCTCGCGCTGCTGCTGATGCTGTTGCTGCTGCTGAAAGCAATGGTCAGTCTAAGGCTGCTGGAGACTTAGCAAGCATCAGGCAATCCTCCAGTGCAGGTAACCATATGGCTGAAGCCTATCAGTGTTGAATGTTTGGTGAACTGATGTTGCTGCTCAGTGGCAGTGCAGATACGTTACATACATGTAGTAACATGTGTGTAGTGTCACGTGCTGCATAGTGTGGGGCAGCACAGTGGCCTAGCACTTTGTGTGTAGTTCAGCCCATGAATGAGTCCTGTGGGAGGACTGACTTTACTGCCAAGGCAAGCAATGTGCCTTCTTGGCACTCCCCTGTGTGGGCAGCACCGGCAAGGACCAAAAGTTGCAATGAATGGCAGTCATGACAGCAGTGCAGAAAGACAACAATAATCTGTGCTAGGCTTACAAAAGTGACAATGCCTGTGCACCATCGGCACCACTTGGCAGCCAGCAAGCAGCCTCGACAAGCAGTTTGCCAGTCAGCAAACATGCTCTGGGTGATATGGGTGAGAAGCATGTTTCAGTCATCACACCAGGGTTGAAGGTACAGCAGACCTTGATAGATATCCGATCCCTTAAAAAAGGGAGTATGTATCTTGAGCACCTACCTTGATCATCACACGTCCTTGCCGTGACACCAAGAACAAGCCAGCCTGGCGAGACAAGACTTGTGCCACACACACCCCAAGCATTTGCATAGGTCTTACTACTGCTCACCATTTATTGTCATTATCAATAAACAACGATATAATTATTGTTAATGTTATTGTTGTTCATGTCAACGTGTTGCAGGGGCATCAACTAGTGCTAGGCTGGCTGACAAAGCCTTGGCCATGAACCAAGCACGGAACCAGCAGCAGCAGGTTGCTACCAATTCATTGCAAGAAGGGCTGTCTCGAAGTTTGGCCAAGCTGCTGCCAAAGGGGCCAGGTGTGTCTATCACACCTGCCTGTATACCTGTGACGCAAACCATGCAGCTTGGTCAACATGCACAGGCGACCATGTCCTATTTTATTAAGGTGTGCTGGTTACGGCAAAACAGACAATCATGCAAAAGATGGGAAACAAGGCAATACAAGGCTGGATGCGACTTCTGCGAGAATGACTCTGTTCCTTGTGTTACATAGATCATGCCAAGAAGCAAATTCGGACCTTATCCTTGTCAGTCAGGCCCCAACTCAACTGCTGTGTCCTACACCAAGTTCGAGACGTCTATACCATCCTTTCCTAGTGGCATATTGTCTCTCTGTCACATTGCCCCCACGGGGGAGCTGAACATTTCTCACATGTGGGCCTTTTACAAGTACTGCTGAGAGTCTTTCCTTTGTTGTTCGACCACAATGTGTGTCATGCTCAGAACAAGCCTGTCTGCAGGAAGCTGACTTGCATCGCACGCACTCAATGCCTGTTGGCCAAGCCATGATTCAGTTGTCGTTATTATTGTTGTTGTTGTGGTTGTTATTATTACATTGTGTGGCTCCAGCCAATACGTGTGCTGCTGAAGGCGCAGCAGAGCAGCAGCAGATGGTGGAGTCCATACATGCCATGATTGGCGACCTGGAGGTGGAAAAGCAGAGCTTCTTGGCCACAATGAACAGCCAGCAGGTGCGGTGTTTATGTTGTATGCTTCTGTCAATTGTAGAAATGCCGCATTTGTGTGGCGCAGATTGCTGGGACCTAGACTAGCGTTCTGCAGCAATGACACCATGGATTCCTTGAGCTAAGATACTTGCCTCAAGTCAAAACGCCTGATGCTAGTCCCCAGGCGTTGCTGAGTTTAGACTCACACTGTGGAAGGGGTGTTTCTTCAAACTTCAACGGCGTTTCTGTATCCTGAAGCGCCATGCATGCTTGCTGTCATGGCGGCGGCTGAACTGGCCCACTGGCAGCTTGTCAGCTCAGCTAGTATGATGCTGTCTGTCCAATTTGTCTGTCTGTATCAAGCTGTCTGTCCAGTTGTCTGCTTGGTCAAGATGCTGGCAGAGCATGACATCCATGGCAGCACAGCATGCTTGCAGAGCTGAAGCTCCTCACGCAGCTCAGCAGTCACTGTCTTTTGTGTACAGGCTGAGCTTCAGACACTGACAGCTGTCAACTCTGAGCTGCAAAGGAAGCTTGAGTCTCAGACTCAGAGGCTCGAGCTGGCCATTCAGCAGCAAGCTCATGCCAGTCCCCAT
>JAABUP010004646.1_pt1 | contig 22103 bp, 29 predicted proteins | sample 5559201 | NCBI WGS metagenome assembly JAABUP01 (sample SAMN10711887, study PRJNA513373) | rock metagenome | isolation source: Antarctica rocks | place: Antarctica | reverse complement strand
CGATGTTCGGCGATGTTCGACGATGTTCGGCGATGTTCGACGATGTTCGGCGATATTATCCGATGTTCAGCGATATTATCCGATGTTCAGCGATATTATCCGAGCTTCAATTCACGATCGTGACAGCTTGTGATGTCGTCCACCTGTACTTGGACTGAAGGCCACAAATCTGGATCCGGGTTGATGAATCGATCTTGCATCAGAACTTCTGGATAGTCCATAGATGAGTCATGTATGCTCTTCTGGCATGAAGGCCATGCATTTAGTTGTTGATTTTGGTGGCATTCCTGCTGTCGGATTTCCGTGGCGTAGGCACCTGGGCAGATTTCATTAGTCTGGAAAGAAGGCTCTGCGTTTGTCCTAAGCATGTCATGATAGCCTTGCTCTGGGTCATCCCAAAGTTCCATGCTTGATTGGAGTACTGGCATGGTCTTGTCCAAGCTTGAGGAGGCGGCTTCATAGTATCCTTGTCTGGTAGCCCCTGGAACGTATCCATGATCTTGGCCTAAGTCCAGAGGACTGCATCCAATTGGTTGACAATCCATCACAGAGACGAGAAACAGAGCCGCAGGCTAGGGTGCACTTTGTCTGTATTCAACATGGCTGATGGCATCTGTCATATTATACTGTTTGAGAGATGTGAGTCCTTTGAGATATCAGCAATTCAGTCGATCCCAGCCTGTTCTCAGATCGCCACCATGTTCTCTAAATGGTTTGCAGCCCTCCTTTCTCATTGTTTCAAAGCTCCTTCTGTCTTGCAACACATAAATGTTGGAGACCAACACCATCTTTACTGCTTTGTGTTTTCGAAATGCAACAGTTTGCCCATCGGTAGACTGAAACTAATTCCCTTTCCTTCTGGTATCTCACAGATATGATTGACTTTCCCATAACGGCAATATCCTTTGTATGATCTCCTTTGCGCCCTTCTAACGTTTCTGTCACGATCGTGAATTGAAGCTTCGGGTAATATCGACGAACATCGCCGACGATAAGCAACCAGTGCTTATCTCCGGCATTGTACTCTGAAACAGGGTGCAACCTTGTTCATTGTACTACGAAACGAGGCTATCACTGTCAGTATTCAAACGCCTATTGTCTCTGCTCGCCTCTATTGTCCTCGCTACGTTTCCCCTCGCCGACGACGAAACACCATTGAACTCGAAACGAGAAGGACCGAAGATAGGCCTGAAAGACGATGTATAAAAGGGATGGACTTGAGAGTCGGGGAGAACCAGCGATTCGAGATTAAAAGACACTGAAAGTCATTAAAACACTGAAAGTCATTAAAATCACTATCGTTACCTGGCCTATAGCCTCTGCATTTCTAGCCCACGCTACTCGACCGGCACTTAACTCGGCTACACCCACGCGTGTCCTCGACTTATTCCAGCCAAGTTCGACCACGGTAGTCCAACTTTGCCGAAGCTCAGACGACCGTCGCCGATTACAGGAGCTGAGCGTCGGGCCTATTTGCTGGTCGACGTAGCACCGTGATAGTTTCCCTCAAAGCACCTATGAATATAACGGTTGGGCTGCGAGTATTAGATCATTGCGATGTGTCCAGACTCATACAGACAATATCAACTGTCAGGGTGCTACGCCGACCAGTGATAAGGCCCGACGTCCAACTCCTACGACTAGCGATCGTGGCCGAAGGTGGCGATTGATAGGCAAAGAGGGTTCAGCGTCAAAGGTACTGTCGGGGACGTATGAGAACGTAGCCGAAGTAGGCACTGGTCGGGTAGCGCTATCGATGCAAAGACTAAGACAAGGGGGTATACTACGAAATGACTTCAATGACTTTAATCTCGAATCGCTGAGGCTATCCCTCAGCGATCTATAGTACCTATATACTTCCATAGCTTTGTGTTCCGTGTCTCGTCTTCCAAACATCACGTCTCGATCTCTGCAGTGGCGCAAAAGGTGAATCTCGGCAATCTTGGGGTTCGGAACGCAAGGAGGCCGAAAGAACGCGCGTTGCCGTTTTTGGGCGTCCTGTGATGTGCGACTCTCGGCGATAGTTGGCGAAAACGTGGTTTTGCCGTCGTTGTACGATATGCGATCGTGACATCAACCTGCTTACTTCTAGGCAAGAGTATGTCCAACAGCACTCTACACAGCTTGAAGGAGTTTGCAGTGACATGGGACCATACTCGCGCCAAATGACTTATGCTCCAGGTAGCAAGAATTGATCCATCATAGAGCCTCCTTTATGGCGCTCTGGTGGACAAACAATTGTGGATGCTGAACCATTCTCAACCCCTGACTGCAAATGCGCAGTATCAGTGACAACCTCTCAGAATCCTTCAGGATGTCACTGGTGCTGAACATGCTTCTCACAGAAGTGCATGGTAACGAAGAAATGACAGAAATTGGTTGTTGCGATTGGGAACACATATTTTTTGAGAACCAGCAAATGAGTGCCTGCGCCTATCTCCTAATACTCGATATATGTCCAACCAGGTTTTGTGGCACAAACTCCTGTCTAGGCCTAGCAGTCAATCTCCAAAGGTCCCTCACCTTTCTATGCTGACACCACCCATATTGTGTTGACCTTTGTTATGCTCCTTACACCGGAAGATGAGAGTCACTTTCATGACAACTGTCTGCCTACTGAAATGGTACCTTCAAAGGCGGTACTCTTTTATCTTTGCTTTCTCCTTTTTGACAAGGCTTCTGGCATGAGATGCTGCCGAATGACCGTAGAGCTGCCAGCTGGCATGCTCCCGCGTTCCAGTCTGGGCGTGCAGATGAGAAGCGGCTCTGAGATCACGGTTACAGCTTCCTCATCCCAAATCGTAGATGATTAGACCGCAGGCATCCCTACTTGACCCGTTGGCAGTGAACGTACACTCGACTCCCCGATTGCTAGTACCAAACGAATCATTTGCCCTTGCCCCAGCCAACCGATTGATTGGGATGAGAAATCAACCTTGCATCAGTAGTCAGGAATGATGGCAAATGGTTCACCATCCTTGCAATCGCGGTTCTCAAGCTTGTATGTATATTCCCTGGAGTATTTCTTCAGATGTGAGAGAAACTCTTTCTGTTTTGACTCCAATGCGGTCCTTGGAGTCGCATCCCTACATTCTTTGCTGTACCCATCTTTCACTTCTAGGATATACTTCAATGCATCTCCAAGAGCCACACATGACGGATAGCCTCCGACTCGAGTGGTTTCTTGAAAGGGATCCACTTCTGACCGTCCTCAGTCCAACCGGTGACTTGCACGACTTGAGATTAATCATGGCGAGGCGTAGCAAACGAAGACAAGGACGTACCATCTCAGCAAGAAACATGGTCTTGTAGTCTGGTGCTCCTTGTTGCATGGAACCAAGCCATGTTTGATGACCACATGTCTCTATGGACACGGTCCTCTTGGCTTGGCTCCAGCATGCGTGAAAGAACCCAAAAGAATACAACGTAGCAACCACTGGTGGGATCGTCTTGGCTATTTGAAGTCATTTTGAAATTGATATGAGAATTATGCAAGATTTGAATCTGGGTGATAAAGTGATAAAATGAGGAAACAGAGGGGAAACTGGGGAACCATACGATCCTGGCTATCACCTCTAGATACGGAATGTGATGATGCGCCTCGACGGCCATCTCAGACGACTTGACCCCCAAGCGCCGAAGCCAGCTTGTCCGTGTACGGGATTTCTTTTGCCCACGAGGGACAGCGGGAACGCCTCGGGTGCGATCGTTACGGTTTGAGAGCTCTCCATCCTGATGGCGCCTAGGGCTGGTCAATGGCTGGTCCGACAATGTGACAATGTAGACAAGAGACTCACTGACTGGATGGAAATCTATGGCATATGACGTTTGGACGGAGTACCCATCATGTACCACTCTCCATCTTCCCTCGCATCTCGACGATCTTCGCATCGATCTCCTTCCCCTCGTTCATCAACGAGTTGCGCTCCTGCGCCAGCCTGTCTCGATGAGCTTGATCCTTCACATTAATGTACGAAATTCACTGCACGATTCGCGCTCGCATCGCTCGTTCGTGAGGTACAGTCGTATCGGTCTTGCCTTCAAGCTCGTTGGAGAGGAAATATTCCTTCAGCGCGAGACCGCCAACGAATGACACTGCCAAATCTCTCAGCAATGGGGATTATTACATGGAGTAGACGTACCTGGTACCGCGACGACAGCTGCACCGGCGAAAATGAGTTTAGCCGTTCTCGCTCGCATGATGATCACAAGGTGAAAAGAGAATTCGCATTGAAATTTCCGGATGGCGGAACGCCTCGGCTTCTTCACCGACGTCCATCCATTTACCTTTTCTTGGACCAGCTCAATACTTCTTGTCCCTTCTTAATTTGCAACTGCGTCAGAGCCAGATGCCGCCCCGATATGCTCCACCTGACTCTCAAGCGTTCCGTGACCCACCCTTACCTCACCCCGCGGAAGATCTTTCGGCAGACGATGACCTCCTCTCCTGGGTTTTGGTCGACCAGCTCGGTGCGATGCCAAATACGAAACTCGGCGTTCATCCGCAGCAGGTCAAGTTTGTCGGACCGGCCTTCAAGCCGGACGAGGTACTGGCCATCGTCAAAGAGGTGCGTTTCCCGCATTGGGCAAAATGCTGAGGAAAAGACGGTCGTCAAGGGGAATCTCCAACCGGCGATGCAACGATTACAAGAGTACGCCTACTATCTGAATCCGAGCTGATGGTAGTTTCCATGTACTCAAGAAACATCTCGAGGCCAAGACGACGGATTCGCAGCGGGATCGATTCGTCCAGTACGTCCTCTTCAACTCTCGCTATCGTAACGATAAAACAAACCCGCTGAAGATACAAAAGGCATCTCCGGCGATACCTCCTCCCTCTCGTCCCCGCCTCCCGCGTCGAGATACATACGACCGAACGATACTCCGCCGTTACCGGTCACACCGAGCTCGCCGTCTTGGCTACCCGTCCACTCGCCGCGGGGGTTGTGCTCCAGGAACTGCAGGGGAGTGTGGTCCCATTACCAGAGGCGTGGCGGGAGGAGATGGAGCTCGGCGAGGGATTTGCTGTAGAAGCTGCTGGCGAAGAGACCGATTCCGACCCCGAGGGTGATGAAGAAGGTGCCTTCATGGTTGCGTCGCGCGACAGGGGCAAGGGGAAGGAGAACGAGAACGAGGTGGACAGACGGGTAGGAGCGAGACGGAGTGATCGGACAAAGCGGAGGGATTTCAGTATCGTCTGGTCAAGTCTGAAGAGGTGTTTTCAACTCTTCCTCGGACCAGCACGGTTCTTGAATGTGAGTCGAGGACTGGGTCGAGACTCAGCTGATGGGCAGCATGATTGTACACCGAATGTGGAGTTGTTGAGACAGGGGAAATATGTGACGTTTAGGGTGTTGAGGGCTGTCAAGGTGGGGGACGAGTTGACTACTTTCTAGTAGGTCCTCCCTCCTCGTTACAGGCTCAAGCTGATGAGTAATAGTGGCGAGAATTATTGTGGGTGAGAAATACTGGAAACGCTGACATACAGTCGGCAAGGGCAACGTCGAATGCCTCTGCCTCACGTGCGAGCAGAACTGCAAAGGTGGCTTTAGCCCGAAAGAACAGCTTTCCCGCTCGCTCTCGCGCGATACCTCCGCCGGACCTTGTACGGCTTCAATCAATTCTCCACTGCCATCCAGCAAATTGATTCGCCCTAGCTCGCTGCGACACGCCTTCAAGCGCGAAGATACTGTCACTGAGGACGAGCCCTCCACACACGTCAAACGAAAAGGGCGGCCGCGCAAGATCTCGTTGCGGCTGCCCAGTACACCCACTGAGGAAAGCGCTGAGTCCGAGTCCGAGTCAGCTGTCGAGCCGGTGCTGCGAGAAAGATCGACTCGAGAAGCAGCGAAGAACGTCAAGCCTTGGGCATACATGAGGCGTCCGAAAAACGTGATCAAGGAGATGACCGAGATCGACGATACCCCAACGCCGGAGGAAGAAGATTTGCCAGACTCATTTCCTCGATGCGCGACGTGTGCGAAAGCCCTGCATGAGAGGGTGTGGTATAGTAATCGATACTTCGACCACTGTCAGAGGTGAGTCAACCGAGCAAGTACGAGCTGATAGTAGGTGTGTCCGACATGCACTGATCTTCAACCTCCCCTGGCCTGCACATCGGGTTCAAGACGTCCAAGAGTACCCGCCCGCACATCTCATACCGAACGGCTATATCCCGGGAAAGATCTCGTCATTCCCGCTGCCCTCGCTCATCAAGATGTCCAAGAAGAAACTTGCCGAACCAGAACCAGTCTCGCCTCAACCCGATACGAAAGACCAGAAACTCGCTCGACGACTCCGCGCCGAGATGGAGCGAGAGGAAGTCATTGTCGAGCAACTCCGAGAGGCGGCTTGGGCGCACCAAGAAGCTAAAGAGGCGGCGTCAATCGCAGCGGCTGAAGCGAGGGCAGAAGCTAAGAGGGTACGAGAGGAAGAGAAGAAGAAACGGAATGAGAACAAGATACGCGGATCGGGGGTATGGAGTCGATACGAATACGTCTCGCCTGAGGAGATGAGGCGGAGGATAGATGCGAGGTTCGCGGTGACTAGTGGGACGAGACGGGGTGGGCGTTTCAGGGGTGAAGAGAATGAGGAGGAGACGAGGAGGATGGCGGAGGGGAAGAGATGGATGGAGGCGGAGAAGAAGGCGGAGGAGGAGAGGGTGGCGTTGGTGGAGGAGGAAGGGACGGACGACAAGGATGGGGATCAGGAGGTATCGGTCGAGCCCGATCCGGAGCAAGACGAAGATCGACCGGGAAACGAGGCAGAGCAGCAGGTGGATCATGAGCAAGTGTCAACGCCGAGAGCCCGCGGTCGGCCGAGACGGTCTGCTACAGGCGCTGGTCCGTCCTACGTCGAGCCAACAAGCGACGAGTCGGATCCCGAAGCGCAAAACGTACAAGAAACTACATCATCTCATCAAGTGCCGCAGCACACATACACCAAGAAGGCCGCTCGAGAATTCCTAGCGCAGTCCGAAGAGCCGACGCCAAAGCGACGAGGTCGGCCACCCGGCTCCGGCAAGCTGCAGCGAGCGGCGGCAGCAGCAGCAGCTCGAGCTGAGGCTGAGGCTAAGTCAACTGCTCCCCCTCGTCGAGCTCGATATTCGATACCGAAGGGCAAAATGAGCATACCGCCACACGTGATGACCTCCGGTATCGAACTCTCCGGACCCGACTCGAGCTATCTAGTTGTTGGCGGTATCCTCCTTCCCCCGTCCAAGCCGGCCAATCCGAGCGACTCCGAGTTCCCATCGGTGGATGCCGCGAGTCCCGAAGCAGAGGTGGGGGATACGCCGTCGAGCGTTGCAGGTGGGGATGAGGGCGAAGGGGAGGTCGAGGAAGAGATCGTGGTTGCCATGGAGGATGGGGTTACTCCGGGGCGGCGTGGGGAGAAGCGGAAGCGGAATTCGGCCGGCGATGTGAGCTGCTTTGAGCGTCCCTGGACGAAGCTGATAAAGCGGGTGCTCAGGCAGGAAAGGAGAAGAAACGGACGTTCTTCCCCTCCAGACTCGCCCCTTCCCCTGTTCATCTCCCTCCTATCTCGGCATTGCCGAAAGGTAAACCCCCACTGTCCAACAGGAGCGAGATCTCGGTACGTTGCCTCGTGAGGCGTCCTTGGGAAATGGGGGCAGAGCAATACTGACAGCTTGAACTACCAGGTGGCATCTTCGAGTGGGGTGAAGGGCGCGTTCTTCTCTTCTGCTGCGAAGGTCCGGGCGAGGTTGTCGAAACTCTAGCCGCTTCTTGGACGTTTGGATGATCTTCAAAGACGTTCTTCCCTGTTTGGACAGTTCAGTGTGGCATTCTGCTTGAGTGTTGTTGGTGTTTCTTGCTGGCATGGGATGCATCCTGTTGTGCGGCTACTGCTTTTCCGGATAGAGTTGGCTCTCCTTTCCGCTTCAGACCCGAGTCCCTTCAAATCCGAATCGACCACATTATGCTCCGGCAACTTGATTGACCCGTTGCTAAGATATACTTCCTCCATCCTCCCACTGCCGAAAAACCCCTCCTGGGGGGGAGGGATCTGTTTGGTGGATCGGTGGGGCTCGCTCAGACCCGGCCAGATTGAAGTGTTAGGAAAGGGAAGGAGAAAAGCATCCTCTCAACTGGGAGAGTAATCTTGTGTGTCCCGTGAATGTGAATCGAGACTTTGTCAAGACTCCTGTTGACTTCTGTCGTGCCATCGTGCTTGACCAATAACTTGAACCCCTCCCTCGCCTTGTTTCGCCATGCGCTTGGTGATGGATCACATGTGTCGCCTCGGATACGCGTCGCTTCTTGGAGATCTGACCGTTGATCAAGTTCTCGTAGAGTATGGCGTCGGGCCTAGCGGACAAGCCGTCACCCGTCTCCTCCCACGAGGGATAAGGCAACTTAGGAGTGCACGCCGACATTGTCTGATGATATGGTTTGACCTTGTTGATGATGTGACACTACCTTGTTGGTGGTGTGACTCAGCTCCGTCCTGACATTTCTCTCGTTCGATGACGCATCGAGGATTGATCGGTCCGACACCAATGACCCTAGACGGTTTCTTGGAGGATGTGAGGTCGAGATGGGTGATACGCCATTCGAGCGCGTCCAGCCTATGATCGTCCAGCCCAAAAGGAAATGCCAGTGTGGGCCCACAATTTTGATTGTTGCCCGGGTCTACAGTCGTATCGATGACATGGAGCCCTTTCAAGAAATCGTTGGGGTCAGGCGCAATGGAAATTATCGATGTCGTCGATGAGTGAAATTGGGCGGTGTAAGGTCAGTCGGGGAGACCCGGGAGAGCTGGTGGTGGGTGGTGTCAGTGATGGTGTTGATGGTGATGGTGTTGATGGTGGTGGAGGTAGTGGTAGTGGTGGTGGTGGCAGCGATGGGGCTTGAAAGACCTCATCCTTGCACACCAACCTTTCTCTATATCCGATTACGATAAAAAAAGAAAAAAACATCAGCTGTCTCGGATTGGGCACGTGATCACGCGGACCGTCATGTTTTCCCTTCGTCCATCCATCACCTCAGCCTTTTTCTTCCCTTCCATGTGATGAGGAGTAACCACGGACCCCTTCTTCTTGTGACGAAGCATCAAAAGTGGATCAAGACATACTCCCCAGCCCTGATCGGCTTCACGAACCTTCCCCATTTCTTGTTGGTTTTTGTCCATCTAAGCAAGAATCCTCTGAAACCCGCCCAACTCGACCTCATATCAACGCAATCTCATCCCGAACGCCTTCTCGAACCCTCCTTGATCTACAAGACGATTTCTAGATACTGACACTTGAGGGTGACGCACACTTCGGTAGATCTCCCAATCGCTGTCCACACTTCCCTACCCCTCGCCGATTCTCATCTTCCGGTAGAAGGCACGCACGGGCCGAACGGGTGCCGACCCCGGGGCTGCGCTGTTGGAGGACTTTGGGGTTGCAGATGAAACATACGCCAGAGGACGACAGTGAGCTGTCGGGTTACGGCAAAGGGTAACCAGCTGGTAAGCGCTGTTAATTAGTCCTGTCCGAGAAATAGCCAACCAAAAGGTCCCATTGGGAAACAATCCCGGCCACAACACCTCGGTCGCTAATGAAATGCTGTCCGGACATGCAGTCGAGTTCGTCTTTGACGGGAACGGAGGGGGGGAGGGGGGACACTGACGAGGAGATATCGAATAGACAGTAGGTAGGGTCAGGTCAAAGGAGACCGTCATTTCATCGTCACTTGCCATCCATTCGGCAATCGTCCACATCCTCGTCATCAAAAGCTCGCCCTTCCGCCCTCTTTCACACCACGACAAACGTCATGCTGTCCTCTTTTCTCCTCCACGTCGAACGGTGCCTCTTACTCTTACGAAAACCATTGCCACTGGTCCGCAAGCTATCTCCGAATGGCGAATCCCATACCATCGAGCCGGGGTGCTACCGTCTGACGTTCGCCCAGCCAGGGCGATCTCCTCACTCGTTTTTTTGAGAAGGGGAGCCAGTCCTTTCTATCCGACCTTCCCGTTCAGAGTCATCATCTCTCAGTCTATCCATCCGCTCGTATTGTGCATAATTGATATCTTCGAGGGACAGCAGCGCGTCCGAAGAGCTTAATATGCTAGAGTATGATTGAAGCATGCAAACCGCAAGGTCCTAGCATCTAGTTTAAGATGGTGGGCGATCAGATGAATGGCGTCGCAGAGATTTCTGATCGTTGTAGCTGTCCGTCACCATCCTTCTCCTTGGAGATTGTTATGCTGCACACCTTTGGACTGGCAGCTCTGGGTCAGGGTCAGTCAGTATCACGATGCATTAATGACCAAATAGAAAGTGCTGGGTATCACTGTCGAAATCGCGCTCGCCTCCTGCCCCACTGCCTCCTCGCATGTCTCAAAAAGCACTGTACTTACACCACCTCTCGTTTCCCCCGCACTCACGACTTGGGAGTCTACGCCAGCATCACCCTCACCTCCTCGATCTCACCCCGCCACACGCCTCGTCATAAAGTGCTCTACACTCACATCCTCCCTCACAACATGTCACTCCCCCAATACTCGCCGACTCCCGGGCTTAGGCCAGCATCGCCATCACCTCCTCGATCTCACCGACCACCAGCTCGTCCCACTCCTCTTCCGTCACATTCCCCCGAAGTATCCCGGAATCAAAGTCGATGAGACAAATGCCGTCGCTGGGGCGACGTCGCCAGTGATGTGGCGCGACGTCATTGTGCACCACCCCTGCGCGATGAAGCTGGGCGTACAGGTCGAGTATCTCCCGTCTGACCATGCAAAGTCAGCTCCGACAAAACGACAAAAACGATCACTGGCTCACTTTCCGTCCTCGGACAGAGTCCCCATGTCCACCGCCTCGCCCACGTCTTCCAGCAGACAGCACCAAACATCCCTCTCGTACCCGCTCCTACCCTCCAGGGACCATTCCCCACCCCAAAGACCGTGATATGCAGGGACGAGCGTCTTCTGCATGCTCTTAAGCGGACCGCGGTAGATCCAGTCTTCGTGCAAGATGGCGGCACGGGCTTGGAGCTCAGAGTATGTGTCGTTGGCTGGCTGGGAAGGGAGGAGGAGGGGACATGCCAACTTGAAAACGAGACTCTCAAGCGGTTCGACCCCATTTTGGGGAAAGAGGGTGGCACTGGCGCGGAAGGCATCCCAGAGCCGACCCGATCCGATCGACTGGATCAGGGACAGGGAGGCGAGTGAACCGGTCTTGGGCCTCTTGGTCGCCGGATGAGTCGGTGAGTCGTGATCTTTGGCGGCGAGGTCGAGCTCTGGTGAATCAGGGCGGTAGTGTCGAGCGGGAGATAGGATCTGGGGGACGATTCTCGAGCTCGACTCTGGCGAGGGGATGTATGGACCGAAGAGCTTGCCTGGAGAGAGTCGACTTGGAAGGATGTACTGGGAGACGTGCGGCTGGTCGGAGAACAAGTCGAGCGAGACGGAGAACTCGTTGAGTCCGAGCTGAGTCATCATCAGCCTCTGCAAGACATGACAGCGAGGTAGACATACATCGGCAGCAGTCACGACTGGGACGGGTGTGGTGGGCAACGGATCATCCTCGCTGGACGAGAAGCTTGTGTCTACACCGTCGTCGCCCTTTTTGTCCCATCAGCAAAAGACCTAGACAGTGGGAGAGAAGACGCGCAGGTTGACCAGAATCACTCTCGGGCCCCTCTTCACTCGGTGTGATTGATTGCAATACCAACTTCTTCGCCACCCCTTTTGACGTCTGTACCGCCTCGGCAATCCGAGCAGATGACCGCGTAGACTCTCTCGCCCTGGATCCAGATCCTTCTCCCCCTAATTTCACGCGGTCCGGTTGAGGAGCGACCACGGGTATTGAGCTAGCCAAGCTGGTAGACGGCGGCGTGTCGTCGTCGAGCGAAAGGGCCAGCATGAGGCCGAGCGGTTTGTGAACTAGGAGGGGCACTGCCGCCGGTAGGGGAGAGAGGTCGTTGACGAGGGAGGATAGGTTTAGCGGTCCTCGATTGCCGATGGGGAGTGAGAGGGCAAAGTTAGCTTCCCCGTTGATCGTCCCGCCCGTCTTCTTGACCCAAAGTAGCGCGATCTGTCGGTGACGAGACCGTGCGAGGCGGTTGGCTTGGAGAAGAACTCGTTCACGACCTACAAGGGGTCAGTATATCGCAGAGCATGTAGGGGCGAGAGACCTACCTGGTAGAGAAGTTTATCTGTACGCTCCCTGATCACCGCCGTCGTGTCGTCACCGAGATCACCATAGCATTGATCCATCTCCAATGAACTCTTCCCAAGGGATGTGACATTCATGACGAGCTCGCCACGTCTCTGCAACCAGAGAAACAGGTTCTTGACGACGGTCCGGAGATGACGACCGGTCTTGATCTCGCCGAAACGGACGGGCTCTATTTTGGAGAGGGCAAGTGTGATTTCCTCGTCGATGAGGAAGAGATCGGGAATACCAGACTCTCTCGAGTTGGGGAAGGTCTGCCATGCTCGTAGGATACCATTGCGATGGAGCAGTCTTCGAACGGTCGGGATCAATTCACTGTCCAGCAACGCGACAACATGCGGTTCTTCCCAGATCGTTCCGACATCCGAATTGGGCTGTCCAATATCGGTAGGTGCCGGCTGGTGGAGAGGGAGTTGGTCGAGACGACGCTCTAGGGAAACGAGGAGAGTTGGGTCAAGCGTGAAGTGGACCCGTTTGAGCTTCCAAGATCTAATCTTTGTGGGTTGGACTTTGGTCGCTGACTTTGGGAGACCTGCTGTGGCGTCAACAGGGTCAAACAGAGTCCAGTCGCGGATAAACTCGGCAAGGTCGGACATGGCGCATGACTAAAGGATACTTTCCTCCTGAAGATGATGATTTGGTCACGAAGATCTGTCTAAGGATTTCCGAGATGGAGTAGGGGGATTTTCTTTTTGAATTAAAGTTTTGGACGATGTGCCACAGCCGGGCCCGATTCGGAGCATTATGTTATCTCCGTACCCATTACTCCTTTTTATTCTTTTCTCACTCGAAGTACTCCTTGATCCATCCCATCACCATGTCGTCATCCCCTCCCAGGCCATCCAGTCCAATACATCCTCCCACAATGACTCTTCTTGATCATCCCTCTACCAGATCACCCCATTCATCTCACCACTCTGAAGAGCAATCTGCAGATCACTTTCTCCGGCGATCTACATCCGATACATCGGAAGACTTAACGACCCCAACCTCAGCAAATTTCCCAAGAGATAATCAGGATGGTGGTGGAAACGGTTTGATTCCCATCATCACAAACACGAATACAACCACCGCATCCGGTTCCCACACCACCACCACTCAATCATCACGACGACCGACCCCATTCCTCTTTCGCGAAAGTGTTGAATCCTACCACCCTCTCCAGGAAACGATGAGTCTGACAAGGGCGAAGTGTGCAGAGCTGGTGAAGGATTACAACAACCAGGCCGAGGAGTGTAATTTCGCTTCTCGATGGAAGGAGGTTTGCTCCACTCCTGTTGAAAGTTTCCTTCAAGGTCCCTTCGAGTGTCAGGTCAAGCTCACCGCTCAGACCGAGATGGATCTTGGATCGATAAAGACCGAGGATGGGTTGATGTTTGAGGAGACTTGTATGGCGAAGATTGTGAGATTGGCTATGGAGGCCGCAAAGTCCATTGATAGGGCAAGGATACCGGGATCTATAGGTGAGCTGGCTTGACATTCGTGAAACAAACGCAAACAAACCTGTTGTATTCACTTTCCTCACCCCGTCGTCACCTAGAGCTGAATGAAATGAAATAGGATTACCACCGTCTGATCACTCCACACTCTCCCACGTCAACCTCGAAGCTTTCGGCATCGCCAATGACGTTACCCGACCACCAGATGTTCATGGATCCAGGAGAGGGAGCGTGCCACCTTCCATCACTTCCACCACTTCCAATACTTCCTCGTCATCCACCAGCATTCGAAAACGTTTCCGCGACTACACGACCACCACCGGCATCCGATGTCCCGATGTGACCATAGTAGCAAGCGTCGGAGGGCTGGTACGACCTGATGCTCCAAAGCTCAAACGTTTAAAGCGGAACAAATCAACACTCAGGTCCACTACCACAACCACTACCACCGATACCAACCTCTCGGAATCATCGACCACCTCTCTCAATCCCTTCGTGGAGATCCCATCTTCCTCCTCTCAATCCCCATCGCCCTTGCTACAGTCATCCACAGCTCTTGACTCCATCACTCGACCCTTCCCCCGCATAGGATCCAAGAGGCACGTCAATGGAATTGCTCTGCTCAAAGTGTTGGCAGTAGGGGAGGTGAAGGTAAAGCGGAAGGCGAGGATGGGATGGGGACAGCTCATCTCCTACCTCTTGAGCTGTCACGAGGCATGCGGGACCTGGCTTGGCTTTCTTTTCGTCGATCTATGCTATGTCCGGACAGTCGTCATCGATCAAGGTGTCGTGGCGATAGAGACGGATGATCAGAGCTTGTGGTCAACGTCGGGTCCGATTTGGCAACTCCTCAACACGCCTCGACCCGAACAACTGGTATTTCATCGGATATGGCACGATGAACGGCTTGACCTCAACGAGATCGATCTACTTGCGGAAACGATTCATGCCGCGTATGGAATCATTGCGGATCTCGACGCAGAGGGTCCTTTCCACCGTATACCGTCGCCGGAAGAAGATGGTATAGGTGGAGGGGTTTGGGGTCAGGTGAAGGATCGGGCGATGGCTTGCAATTGTGAGACGCCTTTTGAGAATTTGTTCACCGCTGGGATAGCGAGGCGGGATTCAATAGGGAAGGTTTACGATTTCTTGCTTGGCAAATTAAGGCTTCACGCATCGTCGACCGCAGCATCTGGCCTCGAGGAGGAAGAGGATGATGGAGACAAAGATATGGATGAGAAAGAGGAAGAGGACGAAGACGTCGATGAGGAAGAGGACGAGGACAAGTATGAAGGCGAGGACGAGAATAATGAGAATGAGGGAACCCACAAAGGCGGTGGCGATGAAGATGATCACGTCCTTGAGAGCGGGTCGACGTTAGGTGAGAGCCAGTGGACCAGTATATTCTACCGAGGCTAAAGCCCATGAGCAGTCCGCCGTCACTCAGCAAAGATCGAAGCATGGAAGGAAGGAGTAGCCGGCGTGGGACCCGACTGGGTACAGCCGAGTGCCCAAGACGCAACGAGCCAAATTCAAGATCATGAGGACGAGCAAGATGTCAGGCTTCGAGACCTCGAGGTCCCGGTCAACCTGCTTCTCGAGGAAATCCCTCTTCTGGCCGCGCTTGCCGTCACCGACATCAGAGTCGTATGGACATCTCCGACCGACATGACCCGACTCATCTCTTCCCGTTCGGCCCGCGCCATCGCACGGGCCTCACACGTCAGTCGTCTCAATCCGGCCACCAATGATTTCCATCCCGACCTCCGCGGCGATGTTCCACCGCGAATCTCTCACTCGCTTTCTTCAAAGCTCCAGTCCGGATCCACACTCCCGCTGCACTTTGTCTCTCCCCCTTATCATACGCCCTTCTTTATTCCTTTTTGACTCTTCTTTCAATCGTCCTGCTCCTACGCTTAAGTTCAGACCTCCTCAATTCGATTCAGTTGGTCCTTCATTCGCTTGGTCACGAAATGGTCTTCATGCATGCAATAATTCCTCCGATGTCAATGGCCGTAATGCAGGAGATCCCGATCTAAGGGGTTCCTGCAATGTCTATCGTCCGTTCCTGTCCCTCTTTAGCTTTCTTCTTTTCTCGCCCTGTCAAGCTTGACTTTGAGGGAATGGCTGGTCGGGCGGAACAGTTCAAACAGCTTGATATCCCCAACCCGTCTTCTCCCCCTGCATGATTTTCCACCTCATTACCCCTTGTCCTGTGCGGTTTGCACCTGAGTCCGACAGGGTGGTAAACCCGATCTGTTGACAAGAGGAGGTCAGGGCAAATGTCTGGGTATTTGGAAGAGAAGAAGGCTTGAAGGGTATAGATTCATTGATGAACGGTGGGTATAGTGGTGTTCGGGACTGGAGCTGGGTATTGGAATAGTGATCCTTGGGCGTTTCCCGTGGAAGTAGAACTGGTCGTAACTTGGTCTGGCGTTGCAAGGGGTTTCTTGGCCGGACAGTCGGCGAAATTATGGCCACCATTGCCGCAATAAGTTCTCATTTTGCCGACGCTGCTTTTCTGAAGGGTGCAACCTTGTTCATTGTACTACGAAACGAGGCTATCACTGTCAGTATTCAAACGCCTATTATCTCTGCTCGCCTCTATTGTCCTCGCTACGTTTCCCCTCGCCGACGAAACACTATTGAACTCGAAACGAGAAGGACCGAAGATAGGCCTGGAAGACGATGTACAAAATTGACGGACTTCAGCGATTCGAGATTAAAAGTCACTGAAGGTCATTGAAAAGTCACCACGATTACCTAGCCTACTCATAGCCTCTGCATCTATAGCCCACGCTACTCGACCGGCACTTAACCCGGCTACACCCACGCGTGTCCTCGAGTTATTCCAGCCAAGTTCGACCACGGTAGTCCAACTTTGCCGAAGCTCAGACGACCGTCGCCGATTACAGGAGCTGAGCGTCGGGCCTATTTGCGGGTCGACGTAGCACCGTGACACAAACCGATTCAAAAAGGTCAGTGGGTTAGATCACCCCCTAGCAGGTGGAGAGACGAGCGATCCTGGCCAAACCTCTCACCAATGGACGATTCATCCCACGATGTAGGAACACTCTGCCAGTTATCAAGACTGCGTCCTCTGCCTTCCAACGCTTTTTACATTGTAGCGCCTAACAGGTTTACATCTTCAAGCGCCTAATGACCATGAATAGTGTCTCCTCTTCCCATCCATACTCGTTCTTTTCGAAACCCTCCCCTTGCTGTTTATTCCACGCATCGTCAATATTCTCCTCGTCCCCATTACAATGACACTTGATCTATCACTAAGCAGCAGTTGTCGTATTCCAGCTGATCACTACTCAGCTTTTCTGGTGGACCCGACACGTTGTACGCCGTGATCCAAGTAAACGTGGTGTTTCACGCACAACTCGCAGCCCATCTCTGAGCCCTTCGAACGTCCTCCTCCCCGGACCAATGGTTCTACAATCACAAAAGGAGAATGTCACAAACGGACATGCGGTATCAAGAATATCTTTACGCGATGTTGGGTAAGGTCTTCTTTTATCTAACCTTCATCTAGCGCCAAGACACGAAGTGAATCGCAGTGACAGTCTTGTCCGCGAGATACTGCTTTACATTCATCTTCTCTACGTTCGCTAACCCAATATCTCATCACTCTTGACCTGACCATATGCCGATCCGCTCGATGGACGGCCATCACTCATTCCCCTCCCATTTCGATTCCATGCCCGTCGCTCTCTCTCCCCCAATACTCGGCTGCTGCCCTTACAACACTCGCCGTGTTCCTTCCTCAAAGCAAGATCCGTGTACTTGTCCACACTCGAAGAACCTATCTAGGCGGCGCCATACCTTTCAAGGTGTCCAGCCGCTGGGTCAATATCTGTCACGACGCCGATCGACTTTGACCAGTAGAAGCGGGTGACGACAACATTGGAAATTCGAAGGGCGGCAGACTCTGTGATATAGGAGCGACATTCCGACATTGCCGACCTGGCATCTCGGTCGAGTATGTCTTTTGGGCGACGCAGCGTTTGCTCATCCCGCCCAACGGACAGGGGTCGGTCAAACTTCTTTGAAAGGCAGCAGTCATGCCTTCGCCTGCTTTACTACAAGCTGTGTCTGACAAAATCTCGACAAACACTCGTTCGGCACAAACACAAATCAGTCGTCAACGCGATTGTCCTCTGAGGTGACCTTTGTCCCCTCTTCTTCGCTGATGTCGGCGAAACCGACACTTTCGAGCCTTGGAGGCGCTCAACGTCAGACTCCTCGCAGGCGGCCCATGTTGCTCGACGCGGTCGATTCCGCCTAGGGCTCGGTCCGTCCTTTGCTGCTTGAGATTGATTGGGAGACGACGGTGTGGATGATGTATCATGACCGGAAACCGCCCGGTACCTGTGGGACGTTGCGATCGCGTTTGTTGACGAGGGTGGATGTCGCGTCCGAAACTAACGTGTCAAGATTGACAGCATTCAGGATTGGACAAGCAGACCATCTGAATCTCAATTTGCGTGTGGAGTTCATCGTCATCATGATCATCTCTGCTTGTCGAGATCGGCTACTCTGCTCTTCCTGGCACTGGCATCGGATTTGTCACCATGGCGATGCGCCTCCCGATGACGGCTTCAGCAATAGAGAACTTTCGCGGATCCCAACTTGGTCATCAACCATATGATAGACAAACGTGCCGTCGTCAGCCCCTACTCGGCTCCTGAGGCCCAGAGGACCCGAACATCGATAGACGCCGGACCATCAATAGTCCGAGGGAGATAGTCGCCTAAATTCAGTCCTGCAACTCGTGCTGGCTACAAGACGCTCAGAAGCGGCTCGAAACAGCAGACATTCGTTGCTCAGCAAGCGGTTTCGGAACGTGAAGAGGACCGAGAATGAGAGGCTCGAGAAAACGGTGGATGAGAGAACCAGGGACTTCGAGGCGGTCCTGAAAGGGAAGAACGAGGAAAGGTAGAGTGTCAAGGCGGGATTCGATGTGAGATCGTCCCGGTTTGCTTCCGTTAGTTGTGATTATGCATTCGGCACATTAGATTAGGCATGCCTCGATGTCAATCAGAGCCTATTCCTTCCCAACTGCTGGAACCTCCAATCACGGGGCAACGATCCGAGGACCCTGAATCCTACGCGCTGATGAAAGCTGACGTATTCCAACTTTCTCCGCTTCCTGCTTTTACTTTTCCACACACCTCCTCATACCTTTCTTTCAATACAGCGCATCAGATTATAGCAAAAAAGTCGGGATGAACGGGCATGGTCTATCTGAGCCTGTCAACAAGGATATACAGTCTTCAGCGCGACAAAGGGGTCACTCGGCGATGGTTAGCATCCCCATGTTCTTCATGAGCACTGGCTGATGAGAGCAAAATCTCCTATTGATGCTCCCGGCTGTCCTTTACGACTACTTGATACGCTCGTTTGTTTCTGGATGTGGTCGGTGAGAGTAGGACTTCAAGTCGGCCACGACTGGGGTCGCTGCCAAGACTATGCGGAATGAGCTGAACCGGATGGTGTCGGGCGTGACGGATCCGGCCAAGAAGAAGGTGCGTAAGCTAAGCGAGTCTTCGGGCTTGTCCGTCAGAGCGTGGAAATGTTCGAGGTGACCGTCAGCTGGAATCTGGCTGATGCTAAGGCACAGATCTTCGACGCCGAGATGCAGTCCTTCTTCCTCCTCTTCAACCGCTTCCTCCTCGACCGTGCCAAGGGCGAGAAACTGTGAGCGCATCCTTATTTCCAAGGCTGACAATCATAGCGAGTGGGAGCGAATTTCCCCTCCCAAGGCGGAGCAGGTACACTCGTACAAGGTCCTCCCTGACGTCGATCCTTCCATCCTCGGCAAGCTCGCCGTGCTCAAGCTCAATGGCGGTCTCGGTACTACCATGGGCTGTGTCGGGCCAAAGAGTATCATCGAGGTTCGAGACAGCATGTCCTTCCTCGACCTCGCTGTCAGGCAAATTGAGGTGAGTAACAAGAATCTAGTTTAGGGTCGGCTGACGACACCCAGCACCTCAACTCGGAGTACAACGTCAACGTCCCGTTCATCCTCATGAACTCGTTCAACACCGACGAGGACACCGCGCGAATTATCCAAAAATACCAGAACCACAATATCAATATCCTCACTTTCAACCAATCGCGATACCCGCGAGTGGACAAGGAGTCACTACTCCCCTGCCCTCACGAGGCGACTTCCGACAAGGCAAACTGGTATCCTCCGGGACACGGTGACATCTTCGATGCCCTTACGTGAGTTTTAACCGTCGCTTCTTCCTGGATGCCCTGGATAATGACGCCTCGCAGCAACTCCGGACTTCTCGAAAAGCTCATCAGTGCGGGCAAGGAATACATATTCATCTCCAACGTCGATAACCTCGGTGCCGTTGTCGACCTCAACATCATGCAGACCATGATCGACGCTCAGGCCGAGTACGTCATGGAGGTGACGGACAAGACCAAGGCGGATGTCAAGGGTGGGACCATTATCGACTACGAGGGGAAGGTCCGGTTGCTCGAGGTGGCGCAGGTGCCGAAGGACCATATGGACGAGTTCTGCAGTACCCGCAAGTTCAAGGTAAGCCAAGGTTGCGGTCCAAACCGGTATCAGCTGAGCTTGGGTAGATCTTCAACACCAACAACATTTGGTGCAACCTGAAGGCGATCAAGCGGGTGATGGACGAGGACGCGCTCAACCTGGAGATCATTGTGAACAACAAGGTCATTCCGCCCATCTTCACCGGGTGTCTGTTTGACGCAATCCCAGGTCACTGATGGCGGTCAAGCCGTTATCCAGCTCGAGACTGGCGCGTTGTCCCTTCTCATGTGTGATCAGCCGGCTGACTCCTAAAAGCTATCGGCGCCGCGATCAAGCACTTTGACAGTGCTATCGGTATCAATGTCCCCCGATCACGATTCTTACCGGTCAAGTCTTGCTCGTACGTGCTGTGAATGTGCAACATTGATTCTGGTTCATGATTTACGTAGCGATCTACTCCTCATCAAATCGAAACTATACAACCTCGAACACGGTGTCCTGACCATGAACAAGTCCCGAGAGTTTGGCGGTACACCCGTCGTGAAGCTTGGAGATCACTTCAAGAAGGTTGCAGTGGGTCTAATCGCCTGGTCGTGCTTCCTCGCCTCATGGCGCTGATTTACTGGTAGAACTTCGAGAAACGATTCAAATCCATCCCAAACATCACCGAGCTCGATCACCTGACCGTATCCGGCGACGTCTGGATCGGGAAGGGCGTCCGTCTCGCCGGAACCTGCATCTTGGTCGCAAACGAGGGTGACAAGATCATGATACCAGATGGGACGAATCTGGAGAATAAGCTGGTGACCGGAAATTTGAATATCATTGATCATTAGGCGGGTTGTGGAGAGTTGGGGATGTAGCTTATGCACATGCTTATTGGATCGGCTGTGCGGTTCAGGACGCATTGCAGGGCAATTCGGCTGGCGGTACTACCATCGTCCAGGACGCGCGGGCCGATACCAACCTGGTCGCGGCATCATCGGCAGATCCGATCATGGAGACGAGACTCGTGAGACAGTGCAAGTCCGAGAGTATCAAACGAAGATGGTATTGATGACACAAAGTTGTGACGAAATGGGCCAGATGCAGGGCTAGCCTTGGGGCAATCTCTCCCGCTTAGCCATCCAGGATCCTAGAGTGTGGTCTTCTGGCGAAGACAATGCCAGAATGAAGCGTTGACAGAATTAAAATAGGTATGAGATATGGCCGCTCCGCAATGTAACAGACTTATCTTGGAATGCTTTGGTATCGGAGTGAAGGCTAATAGAACAGTCCCAGCTTGACATTCTCAGTGACCTGAAGACATGTCTTGTCCACCTCAAGTATACCCAACCAGCTCCTGGTCCAAGCTCAGACTGTCAGCCTGTGTTCCGTACACAACTTCTGAGGTGGACTGAGCAGTTGTTGTGCCTAGTTGGCCTGCGTCAGCTGGCCCTTGGCCGGAAATCAACCATGTATTGAAGCAACCTGCTTTGGATACAGTTGTCATTGATGGAATCCGTGGAAATATGTATCGCTTTGCGTGAGTTGTGATTTTCTTTCTTTCTGTAGAGGCTTGAGCTTATTCGGGGTGCTTGCTTTCCAAAAGCTCATTGTGAGGGTGGGTCAAATGATCCATTCACGCTTGATGGAAGAGTCATGAACCAACAGGATCAACATACCCAACATGCATTGTGGTAGTTGCCACATGCATGGTTTGCCGAGAAACCAGTGTCCCTTAACCTTTGCCACCCGTTCTATCGCTTGCAAGGTATATAAGTCCATACAAATGGAGACAGAGCCCCCCAGCTCTGGATCATCTGTCAAACTTGATTCTTGATACCACAACTTGTCACGGTGCTACGTCGACCAGCAAATAGGCCCGACGCTCAGCTCCTGTAATCGGCGACGGTCGTCTGAGCTTCGGCAAAGTTGGGCTACCGTGGTCGAACTTAGCTGGAATAACTCGAGGACA
>JAABUP010004645.1_pt1 | contig 22104 bp, 17 predicted proteins | sample 5559201 | NCBI WGS metagenome assembly JAABUP01 (sample SAMN10711887, study PRJNA513373) | rock metagenome | isolation source: Antarctica rocks | place: Antarctica | reverse complement strand
AATACACAAGAAAAGTGTATACCTGAACATAAGCTCACACAGCTCTATATGCTTGTGATGAGCTCAGCAAGATGATAGACCTTTAATAGGTCTATCAGCTCTATTGCTCTATAGTGAGCAAAGTGAGCACAGTGATTCTATAGTATATAGTAGGACCATTTCCTCTATGGAAATGGGTTGTGTTCAACTCAATACAAGTTATCAACTACTGATTTACTCAACATTGCGTACTGAGACCTTTATATCAACAAGCACAAACCTTTAGCCCTAATATTCAAGACATCTTAGATCAGGATGTAACAGTGCACAAGATACTGAAAAAGCTCAGTGAAAGAGTTTTGTATGTGAAGAAGTCAAAAAGCAAGTTCAAAGCAAAGAAAATCAAATTTCTTAATTATGTTATTCAATCTGAGCAAATTGAGAAGAACTCAAAGAAGACAAATGCAGTCAGAAACTGACCTTCATCAAAACAAGTCAAGAAAGTGCAAGCCTTTTTAGAATTGATGAACTACTATCAAAAGTTTGTACTTAATTATGCAAAGATTGCAGAACCTCTCACACAACTAATGTGCAAGAACAAGAGATGACATTGAAACAAAGAACAGAAAGATGCGTTTCACGCATTAAAGAAAAGCCTTAGTGAAATGATACATCTGAGAATACTCAATTTGACATGCAAGAAGATACTGAAAATTGACACATCAGATTTCACAGTAGGTGCATGCTTATATCAGATCAAAGATGAGCAACAGAGACTCATAGTCTATTGATCTAGAAAACTGTCAGAATTGAAAAAAAGGTATGAGATTCACAACAAAGAACTTCTTGTGATAGTGAAAGCATTGCAAGATTGAAGGTCTTATTTCACAGATACTGAGAAGTCTATTCAAATCTACACAGATCACAAGAATTTGAGAAACTTTGTAACAATGAAACAGCTGAATCAATGACAAGTTTGCTGAATCAAACAGTTAATCAATTACAAATTTCAAATCCATTACAAGAAGAATAATGAGAATGATGAAGCAGACGCTTTGAGTAAACAGTCTGATCATGAAGAAGTGAAAAAGATTCACACTGAAATTCTGAGTGAAGATGAAAAGAAAATACTCACAAAAGGCTTAACAGCAACATACAAGGTGAAGCAAGCTTTCTTGACAAACAAAGAACTCATATGAGTATGTCACAACAGCAGAGCTGATGAACACCTTGAGATCAAAAGAACTGAGGACCTTGTACAAAGAAGACACAATATCAGCAATCTTAAAGATCAAATCACTGAGTACATCATTAAATGCAATTTATGTTGCAGAAATAAGATTCAAAGAGATAAAAGATATGATGAGATAACATAACTAAACACATCAGATGTGCTGTGAAAGTCAGTTACTGTGAACTTCATAATAAAGTTATCAATGTCAAAGAATTCAACATGAGAAGTGAAATTCAACAGTATATTGACTATAGTTGATAGACTGATCAAGTACACCATGTTCATTTCATTCAAGAAAACCACAACAGCATCAGTATTGATGTACACCATACTGCAAAAATTGATTAACAATCACAGGCTATCAAAGAAGTTTATCACTGACAGAGACAAGCTGTTTACAAGCAAGTTTTGAGAAATGCTCACAGCAGAACTCAAAATAAATCATAAAATGTTGACAACATATCACTCACAGACAAATGAGCAGAGCAAACAAATGAACCAAATGGTTGAAACATACTTGAGACACTATGTCAATAGAAATCAGAACAACTGAGTACAAATGTTGTTAATGACACAGTTTGCATACAATAACACACAAAACAAAACCACAGAAGAAACACCATTTTGAGCAAATTATGAATATAACTTAAAGATATGACAAGAACCACAAGTGCACAAATCACAAAGTCAAAAGACAATATTAAATATTGCAGAGATCAAGAAGTTGCACAAAGATCTGACAAATAAGATTCAGCAACAAAAGAAACAAACAACAGAGATAAAACCTTTTGTGATTAAAGAGAAAGTTTATCTAAGAACAGACAACATTCATATAAAATAAAGAAGCAAGAAGTTGAACAACAAGAGCATAAAACTGTTTGAAGTCAAAAGAAACATCAAGAGGTTAAGCTATGAGCTAGACTTACTCAAGAAAATGTGAATACACTCAGTATTTCATGTGTTCATGCTTCAGTGTTGCAATCAATTCATACCACTTCAGACCATTGAAATGTCTGTTGAATCTGACAAAGAATATCAAGTTGAGAACATTTTAGAGAAACGGATGATTAGTGAAAAAACCCACTATCTCATCAAATGAAAAGAATACAATACCTCAGAAAACACATGAGAACTCAAAGAGAATCTACTCAACTGTGCAAGAACACTACAACAGTTTAAGAGAGAGGCTCAGAGTTAATAAAGAAGTTAAAACTCATTGACTTCAGTAAGAAATCAAGGTTAGAAGGATCAAAGGAGTTTTTCTCATCTTCAGTTCTGTTGTTATCATTGCTCAGTTTAAAAGCAACACAGCAAACTTTGATGACTGCACAAGACTCATTCTGTTTCAAAGTCTTGAAAAGGTGAAGAACCTTTGCATTCAGCTTGAAAAGGTGCTCAGCCTGTTTCACACATTCGTTCATAGTCATCTTGAGTTCAAATTTCAGTTAAAGGTGAGCATGATTCAAGGAATCTAACAATATCAGCACACATGAACAACCACGACAGGTACACTCAGAACACTTTACATAACCTGCCATAATAATGCAAGAAGAAAGAGCAGCTGAACAGTAATCACAAGCAATGAGAGAAGTGAAGCTGAAAGTCACAATGATTTTTGCAAGATGAAGACAATTGTGCTGCTTATGAGAAGGCATGATGGTGAGAAAGCTATCTGTCTTTATACTCTCACTTATGTAGACACTAAAGAATTAGCGTCTAGAAGAGAAGAGATCATGTTACAGTCAGACTGTAATCAGCTAGTGTGTTCTAGAAAATACACAAGAAAAGCATATACCTGAACATAAGCTCACACAGCTCTATGTGCTCAAGGCAAGCTCAGCAAGGTGATAGACCTTTAATAGGTCTATCAGCTCTATTGCTCTATAGCAAGCAAAGTGAGCACAATGATTCTATGATATATAGTAGAATCATTTTCTCTATGAAAATGGGATGTGTTCAACTCAATACAAGTTACCAACTACTGGTTTACCCTACATTGCGCATTGAGACCTTTATATCAACAAGCACAAACCTTTAGCCCTAATATTTAAGGCATCTTAAATCAGAATGTAACAAGCAGCAGCTCACTCAGTACACTCACTTTTCTCAAACAAGAGACATTCTTGTGCTGCTCAGTGTGAATGTTTTGTTTGTATGACTTTGTATCATGCTGAACTAGGTGAGGACTCGTCAGCCATCATACATCAATGCAATTCTGATTTAGAGTCAAGGTGTGTTGATTTCTGACAATTGTATCAACTGTCAGACACACAGTATGACACTCTTTCTGAAATGTCATTGTACATCAAAACATTTTGATGAGTGTTGTGATAACTGCAAGTAATGTGATCATGCTGCTCACTGTTCTGTATGCAACAATGATGTTCTCATTGTCATCTTGAATGATGAGAACAACAACAATGTCAATGAGGATAAGCATGCTGCTTGATCAAGATGAATTACATCAATGCTGCTGTCAGTGAGGGTGATTGTCATCTATATTGCCTCTTAAATACATACAACTCTTCTTTCTTCTTTGTGCTGTGCTTGTTTAGTCATACAGGCTGTGTGCGGCACTTATAGAGCCTAATTATATAAGCTGTGTGTGACATCTGAGCAGTGTGCCTCACCTCTTTGCAGTGCTTAGAACAAGTAGCTTTAGTGAAATCAAGAAGGCAACATTAGTAATTAGCATAGAAATAAATCAAATAAATTCAACACTAAATTTTGAACTCTGTACAATTTCTCAAACTCATAAAGCATCTCAATCTTCTTGCATACAGTTAAGATCTAGTCATCTCAGATTGTATTAACTCTCATCAGTTTAATGTCACTGTGTCTTTCATAACAGATGTCAGTTCTCATGTGAGTTGAGTATAACTGATTCATTTCATTAAGTACTTCTTCTTGAATTCTTCTTTACATCATACAAATCTCTTCTTCAGAATCTTCTTTATCTCAAACTCTTCTTCATCACTTACAATTTGTGATGAGAGTTGCAGGTCTGTTGTACACTGAGAAGAAAGAGTGTTCATGACTGCTGATTGAAGCATGACTGAATGAAACACATTATGAATACCTGACAGTGTGTTCAAACAGAAGAAATGTGAGCTGATCTTCTTAACAATGATGTACTTGACATTCTTTGCATCAAAATTCTTGCACAGACAGTTCATATGTATGTTCTTAAGATTTAGTCAAACTTTGTCTTCTTTCTTGAAGTCATAAGACTGCTGTCTCTTCTAATTCATCACTTCTTTCTGTATCTGCTGAGTGACAGTCATAGTCATCTGTGTTCACTCTGTGACTTCTTTCATCTTTTGTACAATTTGATCAGCTTTCTGTACTGAACTTTTTGCAGATCATACAGGCTTCAACTTCTCAAGTAGTTGTAGAGACTTCATGTGATACTCATGAGACAAGAAGAAGAAGCTCATCTCTGTTAAGACAGAGTCATGATTGTTTATGACTAGCTCAGTCATGAGAAGCAGGCTTGCTTAGTTGTTCTGATTATAATTGAAGAATGTACAAATGTACAGCTCAACATTCTGATTCATTTGCTCAGTTGTTTCATCAGTTTCTAAGTGGTATGCTGTGAACATTCTTCATACAATCTTCAAAAGTTGACAGACTCTCTTTCATAGACTGCTTACAAACTGAGTGTCTCAATTCAAGACTATTGTGATGAAAAGCTCATGAGCTCAATAGAAATGTTGTATGAATGTCTGAGCCACTCATTCTGCAGTCATATTCTTGCACAGTTTCAGTATTATCTTCTTGCTAAAACAATCTGTAATAATCAGAAGATTTGTACAACTCTTACTTGATGGTAGATTTACTACAAAGTCAATGAATATCTTTCATCAAATTTGCTTCAATACAGATAAAGGCTTCAAGAAGCCTTGTCAGCAATCTTTTCAGCTGTTGTTCATACAGCATTTGTCACAATTCTGACAGAATGTATAGACATTCTGTAGCATTTCAGGTCAAAAGAACTGTCATGATAAAAGAGTATCAGTTACATTTCTTTCTGAGTGTTCAGTCATTGTTGAGTCATGTGTATACTGAATTAATCTTGTACAAAGAGATTCTGAGAACAACACTCAGTGTCTTTCATGAAAGAGTAGCTTTTCTTCATTGCTCAAGAAGCATTTCATTATGAATATTCTCACTTCTAAAACAGTAGAAAATGATCTTTGTTTCTTGTGAATTGTTTGACAAAGCTCATTGTACAACTCATTTTCTGCTTCAGCACTCACTCACATCTGTTTGAGATCTGTAATCTCACTGAACAAGTTCTGATCTTGTATGAGCACAGAGACTGATATGTCTGCTACTGTCATTGAGGCAGCCTGTATAGGCTTGCTTATCATCTCAGAATGTATTATCTGCATCATACAATGTTGTACTCTGTCATTTGAGAGATTCATTGACACATTCTGCTTCTGTCTCAATAAAGCATCTGCTCTCTCATTCTGCTTACTCAGCAAATATAGTATGAAGAAGTTGTATCACAACAGAATCAAAGACCATCTCATTTGTTGCTCTGTAAGCTTTCTGACTGTCATAAAGTATTTCAGATTTTTGTAATCTGTACAGATCTGAAAACTTGACACACTTCTCAATTCTGTGTCTCACTCTTTCAAGCATCATATGATGATCAGCATCTCTTTATCATAAATCTCATAATTGCACTCTGCAGATGCATTCTTCTTTGAATAGTAGGCACAGAGTCTTCACACATTGTTCATTAACTGTAACAGAGTTTTATCTATGCATCAATCTGAGAAATCTGTTTTCATCATCATTGTATGTGTGTGATCAAATGAAATTAAAATTGATGCTGAAATGAACATGGCCTTTAGCTTTGTAAAATCCTGATTGACTTTCTCTGTTCACTTAAAAGATGTGTTCTTTTATATGAGAGCCATCATTGACATAATCAGATTAGAAAAGTTCTTGATGAACTTTCAATAGAAGTTTACAAAGTTTATGAAACTCTGTACACTCTTTACTGATTTAGAGACTTGTCAGTTCATGATTGTCTTCATCTTTTGAGAATTCATTTGTATGCTCTTTCTCACTTTCAGAATAAACTTTAGATACTTGATTGACTTGACTTCAAACTCACATTTGTCAATGTCAATTTGTAGACCGACTCCTTGAAGTCATAGTAGTATCTTTCATACATGATTTCGGTGTTGATGCAGCAATTCATCAGTGAAAATGAGAATATCATTCACATAGACTGAACAGAACTTATTCAGAAAGTTCTGTAAGACTCAGTTGATATATCTTTGAAAGGTGCTTAAGACATTGACTAGCTCAAAAGAAGTCATCATTCATTCATACAATCTGTATCTCATATGAAATGCTGTCTTTCATTCATCTTCTGCAGCAATTCAAATCTTGTGAAATGCTGTTATGACATTCAACTTGATGTATCATTGAGCTTGTCTGATGTTCTGCAGAGTCTCATATATCAATGAAAGAGAGTAATGATTCTTCTGAGTGATTCAGTTTAAGTCACAGTAGTTCACACAGAATTGAAGTTCATCTTCTGACTTTTGTATGAATAAAACAGACACTGCAGCAAATGAGTTACTGACTCATATGAACTGCTTATTCAAAAGTTCTGTTAATGTCTTGCACAACACTAGTAGCTTCTCTTTTGTCATGTTGTATAGAGGACCTCAGAATACTTTTGACTCTTTTTCATTCATCTCTTTTAGTTCAATTTGATGATCTGTGTCTTCTCCCCTTAAGGGCGGCAACTTCTCAGTCATTGTATGATCAAACACATTTAAAAACTCATGATAATGATCAGAGAGTATAGTCCTCAAGTCAGTCTTCTTCTGTGAGATTAAGACTTTTTTGATATTGATCATGCTGATCAAGAACACCTCAATCTTCTTCTGTTTCTCTTCTTTCTTTTGTATGAGATTCATAAAGAACATAGCTGACATCATAACATGATTGAACTCACTCTCAGCAGAAGCTTTTCTGTTTCATACAATAGTTTCTGTGAATTCAATCATAAGAAAGGCTCTGTCTGCATTCAATATGATCTTGTTCTGCTTCATTCATGATAGACCTAGTATAAGGTTGTAGGATGTTAACTTAGAGACAATATAAAAGAATGCCCTTGACTTCTGATGTCTGTCAATATCAATTTGTATGACAGCTACTTCATTTACTGATGAATCTGAAGATTCATCAAACCCTGTAATCATATGAGATCTTATCTTCATGCACTGTAGATTATGAGTTTTAGCAAAGCAAGAAGTGATTATTTCATAGAACAGACACTCTGTGTTATACAAGGTATGTGCATATGACTTTTTATTAATTAATGTTGACATAGTGAAGAGAGCACTGTTCATCTGATTCTCAAACTTCTTTCAGCTCTTATCACATCTTATATGCTCTCAGCTGTGACTTCTGCTAAAAGCTACTCTTTTTCTGAGTTCTTCTCTTCTTTTGTTGTCTTCTTCACAGTCTCAGCAGCAGCAACATTGATGACACAAGGTTGTACAGCAGACAGAAGTTTGCAGTCTTTAATAAAGTGGTCATTGTCTTTGCATTGCATGCATAGTTGTTTCATATGATGTTCTGTCACTTTCTTCTCTGACACTCATTGTGCTCTGTGTCTCTCTTCAGTTTCTGTAACTGCAACAATGATGTGCTCAGTGAGTTCTCAGTTCATGTTGTCTGTGTGAGACTGTTGCATGATGATGATAGTTGTCATATGACACTCTTGAGTAACAGCCTTCTGAATTGAGTTTAAGTTGTGACTGATTCATTGTAGCAAGATAATGTACTCATCATACAACACAGAGATTGAGATGACAATCAGAGCTCACATGAGTGTTGTGTTAAGACTGTTACTAAGAAATGTTTTCTTGACAGCATCATCTCATTTTAAGCTTTTTGCTTTCAGCAGCGTTTGTTCAAAGGTGATCAGATGTTTAGCAAATGATTTTCTCATCTGTTTTAGAGTTTTTAAGGTACAAGTTGCTTTCTTCTTTGATTCTGAGTCATTGTACATGTGTTGAAGCTGATTGATCAGCTTCTCAATGATCATACAGTTTAAAACTTCATTTGACTTGATACAAGCTGCAATTCAAGGTGTGACCTGACTTAAAGTCAACTCTTTAAGTCAACTGTGTAAGTATTAAAACTGCACACTAACATTGTTGTCTGACATGTTCACATTCAATTTAGCAACAATTTGTTGTAGTCAAGGTCTGAATTTCACTCTCTTTTCTTCAAATCTGAGTGAATCAAAAAGACACTGTTTTGAGTGCTGACTCATGCTCATTGCTGCAATGAGCTGCTTTAAAGTGAGACTGTTTGTACAATTGACTGATTCTTAAGAAGAAGATGATGTTGCAACAGCTGATGTTGAAATAGCTGTATCTACTGATGTAGCTGATGTGAGATTGTCTCAATTCATCATAAAGATGTAAAGAAAATCTGTATGAGCCTTCATGTTTCACATGTTCTCTTCTGTATGACTCTTCATGCTGCATAGTTCTGTTATAAGTATTTGTGCTCAAGAAGAAATCTTCTCAGCAACAGTCTTCACTTCATCTGTCATAGAGGTTTCTGTGCTCATTCTGCACTGATTTCAACAATTGTACAGCAAGGCCTTTAGTGTAGGTCAGGTTTAAATGAGAATAGTATTTTAATGTCATGAGTTTGCAATGAGACTAACGCTCAATTGATAATTTCTAAATACAAGAAGAATACTATGAAGAGAAAAAGAAGAGCTTTATACAGAAGCAAAAAGATAATGTGCTTTAGTCTTAGGGTCTTAGTAAGCAACTAGATCATAAGACCTTAGTATGAGTTCAACTCATGACAAACATTGTTGTTTATCTTGTCATCATCACACATTCACAATGGCCTCAGATGAATTAACTGAGTCAATTTCTGATATTGTCATGCAATATAGCCTAGCTTTAGCTGATTTGAACAATAATTCATCAGTTTCTCTTCACAAAACAGCTTGAATTTATAATCTATCTTGATCTACTTTACAAGCTCATTAAAAAGAAAGACAATCAGCAAAGACCTTTTAAAGAGATTGTTAATGACTGTCAGTGTATGAGATGAATGCTCTGATTTGATAAATTGATACTATAATAGCTTGAGAATGATCTTCACAAATCATTTAAAAATGATTTGATCTATACAACTTCACCTGAATTCAGTATGGTATTTTGAAGTCAAACATATACAACATGAATGAAAAGAGATTTGCAATGAACATCACAGACAGCTTTAAAGTTTTAGTATAATGTACAGAAGCACAAGCTTTCAGTGTTCAGACTGATAATTAGAACTGAGTGTCTCTTATTGAGTGTGTGTTGTTCAATAACATCACTCTTTTGTTTTACTTTATTTTTAAGAACAAGCTTATACAGCAAGCATGACTGAACTCTATTAAGAATGATTAAACTGTTTTACAAGTCAGTGATAATGACTGAACTATCAATGCAATAAAGCTTCATTAACTTAAAACCTTTGATCTACACAATAGAACTCAGACTTAAGACATCTATTAACTATTAGTACTGAATGATCATGAAAGTCATATCTTCACTGACTTTATTCAGTACTGCTGTGATTACAGCATTGTGGCTTTATGTCTTTCTTCACATTCAACTCATTTACTGCAGTCATTAAATGTCAAAGTCTTTGAGTCATTAAACAAGATCTATAAAAAGTGTGTTCATGCTCACTCACATTATGAGATCATCAATGTTAACAAGTTAAACGTTCTACATTACTATTAAGAAGCTAGATTGACAGCAATTACAACTTAAAATGTTCTAAGTGCATGACAAAATGCAGGTCTTATTTCATACAATTCTTCTGTTGTTATTTTAAAATTATCTTGACCACAGACCTCACTTTATGCCTTCTTTACAAATTTCAACGAAGTTCAAGTCAACATTACTGTCACATTTAATACAGCAACTTAAATCAATTAGTTTGTGAATGAGATTCTAGAAGATATGACATTGTCATTGCATACATGTGTCTTAAGCCTAAAAGATACAGCTCTGACAGCTGTGACAAATAGAATCATTCTTCAGTGAACTAATCAGAAGCTGCTTGATAAACAGAAGCAACAGTGAAAGAAGCAGTCATGAAAGAGTGTTGAAAATGCTCAAGTCCTTACTGTCAACAAGAGTAGAGCTATGATGCAGAAAGCAGAGGATAAGGTGAAGGAATTGGCTAATAAAACAGCTAGATATCATGCTTTAAGGGGCAAAGTTGAATTTGTGAAGCTGGTTTGAAAGGAAATGCCTATGAATAATTCAGTTTTCATGTAATTAGTCTAGGGGGGTGATAATTTCAATAATTCTAGGTGTTCCGACATCAACTAATTAAGCGACAGCGAGGTGGCCCGACTGGGTGGCTGGCTCGACTAGGTGGCGAATACGTTACCTTAGGTATCATACACGGTCTTTGTCAATGTAAAGGGCGCTATTCAGCGACTACATTTGGTGGATATTCCTCCATATTCAACGCATTGAAGTCCAAATATCTCATGAATCAGGTGGTCATATGGTCACATCAAAATGTTAGGTTAGAATCTAATTCATATTCTATCAAAGTCATAGAATATTCAATTGCAGAGTCGGAAATTGGGTTTCCTTCGCCAAATCTGCAGCGAGGAACTTTCAATATTGACGGTTGTGGGAAGCGAGACACTAGACCTTAGCGCTCGGGCGATTCAGCCGGACCCATAAGCGGACGTAGGAGCTGCGAAATTCATCCGCTCAAGTACGTGACCTTTGCGCACATGTGCACTAATGCCCAGCCCTATGACTCGAGACCGGAGCGGAAAGCAACCGACTCCGAACGCCGAAACGTCGAATTGTAAGCGTGATGCGGCAATAATGTCTGTACTGACCCAATATAAGCGTCAGTGAACAGGTTTAAGTAAACCTATATGCGCCATTTTGCATTTGATACTTCGTTCGACTACAAATCATCAAAGAAGTGTGCGTTCACATGGACAAGACCTCAAGTTAAGGGCCTTCACTTAAACATCCGCGAACACACGGAGTTGCAAGATTACGAACTATGTCAGCAAAGCATTATCGCTTTCAGTGTGAAACTCAATTTAAATCGCCGGCGGCGAGCGCTTTAGATTTTGAATAGGTACCCTTAGTATCGAGCTTTCGCAAGCGTTGCGAATTGGGTCTCGAATCTGGCAACCGCACGGTGGCTTTCTCTTACCACTGTTGGATGCTACTTTATTTGAGGTCTTCATAGAGAAGGCACAGCCCTTCCGCTCTCTCATCATGCTTTTTACCTTGGGCATGACCGCCGATGCTGCAGCTGCTCATCGACACGAGTACTCCACGCCTCAAACGGCAGCACACCACAAAAATCCAACAACTCCAGCGCCTACCTCTGTTGTGCCTCCACCATCACCTGTGAGGTTCGCTGCCACGTCTATCGCGCGTTTAAGTTCATCCAGACCAGTCTCGGCTGGATCTACACAGGCCCCACAGACCCCTGGATCACTTCTGGGTATGGAGGCAGATAGAGAGACGCTGAGTGACGGTGGCTTGTCCAGAACCAGCTCAAATGGTAACGCTGCGAACACGAAAAGGAAGAAGGCCGCCTCAAGGTCACGGACGTCATTCCAGATTGCACAACCCGCACCAGTTGTGAAGCACAAGCAACGTCTCAAAATTCGTCCAAGAATCCTCCTTCAATTGCAACAGCTTTCCGAATCATCTCGACCTACGCCTGCTCTCGATGTATTACCATCGGTCGTGTTCGCACCGCGGCTTGCCCAGAAGTTTCCTCGGATGTGCAAGGGCAAGGACGGTCTTGGTGCCAATGATCTGGTCGTCGTCAGTAGTGAGGCTTATGACACTTTACCAACAAGTACGAACGAAAAGCACGACGATTCAGAGGAGGAGAGTTGGGACCATAGAGAGGTCGTAGCGACAATATGCCAGTTGAGGAAGGAGGAAGGTGGAGCTCGTGGTAAGGTAGAGATCTGTCTCAATCATGGACCGTCATGGGAAGCAACGCCGTTACTCAACGGGGCATATGAATTCGTGGCCAGTGAGAACAGCGGCTCTAAGACAGTCGCTCGATGGGTACCGCGCATCCCAGCCAAGCGCCGAAGATCCAACACTCTCCAAAGCCGAACAACAGCCCGGCCCGTTGAAGAAGATAAGAAATTCAATTTTAGTATTGTCAACCCTAATTCTCGTCGCCATCCCATCATTGCTTCGATCACCCGTAAGACTATCGACATCTTGGATAGATATCAAAGACCGTCATCCTCGGGGGCTCTCCATTCTCCCACATCGACTCTCCGATCTCCTTCCACCATAGACTCATTGCAAACTGCCTACTCCGAGTCTCCCGAAGCACAGTCGCGTACGATGATCGAGACTGACGAGCAACTCCGCACGCTGATCGTCGTCACGGGCATCTGGGTAGTCTTTCGTGAGAATTGGTCCCAGAATTTCCGATATACCGATGCCATGTCCGTTCCTGTGACCTCTGTCAACGTTAATTCACCTCCCTCCCACCGCACACTCTCAGTGGACTTGGACGATGATATAAGGAGCCGTACAGTTACCCCTGATAGTCTCGGTAGCCGCCATACAGCATTACATAGTCTAGGAGGAAAGGTTCGCCGTACTAGTACACAACTGTTGCATAGATCCAACGTACCCGTCGCCAGTGCAACCCATAATGCTGAGCGGGACCCCCCACCACAGAGAGCACATTCCTCAGGGGCGGCTTTCATGGAACGAGCGAACAATCGCAGCCAGTTCGCTGCCAGAAAAGCGCGGCAGGCCAATTCCAATTCCCCAGCGTGCGACAGGGGAAAGGCAGCGCAATCGCAGAGAGCAAACACCGCGCACAATGCTGGCTCGGCATCTCATATCTCTGGCTCATCAACAACAGAGTCATTTACCAGCTCAGAGAGGCAGTGGAAGACTTCAAGCGCACGTTTCCAAAGCGAGACGAATGGTCCAGGAGGTCGAAGCTTGACAGGCAGCACCAGTGAACAGCATCTTGAAAACAATGGGTATGCCATTGAGGAAAGTCGCGAGCCACGAGATGGGGAGAGAAAGAGATTGGGCAAGCTCAATCGATTATTCAATATCGTTAGAAGGACGAGTGGTATTCCTCAGCATTGAGAAGTGTACATGTCTCTTTCAACCTAATCCCTTCCTCCATATCTCTCGCCTTGGTCAGAGTACTTGCCATGGTAACCGCTTTCAGGCGCGGAGAGTCCTCGATGGATAACGTTTTCACCTCAGGTTTGGAAAGGGCATCCAGAGTGATTCAACACAGGAAAGCTATTGCTAGCGTATTTCTGATAGCATTACCTCAGGTATCTAGGCACCAGAGGTTGTATGTAAAGTTAGCCACATGGTCGAAAGTCTTGTAGACCGACAATGATAGTATTTAGTCGCATCAATTGTGTGACGGTGTCGCAATTCCTTTTGAAAGGAAGTTTGGTTAACGTCTTAGCCACCTAGTCGAGCCAGCCACCTAGTCGAGCCACCTCGCTGTCGCTTAATTAGTCAATGTCGGAACACCTTGAATTATTGAAACTACCACCCCCCTAGACTAATTACATGAAAACTGAATTATCCATGGGCATTTCCTTCCAAACCAGCTTCGCAAATCCAACTTTGCCCCTTAAAGCATGATATCTAGCTGTTTTATTAGCCAATTCCTTCGCCTTATCCTCTGCCTCCCGCATCATAGCTCTACTCTTGTTGACAGTAAGGACTCGGGCATTTCTGACACCCTTTCGTGACTGCTTCTTCCGCTGTTGCTTCTGCTTGTCAAGCAGCTCCTGATTAGTCCGCTGTAGGATGGTTCTATCCGCCACAGCCGTCAGAGCCGTGTCTTTTAGGCCTAAGACACGTGTATGCAACGACGGTGTCATACCTGCTAGGATCTCATCCACAAACTGGTTGATTCGGGTTGCTGCACTAGGTGTGACAGCAATGTTGACTTGGACTCCATTGGAATTTGTAAAGGAGGCATAGGGTGGGGTCTTTGGCCGAGGTAATTTCGAAGTAACAACGGAAGGATTGTACGGAATAAGGCCTGCACTTCGCCATGCACTCAGAACATTCTGAGTTGTGATTGCTGTCAATCTAGCTTCCTGGTAGTAGCGTAGGAAGTTCAGCTTGTTGACATTGATGACCTCATAACGTGAGTGAAAATGAACACACTTCTTGTAGGCCTTGCTCAATGGTCCAAAGACTCCGACATCCAATGGCTGAAGCAAATGAGTTGAATGTGGAGGAAGACACAAAGCCACAATGCTGTGATCACAGCAGTACTGAATAAAGTCAGTGGAGACATGACTTTCATGGCCATCCAGTACTAGTAGTTGATGAGTGCCTTTAGTCTGGGTCCTAGTGTGTAGATCGAAGGCCTCAAGCCAATGGAGCCCTATTGCATTGATAGTCCAGCCATTGTCACTGACTTGTAGAACAGCCCGGCCATCCTTAATAGGGTTCAGCCATGCCTCCTGTATCAGCTTGCCCTTGAAAATGAAGTAGGGTGGAAGAGTGGTGCCATTGAACGACACACACTCAATGAGGGACACCCAGTCCTGATTGCCAGCCTGAACACTGAAAGCTTGTGCTTCTGTGCGTCGTACTAGGACTTTGGAGCTGTCCGCGATGCCCATTGCAAATCCCTTTTCATTCATGTTGTATATGTCCGACTCCAAAATACCATGCTGAATTCGGGTGGAGTTGTATAAATCGAACCATTTTTGGATGGTTTCAAGGTTCCCAGCATCCTTTCAATCCTGATTAAGGTTGCGACTATATCGTGTGTTGAAGTCTGGATGTCGATGCAGGAAATTCTTATACCAATGTTGTCCTAGAGGATCCAGATCACCTTTGGCCGTCATTAGATGCTTTGCCATAGTTTTCAGCTGTTCAATCCGTGGAGGCCATCCCCAAGCTGTTATAGTATCAATCCATTGAATCAGAGCATCCTCCTCATGCACTGACAGCTGTTGACGACCTCTCTGAAAGGCCTTTGCTGATTGTCTTCCTTTTCAACGAGCTTGTAGGGTAGATCGGGGTAGGTCATAGATTCGAGCCGTTTCGCGAAGAGAAACTGATGGATCATTGTCCAAATCAGCTAAAGCTAGACTATATCGTATGGAAATATCAGGAATTGACTCAATTGATTCATCTGAGGCCATTGTGGATGTGTGGCGACGACGAGGTGGACAACAATGTTGATGTGGATTGGTGGCAATGAGGTGGCTCGCTTAGGTGGCTGGCTCGACTAGGTGGCTAAGACGTTATGTAACATTACGTATACGCGAAGCTTCGGTCCGCGTGCTCCTGATTCTCAACTTGAACTTTCATGAGCACAACTCCACAGCTCGATCATCCAGGTCCAAATTGCCCGCCACACGGGCAAATAGGTCCCTCGACTGAATCTTGACTTACCCGTGTGAATCTGGAACCTGAAGTGCGCGGTATAGCACTTGAGCGAAACCTGAAATTGTTTGAGCTTCCGTTGGGCGACTCGATTTCAAGAGCTATCGATTTCTGTGTGCACCACAAGCTCTAAGCCAGAATACAACTTTGTACGACGCTTTTCGAAAACAAATTGCCTCAACTGTCATCACAAAAAGGGAACATTCGACATCTCAGCCAATCTGAATACAGCCTCATCGATCTGTCACGCTCATCATAATTGGTGACTGCAACCTACGATACGACTTACGGATACTCTCAGTCGTCGGCTTTATCTCGACAATCGGAGACACGAATACCTTATTTGGCATTTCGATCCATAGTCACAGATAACCCACAATAGCTTACTAGTTTGCAAAGTCTTGTGTGATGTCCCACAACGCCGAGGGTGTCGAGGGGCAGGACAACATCTATGGATCTCTAACAAATTCTCTGATTTTTCCAAACGCTATGCACTTCCCTAGAATGTCTCAACAGGGCTGGCAAGGTCCTATGGGATGGCAACAAGATGATGGAACGGTCGATAATGGTTATCCAAACTTCTACCAAGGCCATATGATGGGAGCGGCGCCGAACTACTTGTACAACGAACAAGATATTCAGCCTTACGATGAGGGAGAAGAGGACTTCTATGAGACTCAACAACAGCAGTGGGACCCACATGGAGAAACCGAAGCTCACAAAAATCAACACAATAGTAATGTAAAGGAACCTTCCTCTCGTGCCTGGCTGCTACTCTCTTTGACGCTGATACCATGCAGGGTGTACAAGGAGCTCACTCGGAAGCAAGCGCTGCAACAGCAATTCATGGCGTCTCAGAGTCTTTTGTCAAGAAAGACCTCCCAAATACTGCTAAGGAGAATCGCAAGCCGGGAGACAAGACCGGCAACTCTAGTACGACCACTGCTCCATCGGATAGAGCTGCTGAACTGAGGGCAAAATTGCTCGCGATACGTTCAGCTAGCGGGGCCACACCAACACCCGAGCTCAAAGCGAACAAAGACGTTCGACCCAAAGAGGCCGATAAAATAGGTATAGGAAGTGGTGGCAAGTCAAAAGCAGAGACAAAAGCGGACCAGAAACTCGGTGCTGGAGGGGCCGGTTTGACAAGTAAAACAGACACCAATAAGAAGGACAAATCCACTGAGCTCTTCAATAGACGTGATTCAGAAGCTGACATCGAGGGCCTTTTCGCTGAGGCCCGAGCTGCGGTCGAAGCGGAGAAGACAACAGAGGACGAGGATAAGAGGGAAGTGAATGGCGGTAAAAGGCCAAGTATTTCACCAACTAAGAAAGCCCCGGAACGAATTACTGAATCCGAACGTCGACCAAGCCTGAACAATAGTGTAGAGTCTTTCGAAGCATCTGAGCAGGGAGAGATCCGCGAAGATCCTGATAATCTAGGACAAACTCGTCAACCAAAGGAAATGGGGAATTCGGAGAAATCGAGTATTCAGGGAAAGGTCATTGAACTTGGAAAATCTCGCCAGCCCAAGGCCATCACAGGCAACAGTACGCAACCGAAGAAATATATCGATACCGACTTAGCAAACGGCCTTAGAGATCGACCAAGCCCTGATTCTGCTCGGGCAAGACCAGGGTCAATAAGCAGCCGGACAGCCTCTGCAGATCATCAGTCACAGCCGAAAGCTTCCATACAGCGTCCCAAAGAAGAGCGTCTGACGCATGCTGAGCGATCGTACAGACCTGATAGAGAGATACATGTGTCTCCTCAAGATAATGAACGAGAACGCGAGAGAAAGGCAGCTGAATACAAAAAAGAACTTGAAAGCCGTCGACAACGTTCGGCAGACACTCGAGCTTTCGCAGACCGAGAAACAGAAGAGCCGCGTCGCTCCCGGCAGTTTGATCCCTCCACCACGAATCGTCATGCAAAGGAACCACAACTCGCACGGGAACACCCGATCGAAGATATTAAGGATTTAGAGGACTGGCTGCAAATGACAGGATACTATGATCATACCTATCGCAAGAAAGCCCTTGAGCGACACCGCAAACTGATAGCTTTAGAGGCACAGAAAGCAGAGCTTGAGCGCGAGGCTCAGCTGGACTACGAAGAAAGAGCACAAATTGCTCGTGCTCAGTCAGTCTTACCTCGGGACAGCATCGAAGGTGATACACCACGTGTCGTAATCTCACCCAGAACTATACGGACTTCATCGGTAGCGACTATGCCTCCACCGCCGGTTCCCATCAAACAGGACGGTGACAACGTTGGGTTGAGGATCAAAGATCTTGCTGCTAGAGAGTCATTCTCTTCGGGGCGACGCATTGAAGATGACCTTCGCTCCTCAAAGCGAATCGAAACAATGTCACCGATTGAGAGATCGACCCTGAAGCGACATCATGTACCGGACGACCGCGAACATGAGGAAATACGACCCGCTGACAAGCTAGCACGTATGGACACGAATGGTCGCGTTGCCCTCCGTGGAGATGCCGGACCGAATAGCCTTCCGCTTAGAGCTTCATCCGTTTCCCTTGAGCGGCGCATTACGTGGGACGATAATCCATTCAAAGAATTCGCACATATGGATATTGATGTGGATAGGCATAGTCGCCCAGTACGGGGTCGACCGGTATCTCCATACAGAGGAGCGGACCGCCAAAGACTAAGAAGTATGAGTCCAGTCCCTCGACGCACTTCCGGACAGGACACGTATGCTACGGGTCGACGTGTATCCGATGAAGTTATGACAGACCGCATTGGCCGATCTCCAAGACAGCCTATCTCGAGCCGGGAGTCATCACCTGCACGTCGAACCTACGACGGTAGGGATACGTACCAGTCCCTTCCCTATGATGAGTTTCGAGATAACCCTCCGACCCGAAAGGCCTACGAAAAAAAGTTCAAAGCCGAACACCCCTTCCGGGCAACCTCCGAATACCAAGAATACGTCCCCAGTCGCCCCACATATGAGCATCATCAATATGCCTCCACCAGCGGTCGAGCTCGCGGTCGTGGTCGTGGAGGTTATTTCAGCACTCGTGGTGGCTACAAATCTTACAGAGGCGGAGAAGAGCAGGATGGTGACAACTTTGGGACTCAGTCTTTGAACCTCAGAGCGGGCGGTCAGTATCGAAATTGAGCAAACCAAGTAGCATCATTGACTGTAACAATAGACTCGAGATACTTCTTGATCAAAAGTTGGAACTACGAGAATGTGGAAGCTGCTCAACGTGATGTGAGTACCCGCGATATGATCGAATATGCAGCTTCTTCAATAGCCATTATGTCTTGATGGAAGCCTTCGAAGCGTAATGGTGTACAGTTCTGACGTCCGATAAGGGAACTTGGGTCACCCAGGAAAAGAACCTGGAAACCTTAGTCGAAGCTTTCAAAACTTGTCGCAATGTTATTTTCGCCTTCTCAGTCAACAAGAGCGTTGCATTTCAAGGCTATGTAAGTCACCGGCGTCTTCTCGGACGTGGGATGCTCGCCTCTAACCTTCTGCTAGGCACGCATGGAGTCCCTTCCGGGTACTGCAGAAACGCCTGCATGGGCCAGAGAACTCCATTGGGCCACATCGCCACCTTTCAAGATCAGATGGATCACCATCGCCGAGACACGATCAAGTCGTGTGCACCATCTTAAGAATTCTTTGAACGAAAACCAGGGTGTGCACGTTGGCCGCGACGGTCAGGAGATTGAAGAGCAATGTGGGATTGCGCTATGTGAAATCGTCGACCAGGACTATACAAGGATGCAATCAATGAAGGGGTATAAGCAGCCACCGAATTACTAAGCCCTATGAGTTTCACCAGCCACTGCTCTGAGCGGATATGTCTAAGATTATGTTAAGACATTATGTGTTGAAAAGCGATTCTTCCTTTATATAAATGTATTAGCATCATCATCTAATCAAAAGTACTTGACTATTATTGACTTCATGACTGCCTCAGTGAGCGTTATGTACGACCCACTGTCATGAGCTGTGTTGTGGCCACATGAAAATTTTTGTGCAACTGTGCTTTCCCCTCGCAGGATTGTTCATACGCTTTCCGGATGTGAGAAAACATGCCAATACTTGTGCCGGGTATCCGCTATTAACGTATCTACCCAAGAAGGGCGGCCCAGCTCGGAGGTAATGGAGTTAAGGCTCAAATGTCCGGCATTAGGACGCAATACAAATTCGTAGCGTTGCCAAACATCTCCACTTTTTGTTTTTGTGACGTGCATTCTACCGGAGTTAAACCGTGTTGTACATTTTCAACTCTTTGTCTCAATCGTTGCGGTATTGGCAGCTCCCTCTCATAAAACTTAGCTTCTCCGGCGAACATTGAAAGGACTCGCAGAAAGCAATTACAACAGGCAAGATGGAGTACACACGGTATGCTACCTGGTGTCTGCTTCACAGCTATATCGCATTATGGACATCTGATGCCTGCCACAGACTCGGAAAGTCCGGTCTCAAGATCTCCAAGGTCATCCTCGGAGCCATGTCGTACGGCAGCAGTGACTGGCAGGAGTGGGTGCTCAATGAAGAAGAGTCGCTTCCACTGCTCGAGCACGCATACAAAGTCGGATTGAACACATGGGACACTGCACGTCGCCTCACCACTGAACATCGGGTGTGTCGGGCAAAACGCTGACGGGATAACATAGGCAGATGTCTACTCCAACGGCCGCTCGGAAGAGATAATCGGCAAAGCTCTCCGGAAATACTCCATCCCCCGCGAGAACGTCGTGCTGCTCTCGAAATGCTACTTCGGCGTCGACCCGTCCGGTGCGCAGCCCCAGGTCGCCGCCGTCTCCAAAAACGACGGGGGGTGGCTTAACCGGGTCGGGTTGTCGAGGAAGCATATCTTGGACGCGGTCGACGCCAGCGTGAAGAGGTTGGGCACATACATCGACGTATTGCAGATCCATCGCTTGGACAGGGACACGCCGCGGGAGGAGATCATGAAGGCGCTGAACGATGTTGTCGAGAGCGGCAAGGTCCGGTATATCGGCGCCAGTTCGGTAAGCCATCACCCACGACCAAAAGCACCCACCGGTTCGTCCGGAAATGGAAAGTCGTGTCGGTGCTGACCCGTGCAGATGGCGGCCTGGGAATTCCAAACCCTCCAAACCATCGCCTCGCAACACGGCTGGCACAAGTTCATCTCCATGCAAAACTACTACAACCTCCTCTACCGCGAAGAAGAGCGCGAGATGCTGCCCTACTGCCGCGACACCGGCGTCGGCTGCATCCCTTGGTCACCCATCGCACGCGGCGCGCTCGCTCGGCCGTGGGGCGAACGCACCACGAAGCGCGAGAACACCGATCAATTCCTCAAGAACCTGATTAGGAGTAGGGAGTCGGAGGCGGATAAGGCGGTTGTGGATCGGTTGGAGGAGGTGGCGAAGAAGAGGGGGGTGGGGATGGCGATTGTGGCGACGGCGTGGTGTTTGGGGAAGGAGGGGGTCGTTCCGATTGTGGGGTTGGGGAGTACGGAGAGGATCGATCAGGCGGTGGAGGCTTGCAAGTTCAAGTTGAGTGAGGAGGAGGAGAAGTATTTGGAGGAGCCGTATCTTCCGAAGCAGATACAGGGTATGAATCCTCTCCACAAATATCTACATCTTGAAACTCGGTTTGCTAACGAAGTTTGTATTAGGCTATTAAACACCATCATTAGATAGACTAGAATACTCCAAAGTCAACATGATCACCACCCATTCTCCGCGCAAAACAATAAAAGCACCGTATGCCTCCCCAAATGCTCTACACATCCCAACCCCCCTAACCCTCAAGTAGCACTAGCACTAGGACTGACAGTAACAACATCCAAACTCGTACTCGTCACCGTCACCGCCATCGTACTCGTACTCTCCGCACCCGTCGTCGTCGTAGGCGCCTGCACAACCACCGTGCTCGTCGCATCCGTAACCGTGGCCGCTACATCCGTCGACGTCGCTACGACAGTGTACCTCGTGCTGACAGTCGTATCCGTCGTCGTCGTCATCATCGGCATGTCTGTCGACGCGGTAAAATATGCCGTACTGCTGCCGCTGTCGGTGGTAGTGGTGGTGGTGGTGTTCGCATACGTCCCGTTCATCGGCGGGACTTGAATCAGCGTGCCGTTCGTAGCGCAGCTAGCCGATCAAGAGTCGTCAGTGACGTAAACAACACGCAACGCAAAACAAACCCACGGCGCTATTTTCGCGGCACAAGAGGAAAAAAAGCGAGCGTACCTGTACAAGTTCGGCAGATAACAAGCGTCCGCACATGGTAGGGTCGCGGTGCCGTTGAGGATGGGACAGAGCGTCGCGTTGTTGGTGCAGGTGTAGGCGTTCGGGTCGTAGTTTGCGGGACCGCAGGGGAGGAGGGTGGTGTTTGCCGGGAGGGTGGTGTTGGTGGAGGGGTC
>JAABUP010004644.1_pt1 | contig 22106 bp, 20 predicted proteins | sample 5559201 | NCBI WGS metagenome assembly JAABUP01 (sample SAMN10711887, study PRJNA513373) | rock metagenome | isolation source: Antarctica rocks | place: Antarctica | reverse complement strand
TCATATACCACGTCCCTTTGATTCCCCACTTCTGAGAGATTTACGTTCCGCGGGCCCTCTTTCCCAACCCGGGCCCATCTACCTCCTATCCCTCTCACCCCACTTAACCCAACGCCTCACCACCTCGTCCACTCCTTTCACCCCATCCCTCGTCCCCTCCACCTCGAACCACTCTCTGTGCTCCTTCCCACATGTCGAACACCCTCTCTTGACCCTTTTATCCGCCAGTTCTAGATGAATCAATCTTTCGACTTTGTGCGCATGGGGAACCTTTCTGGGGGTTGTGGGTGAAGGGGCGAGGTTGGGGGAGGGCCGGGTGTAGGATGTGGGGAAGGTGGAGGATGTTGGAGGGGAGGTGGAATAGTGTAAGGGGTGCGTGTAGGATGGTGATGGGGAAGAGGGCGAGGTGGGGAGGTAAGGGTAGAACCGGATGAGGGAGACGTGATGGTTGCATTGGCGGGTCCATTCATTCATGCGGCGGTGTACGTTGGATGCGCGACCGATTTTCAGAAGGATCGTCGGGTTGCTGTTGGTCGATGCAGAAGCGTAGTCTTGGATTAGCTCGCTCGGTCGCCGGCTTTTGGCAGTGGGTCTTGCAGGTGAGGGAAGGAGCGAGGAGGCGGCATCCGCGGGTGGGGCGGCGGATGTGGTGGGGGTGAGCCAGAACATGTAGATAAAGCCTTCTTCGTCGTGCGTGGAGACGGGTTTGGCAAGCTCGGTTAGGAGTAAAGAGGTGGTTTGAGGGGAGAGGAATTTTGGTATCAATGCTAGTAGGTCCTGGGTTTGCGATGTTAGATCGTGTGGGAGAGATGGTCGATGGAGAGGGACAGTAGGTTTGCTAATTACGCCGGGCGGTAGTCCTGTGGTGCCTTTTCGAGTATGTGTATGTGGAGCTGGCCTCCGGGTATGTTTCGAAGGTGTAGTTGCAGACGATTGGATGTGTGCAGGTATCAGAACCGTTTCAGGCTTCACATACTCGGGCCTTGTCGAGTAGGGACGATTTTTCTGTGGTATACTAGACCCGGGGTCTAACCCTACGCAGCAGAACAGTGCCGACCAGAAACTAGGGTCCTTTCTCTGCCTTCGGGGTTCGTGTGCCTTGACCTGTCGCGCCCGGATTGGTGATCCATCTTCGGATATTGACAGCAAAGGCCCAGGCACATCTTGCCAAGTCTTGGGCAAAGTCTCCTTCCTCGATGGCCTTGCATGTGGCTTCACATGTCTACCATTAGCCGGCGCCGCACCATCCTGAACCTCCAGTACCCCGAGTCGCTCAACCAAAGTATCGATGCTCGTTCTCTGTTTCAGTGGGACCAATCTGGATTTCCTTGCTTTCTCATCCACGCCGGCCAGCGCTGCCGCTTGGTCTTTATGCTGCCAACAGAAAAAGGCCGCAGCACCTTCCGAGTCGTCACTCGAGGTGAGTAGAGCCAGCACTCCATCTTTGGACCCTCGATTGACTTTTGGTGAGGACTGGGCACTAGTCCCAAGAGCGCGTCTGCACGGTCGACCGTTGGAGGTGATGCCTTTGCATGTTGTGGCTGGGTTTTTCGAGTCGGAACGAGGGATAAGAAACTCGGGCGTGTGAGGTATGAAGGGCATTATAAGGACTGGGTTGTGAGTACTATCCTCAAAGGGTAGGTGGACACAGAGAAGCGACAAGAATTGAATCTGGAGAAAGGCGATCAAATACTTGCCTTGATCGTCAATATAGAAAGAAAGCCGCTGGGTGTGAAGACTGAAATTAATATAGATCAGTGAGACTTGAAGAGAGAGTGAATAGTGGGGGCAGTGATGCCAGGCAAGCGCCCTTGTGTGGCTGGGAAGACCGCAGCATCATCGAATCGAAGCCTTTTTGCACCGGCATTAATCGCAATATGACTTGCTACGAATTGCCGGAGTATGAGGTACAGTGGCAGTTGGTTAGCCAGCAAGACATTGCTCGTGGTAAGTTGGTAGATATCAAACGCGTCGAGAAGGAGGACTGAAGTGATGCCGGACTCGCTCTAAACGCTAGACCAATAATGGATCGAAGGTCACCATGAAAGTTCCTCGTACGAGCAGCATCGACGTGTTACTGCATTCTTTTGCAGATGCCGGAATGGGAGTAGAGCGAGTGTAGGAAGTCATGAGTATTACGATCCTGTACTATAGAACTGGTGATTGACAATAGTGTCATATCCAGTATCTGATAAACCTGACCTACCAGTATGCAGCTTAATATTGCTTCCCAGCGCAATAAGAATCCCAGCTCTACCCAACTGTCCTACAAGCACAAAATGCCAAGCGCCATTGTTATGCAAAGCCATGTCTGTAGTAGTTGCTGCCCATTACCTTAGCATCTCCACCATACCGAGACATCCATCAAGAGCCCCTTCCATTTGCTCTACCCTTCCCTTTAAACCCTTGTTCTCCACCTTCAAGATACCTACCACATTCCATGCTTCATTCGTCGTGAGTCCATGGCAATTCGCGCATTTTAAGCCTTGATAGTCCTGCCATGAAATTGTTTCGTTCTGACATTTTGATCCCGCCATGGCCTTGACGATGGGCTGAGGGTTGAGTCCCGGCCTATGCCGTGCCGCTTCTGTAAATGGCGCCACGGAACCAAGATCGAATAGCTGGTGGATATCCGGAGAGTTCGTAGTTGATACTGAGGACATGGACATTGTGGGAGATGTAGCTCCGTGCCGATGCGAGAATACGCTGTCGACTGAACTTTCTGCTTCCGACTCGCAGCTCCAGTCACTGTTGATGCTGGACCTACTCTCCCGCTGCGAGCGCTCCGCATGTGCTTCTCGTGAGGCTCTTAGCAAGACCACACTTCGCTTCCGGGCGTCCTCCTCTTCCCGTCGCAGTTGTTTCTCCCTAGCCAGATCGTCCACTAGGTTCATCATAGCGTCGTCTTGCTCCGCTAACTTAACGGCCATATCATCCAGCTGCAGCTTCAGGTGTTTAGCTCGGGTCACGGCCCCCTCCAGTTCCTCGGCTTGAGTCTCCTTCTCTATTGTCATCTCGCGCAGCGACTGTGTGCGTTCCTTATAAGCCATCTGTAGACGAGATAGCAGACCTTCGGCATTCTGAACTAGGTTCTTGAAAGCAGCCGGGGAAAATGGATCGGCCGGACCTGCAGGAAAGAGGGCTTTGTGGACGTCTAGGTCGAGGAAGTCGTCATTCAGTTCAGAAGATTGCGGAGAGGTTGTTGGTGATGGGGCTTTCGCTGTAAAGAACGAAAAACGACTAGATAACGCTGGCTTGGGCATCGCTTGAGCTGAGTTCTTTCGCGCAAGGCTCGTCCGATTCGCGGATGATGTCGGCATACTATCTAGAGGATCCAGTTTGTCCTTCGTAGGTGAAGGTAAAATACTGAAGGTGATCGGATCTGATTCGCCTCTGAACCAATCCGCCAACTTCCCGCCCACTTTTGTAGGGGAGGACTGGCGGGACTGAGGTGGGTCGGGTTGGAGGTGATTCAGGTCCTGAAGCGAGGTATGGGATGGATCGAGCTGTAGGTTATGCTCTCGCTCACAAATTCGCGTGACTAATGGAGGCAGTTCCCGTCTTATCGACCGTCCGCGTTCAGGTGTGAAACTCCGCCGATGTGTTTGGTCCGGCGCGGCTAGACCATCTCCATCACAGGACTGCAAAGGCCTTGATGAGGGGTATGGATCACCAGCAGCTGAAGGGGCTAAAACCTTGTCTGGAACTCCATGACTAGCATACCACTGAGGATTGACGATACTGCTTGAACCTTGTGATTGTGGAGAGGACTTGGATCGGTTATGACAGCTGGGTGATTTGACACAGGTCGGAGACAGGTCGACCATTAGAACGTAGGTATGGAATGCGGATATCTGGTTTCGGGAAAGGAAGGTGCAGGAATGTGATGTTTCCAGACCAAAACCACTAAGATAACCGTTATCGAAGGAGGGTTGGAGGGGTCAAGAAGCGTAAATCTCCAAACTTCGGTGAACGAACATCAACTGTGAGAGGCCGTATGGTACTTATGTATGATGGTGCTTGAAAATCCTAGGTATTGGTAGTTGGAAATAGCACTCGGAAAGGAGGAGGGAAGTTCAAGAAGAAAGATGATTGACGTTGACGAAGGGGGTTGGGCCCGCCGCATAATGGCGTGGCGGGGGAATCAGATACTCCAACAAACAACTGGGCTATGTGGTATTCCCGCTTGTTTTTATGTCTATTCAATCATCTTCTATTAACCATTATATATCCCGTATGGAGTACGGAATACGGAGCACGGAGCTGCCAGGCGTAGAATTTTTATGTTTGCCAAGGGGTGGAATATCAGCCTTACAGGAGCGGGATCCCGCCTGGGACGTCACTGCCCGCTGGGCGCTAAGATATCGCTACCTCCTCACACTCCTTCGCTCTTCCGTTACCTCCGCCATCGTACTTCCCTTACTGGCCACCAATCAATGAGCGTTCAAAGGCCACAGCGTACCCTTATCTCTCCATCTGTAATGGAAGCTTGGTCTGCGAGCGGCGCGTCATGAGCGCTCATTTTGGCGGGGGCTTTCAGTCAATTTGGCCTTGGTTATGTTCCCGGAAATCGTTGAACGAAAGATTCAGTTGGAAAACTTCTGCCTCAAGTTCTTGCCTGATTACTTCAGAGTAGTCGGGTTTCTGGCCCCTGAAACGGTTACGTCGTGCTAAATAACCCTGGTGTTTAGAGGTGAAAAGTCAAGCAATATGGTCTTGGAATGCACTGAGAACGGTATCGTGCTGAGAAGGTTCAAGCTCGCTGCTGTCATGGCTCGAAATCGTTGAGTCCAAACAACGCTCATCGGAGTGCAGACAGTTGTCTCATCCCCTGCCTCACGTCTTGATGTTTGCTTGCTTTGCTGAGCTGAAGTTCTTAAGTTTCCAGGCGTTGTCTCTCGCAACCTTTTGCATACCATCGGCATGCATCTATCTAAATGGTTATTCGTAAAAAGCTTCAAAGACCATTTCAGGAAGCGAAGTCCCCAAGGTTTGTGCAGCTATTTTGGCTTTCTGTAAAGGAAATGCATTTGCTTTATTCACTGGAGCTCAGTCGTTAGGTATTGGTCAGAGAATCTTATTGTCGAAGTCTCCTACATTCCAGAAGTGGTTTGGCTAGCCGTATCCGGTGCCCTTGTTCTAATTATTGTAGCGCATATAATCTATATAGACAAACCTTTACACTGGACTAAATTATTTCAGCGATGAAAACTACGGCGGACCGCATTCGGAACATCTGAAAGACAAAGTTCGGTAAGCCGACGGAAATGGACATCGAAACTTCAGACGTTTAAGGGTTCGATGCGCAAAGTTACTCCTCAAAGATATTCATAGCTTTAGCAATACGTTGAACCAAGAAATCGTCAAGCTTCCTATTGAGGTCGTCATGGCTCCCGTCACAAGGTCAATGGACAGACCCCAACAAGTGGTCACGACTACTCAATCATCTAAGCCCAGCAAGAAGACCGGAAACTCATCTACTAAGAAGGTCACCACTGGAACGAAAACGAAAAAGAAGGCTACTCCCAAGAAGACGAGTGTCAAAATGGTTAAAAAGCCTGCCTCAAAGAAGGGCGTAACGAAAGGCGCAAAGAAGGGCGGAAAAACTGGCGGGAAGACCAAGAAATCTACGGTAGCCAGTAAAAAACCAAACCCGGAGATCGAGCCCGAGGAAGATCCTGGCCCAGATCGTGAGGATACGCCATATATCCCTGGATCGCCGACGAGTAATACGCAACATGGCCAGATCGGATTCGATCGTAGGGAGCTTCAAGATTCCGGTTCCCTTGAGTTCGATGGCGCCCATGTTCCGACCTTGAGCAATGACATCCATGCGATTTGGGATAAGGGAAACTTCGATCTCATACCTGTGGGAATCATAGCTGGGACTGAAAAGGATGCATTTTATGAAGCCTTCACGCCGGCGTTCAGGCTTGCATCTCTGTGGATTACTTGCCCGGAATATCTATCGTTTTGGCGTAGCATGCTACGTGGGAGAATTCAAGCCGCCAATGGGGAGGGACCGACTTCGATTCTCCGAGCAAAGAGTTTCGCTCGGAAAGACTTGATTCAAGATCTTCTCGAGATTGCAGGCAGCTCTCATTTCCGCTTCGTACCATTAACGGGACAATGGGCCATGACTTACACGAATGGCGAGATAACCACTGATTTACATGACGATTTCTATCACCTCGGTATTTCTATATTTGAAACCGCTACAACATCGGAACAACTCCGATTTCTCTTCTTCATCGCCGTCAACTTAGTACATGAGCTTGCGCATCGTGTGTTTCAAGAGCGATGGGAGACGGAGTTTCCAGACGAACCCTTGCCGCCCAGCGAGCCTGTCTATCAAGATATCGATATCCCTCATGACGAACTGGGTGTTGCGTGGGAAAAGTACATGTTTGGCGGTAGGATCCAGGCCATTAATCTTACGCCAACTCCAGGGGTGCCAGACGGCTTAGCGCGGTTACACTTGGACATGGTGAAGCCTCTGGGTGACAGTGCGTTCAAGGATCCACAGAGAAGGGTTGCTCCGTTGTCGACTGAATGGATTAGTAAATTGTTCTCGCAGAGCTGGTGGAACGACAAGGCAAAGAAGGCAGAAAGGGCGCCGGGAAATCCGGGATTGTCATCTCTGAGAGCGACTGTCTTTTATACTACAGACGACAATGTGTTCCAGACGGACGCATATGAAACGAGAGCCGATTCCTGGAGGGACAGTCAACAGGTTTGTGGTCATTATTGAAAAGCTCAGCTGTGCAACTAGAGCTTTGCTCGGGTTATTTAGTATTTCTAATAGTCTGTTTGAGTACCGGAACGCAGAGGGTATTGATAGTTTCGTGATTTTGCTTTTCTTTGAATAAGTGCAACCAGATTGTACAATCAGAAAAGAACATGCTGCGCCGACGTCCCGTAATGATCGTTTCTTTGGTACTGCCTCTACGTTCCTATATATCAAGCATGGCGTAGAATATTTTCTGCAGAAGACCATCCTCTGCTACATGACACAGGATAGGTTTATGCGATGTCATGCGCCTCGACCAACGGACATTTCCGGACATGAGATGTAGATGCATGCTGACATAAATACACTAATGGGTGATGGGCAACAGAGTGGATGTCCTTGATCCATACGGCACGCTCCTGCTCTGCGTGGTGACAGACTTCCAAGTCAACAATTTCCAATTCGCTGGCCCCCAATTACGGACAGCTCTGGATCGTTGGGGAGGGATGTGTGAGTATGGCAGGCTGGGAGTTGCAGGGAATGGCGATGCAGTAGTAGTTCTGGATTGTGATATTGCTGATTTGCTCATCGCTAGTGAACTGCACTGAGCGTTGGCTCGAAGGAGGAGCTGCTGCCATTCAGCATAGGAAAAAGAAGCATTATGAAACGTCGATAGATCTTTTCGGTAATATAATTTATAGGATTGCTGGATTGATTTGTTAACAGTGAGCTTTACGCAGTGATGCTTTCCAGATTGATCCCTGCCAGTTGCCGGAGAATTATCAATAACCTCCACGCTAACAGAGGTAGGTGACAGTGGTTTGTTATATAAATGGTCATCCTATGACCTTTCTGACCGGGATAACTCAAGAACGCTACTGTATCCCCATGCAAAGTTCACTCGTTGTAACTTCCTGGCTCTACAATCAAGTCAATGTGGATCTCTCGACAACCGCATGCTCACGAGCTCAAACCACTTGTGCTTAGAATCATCTATCCAACTTCGGAAATCTCTGGCGCTAGGAAGGGTTCGTTGTCTCTGCGGGATAAAGCCATCGCCCCAACTTTAGCGGACCACAGATCTGCGTCATCAACAGAGGATGTTGAAAGCCAGCGAACATCAATTGATAGTCTCAGGTACTATCAGGGTAAGTGACTCAATTGGTATGTAAAGCCAAGCTTGACTGTTTTCACATATTCCTATGCTTATATCTTTTCATCGCAGAAGCTTTGTAGTTGCGCCTGGGTCAGTGGAAATGCCATTCCAAAGGGGATACGGATTCTGCTTCTCAAGTGAGATGTCAGTGGGATTCGGCACATTGGTGTGGTCGTGAAGTATCATGGCCGTGTATCCGAGATACCATGGCTTTCAGCAGTGCGTGAGAGATCGCGGGGTTAGAACATGATGGCCTGATTGAACCGCTCTGAATTTGGTGAAGGTGATGGCTATGGGGCTCTGGTAGAAGGGACATAGGCTCGGGTGTTCTGATCCTCTCAGTATGCTGCTCTTGTAGGCTAGAAGACGGAAGAGCTTCATCTTGGAAGCCATGCATTTTTGCAAGAAGATGTGCACGCCGGTTCTAATGAATATTGTGCGATATTGCAAGCCCTGCTTCAACAACACCAGTAAGCAAAGCGCCACACAAAGCCAGCGCCAGTGATGGGGTATATTCATCTCTACGCAACCTCGCCCAATATTTCCCCAACAACAGCAGGCGTAACTAGCGGCAGATCCCCCCTCTCAAACCTCCAGAAATTCGAACACTGTATAGTCTCCTCATCCATCATCCAGCCCCACAGATCCACAAACTGCTGTGACGCTTCCCAACCCATGGGGTTCCATGGCTGAGAGCCCCATATTGTAAACCCATCATCATGCAGCGCATGGCAGAACCGATCCTCTTGCTCGTCATCTAAGCCTGCTAGAAGGATGTTCTCTCGAAATCGTGGAGAGGCGATGATATCGATGTAAGGATGGTGGAATGTGCTCAGTTGGATTGGTGTCGGTACGAGCATGTTTGTTTTTGAGGGAGCAGGATAGGGGTTGAATATCGTCCATGGTGAGATGGAGTCGTCGGAAGTGAACAAGGCAGGGTCCAAGTCGAGGGTTAGAGCATTGTGGACGAAGGCTCGGAGGAAGGAGTATTGGCTTAGGATAATGTAACGGTGCTCGGCGAGGCCGGGAGCTGCGAGAAAGTCGCGTATTTGTGGGGCAAAGACGTCTCGAGGTTTGTTTTGAGGCTCTGGCGAGTTGTGGGAATGGACAATGATAGCTGTGGCGTCATTAAGGGAGTTGGAGGAGCTGGGCGGACTCTCAGATACGGCTGGAGTCTGATTCGCTGGTGGAGATGTCGATCCAGTCGATATGGTAGTGGAGGACTCGGACGATATGCTCTGGCGCACAGGTTGTTCCTCCAGAGGCCGAATAGGTAAACTCGTATGCTTTCGAGGGTTGCCTGTCAACACCTTTGTGCCTATTGTGCATCATGTCATTATACAGTTTATACAATGCCAGACCTGTTCGATTTAGGGAACGCACGTCTCTTTCTCTGCGCTAGCCGGTTCTGTATCGTTTTACGAAGAGCCTTGTCCTCGATCTTCGTCCAGTCGTCGGCTTCGCCCTTGCCATGCTCCAGCCTGAGTTGCAAATCGGTCATGTTCGTTGCCATCGTTGGTGGGCTGAAAAGGTAATGGGAAAGATTGTAGAGGTGGTGTTTGCGATGGATGGCTGAAATCTGAGACGAGCGAATTGAATCATAAGTAAGGTAAAGTAAGGTAAAGTAAGGAACCTCTAGGTACTGAGGACTCACTGAAACGCCGTCACTTGCGGCCCGGACTACAGGACTTACTGTAGAAAGTAGAAGAGAGCAATTAAACTGGGATTGCTACCATGGGAAGACGGTTACAACTGTATTTCTACGATTCAACTACAGCAGGACACTTATTCAATCTGATCTTAAGCCTACTTAGTAACTTCACGCTTTTAGAGTCCCAAAACCGAGCATTTCTTCCCGAGCTAAGTCGAATCAACCAGATCTAAACACTGCAGTTGCAGACGTCGTCTAGCTCTGAGTTTCGGCCTCCCTTTCGTTTCTGGAGTTTACTGTGGCCATCAAGCTCGAGGCACACAAAAGCGTCACGTCACTTTTCGGAGTCAAAGCGATACTGCATTCGACTCGTCCGGCACAGTCTAACTAGAAGATTGTTGGTTGATATGTAAAGCGTGTAGCGTAGCATGTGCATGCCTTGTTGCCCCAGGACTTCTCCACTAACCTGGGAAAGCCCATGAATTTGTACGACAGTAGGTTATTAGCATGTACAAGCGAAGAAAGTGTCGCCGCAGCCTCGTGACTGCTATAAATTAGAAACCTGCGTCAATCTATCCCACCAGATTCAAACGGTTTCTGGGCGTAGTGAACGCTTCTGTTAAAATGTAGCCATTAGCCATTGTCGGACGTAGGCATATTCTAGAGCGACACTCGACCACCTTCAGGAGATCGAGGGGTAGACTTACATCGAAGTATAATAATGCGTATTCTTATTTCTGATATCCTTCCTCACGCGCTCCAAGAACACAAAGATCTCTTCTTTCGACCACCCAAATACCCTCGAGAAAAGCGCTATCCCCGCCGACTCGACACCCTCAAGCGCATTGTACACCATCCACTTCCCAATTTCCTTCTCTTTTGGATCTTTCGACCAGGATCCAATAGGCCAACGGATTTCCTCCTTGTTGATATTTATGAACCCCTCGTTCTGTAACATGTCTACGAATTTAGTTGCGGCCTGCGTGTCAACGCCGACTCTGGATGTCGCTTCTTTAACGTATCCCGACCATTTCAAAAGAGGCGAGTCATTGGGAGGGAAATCATCGTCATATTCAAATGGAAATTGTACTTCTTGCAACTCAATCCAACCACCCGGTTTCAGGTTATCGTAACACCGCTTCAGGTACCTCGGCCAGTCCCGCATCGAGAGAATAACGAGCCGAGAGTGGATGTAATCGAATTGCTGCGTGAACTCCCAATCTTGAAGTGCCTCGGCATCGTCGACCATAAAGCTGAGATTTGGAGGGACCCAGGAAGGCTGGATGGGCGAAAGATCGGTGCCGATGACACGGGCGTTGGGGTAAGCGTTGGCGAAATCGATGGCCCAGATGCCGGTGCCAGTGCCGACATCTAATACATTTTGCATCGTGCTTGGAAGAGGTGCGCGATGGAGTTCGCCATTGAGGGTTAGTAGCCAAATATGATGTTGAAAGTCTAGGAAGTTATTAGCCGGTTAAACGACTTGTGGTTGTAGTGAAAAGTACCCAGCCGGTCAGCTTCTTTCTATATGGACGTTAGTGCGGATTCCCACATATTAAGTACCTTGGAGAGCTCTACATACCTCGTCGTTGGGCAGATGGTATTCTAAAAGCCGTTAGCAGACGCGATCACTCGCTCATACGCCCAGCAACTTACTTCCATCCTCGAATGCATGATACCTTCGACCATTTTCATACCGATATTCGAGCATTGACGCGCTCAAACTTTCTGTTATACTGTTGTGCTTCTCTTCAGTCGAGCCTCTGCAGGGTAATCTCAGGTAACACATACGATTCTACATCATCACCAAGCGCCGAGTCTCCGTCGCCCATTGAAGATTCACCATTGACCGAGCCTGTTCCTAGCGAAGGTGCATGTGCTCCTAAATATGCATGGATTGTTGAGGAAGAGCTTCCGTCATCCATATCTCCATCCGCTGAGGGGAAGTCTGCGAGAGTCCCTGGGGAGGCGTGAGTCTCTGGAGGTGGTGCGTGAGCCGTCGGGATTTGTGGATCAGGAGGAGGTATGGCGTTGGGCGATTGAGGAGCAGCCTGGTCATGTTGCTGAGCTATATCACTAGTTCCAGATACAGCCTCAGGGTTTACGCGGGCTAGTGAGTCCATATCTTCATCGAACGATGCATTTTGGACCTCATAATTCTTGTTCAAGTCATGTTGCTCCATGATATGGTCGAGTTCTGAAGCGGCGTTGTTGATCGCTACAATTGCAGCAGCAGGGTCTCGGGTCAAAGAAGCTTCACACTTTGCTAGTGCTTCTAATACCGGCTCCGCTTGGCCCATCAAAGTATCCGCTTCCGCTGGTAGTCCTAAGGGTTCATGAGAGGCTGGAGCTGGGTCACCTGGTGATAGAGTATCTGTCACTGGAGGTATGGCTGTTTCCGACTGGTTGGGTGCCAGCACCGGCTCAGCATTTTCAGTTGACACTGGATCGGTTTGAACTGCGGAGCTGTTATCATGAGGAGTCAAGACAAGCTCGGTCGGCAGAGAAGACGATTCCGGTCCTTCCTGGCTCGATTGCTCGTCTGCCGGTAGGGATTCATTAGAAGGAGCTTGCGTTGCTGATTCAAAATCCCTGGAATGCAGATCATGATCACTTGAATGGACTGTTACTTGGGGCTCTTCCTGTGCCGCACTTGAACTGGTCTCCATGGTTGGCTCTGTGGGGGTGTGGTTTGTGGGAGTCGGAGCTTTGAACGACGCGTCACTTGTTGGATGATTGATCGCTTGCGCCGGGATTGTGTCTTTTATCGGAGCTTCTTCAGAGCCTGTTTCAAGTGCTGGGTACTTGACACTTTCAGCAGTAGCCGCTTCGACAGGGTCAAATATTCCCTTACGTTCCGACTTTTGGGGCATATCAAAGCTTTCCAAGACTGGGACTGAGGCTGTGTGACTGACTGGAGGTGTAAGGTTGGTGGCTACAGGATCGTGGCATGGATCCGTCACTTGTCCTACTGCCATCTCATCCTCTGAGAGCATATTCACTGTTGGAACAACGGTGCTGGGGCATGTCTTTGGTTCTTCAGCAATTGGAATATGGTTGACAAAATCACTGATTCCCGCATGTTCTTGCTGGTCTGCCATCTTCTTGATCTATGAACATCAATTACGCTCAAGATGAGTTATAGGAAGACATGTAGCCGCGATGCGCGTTATACCACATTCGGTATGGCGACGGATATCAATCGGGTAGTAGCAAGTGCAGCCGATGCTGGACTGAAATCGACGCAGTAAAAGTAGATGTACTTCTGCAAGGAAAGCTGCAGGTAACATAGTCCGTGTATCATGGTTGGTATTGCTTCGCACAAGATTGTTAGTTGGAGACGATAGAAGCATGCTGGAGAGAAATGAACGTACGTATGAACTACTTCTCACTCTTCATCGCATTTGATTCGAAGCTTACCTACCTAAGGAACGGTGGCCTGAAGAAGTGTAACTTGTTTTGTGCCGCAATTGGCGCTAGCCTCAACTAGGCTAGCGGGCAGTGTCCCTAACTACGGTAGGTAGGAATTATGTTTCTAATTGACTGACTACTTCTCCTGCTTCTACTACTGCTCCTACTACAGCTTCTATTGCTTCAACATGGTCTAAAGGGACATACCGAGCCTTTCGTTGGAGTAAGGGAAGAGCAAGACACTGATTATGCTGATGTTGTAGTAGGAAATCTAGGTGATGACTATTTAGCTACTTAACAATGAAGGTTAATACAGTTTTCAGAATAGAAAGTTGGGGACGGCCAGCGTATAACCTCCAAATCCACATCAGGCTTGGCTGATGTCAAGGTAGCAGCCTTAGGTGAGGGTATTAATAGGCTCTACACCCAGGTCTAGAAGGTCAACTTGATGTACTACAGCCCTCTACCACAGTTCACCTTCGCGTCACTGGCAAAGTATAGCGTTGCAGTATCATCATTTGCCAGCGTATCCCCCTCGTCGCCAATCAGCGTAGGGTACTTTGGGTTCACCACATGCCTATCGCCCTCGTAGAGCATGAACGGCTTATCCCACCTTGTAAGGTCGGAGCTCTTGCTATACGCAGTCCCTCCACCCCATCTCGCGCACACCATATGCCAGACGCCATTCTTCTGGTCGCGAATGATAATCGGGTTACTGCCCGCAATATTCGAGAGATCACCGTGAGGCATTACGTCGCCTTTGAAGCTTGGGGCAGTCTTACCGGAAACAAGATCGATACGACTCCAAGACCCAGGAGCAGCAAGAAGGTCGCTTGAAACGGACATGGTCAGTGATCCTCCAGCCTCTTGCGCCAACACTACCAATTGTTTCTTGTGCGGATTGCACTTGGCGGCCATATCACCCGTGCCTCCCTCGGCTGTACACTGTTGCGGTTCCTTTTGCACCCCCTTGTTAGTGATAGGGACAGACCGTGTCAAGGATTTCCCGAGATCTTGGCTATAACGCACTCCAATGGATTTGAAACAGCAAGAGCCACTGACTGTCTGTGGCTGGCGGTAATGATCCTCATTGTGTACAAAAGCTACCATACTGCTGTTTGGTGCACTCGGCAGAGATGTCTCTGACAGTCTGAACATATTGAAAGCTCACACGTCCTCGTCATCATAGAATGTCTCATCACCGCGTAGTCCTGTAGTCGAAGCGGGGGGAATCGATTGGCTCAAGGGCAGGGTCACATAATCGACGCCACTGTAAGACTCGATGGCGTTACTGTAAAAAGATCTGGAAATGGGCAATGGCTCGCTGACATCGCTCACATATCTCTTCGTGGATGTCATGATGAAGTCGGAAGTAACATTGATGGTAAAGTTGGACTGATCATTGCTGCCATCATCTCGAAAGACAACCATCTTGCCATCGGGGATCTAGAGAAAGCGATCAACTAGGATCCGAAGCAGCATAAGATCCGGGCTATCATACATTCATAGAGTTACCACACCAATATTGCATCTTGCTCTCCACTGACGGAACAATATTGGCAGTGGTAAGAAGTCTTACGGCAGCAGCGTGTTGGATTAGCAAAAAAATGCCCAGCATTTTGCCGATGCTGAGAGAATGTTTGTATTGAATAAATGAGTGTGAAGGCTGCGCGACGAACGACTTCAAGCGTAAAAATCAAAGAGATACTCGCTGAAGAGACCGAATTATAGCACGAAGTAAAAAGAGAAGAAGAAGAAGAAGACACAAACGTGAGTGTGAACAGAAAGAGTCGCTGAACAACCTTGGCATTCATCGGGTTCTTTCATCGCTAGTAGACAGCGTGAGAATTGTGTTAGACGTTGATTTCTTCGCTATCGATAGCGGGAACAGGCGGGCGCAATGAGACACAGATCTGACAGCCTTACGATTGGTCCGCTTGTGGATGGTAAAACAGATTCGAATGAAGACTGAAGATCGAAGGAGAACTGCAGAAAACAATTCTTCGTCAGTTTCGTCTCGTCTGATTGCGGGACAGCAACGTTTAGAGCAAACGAAACTGAGGAAGCCGGAGTTCTTCCCACCACCATTATTCTACTTCCCACTATTTCTACTTCACTGTTCAGCAAAAAGCCTCTTATAAGAGGAAGAAATACGTGCGACTCAAAGCTTCAAGGTGCAGACCAGGAGAGCAGGCAATTTGGGCGTCAGGTCTTTTTCACCATCTACGTACTTGGTTTGAACCTGCTTTGGTGCTTGATCTGGCATACAAGTCGCCAGGCCAGAATTCGAACGCTTTCTGCATACGCTAATAGTCTGGGGGCAAAAGGCGCGCTAGTCGACCTGGGGCTTTCCGCCTTTGCCTTTCCAGCTTCTAACCGTGGGTTTGAGCTCTCCGACTCCTTCTTCCGCCTTGGTCAGGCATAATCTTGTAACCGCTCCTCACCACTGGCTCCCATTTTACACGAGACAGTAGACGCCCTGCGAGAGCTGGTCCACAAGCTCGAGTCGCGGGTGCAGCAACTGGAAGCAAAGTTGGAACAAGCCGATGGAGCTCCTGTCAGAAGTACTGCTACATTGCTTACTGGAAGGTATTTCTGTCACAGAAATGTACGGCATCGAAGGTTTCTCGAGCAACCAAGATTTCCGAACGACTTTCACGCCCGCCTCGCCAATGTCTAGTTGTCACTGTCATATGTCTGCAATACGACTCAACAACGTGAAGCAATCTGAAGTCTTCGTGATCAGAGCCATTATGAAAGGCAATCACGTCATGCGTTACACAAATACTGTGATAGGCACTTGTTGTTCGCATATTCAAACAACAATGCGTCAAGCGCGTATTTCCACCTTAGTCGAAGAGTAATCATACGTTGAAAAGCTTTCCGTCATCGTCCGCGGATAGAGATTATAGCCGTTGATCCGATATTCATCTTCATATTCGAGGGTTGAGCGAGCAATCTTTATCACCATTTTATTTCATGTACTACCAGCAATCAAACTGCATTCAGAAATGATGGCTCAGAGTTCTTCGTCGTTGAGAAGTACTTTTTTCTTGACACTTACCACCTGCTTTGTCATGACCTTCCTGATCGTCACTAGCATTGCAGAAAGTGCTCCTCTAGCCACCGCTTCAAACTTGGATACTTATTGCACAGCTTCCCATGCTTGGCTATCTCCAGGTTTCTCACGTGAACATTGTCTTGAAGCTGCCGACCGCTTCCAATATAGCGACTACGCCACCTACACAACCAATCGCCTGGAATTTTCCAATCGTGAAACCCAGCGCACCAGTCGCTTTCCCCAAATGACCACACCTCGCCGCTATACCATCTCCACCTGCACGATTTATGTCGCCATGCTATGGGACTTTCCCAACAAACCTCCACTACCTCCTTTACCCGGAGCAGATTTGCATCCTGGGCCGTTTGAGAAGAGCCAGGTCACGACCTTCAAGGAGCTTTACAATACTGCGAAAACTGTCATCTTCAGTTGTTATGGTCTACCTCGGACGCCTGTGGGATGGCAGCCTGCGGGTCAAGGTGGGAATATTGGAGTATTTGTTATGGCCACGGACTCCTTGGTGGCGCGGAATATTCCTGCTGTGGTATATGAGGAGGCGGGAACGTTGTACTTGCAGAACTTGACTCAACCGCGTGGTTTCTCTACGGTCCTTGTTTGACAGTATTTCTGCCTCGGCTTAGCATATTGTGGTCACACCGGGTCATGCAGAAGAGCACCTAGCGAGCGTGATGAGTGGAAATACTGTGTGTAGTAGACCCAGCAGCTGCGGGTCTGGAAGGAAGGAACTTAGGATGGAGGCAAGAAGCTAAAAGGTTGATTTACGCCCCTTTGAAGCAAGAAATCTGCACATTGGGCCACACATAAATATATGACCTTACTCTTAGCCAACCGCTTTCTTGAAACACAAGAACAACTATTTCTTTTGCACTCAGAAGTCTCAAGAATCTAAGTAAGTGCATTTGTGCACGAGTGGAGAAAATATGAGAGCTTGCAAAAACAGTCGGCCCAGGATGGGCAACTGGTAAACCATTAGAAAGAGTTCTAGGCAGATTAAGCGTCCCAGCTATTGATATTTCAGGTGAACAATGAGAATGGTTGAAAACGAGAGCTTAAGATATTGAGGGCTATGAAGTGAGACCAATTAATACCAATCAAGGTGATTAGCCTGCTGAGATAGGTGAACCAAAATTTAGAACTGTACCGTGCCACCTCGGTCATCGTGTGGAAACAAGTGGTCATTTAAGTATTGTAGTTTGCTTGAAGGTTGACCCATTCGAGATCATATTTCTATTCGATTCTCCTTCTCGAATATGCTTCGTCATTCAGCCCCGAGTTGAGATGAGGGCTGGTACGGTTTGTTGAAATATGCTATACATACCTGAATAGGGTTGTTCGAAAGTGTGTTCACATTTTGGCCGATTCGTAAACTCACACGGTTGTTATCAAAGACCGTACATGACCGTGGACGAAGGGGGGTTAATGACGTCATAGGCCTTCTGCTTGGAGCGGAAATTCGCGGCAAAACCACCACCCTTCCACGCTCCAGAGCTTGCCTACCTTCGTGATTCTTGTGATTACTGGACTTTGTTGCAGACCTCACCATGAAGTTCACGCTCAGCAAGTGCCGTGAATGCAGTCTGTTGAATTGTTGCTCCAAGGTAGGCCATCTGCTTTACCTCGAAAGTTCCCGCCCACGTATTTTAGTTGTAAAACAGCGATAACGCGCTGACATTATAGGATTGCAAAAGCCGGGCTTGGGAAAACCACCACAAGCTGGAGTGCTAAATACTCCGTGCCAGCCCTCACATCGAATCAAGCACTTTCCTTACCCTACGCTTTATCCTCAAGTAAATGGCAAAGCCTCTGACACTAGAGCAATGGTCCTCTATAATGAGTCTACAGTGCCACGAGGAGGAATACGGGCTACATAGTGAATATTCTAAAATAATCCTTCATGCTTCCGAGTGCACAAGCCGGTGGACAGGCGTCAATTTCAAACCCGTTCTCAGTGTGTTTTGCCATGTAAGTGGCCCTTAGCTGGACTACAAGGTCTTTTGAGCACAGATCTGAGTTTATACGAAATTGGTACAACTAAACTTCATGTTCACAGCATATGTGGAGCATCCCGAAAGGATTGGTGTTGGATTTGATGTGTTTTCTTCGTCGATAAACCACTCATGTGCCCCCAACGCGCACGACTTCTTTGGGCGGCGTGAGCTGCGCGTCCGATCCCTACGATCAATTCGTCCGGACGAGGAAATCCAAAAATCGTACATGGAAAACACCTACTACTATGTTTTCAGGCAACATCGTCTTAGGTCGTAATATTTCTTTATCTGTGAATGCAGGTAAACCGAAGATTATGTCTTACCGGAACTCGAAAACCAATTTTCTATTCGTGGTTCTAATACTACATCAGCTTACGTACCGTCAAGCGCGGGCAAGTCCAGGTACCAAATGCCAAGAAGACGCATCGCACCGGCACGAATTCTGCACACGTGTCTCAATCAGCTTCTACACGACACCTAGCCCGAGCAATTGTACTTTACGGATGTTAGAACTGCAGAGCATGTGGAGTGAAAACCATCCCTGGTATGCTCGAACGCTTTCCCAAATGAAGTTTAGCCGTTGTCGCGTCAACCAATGCTAGACGCCCGCTTCATTGTGACACGACAACAAGAACAAGACGAGAACTCGGCAAAGGTCTTCGAGGATTGTTGCAAGCTTCTATGGTCATTGATCCGGTACTTCGTCCATCCGACCTTGCCCATCCTGATCCGATAGGCCATCTACCTAAAACTACCCTCCTGATAGGGAATATTGTTCTCTATAATAGGCTAAACCATCCTTGTATGACCGAGAATATATGGAAATACAACGCCAGTGGTCACCAATGTCCACAAGGTTTACCTTCATTATCTGGTTAAAGCCCTTCATAAGTGCTGCGGGATGGACACGCTTTTCTATCAAGACACGCGACATCGCTGCTAGACGGCGATGGGATCTCTGCACACTGGAGACGAAAATATTCGCCTTAGCCACTGACCAGCAACAAACCCCGAAAGCGGTTCAGGTTGAAGCAGGCTAAGCTGATGAGGTGGGCTGTGATACTGGATGACTTGTATTAGGATGAGTTATGTGACACTCCGTCAAGTGCCAGTCACTAAGTTTACGATCTCATCTGGAAGGACTCCAAGCAATCCCCATATGTATTCTGCATATCAAGTCTGAGCTAGAATAATCAAGATGCTTTTATGCTCCTCATATTAAGGAACTCAGAAAACCACCGCGTCAAGACCTTCATTTCGTGCCATCTCTGAACATTTCTGATCCAGGAACCTTCTCACCAGGTATTAATTCGGCTTCGAGACTGCCAAGCTCTTCGGTAGTCATTCCTCCGTAGGTTCGTCGATTTTTGAGTTATCCTTCCGTTCCGAGTATAGCTTAAAGGCTTCGTATTCCTGTGTCTGTTCGTCGTAGTAGATATGGACTGTCTGACCAGAGTTTTCGGCCATTTGCCGAGCGGTTTTCAAGCGTAGGGTGACATGGAATCTGTCATCTGAATGGCTGGTGTGCCTCGGGTTCCTGAGGTACTTGTTAGCGAAAGTGCCGAAACGAAGTAGATGTGATTACTTGACGAAGACATTCTCGAAGTGCTCACAGTCGGGCGTGCTCCATACCGCCATTGCGAGATTCTGGAGAAATGTGACGATGGGAACACGGCCTGACATTGTAGCCCTTTGGTAGTAATGCAATCTGGCTGCTGAGGTTTTCTGAAGATGAGTTTCAATATTGTGCGGGTCTTCAGATGAAATAATTAAATTCAGATCAAACCAGTGGATTGAACCCTTTATTGTCTCAGCCAAAGGCGGTGATGGATGCTGAGTGAAGACTGGAGAGCTAAGCCACTTCAGATTATGTAGATAGCGAGCGCTTCTGGTATTAAAGCTGGATAGATAACTTCCGATAATCAACAGTATCTCAAATAAACACAACAAGAATAAACCCATCTGATGTATTTCTACAAGTAACAACTGTATGTCATCGTATCTGTCGTCTATCAAGTGGCGTAAGCTGCCCTTAACGCAGCTTTTATGCTCGAGGTCAAATTTGAGATCTACTGTCAATCGGCATCACATGGCTTCAACATATGATTCAAGAAATTCTATGACAAAGGCAGCGGAATGTCTTCATTGTGAAGTGGATGCAGAACTATTGAGGCGGTATCGGAACGGTGGATATCATCCGACACACCTAGGAGATACTTTCAAGGACGGGAGATACAAGATCTTATACAAGTTGGGTTGGGGTGGTTTCGCAACTGTCTGGCTTGCGAGTGACCTAAAGTTAGTATATTCCAAAGCTTTGGCAAACGAGACTTGGAAGACAATGTAAGCTGATGTGAAGCAGACTCCGTCGCAATGTTGCCATTAAGATATCAGTTTCTGAACTTTGCCATGATGACCGCGAGGCTCAAATCCTCGATCACTTATCGCATGGGCCTACAAACCACCCTGGAAAGGCCCATATCATACAGCTGTTGGACCGCTTTGAGCACGTTGGACCAAACGGTTCACACGCGTGCCTTGTCATTGAGCTACTAGGTCCAAGCGTTCTGTCAGAAGTCGAATCGTATGCGAGTAGCAGGCTACCCGGAGAGATTGCTTGGGAGGCTTCGAGGCAGACTCTACAAGCCCTTGCGTATATTCATGCCAACGGTGTCGCACACGGAGGTAAGTTGTGACTTAAGTTCTGTGACAGGACCTTGGTTCTTTCAGTGGATTCTAACTAGCGTACCTTAGACTTGCACCCGGGTAATATTGTCTTCGCGAACAACGAAATGACTCATAAATCCGATACAGATCTTCTAAAATGTTTAGGCAAGTCGAGTATTAGTGATGTTGTCGCCACATCAGGACATGCCTTGACATCGCGAATCCCAAGATATCTCGTCTTTCCAAGCTCCTTACCCTCTTTGGCCAAAGATTCTGAAAGCCGTAATATAAAGATGATTGACTTTGGCGAGGCGTTGATGGATGGAGAACAGCGTCGAACTCATTGTTCATTAGTCTTTCGAGTCTCTGAAGCTGTTCTAACTTTCCAATGGGGCATAAAAGCAGATATCTGGAGCTTGGGTTGCACGGTATTACACCTTATGTATGAATTTGCAGGATCTTTAATAAGCCCTGGCACAGATTTTCGAGCTGATCGTCGGGTATTCTTCTTTTGACAACTTTCTGCCAAATAAAGATGGTCTTATACGAGAATGGGTTTCGATGTTTGGAAATCTGCCAAAAGAATGGGGAAACGCTCTTTCTTCTGCAAAAACCACAAGTACGTGGCTCTGTTTTCTTTTGTATCCGTCCTTCGTAACCGGTCTGCTACGTAACTATTACCAATCCCCATATTATGATCACATCTGCAGCTTGGACGTAGGTTCCTGATTGTGACTTCTAGAAGATCAAGACCTTGAGCCAGTCAGTCTAAGCGACTGGCTGTGCGAGACATACTTTGATGAAAACAAAAGAACATACTTTTCTCGAGCAGATGTCGCAGCTGTGGGTGCCTTACTACAGCAAATAATGCAGTATCGCCCTTCGGACCGTCCGCAAGCGTCTGAATTACTTCATCATGATTGGTTTCAGCAAAATCCCTTTCAACTACGCGATTTCCGCATTCAAGATTCTGAATCATCTTTGCAGTCACAAGGCTCGAACCAGAGCTGAAGAGAGAAAGATCTCTAAAGCGTAATCTACAGAGCTATGAGATGAATGTCTTTCCAGAAACGTGCTGTTGCGCGTTTTTGTGTCTGTGATCTGCCTCTCGAACAGGCATCGTTACTCACCTTGATCGAATGACTTATTTATGTAAGCCAGTCATTCTGCTTCAAAGAACTATTCGATATGCCTGTTATGAAGAAGCTATGAAAGATAGAGTTACTGCTGACCACTTTTCGCAAGGTCTGACTTCACTACGAAATCGAAAATCATACAAAATGTTCAAAGATGACCCTGTTATATAGCTCTAGAATGATATCACAAGAAGAAGCTGAAACTTCTGCAAAGTGAAGACGTCGAGATATTTGCCTGTAGCATCATCAAGACAACAAGCTCAGAAAGCTGTTACGATGAAAGAA
>JAABUP010004643.1_pt1 | contig 22111 bp, 19 predicted proteins | sample 5559201 | NCBI WGS metagenome assembly JAABUP01 (sample SAMN10711887, study PRJNA513373) | rock metagenome | isolation source: Antarctica rocks | place: Antarctica | reverse complement strand
TGGATGCCGGAATCTTCCCTCAGCCGCTTACGGACCGGAAATACGGTGCCATATGCTCTTGAGGTTCTTCACCCAAGGCCAATATTGGCGATGAAGGCAAAAGATGAGAAAGTGAACTTTGGAGCGATAGCGAGGCATCATGGCGGCGCATACAAACCATTACACTCATTTGGAAATACATACGAAGACTTACGAAATTGGAAACCATCTCAAGAAAGCGGAGATGTCGGTGATGGTGGTGGTAAATCTGGAATTTTGAAACATGCATAAGTCGATGGAGTGGATAATTCTGGCTTTTTTTCTCTCATCTTCGATACCCCTCGTTCTGTAATCCTGTACTCTGTAATGGCCGCATAGCCTGGAGATCAATCTCTCAGAATGTAGCAAGAAAGAAAGGGAGAAAGAAAGACAGCCCTCGTTCTGTACCGTACCTGTACTCTGTGACAACTGCCTACTCTGGAGCGGATAATGTACCTGAACCAAGCACGAAAGAAAAACGATCGTTTCTGGATCTGGACGAACGTACGCTGTACTTCTGTACTGCTATACTCTCTATAACGACCGCATAGCCTAGAGATCAATATCTGCTGATGTTTCTCAACAGAGAAAGAAAGACAACCCCCTCGTGCACCCCTGTGTTTCGTATTGGCCGCATAACCTGGACGTCATATCTCATGATGTAACTTCGTACCAAAGAAAGGAAGGAAGACGATCGTTCTTGCGCGCATAGCCTGGAGACCGACGTCTCATATGTAACATACCGTACAAAGAAAGGAAGGAGCGAAGGAAGGAAGACGATCATTTTTGCACGTGCACGAAATACATACGTAGCCAACCCGAGCTACAGATCCAAAGCGGTATACAAATACTATAGCTAAGGTGTGCCCTCGACAGGTAACATAGCGGGTGAAGCCAACTTTTATGAATCCCTTCGCGTGCGCCCTGTTATGATATGATATTGAAAATACGCCAGTGAGTATGGGTGACGACTAAGTAACTCGGACTATACAAGAGCTCCACAATAACAACAACCGACTACCGGACTCGGGTCAGAATCAATCCGAGCTGCTGCGGTCGAGGGATATAAGTAGGAGGGAGGGTTCTGGCGATGGCTGCACGGACCAAGATGGTAGTCGGTTCTGGAAGTGGGTTGGGGGTAGCTTGTCGTCGTTGGAAGTCGCAGCCGGGTGGCATGTACGAGTACGTATGATTTGCGTTGCTGGTATGTACTGTACTGTACTAGGTAGATAGTGGGCGAGTATGGGGTTATAGGAGTCACGGGTGGAGGTGGTTAGTGTTGACCTACGATGGTTGCTGCGAAAGTGCGGGGATTATTGTAGTGAATTGCTTTATTAGAAAGCTGTCTTCAAGGGTGTGAGCCGCCCAAATCGTTGTCACCGCTCGAACGCCGCGAGCGCCGCCATCACCCCCGATTCCAGGACCTACGAGCTCAAGCCCACCCAGAACGCCACGTTGTGTTCGACCAATAACACCCGTAGGATAGTCAAGAGTGGGGTGTTACTCCGCTAAATGCTATTCGAACATCGTAGTCAGCACCATGTCTCTTTCTTTCTGAAGAGCGTTGTGGGGAGGAGAGGAGAGCGGCAAAGGTGTGTGTGACATACCGACCACTCCGGAATCCCCTTGATCTGGCTCCACATGAACTTCTCCAACTTATTCGCGCTCTTCGCATACGGCGTGGTTTCATTATTATACCGTCTGCAATTATCAAAGATCAACTTCGCGTCTTTGATGAACTCCTCCGGCGTCGGGTACAAGTCCTTCTCGTGCTTTTCCTCCATGGTGCTCAAGTCCATTGGTTCTTTGATAACTTCATAGTAGTCCGCTACTTCGTCCCTGTTGACGGGCTGCGTGAACGGCCAGGCGGAGCCGTGGTTTTGCATGTCGTTGAGCAGGTGCAGGAGCTGGTTGTAGTTGGGGCCGTGGCGTGGTTGGCGGGCCAGTTCGTCCATGTCGGGAGACCAGCCGCTTTCTTTGATGGCGGGGATGGTCATCGGGTCGATTTTACAGGGGCCGTTCTTCCATTCTTTCGGCGGGGGGTGGACGATGTGGCTTTTGCTGAAAGCTCTGATTTTTGCGTGCACGGCTTCCTTTTGTTTCAGTAGCATGCGTCCGGATTCGAGGTAGCGGATCTTAGGGACCATGGTGCATTGCATGATGGTGCCTCCTTCGTAGTCTTTGATGTAGCCCATCCACCGCGGTTTCTCGAGTGTGATTTCTTTTGTGAAGCCTTGCTTTTTGAAGTAGCCGATGGCGTAGTTGTCGGCGTATGTAAGGAAATGCATGACGTCGGAGGTTGCTTTGACGTAGTCTTTGAGATGCGACATCAGGTGGGCCCCATAGCCCTTGACTTGCTGATCTGAGGATATGGCGCAGAAGGCGATCTCGGCGAATTGGCGGCCCTTGAAAGGTCGATATGTGATTCCCCTATGTACATCGTCAGCCTCGGTCTCCCTTCCCGCATACCCATGATGTGTATGACTTACCCAACGACCTCCAACGGCTTCTTGACAATCGCTATAGACAGATGCGTCCTATCGTAAACCAGCCGCGCGATGTAGTCCTTCGGCATCTTTGGTAGCTGTTTCTGAAAGATGCATTTCAAGCCGGTGAGGATGATCAAGCTTTCGCGCTCGTTGTCGTTGTTGACAACCTTGAATTCAATCTCGCCATTGCGTTCTTCAACGACAGCGGGCTATTTGCGCCACCACGTCAGTAACGAGCAGGAATAGAGGAACCGTATGATAGGGCGAACTTACTTTCTCCGGGAACGGAACGACTTTGACTGGTCTCTTCTCAGTGTCTGGCGAATGCGAATGCGATTCCTTGAAGCGCTTGTTTGCGCTGGGGATGTCGGGTTCCTCGGCGGCTTTGCGTTTGCCATCTGTATCTACCTTAGCTATGTTCTCAAACTCGAACAGATTTACAAAATGCTCACTTTCGATGATCATCGGCGCCATGCTCTGGTCATCGCGAGCGATCGCAGGTCAGCATTTGCGGAGTTATACGCAAGATGGTGGCTTGCAGATCACCTTGCGCTAAGCATTCGCTTAGATCGAACTTACCATGTCGAGATAATAGCTCAGGTGTCAAAGTAAGAGCCTCAGTAATATTCCCAAGGTCTGATCTGTCACTCGATTCTTACCGATTCAATCAGTCCCATTAACCTGTGGTGTCACTCACTATCACTATCTTTTGATAAAGCTCTCGATGTCTCTTAGCGACGTTTGGGACGGAGCGTCTAGCAATCCCTTTACCCCTACTATTGCAAAGGAGAGGCAGTTCTTCGTTGGATTCACCCTTCTCTTGACAGGTAGGGTCCTACTACTTGTTATGCTTTGGTCTCAGTTCTAACGATCTGTAGCTGTGATATTGACTGGGTTCTTCGGACTCAGTACGTCACTGAACACCTCAACTCGAAATTACCTTATCCACTGGCTCATATTATGACAGATCGGTCGCTGAAGAACGTTCCGCTCCTTGGAGTTCCCGCTTCATTGGCATTTGGGTAAAGCATTCGACTTTCAGAGAATACTTTATAGAGCTGAACGTGACTAGATTTGGTGCTGTGTACATGATCTGCGCAGTGGGAGTTTACGTATAGGCGACATTTCTTCTTCGCCTCCAAGCATCTCCCCGATACCAGCTTCTGGCCATGTACAATACCCCAAGCGATTAGACATCAAATACATCTACGGTCGAAAACATCTACCATCTTGAATTGTCGTTACTTAGGTTCTAATCGACGGCCACTTGTAGCAGCTTCACTGTCTCCTCTTATCCTCGTCCTCAAGCTTGAAGGTCCAAGATGCACTGATTCCAAACGTATCTTCACACTGATCGCGGGCATGGCGTCAGCTTCTGAGGGCCATGCGCCAATATTCAGTGCCGTCTCAAGCTCAGCCAGACAACTGTTCTCCCTTCTCAGGTGTATTGGCTTTGCGCCAAAAGCTCAAGTCCAGATTACCAACGAAGGCCTGCGTTTCACCGTAGAAGAGTCTCGTGTCATGCAAGGTCAGTCTTGCTGCATTATTAGCACGTTCTCATGAGCTGATCGCAACATATTACAGGTTTTGCATTCCTTGAGAAGGCTCTCTTTACCACTTTCAGCTATACAACTCCGAATAATGAACAAGAAGACGAAGACAGCGAACCGCCGAGCTTCGAAATTTCTTTGTCGGCCCTTCTCGAGACACTGCAGATCTTCGGTATCAATGACAATAAAGACCGGTGGTCTTCCCGCGATCCCTCATACGGCGGCGTAACCGGCTCTCTTTCACGCGGAGGTCCAGCGGCAGCCTTTGACAATCGTGTCCTCGGTATGGCAGGCGTCTGCCGTCTCAGCTACGCCGGCATTGGCGAACCCCTCTGCATCATCCTCGAGGAAACTGGGGTTACCACAACTTGTGAACTTGTGACGTACGTGCCCGAGATCCAGGAGGACATTCCTCTGCAACGAGATGCTCTGGCGCAAAAGATAATCATGCGCGCAAGCTGGCTTCACGATGCTATAACGGAGCTCTCATCTACCTCTCCTTCACGTCTTACCATTTCTGCTTCGCCAACCGCGCCGTACTTTACGCTCTCATCGGCCGGTCCGCTTGGATCGGCTGCAGTGGAGTTCAGCAAAGATCCGCAGTTACTGGAGACGTTCCAGGTGCCACGGCGGACTGTAAATACATACAAGTATTCGCTCATCAGGAACGCAGCCAGAGCTATGGCGGTAGCAAGCAAGGTAAGCATAAGAGGCGATGAGCAAGGAGTATTGAGTTTGCAGTTCATGATTGAACTTGAGGGTGGTAGCGTGAGTTTTGTGGATTTCAGATTTGTGCCGTTTATGCCTGAGGAGGGAGAGGAGAATGTAGAGGATGAAGGGGATGGAGAAGATGGAGATTAGTGAGGTACAGATATGGTTCTTGTATCTTTCAGAACATGGAGGTAGTTAGTGGACAGTCCGACTTCTATCTCTGTTTGAGACCAAGGTCATCTTGAGAGTTCCATTTACTAGTCCTCTGTGACTGTCCGTTTGCGCGCATCTTTGAGGATGTCAAGCGCAAGAGTCAAGGCGAATGTCTCTTTCCACCTAAGGCATGACGGTATTGGTCCTGCAAGAGAACAAAATATCCATTAGGGCCTCTCTGCCAGCATGCAGATTACAGCCATAAATGGAGCTTGTCAGTAGGACCGGCATAGCGTCCAAGCTGAAATTTACATTCACACTGACAGCTGCATTACTTTGGTGGACGGGAGCTTAACCGACGCGTCCTGGAGATTGCGGTTGTGATTTGAAGTGTCGCTCTACGTAGACTGTACCACAAAACTGTAGAGTACAAGAAAGCTGGTTGTTCGGCTAGGCGCGAGCACTACATAGCGTCACCTCACTTGTTGGCTCAGCGCCAACTTCATGAGCTCAAGCCAGGGTTACCTAACCACCGTCATCCCTTGGTCGGCCCACGGTCCTACGCTCATCAGGACAGAGATAGTCGCAAATGCAATTGAGAGGGATCAGACGGTAGTAGAGCAAGCAACTGAACCAGCGAAACATTCTTCGAGCCCAGGACGCACGATCTCGGTAACAGCGAACTCCCTACTTCATCACCCTCGACCGCTCCTCCATGTACTTGTGTGAACTATCATTGCATTGGTTCAGGAGAACAAGTCACCGCTGCGATGTCGAGGATGTCTAATTTGTCGCCGCATCCCGATCCGAACCGGAATCGGCTGCCCTCACTGTATGAAGTTCTTAACAGGAGAACACAGGCACCTGTGGATCTTTTCTCGTTCTACATATATATGCGAGATCAGCAGCGATCTGTCGATTACTTGGACTTCTGGTATGCAGATCTTACCTTTAACGTATCTTAGATCGCGTCAATGATGTGCGTTAACATGTTTGTCCAGGCTTGACGTCTCACAACACATGTCGCTTTGTCGCCACTATGTCCGTGAACTGCGCCGCTCCGTCCTCATTGAGACGCCTGAATTGGAAAAGGGAGGGAGCAAACGCTCATCTGCCGTGCTTGAAAACCTCGGCGAGATGAACGATCCCGCGGGACCGTCAATGAACCTCTCCTCTGACGAAAAAAGCCAAGATCAGCGTCTATCCGCATTCCTACGGTCAGATAATGGGAAGCCGGGCCTTTCACCACAAAGCAGTTACGGATCACAGCAGTCGGGTTTAGTACGCTCAGGGGATCCGCCGGCGAATGGCGAGCGCCCGCCTAGAGCCAGCTTAATGAGCATGCGAGACCCTCGAACGAACTCAAATTCACCAGCCCACACGGTTGCACGAGCAGACATCAGAGCCAGCGCCGAGAAGATATTGTACACCTATCTCCTACCAGGTTCGGAAAGAGAGATTATACTACCTCAAAACATTCTGAATGACATCACCGCATCAATTGAGGAGGATGGAAGGGATGATCCGGAGGTTTTCGATGCTGCGAAAGACTACGTATTCCAAGCGATGGAGCGAGACGCCTTCCCAGGCTTTCTCCGATCGAAAGCGCTAGGGAATCTTGTCCCGGCAAGCTTAATGGTGAGACTGATATTAGGAGCACTGAGCATGTTTGGAGGGTTCTGGGCTGGTTTTGCATGCATCTTGCTTGCCAAGCCAAAGCATCTCAGGTGTTGGGTAAGTCCTCCATGGTCGCCCTTTGCCAAAAGGTTACTGACATCTATTTTAGCTTATCCTTCCCTTTACCGTAGGTGCCTATTGTCTTGTCTCGCACCAGTACGAGCTCGACCCAGCGATTGCCCTCCTCGGCTTCAGCGAGTACACATTCATGACTTGGTCTCGTATTCGAGAGCCTTTTGTGCGAAAGTTGCTCAACAAACGCACCATAATGGTATTTGCGGCCACCCTCGCAGTCGCTGTGCCGCTAGTTGTGCTTTTCGTCTTTGTGCCTGGAAAACGACTGTAGCCGGGTTGATTACGTGCCCTTGGCTTTCTTTGGTACTCCAGATCGTCTTCTCTGGCGTCTTTGGCGCGTCGTACGGAGCTTCATGATACGAACAATACCCTCTTCATGTACCCTCTTCGAGTCAGGATGGATCCTTGATTGGCTAGATTGCTTTATTTCCGTCCCTCCTTTCGTTTTTCGTTCCGTCGGTTCTCGTTACAAGGCAATCTTAGTCATGTGGCAGTCAACTGTGACTCTGGGGACATAACACGCGTCGCTCAGATCTTGCTCTGGTGATGCTGGTAGGTCAGAGTGCCACAGCTCGTTCAATCTCTTTTTAGTACGGATCTACTACGTTGGATACCTCCAATAATGGTTCAGTGTAGCTAGGCTCTACAAATCCTTAATGTCGCAAATACAAGAACACTCTTTATCCCAGCCATGCCAACTCTGTGAGTGTAGCAGTTGGAGTGCACCTAAGTCCCATAATAAGACATTGTTGGAAGATTCTGAGCAGCGCTGTACTCAATACGAGCATGTATACCATCTCAGTCAAAGAATGTCTCCTTGAAAACCCAACACGAATCAGACCAGTAACTTCGAAAACCCAGGATTCTTCGACGCTTGGCACACCCCCTCTCACCGCCTTTACTAGTTTCCCGGCAGAAAATCAGCGCACCATCAAAACCCACTTTCCTGACTCACCTCCCTTTCTTCTTCTTTTCTCCCCTCCAAGCGTCGTCCTCACCACCGCTGCGTTTCTTTGCCACAAACAGATAGTGCTTCACCGCGCTATCAACATGCGCATCCCACGCATCACCCACTTGCAAATGAGAAATTCGGAGTAATCTTCACACCCACACTCTCTTTCACCCACCTTACTTCTGTAAGGTCGGCGTTAGATGGGTACTGCCCGTGAGGGCCCGACGTGAACCTCACGCTCGCAATTGGCATCAGAAATACTCAGGGCTGACTTCCCTCTTTCCCTTTGCTTACGATCCTGTCTCCCTTCGGGGGGTGGGAGAGGAGTGCGGGGGGGAGGATGGGGGGTTGGGTTTCCCTATGGGAGAGCCGTTGCGGAGATTGTGTGCTCCCTGTTCTTTTCGGAGAGGGGGGAGTTGCCACTTTAGTGCAATACGCAGCGTGCCCGTTCGCCCCTGTTCTCTGATCTTTCTCTTCTCTTTTGGAGGGGGAGGGAGGGGGACGGGGAAGGAGGGGTGCAATTCGATTCCGATTACTCTGGTGGGGACGACGCTTCACCACTTTTTCTGTAGGTGAGTGGGGTTTTAATTCTACTGGGAGAGTTGCTGGGAGGGATTGACGGATACTGCTAATTATGGCATGTACCCTTTCCCTTTCGCCTGTAGGAGCAGTCCTCAATTCGTCCAGCGAGATGCAACATCAGCAGCAATCACCTGCCGTCGCGACTGCCTCTCTCCATCATCCTGAGCGACCATAGCGCTGTCACAGCTGGCTTCTGTGCAGGGCCAGGTGTGGCACGAGCGACCTCTCCTAGTGATGGACGAGTGCCACGAGGTTTTGTGTACGGAGGGAAGATACTGGAAGCGGTTGAAGCGGTTCTCCACCTACAGGACCTGTTCTTTTCGCGCAGCACAGAAGCGACAAAGTCTTGTTGGGTTGGAGAGAGCTGCTCCGGAGATTACGAGACATATCTCTTTTGTGCATGCGAGGTATCGGGTTTTGGCTTTGAAAGATCTACGATAGAGGCCATGGGTCGGAGGTGTGTCCTTGGACTTCTCCTGACAAGGTGGCAAAGTAGATTTTAGCTCTTCATTCCTCCGAAACGCAGGAATCATTATTCGTCCAAAACGTCTATGGACTCGCTAGAAATTTCGAAAAACACACAGAACAAACGCCATGCAAAACAAGTCACACAGGCTCTACATTCTGCAAAGGCACATACCCCTCGTCCTTCCTCTTCCTCCTCCCAACCACACTCCTCACCACATCCCCAACTTTCCCCAACCCAAAGACGCCCCAACCACTACCCCTCCTCCTCAGCCCCGCATCAACGACACTAACCCCTCCCTTCTCCAAACCCTCCACATTCATCCAAGCAGGTCTCTTCCAGAACTTCAACAGCAAACTACTCCCCACCACACTAACACTACTCGCCGCCATCGCCGCGCCCGCCGCCATGGGGTGCAGCATGATCCCACCAAAGGGCAAGAACACACCCATGGCGAATGGCAGACCGATGACGTTATACAAACACGCCCAGATCAGATTCAGCTTGATCCTATTGAAGATCGTCCTCGCCAGCACCAAAGAGGCCGGGATGGACAAGAGGTCGTCGGGACGCATGAGCACGATATCCGCAGCTTCCATTGCTACGTCCGTGCCTGAGGAGAGGGCGATGCCGATATTGGCGGTCGCGAGGGCGGGGGAGTCGTTGATGCCGTCGCCGACCATGGCGACCGTGGCACCGTCAGACTGGAGGGATTGGATGATGGATTGTTTCTGGGAGGGTGAGACGGCTGCGTGGATGTTTGAGCGGGGAATGCCGACGGCGGAGGCGATGGTGAGGGCGGTGGAGAGCTGGTCGCCGGTGACGAGGGAGGTGGTGATGTTGAGGCGGTGTAATGCGAGGATGGTGGCGTGGGCGGTGGGCTTGAGCGTGTCGGAGAGGGAGAGCGTGCCGGTGTACGTGGAGTCGATCGCAGTGAAGATTTGAGTCGTGCCTGATGGTGGGCGTTTCGATGAGGAGGAGGATGGGGAGGTGCTGAGGTTTTCAGTATCGGCAGAGGAAGGGATTGTAATGCCGTGCGAGCGGAGGTAGGATGCATTGCCGATGATCACTCGGTAGCGCTGGCGTTCTGCGCTGCTCGCGGGCTCGACGAAGGCAGAGATGCCTTTGCCGACTTTGGCTTCGAATTCTCCGATACTGCCGTCCAGCATACCGTCCGTGCCAATGTTCAGAGCATCTTTCGCGGCAGTCACGATCGCTTTGCCGACTGGATGTTCGCTGCCCATTTCCGCAAGGCCAATGAGTGTCCACCAAAGCCGTGTTCGCCACTCGTTAGCTGCCCATAGAGGCTCTAGCTTGGTCTCCGCAACGCTCATCTTGCCCATGGTCAGTGTTCCTGTCTTGTCAAGCACGACGTGAGTGATCTTTGTGGCGGTCTCGAGAGCAGCTCCACCCTTCACCAAGATACCATGCTCCGCACCAACGCCTGTTCCCACCATCACTGCGGTTGGTGTACTTAGACCAAGCGCACATGGACATGCAAACACGATCACGGAGATGCACAGCTTTACACAAACCATGAGTCTTCCACCACTCTCAGGTTGGATGAAGATCTTCGGTGGGTGACGCAATGCATGGCTCAGCACCATCCAAGCTACGAACGTCAGAAGGCCTAACGCGATGATGGCTGGTACAAAGTAGCCAGCCACAACGTCAGCCACTCGCTGGATTGGTGCTCGACTTGTCTGTGCTTCCTGGACAAGCTTAACAATCTGGCTAAGCTGAGTATCTCTTCCCGCTCTTGTAATACGGAAGTCGACTCTCCCAGCGCCATTCACCGTACCCGCCATCAAAAGGCGCCCTTTGCGCTTCAAGATCGGCATCGCTTCACCAGTAACCATGCTTTCGTCGACATAGCTTTCGCCTCGAGTAACTGTTCCGTCGGCAGGTATCTTGTCGCCAGGGCGTAGTATCACAACATCACCGACCTGAATGAGTTCGGTAGGGATAACCCTCTCCTCAGCCGCGTTGCCGCTATCCGCCAGAACCCCATCAGCCTTCTTGTCAGAAATAACATTCACAGCAACACCCCAACCCTCGGCGGCCTTGTCGGCGGCGATAGCATCAGCATAGATTGTCGCCATGGAAGGCGCGAGAGACATAAGCCGTGAGAGAGCTTTCGATGTTTGACCCTTGGCTCTGTTCTCAAGATAGCGGCCCAGAGTAATGAAGGTGATAAGCATCGTGCTGGTTTCGAAAACGGTACTTGGCCTGGTATGAGGGGCCGAGAAGATGGAAACGAGCATCGCCGCAATGCTAAAGAAAAACGCCGCCGATGTGCCCAGAACGACCAAGACATCCATGGTAGGAGATCCATGTCGTAAAGACTTATAAGCCGAAATATAGAAACGTTTGCCGATGCCGAATTGGACAGGAATAGTGAGAATGAGGCAAACAACATCGCCAAGGTAGAGTCCGGGTATTAGAAGTACGATCGATCCGAAGTCCAGCCACGGAATAAACATGGGTATTATCATGCTAATAAGGAAAACGGGTATTGCAAAGGATAGCGAGAAGCGGAAGGCCCTTCGCCATTCTTGAATCTCCCGCGTCTTTGCAAGTGATTCTAGCTGAGCATTGTTGTCGTCCGAATCTGCTACAAGGGCATTATAACCTGCAGCCTCGACGGCTTCGACCAAAGCTCGGAGACCAGTAAGGGAGGGGTCATGGCTTATGGTTGCACGAGATGTGTTGAGATTAATGATACTGGATTTGACGCCGGGGAGTAACCTGATCGATGCCTCGAGAGCCGTAGCTGAAGAGGAGTCTGGAAGGCCATATATCTTTAGCTGTGTGCTTGTTGAAGTTCGAGATTGCTCATCGTTTCCGGCGTGTGAATAAAGAACCTGGGCGTCGAAGCCTCGATCCTCGATGATCTCCACGATTTGCTCAGTCGAGAGCTTCGCAGGATCATGAACAAGGACGGCTCGCTCAGCTAATAGACTTATGTTGAACTGCACAATACCTTCCACATCTTTGAAGCCTCCTTCGACTGCTGATGTGCAGGCGCCGCACGTCATTCCCTCAACAGCCACTGTTGTAGTTGCAAGCTTTACTTCATTTCTGCTGGCTTTCCGTCGCCTCCTGTTCGGTTTGCTATCAGGTATTGACGCCTTCGTGTCCAGCACTGTAGCGCCAAAACCTCTATCCTCTATTATCTCCGCGATTGCCTCCGGACTGAGTACCGATGGATCGTGTTCGACTACTGCCCGCTCGGACAATAACGACACACTGATTGACTTCACTCCTGTTATATTCTTGAAGCCCCCTTCCACCGCAGACGTGCATGCTCCGCATGTCATACCCTCCACTGCCAGTGTAGTCGCCGATAACGGCGGTTCATCTGTCTCTATCTCGTCTTCACTCAGTACCAGATCTTCCATAGCCTCCTCTTTAATCGGTGTCGGCAGATCCGTTGATAGTACCTCCGCATCAAACCCTCTGTCTCCGATGATCTCTCTAACTCTCTCCACCGGTAGTGTTTCCGGATCATGCTGTACCACAGCCCGTCCCATTACCAAGCCGACTGATACACTACCAGCTCCCTGGACGCCCTTAAAGCCGCTTTCTACAGCTGATGTACAAGCGCCACATGTCATTCCCTCCACTCGCAAAGTCGTTGTTGCCATATGTGCCGTTGGCCTACTATTGATAATAGCTTCTGATGCCATCGGTAACGAGGTATCGATGTCTTTCGTAGACACCGGGAGGTAAGATGAGGCCATCGGCGTGTGCAGTAACTGGACCTTCAGATCCTTTGTTCTATGCGCTCTTCTGTGCAATGGTGGATACGTAAAATGCCGCTGAAACGCAGGAAGGATACGACTTCGTAGCAGACAGAAGGAAATAAAAGGTCACCACAGTCGCGAGCGCTACCGGCAGTTGCAGTTATATGAAGGGCAGAAGTCCAGCTTCTGAAAGATTGAGAATGTGGTGGCTTTGTACCGTAAGACGTGGCTGTCGCATTCGCCGGATGGAGCGGTCGGTAGTGCGGCAACACCTCGCAGAAGCATAAAAAGTAATCTCTTACACTTGTTCTGGCCTATGTGGAGCTAATTCGGTTTTGATCCACTGCACATCTATACCCGCTTCAACCAACGTTGCGAGCTGGGAAACAAGAGGGTGGCACGCAGTATGTTCAAATAAGGAGACCGGAGCTATGGTCACGCAGGACCCGCAGGACCTCGTACTCGTGTAACAGTGAATCCTGTGGATAGAAGAGTCATTGGCTCACCACATGAGGCTGGATATACGACACAGATATCCGAAGGATAGAGCGATCTTATACTTATGGTGCCATTACATCTGGATATGCCATAAGAGCAGATAGGAGAAGTAAGTGTTTCACCTGTACATATTGCCGATCTTAAGTATCTGGCGGACTCCAGAGCACACCAAAATCATGTTTATTTAGATCTATGACTAGGCATATACAAGCAAGTTATCTATTGGATTTCACAGTTAGAGACCTCGATGACCTATCGTGGGGTTCTCCATACATGTTCAGTGGTTGCACACGACCTGAAACCATAGACCTCAAAGACAATACTCACACCTTCATTCATGTTATGAGAAGAGACTTCTCTCACAACATTCCTAGTGTCTTTGATATCAGATGACATGATTTAAACAGAGAATATCAATCAGACCTCAAGCACATCGATTGGGTAACAATGAGTAATATCAGGCATGATGAAAAGGTTGCTACAGGATTAATATACTTTCATCTGTTGCTTCTGCTTCCATGTTGTCAGAGTGATTGACCCCACAAGTGACAACGTTCTAGACTACTGACGTGATACTGACATAGCCAGCGACGGCCTCTGAGGGCGAACAAGACTGCGGCTATCGACCCCCTTAGACTTCATGGCTGAGCAGGGCAAGGAATGGAAAGTGATATAAATCTTGCTCTCAAATTAGTTTGGCGAAGCTACCACATCAACACCGTGATGACGATACTATTACAACAATAATGTGGAGTTAATGCCTGAATGTGATGCTTGCGAAAGAAGCGGATCTGTTCGCCTCAATCATGTAAATCATGCCATTACACATTGATAAAGTATGCTTTGCACGCCCCGGGCGCTGATAATCAGAAACTCATGTTTGACTTTGATGCAAACTTACCATTTCTGACTTAGCGTGCCCTTATCGATTGTCGCTAACGAACAGCTTGCTGGAGTTCAGCTCTTGTTGACATGGCGCTCCTCGAACCACGTAACGGCTCTCCGAAGCTTCCACACATACAAAAACCACATCACATGTGATCTCAGTGCCATATTAGGTTTCTACCTGCGCGCCATAATCCAGACCAAAGCTACCTTCTGACAGCAACTCGTCTAACAACCTCCACCATGGACCCAATACAAACCAGAGCACTCAACGCTCTCGAGCCGTATACTCTCCTCTCCAAATCCGCCACCTCTCCTCGCGCAGCTGCGGATCTAGTAACGCAAGCTACCTCAGCCCCAAACACTTATGTATTTGCCGAGCTTCTGCAAACGCCAAACGTCCAGGCTCTACGTACCGCGTCTGCCGATTACGCAGCTTACCTCGCCTTGCTTGAGATATTTTCATGGGGTACTTGGTCAGATTACACATGTAAGTGCCTTTTCGCGGTCTTCTAGGAAACGGCGAGTATGAGCATCCTCTATCCCGGATTTCTGCTAACATGCATGATAGCAACGCCAGGGCTCCCCTCGATATTAGCCGTTCAATCACATAAGCTTCGCCAGCTTTCGTTACTATCATTAGCCACCTCCCCGTCAACTCTGACCTATAGCTACCTACAGACCGCTCTTTCCATACCGACCATCCGGGCCCTTGAAGACTTGATCATCAGTACCGTCTACGCGGGCTTGCTCACGGCGAAGCTCGACACCCTCGGCAAGCGCGTCGATGTATCGTCAGTATCACCGCTCCGCGATCTACGACCGAACAGCGTACCGCACATGGTAGCTGTGTTGGACGACTGGGATAAGAGATGCATAGGTGTACTGGCTGAGATAGAAGGACAAGTCAACGATGTGAGGAGAAATGCTGCAGAGAGAAGGAGGAGGCAACAGGAGGCCGAGAGAGTAATTGAGAAGACGATGGAGGAGGAGGGGGTGAAGGAGAAGGGAAAGGCAGCCGGGAAGAGGGGCGCTGCAGATGGAGAGAATACGGGTGGCTACGATGCGGAAGGAGGCGAGGAGATGGATGTTGACGATGTTCTTGGGCGAGGTGGAGCGAGGAATGCTAAGAGGGGCGGTGGGAGACTTGGCGGCATAGGAAGAAGGTTGGGTTAGGAGAATGCCAAGACTGTGACACTCGAAATACCATCCGCTAGTCACTACCTTATACCCAGTATATAGGTCCAATTCTGCCTCCTGCTCCTTCATCTACCATCGTCTTACTCTCCGTAATTGCCAGATCCTCTGCCATGCAAAGAAGGCTCACTTCTCTGCCACAGCGTTTCTTTAAGTCACCATCTACAGTATGTGCTACCACCTCTTTCTTAGATGTACCTGCGATCATTGCAAGCTCCGCCGGATATTATTCTGCCTCGAAAGGTAGCGAAGCGGCCAAAGATTATTCTGCGTAATCCTGGAAGAAAACAAAGACTACGAGAACATTGAGAAAAAGTGTCGTGGCTGCCGGAAGCTGACAGAAAGGCAGCTGGACTACCACCGGTTCCTCGCGGTGTAGAGTACGAGAGCTTCATGACTATTGACGGTCAGTAGGAGCCTGGGTTAGGTCACCATAGCGATCACAGCAGGTTTGTTGGTGGAAGTGTAGATTGTCTCTTACTGTTCAATAATTCTTCGTTTTTCTCATACAACTCTCTTTTCTTCCTGCCTATATTGTATAGCATTGGTTACAGATTTGCCACCGCTGTACCATGATGCCGGCCACCGTGGCCTCATGGTAGTTACTAAGCACGGTGGATATAGACGCAATACAGGCAGCACGAACTCCCTTCTTCCTGACATTCAATAGGAGCCTCAGTCAGGCTACCACAACCTTCACTGCTGGTCATCGATGGAAATGCAGATTGTCTTATTCACCTTTACTGTGTTACATATATGTCTTCAACTTTCTCTGTACGACCCTCTTTTCTTCCTGTTCATACTGTACGACATCATTTCTCACCATCATCCTTGAAGACTCGGTCCTTCACACTGCCACTGTCGGGAAAAAAACCCCATCACAAACCTCTGCCCATCATCTACAAATTCACTACACCTCACCAACATTCTTCCAAATGTGCAACCTCTACTACAAGCGCTACGAGTGCCGCCACCACCAACTGGCCCGCTGGCAACCATGTCGAAAAGCCTCCAGAGGCGGACAATACCTCCCATGCACGTCTTCACCACGCCGTGTTGAGGTTGACAAACCATTTCCAGGGGTCTGTGGGGCCTGTGAGCGAGCCATGTTGGCGAGCCAGCAGCTAATGGATATGGGACATTGAGTTGCAGCTAGGCGCTTGGATTGTATTGATACTCAGGAAGCTTTTGAACGATAGGGGTGGGAGAGCTGTGAATGGATTTCTATTTCTAGGTCTCTTAATGAATGCTGTACCCTTCCTATCAGGTGTCCTATTCACGCTGAGATTTGGCCTTGCTGTACCAGCTGTGCGTGCTCCCTCTGTTGTCACACGAATCCAACCATTGCTATTCACCGTCACTATGACTCTTCCGCCACCCCTCCACCTAACCCAAAACCCGTCCTCTACACCATAATCCCAACCAATCGCCTATCCCCACATTCCCCCTTCGAAACCAAAACACCCCCCATCACAACCCCAAGAATGTGCGACTAACACCTACAACCGCTAAACCTGCGGCCACAGCCACCGAATCCACATATCCAACTGCTCAAAGAGAAACTACTGTTTCTGCGCCTGCATCACGGATATTACGAGGCCTAAAGAGGGAATTTGTCAGGCGTGTAGGGGGTGTAGTACTGGTGATGGTAGTCAGATGAGGAGCAGGCGGAATAGGAGTGAGTTGAAGACTCGGCCCTCTGCCGGATCTGAGGGGTGATGTTAGGGGCCAAGAGGGGATAGAGGATGTGTAGTGGTTGAAGTTCTGGTGAATAGATATTTTGTGTTGGGCGATGGACTGCTTGTTATTACCTTAGTGTTTGGGAGCAATTTGTGTTGAAGCTGTTATATGTCAATTTTTGACTTCACAGCGTTAGGTTTCATGGGTTACGGTTTCGCGGCGGCGCCACCGTCTTACTAAGGTGCAAGCCACTAACGTGATCTACCCCCTAGTGCGCCGTACCCCCTAGTGCGCGCCCCATCAAAGCGCGTTGCGTTGTTCTTACAATACTCATTATGGCAACACTACAACGTCAAGCAGCGATACAAAAAGAAGGTAGGATTGAACTAGCCCTTCAAGCCTATCAACAAGGTCAATTTTCAACTTCTATCACTGCTGCAAAGATGTACGACGTAATGCGAAGCACACTACAACAGTGTATAATCAATATATCATCAAAACTAGATTCTATCTCTAAGAAACATCTTCTTATGTCTACTGAAGAGGAAAGTCTTGTACAATGAATTCTATTGATGAATCAATGCAGTATGCTGTCTAGAATTGCAATCATATGAGAAATGACACATCTTTTAGTCACACAATGCTTTAAATCAATCATTTCATCATTAATTGACCAAAATTGAGTACAAAAGTTTATCAATTGTCATGATACACTTAAATTGAAATATAATTGTAAATATGATGTTGAAATAAGGAGGCTTTGCAGGGGATTTCAGTCCTATTCTGACCTAGCGCCGGAACTTGCCGTGTCACGTGATGCTGCTTAGTCAGCTCACACAAAAGTCATGCTGTTGATGCAGACTCTGCATTCTAGTTAAAGTAACAACAACAGTTGTTTCATAGAGGTCATAATATTAACAACTCAATGTCTTTCTGTTTAACAGGTTATGAGCTCAGCATTCTGTCTTCATACCTCAAGACATTAGTCAGTCATTCATTGACCTCACTGTTGCTGTCTTTTGACAGTGTCTTTTATCATTTCAATAGCCTACCTGAGTGCTTTCTTGAATGACCCCTTTTTGTTGTTACTTAATATTCTCAATTTTGACATTTTCATTGTTTCAATAGCTCATCTGAGTGCTTTCTTGAATGACTCATTGTTTTGATAGCTTACTTAAGTGCTTTCTCAAACAACATCTTTGTTGTTTTAATATTCTCAAATGACTTGTTATTATGATATTCTTGATTGACATCTCTTTGCTTTTTTTGATAGTCTTTACATTTTGATGTTTGTTCTTGACAACTTACATAATCATGACTTTCTTAAACAGCATTTTCAACTTTTCTTGTCTTGCTGACGCTAGTAACTATGCCTCATAAGTCACTAACATCAAGTTTGTCCTTATGAACAAAGATCTATAAGCTGTTGTTTCAGGTACATCTTTCAAACCAGTTGTTGAACTTGATGATGTCAACACTTTGAACTTGAAGTTCTTGTCTGAATACATTGTTTGAAGTAAAGAGAATGACAGAGCATGTGCTACTATAGCACTGTCATGTCAGAATGATCTTAAGAGGTTCATTCAAGACCTTTCTGCATGTCAGATGTGGTTGAAGCTCAAGAAGTTGTATGAGGTTCAGGGCTTTAACATCAGATACCTTACGTTTATGACACTTTTAAGTCATCACTATAATTTGTCTAAGTTCATTGAGAACTATGTTGATCAGCTAAAGACTTCATCACAATGTTTGCAAGAGATGAATTCTATCTTTTCAGACTGGGTTATACTCACTGTTCTTTTTAACAACCTTGAATTCACATTCAATGCCTTTGTCATGGCTAAACATCAGTTCATTTGCGTTACAACTTCTACTTTCAATTTCTTAACTGTTGAGTTGATTGATGAGGCTAGAATGAAGAATAATAAAAGCTTTGTTGTGATGACCTTTCATGGCAAATCAAAATTGATGTTGTCATTGCTTCAGTGTTCACACTGTAAAAAGACTAATCATGAGAAACTCATGTGCTTTGTTAAATATCTTCATAAGAAGAAGAAACTTGATGCAGCTTGAGCTGCAAAGAAGAAGAACAAATCATCATCATCAGACAAGTTCTCAGACAAGTTCTTCAACAATGTCAAATCAATCTTTGATAAAACTGATGACAATGTCACAACACTCAACTTTATGTTTGTCATAGAATCACACCTTATGAGTGTGTGAATTGTTGATACTGAAGCCTTTGATCACTTGTGTTCTACATGCAAATTCTTTTTTATCTATGAGTCTATTTCTAGGTCTCTTAAAACAGTTAATGAATCTGCTCAGATCATTGAAAAGAACATGGTTTCACTACATTTAGTTCATTCTGACAATGACATACAAGAGGTTATTCTCAAAGACATTATGCATGTCTCTGATTTCTCTGCAAACCTTGTTTCTGACTGCTGCATGCATGTTGATGGTATTTCTTTTGACATGCATGACTGCACCTTATGTCACAAAAACAATGTCATTGAATACACTTCTGAAGTCAACGGGATTTTACAGCTACACCTCAACAATACACCTCAGTCTCATGCCTTTGCAGCTAATTGTGAGTTCAAGGTATCATTTGATATGTGGCATCAACACTTGAGCCATTTAGATCATACAAACATTGAGTGTTTGTTTAAGATCATTGATGACATAAATCTTAAAGATCTTTCTCAACAACATAATGTCTGTGAACTGTGCATGAAAGCCAAGCAGACTCATTGCTCTTACAATGCTTTTATTGAGTGAGTAACTCAATCATTAAGTCTTATTCATTTGAATGTTGTTGAACTCATAACGCTCATCATCTATGATGATTCAAGATGGTTTGTTACCCTTACTGACAACTTCACAAGGTTTATCTGAATGTTTTTCATGAAAAACAAAGATGAGATGATCAAGCATATTAAGAACTTTGTTGCATTGATGAAGATTGACCATTCTGACTATTCTTTAGAATGCCTCTGCACTGACTTTGAGTGTAAGTATCTTGTCTTGAAGAACTGGTTTACAGTCAACAGCATCATCTGAAAACCTACTGTGCCCTATTCACCTGAAGAAAACGGTGTTTCTGAGCGGCTAAATCGCATTATTTGCGAATCTGCACAAGCTATGCTCAAAGACTCTGACCTGAACTCACATCTCTGATCAAAAGCCATTAAAACTGCAGTTTATATCAAGAACCAATCTTCTACTTGAGTACTCAACATAACACTCTATGAAGCATGAACAGACAATGTTTCTGACCTCTCAAGTCTTTATGTCTTTGATATCATTGCTTGAGCACACATTTTTAAGAAACAACATCAGCAAGAAGTCAAGTTTGAGGATTGCAGCCTCAAATGCCACTATTTAGACATGAAAGAAAGCTCAATCTTTCATGTTTGAGACTCTGAATCAGAACAAGTTCTAGAGTCTCATAACTGCTTTGTTGATGAGAACATTACTGCTTATGAAAACATAGCTAACATAGAGGTTCACAGCAAGAAGAAGACAACTAGTACTAGCAATCATGCTGTCAATCTTTCTTCTGCTTTCTCACCCTTGTTGTTGCAATCTTCTTTTGTTTCAGAGGGAGTGTCTGCATCAGCTACACTGCTGCTTTGATTCTTGCTATTACAGTAATCAAATTCTTCATCTTCTTTTGTTTCAGAGAGAGCATCTACCTCTTCACATTGTCAGTTTGAACTCATGAGTTCAGACCTGCAAGTTCTAGACAAGTTGTCTGATTCAGATGAGCTTGATTCATTGAACCCTTCAGCCTCAGCTGTATTATGTTACAACCTTTGTGGTCACTCAGTTGTTGACAAGTCTGACACACACATTTCATATGCATATGCCGCAATTTCTATTGACAACATCATCAAATCAACCACATATAAGCAGACTGTGAAGTCATCTCTGTGTGACAAATAAAAGATGACTATGAAGAATGAAATTCAGTCACTGAAGAATAATAACATGTGAAACATTGTCAACATGCTGTCAGATCAGCATGTTCTTAAAGAATGCTGAGTTTACAAGATCAAGTGTGACGCTCATGATCAGGTTAGCTGCTATAAGGCTCACTGAGTTGTCAAAGGCTATGAACAGTAGTTTGACATAGACTATGATCAAATCTTTGCATCTGTTGTTAAGCTGCAGACATATAAGACCCTCTTCACCCTTACAGCACATTATGATCTTAAAGTGAATCAAATGAATGTCACTACTGCATTTCTTTATGACTCTATTGATCAGGTTGTTTATGTTGAGTTATCTCACAGCTATGAGCTATTTGACAAGGTTGCTTTGCTAAATAAGGCCCTTTATGACCTGAAGCAAGCACCTTGTCTGTGATATAAGACTTTACATGATCTTCTCACATCTCTTGATTTTTGTTGACTTGATTTTGATCATAGCATGTTCATACAAAACAGTGTCATCATCACTGTCTATGTTGATGACTTTCTGCTTGTTGAAAAGAATAAGTCAGCTATTCAGAACATTAAACAATGTCTTAATGACACATTCAAGATGTCAGATCTCAGTTCTGTGTTCTACTATTTAAACATGAAAGTGAAACAAAACTGTGCTGAACACACAATCTGTCTTACTCAAACAGCTTACATTAACAAGGTCCTTCAGATCTTTCAGCAGTTGCAGGCTGTTTCTGTTGACACTTCTATGAATTTTAATGCAGTACTCATGAAGAAGTCTATCACTCAGGCTGACATTACTGTCATTTGACAGTATCAAAAAGCAGTCAAATCACTAATGTACATTATGTTGCAGACACATTCTGACATCACCTTTGCTGTCTCTACTGTTAGTCAGTTTGCTCAGAACCCTAACATGTCACACTACAATGCTGTTAAGTGAATCTTTAAGTATCTTGCTGACACTATGAATCTCAATGTCATTTATGACATTACTGACAACAACCTCATCAGCTATATTGATGCTGACTGAGGTGGCTGTCATGACATCAGAAAGTTCACTGAGGCTTATCTCTTTCTTCTATATGAAGGTTTCATTAGCTGATGTTCTAAATGTCAGCAATTTGTTGCTCTATTCTTGACAGAGGCTGAGTACATGACTGAAACACAAGCTATGAAGAAAGCCATTTGACTACGCTGTTTTCTTAGTGAAATTGACTATTTTTATGACAACAATGTCGTCATCATTCAAGCTGACAACAACAAAGCTATGAACCTAGCTAGAAACCCTGAGTTTCATGCTTGTATCAAGCACATTAACATACAATATCACTTTGTTTGTGAAGCTGTTGATAGTCACCTTGTTGACTTTGAATTTGTACCTATCATTAAGCAAGCAGCAGATGGGCTTACTAAGGCTCTGTCTGCTGTTAAGTTTAGCTGTTTTCTTATTCAGTCAGGTCTTATATTTAATTAATG
>JAABUP010004642.1_pt1 | contig 22112 bp, 38 predicted proteins | sample 5559201 | NCBI WGS metagenome assembly JAABUP01 (sample SAMN10711887, study PRJNA513373) | rock metagenome | isolation source: Antarctica rocks | place: Antarctica | reverse complement strand
TCTGCAGCCAACTGTGATCGATGAGGTCAGGACCGGCACCTACCGTCAGCTGTTCCACCCAGAGCAGCTCATCTCTGGCAAGGAGGATGCCGCCAACAACTTTGCCCGTGGTCACTACACCATCGGCAAGGAGATCGTCGACCTTTGCCTGGACCGTATCCGCAAGCTGGCAGACAACTGCACTGGTCTGCAAGGATTCCTGGTCTTCAACGCTGTTGGAGGTGGAACAGGATCTGGTCTTGGATCTCTGTTGTTGGAGCGCCTGTCAGTTGACTATGGGAAGAAGTCCAAGCTGGGCTTCACCATCTACCCTTCACCTCAGGTAACATGCTTTGTTGCTCTTTGTGTTGATGTGCTTTCTGCTGTTCCTTGTTCTTGTCTTGTGCTCTTGATCTTATACTTCTGAACCTGCTGCCACAGATGAGTTGCAATACATTATGTGGTCACAATATGTCTGACAATATCTTTGTTTTGCAGGTGTCCACAGCTGTTGTGGAGCCATACAACTCAGTGCTGTCCACCCACTCTCTGCTGGAGCACACTGATGTTGCTGTCATGCTTGACAATGAGGCTGTGTATGACATTTGCCGCCGCTCTTTGGACATTGAGCGTCCAACATACACCAACCTCAACAGGCTGGTTGCCCAAGTCATCTCCTCACTGACTGCCTCATTGAGGTTTGACGGTGCCCTGAACGTGGATGTGACAGAGTTCCAAACCAACTTGGTGCCCTACCCACGTATTCACTTCATGCTTTCATCCTACTCACCTGTCATCTCAGCTGAGAAGGCATACCACGAGCAGCTGTCAGTGGCTGAGATCACCAACTCTGCCTTCGAGCCTGCCTCCATGATGGCCAAGTGTGACCCACGTCATGGCAAGTACATGGCTTGCTGTCTGATGTACCGTGGTGACGTCGTCCCCAAGGATGTCAACGCTGCTGTGGCCACCATCAAGACCAAGCGTACCATTCAGTTTGTTGACTGGTGTCCCACTGGATTCAAGTGAGTGGACAACTTGCCCAATCTTAGATGTTGCAGTCGTGTGCTGCATTATTCTTCAACAGCTGTCTTTCTGCATACTTTGGCAAGAAGTGTATCATATTTTGTATGCTTAAGCAGGATGAATCTGCAGTCACTGATGTTGTGATCTTGCTAGTTTGCTAGATTGCTAAGTCTTGTCTTGCATTTCACCTTTTGTGCCTGTCAGTTGTCAATCTGGCTTCTATAACGCACTGCTGCAATCTATGGCCAACCTGGTTTCTATAATGTGCTGCTGTTTGCAGGTGTGGTATCAACTACCAGCCACCAACTGTGGTGCCAGGTGGTGACCTTGCTAAGGTCCAGCGTGCAGTGTGCATGATCTCTAACTCCACAGCCATTGCTGAGGTGTTCTCACGGTTGGACCACAAGTTTGACCTTATGTACGCCAAGCGTGCCTTTGTCCACTGGTACGTGGGTGAGGGTATGGAGGAGGGTGAGTTCAGTGAGGCCCGTGAGGACCTGGCTGCCTTGGAGAAGGACTACGAAGAGGTACAGATCATCTTTGTTTCTGCTGACTTGCTTGCTGCAGTCTTGTCAACCTTACTTGTCGATTATGTTGTAATGTTTTGCTTTTTTTGGGTTTATTTGTTATGACAAGCCAACTTCAGTGTGGCTGTGACTGTGGCTTAACAGTTTTTTAAGGGTGCTGTTCACATGAGCTGTTTGCTAAGGCAGTGGATGTGATGCAGGTGGGTGCTGAATCAGCAGAGGGTGAGGGTGAGGAGGAGGGTGAGGAGTACTAGATAGTACTTCTAATTTCAGCTTCTGTTCTGTGTATCATATTGAGTCAATGATCCTGTAACGAATGAGCCTTCTTTTACCTCGGATTTTGTGCAAATGCATTGCATTGTTCTGCCGCTTCATGAGTGATGTGGAGAAATTTTGACCCTGGACTGGTTGTTTCGTTGTCGGCCTGGCATTCAAGACGTACAAGATGTGCAATCATGTCACAAGACACGATTGTAATCTGTCAACATGACGGAAGTAAACCTTTGAATGTCACGAAACTGGTCATTGAACAGTTCGGACTGAAACTTTGGACGACAAATCCTATACTGACGTTGTACTACGCCACACTATCATCCATTTCGTCCCAACATCTAGTCAGCTTGCACTACTGGGACGAGAGCTGTCAGTGTCTGTAGTCAAAACAGGTCCAGGTGAGTCAGTAGATGCAGCTGGAGCTGCTGTGCTCAGCAGATGCACTTACTATTGGGTAAAGGGCAATTATAGGGTCCCCACCACCAGATGCAAGCAACAGTCTGTATGGATGAAACTCTAAACAGTTGACAGGTCCAACACGTTGAGCTAAAAATGGGGCTGTCGCACGAATGACCCCCTGCTGCTCTCCACGGGGACTCCACAGCTTGAGTACCTGCACATTCAAATGCAAAGCTATATAACAATGCAACTAGTATGTCCCCCCCCTAGCAACCTAAAAAACAATTCTGAATGCTGACATGCTCAGGCTACAAAATCATGCTGCCCCCTCCTGTGTACCTTGCGCCAAGGGTTTGGATGTGCTCCATGAGCAGCATTCATCATTGCATTTTTTTTGCAAAGTAACTTTGCTGAAGCATTTAGTGCAGTACTGACAGCTGTGCATTACCTGAGTTGCAGTTGCAGTGGCCAGCAGTGGGGAGTAAGGGTGAGCTGCCATGGCACTCATTGCTCCTTTGCTATGTGCCTCCACAGTCTTCCAAACACCTGTCTGTCCAGTGCTGTCAACCATGCGGAAGTCAATAAATTTCAGCTCACCCCAAGAAGTACCAGTGACTAACTGATTACTTAGACCACCAGGCTCCAACACCATGCCCAGCTGCATGCACGATCCATCAAGTCTACGCTGCTTCCAGATTGCCACAAAGCGTATCAAATGGCGGTTTGCTGGTCAGACATGGCATCTTTCTGCATGTGTGACTATAAACCTGATGCATCTCACCATGGGCGTTCGGTGCGGTTGGACACTAGCTGCTGCCTTTTGACTCTGTCGGAGGTCGTATAACTGCACTAGGCCATTCAAGCAGCCAGCAAGCATGAGGGGCTCCTGGCGTGCTACTGCCAGGTGCTGTATGCCTCCGCCATCTCTAGACGTGTCATCATCATCTGAGCCACTCACATGTGTCTGCACAACAGCGTTCATGCCGACTCTTAATGGCCATACAATGCAAAAATGGGGGTCCACTTGTGTATCTGGACACCTATATTGCTCATGGTCTCCGCAGCAAATGATAGCACAGGACAAAAGGCTGACACACTGTTGCATCAACATGCACAACCAGGCAGAAAACTGAAAGCCAAGAAACATAGCATTCTGCAGGTGCAATAACTCCAGTCTGACTGAGGAAGCCGTTCATTATTGATCAAGCAAAGGGCGACCAGGGCTGGCCAGCTTTGCATTTGACCCACGTAAATGGCAGTCATGCCGCATGTTTGCCCTGCTGCATTGCAACATGCGCTGCGGCTGAGCAGATGACCACACCAAGCAGGATACAATCCATCAAGCCACTCACCTGTTGTGTACAGCATTCTTGCGACATGTCCCAGGTATGCACTGTAGAGGGAGCTGCACCTCCAGCTGCATATAGCCTGCCTGATGCCTCATTCAGGGCAAACACGGCCTGCTGGGGGTAGTACTGGCTGCTGTGTGCTTGAGCTACAGGCACCGCCTGCACCAGACAGATACTCCATGAAAGACATGATTGGTTCTGGTCTTGGTTTTTGTCTGCATTTCACTGTATGTGCTGAATGTGATATTTACAGGCACAACAACTCTGTACAGCAAGTTAACCAGATATCATTTAGTTGTCAGATCTTTCTGGTTTCCCTCCGGCAACTGTAGCCGCAAGGTCATCCATACATTTTCAAGAACAGCAGTGTGTGCTGAACCTTGCAAGCACCACTGCAGCATGCCTGCCTGGGGAGCGCCTGCATTCTGACAGTCCTCGAGGACTTGCATGCTGCAATGGAGCAAGTGTCGTGATCAGGGCCAAGTCAGCATGCATGACCTTCACAGGCCACTGGCTCTGCCATTCAGAAACTCATCTTCCAGAAATCATCTTTGTTTCATGCCTGATGATTTCAAGTGAACTGTTTCTTGCCTGATGATTTCAAGTGAACAATCAGGCATCAGTGCTGTTTGATGAGTAAACACGAGAGCGCTTGTGAAACGCAGCAGCAGAAGGTTGCCTACCTGCCAGGCTGTGGCAAGGCGCTGCTCCGCCTTGTGAGCGTAATTGCGCCAGACACGCAGGGCTCCATCAGCAGTACCAGCAAGGAGCAGCCCATCCTGCACCTCATTCAGCTGATGCAGGAAGGTCACGCTGGCCACCACTTTGCCCTCACCCTTGCGCTCTGCGGCCGCTTCACCTGCACACCCCTCAAAACCAACTCACCTTTGACCAACAGCTTGAAACGATGCCTGGCCTGCAATGCTAACACAATTGAAACCAGGCCCCTGCCCCCCCCACCCTACCTCCTTTGCTGCTCCTCCCTTAGGCTGGGCAAAATAGATACGTGCAGGCAGCACATAAGCTGAGATGTCATGTCTTGCCAATTTGCAACATGGGACCAGCGTCTGACAATTCTCAGCCTTGACATCAAACATGCTCAACAACAGGATGCGCATGGACTGCAACACTTAGCAAAGTCACACTGGGACCACAAAATCAAGCTGCACTGTAGCCTTAGCATGGTCCTCTGCTGGCGATGTATCCGATCCCTGATACAGCCAGTTTCTGTGCAGCATCACTGGAAATTCACAGGCTGATACTCTCATCATAGTAATGTTGTGCTCTCATCATGCATATGGTAATATGGTAACATGACCATGCCTGTGACACGGCAGCAGCTCATGACAGTATGCAGCATCACTAGAAGCGGAACAGGCTGCAGACCAGCAGCGTGACCATACCTGTGACATGGAAGCGGTTGATGACAGTGGAGTGGCGGTAGTTGTGCACCCGCACGGTGCCGCCGCCGTCTACTGAGGTGACCAGGGGCCGGAAGGGGTGCAGCAGCAGGGCCACAGTGCTGCCAGCTTCACTGTCAATGGTGTGCACATTGTCCTTCAGGCGCGCACCGGAGCCCAGCTGAGCGCAGCGCTGGGTGGACTGCTCCTTCTCCCTCGTGCGAGAAGCCATCTTGGTGGGGTCAGGGGGGATGCACCCCCCTAGCCATCCCTGGTGTGTCGCCTCTGCCCGCCATAGGCTGGCCTGCAGGATGAACCATCAGGTTGGTGATTGGGGCTGTTCAGAAGGACTCGGTGCAGGATGTGTGCTGTGAAGTCACCGCTTGATGAGGATGCTTGACAGCTCATCTCCTCAGTGTTCAAAACAAGCATCTACCTGGACTGTGCCTCTGCATGATGGCGTGTACCATGCAAGGCGCCTCCTTTGCCAGTTACAGGCAGACTTTGGCCTGCCTCATTTCATGACAATTGCAAGTCTCATGTGTCAGTATGATAGAATGATGCATAGAAACCTTCACAACAGAAGTCTGCTTTACACTTGATGTCATGCCACCAGAATGCATCTAAGAAACATGATGCAAGGGAACACCGATACAAACCACAAGACGCAGGCTCTTTCACGTCTGTGTGTAACAATATGCAGATGATAAGTACCTGAGGCTCTAGCAGCGGCCAGGAGAAATGCTCACAGCTGTCTTTGTACACAGGGGAAGGAGGCAATGGGGTGTCAGCTGTGTGGGTGGGACCATGCAGGCTGGATCCCGCCTGCAGGCAAACATGTAAAACATGTCACAGCCGCACCCAACAATGCCTTACTCTGACCAGGCATTCTGGCGTTGCAGGAGAGCAAATGTCAAGCAGATGAAAGCCTCACAAGATTGTACCATTGTGATTCAAACCAAGCTGCCAGATGTGGTGATGCACACATGGCTTGTGGTGTGCATCGTATCACAACCTTTTCCTCTCTGAACATTTCCAGCATGCTTGAGAGAAGGTATCTTTCACATCAAGAGATGGCCAGCTGCAGAGCTTGAAACCGTAGTCATAGCTTCAGCACCTTCACAAGAATGCAAGACAGCATTACAGCAGAATGGACACAGCAGTGCAAGTGCATGGCCGTACTGAATCCTCATCATGTTGTTGCAACTGGGAGGAGTTTGCAGCGGCATTGGGGCCCGATGCACTGGAGTGAAGGGAGTGCATTCTGCTCATGGAGGGGGTCCTATTGCTGGGCTGAGCCGCATCAATGGAGGGAGCTCTGCCTATGTTCTCACTATTCACCTGTCAAAGGACAAAAGCAGTTAGTCTCAATTTGAAGCTGCTTCTGTACTTGGTTATGGATGATCTGCCATGCTGGCCAGAGGTGTGTCTGTCGGCACTGCCTACAGTTTGTGAGTTGACTACATGCATGCAGTAGACAATACAGCCATCATATGCCGGCACACAATCGCTGGTGTGATGACTGTTTGGTTCAACAAGGTGGCGGAGCAGGCGACATTGTCTCATGCCCACATGGGTGTATAGCTTGTGCACACAGGCAACACGAGTAAGCCATTCCACAGTAAGGCATGCTCACTGTATATGCAGGCCGACAGCCGGCAGGTACACAACCAAGCATGACTGCCCCCTTGGCCCCTCACACACTTATGGGTTGGCAGGTATGCACAAGGCCGGTGACAAACAGTCAGACATGATAAGAGTCTTGGAGGCAAGCTGACCATACGCAGCACAAAGGGCTTCCTGGTGAGGGCATCTGGAGGCAGATTTGGCAAGGAGGGAGAAGAAGGGGAGCTGGAGATAGACGCTGAGCTGGCAAGTGAGCGCGAGCTGGTGCGCCAAGCCAGAGATCGCCACTTGGAAGCGCTAGGTTGGGGTTGGCTGGGGTGGGTGGAGGTGTTGGGGGGTAGAGCCTGGGAGCTGGCGCGTGACATTGATAGGGAAGAGGGCAAGCCTAGAAAGGAAGAGTTGGAAACCATGCTGTGCATGCGACTGGGCACACTGGCACTGTTGGCTGAAGATAGCTGACCTGCACAGCATCCAATTGTGTTGCAGGTGGCAGACAGTCTGCAAGGCATGTGCTCTCACTAGCATGCTGACCAATGGGTGCCGTTGCCAGCTGCAAAGGGCTTTATGACTTGTATTTCTTTTGGACTGTTTACAAAAAACCCAGCACAGCCTCTGTCTGCACCAGCTACGCAGATGCTGTGATGTTCAAGCAGTTTGCTTTTTAGCATGACACCGTTGAGTAGCCACTACAACAGTAAATGACCATGACCCTGTTGAGAGGGAAGTCTAGAAGCAGCATGCACTGGAAAGACGGCACAGCTACGATGTGGCTTTCAGGCTGCTACTGTGTTAGATGACCATGCTCCTGTGTCAAGGGTAGTCTGTGAAGCAAGTGGAGTCGAAAGAAGGCAGTCTATAGTGTGGCTTTCAGGGTGTCAATTTGCACTGCTGTATGCAGATGCCCTGTCACGCTATGTATCCTAGCGTTTCTACTCCATGGCCTCACTAAGCCTCTGCAGCCATTCGGGCATCCAAGCGCATGCTTTCAATTCCAAAGGTTCACTCAAGCTAGGCCTGCAGCTTTTGGTGAGTATTGTTTGCTTCAAGCCTGCCGGGCAGATGCACATGCTGTACTGCAAATGCACTGCATGCATGTGAGCCACTGAAAACCAACCTGAAGTGACAGATACTGGGGCCAGCTCCACATCTGCTACCCTCAAGGCAGCCTTGCCTAATCTGGCAACCTTGGGTGCAGGGTCTGTGGCCAGAGTACAGGCAGCCTGCAGCAGGTGCTTGTATAGGCCACCCCCGACACGCGCTGCATCAGCAGATGCATAGCTGCCAGCGTCAAGAGGGGAGTGTATGCTGCCGTCTGCTGCTGCTATACTGACTGAGAGGAGGGGGGAGAATGTGCCTGTGGCACTTGTTTGCACCCCAGGAGAAGACACCCCAGTGTCCACATGACCTGCAGAAGGCAAAGTCATTTCATCGATCAAGCCAGCATTCCGCCCGCTGCAAGCGCAGCCTATTTTCATTAAAGTATTCACGCTGGTCAGAGCTGTCATGAAAAGGGGTTGTATGGACTATATCGCATGGGGTGGCAAGATGTGAACAGTTGTGCTTTGGCAATCATGATCAAATCAAAGAGAGGCCTTGTGTTAGCCGCAGTTGTTTGCCGCCCAGGAGAGACTGTATTGGTGTCTGCTTGCCGATCATTTACAGATTAGCTTTCTCAGCAGGTGGCCTGACAGCAAATGTGGTGTGTGCATGATGCAATCCACTGTTGATGCAACAACGCCCTTGAGGCATGATGTTATATGATGACAGCTTGAGCAGGTGATCTACGTCTTCAGCATGGCAAGTTGAAGCACACAGCTGAGACAAAACCACAGCAGGCAGCAGCGCACCATTGCCTTCTGATTTGGAGGCTTCGTCAAGGCTAGAGCTGGCCCTCTCCATTGCAGGTAAAGAGGAAGGCCCTCCAGCAGAGGGAGCACTGCGCGGCCCTGCAAATCATCATTAGCATGTTCACTTTGAAAGTCATCTGCAGCAATGGGCACATTAGTGCAGACAAATGTGGACTCTGCAGTGTCAGCGAGAAGGCATCATGCAACCTCAGCACCTCAGTGGCCATCTGCTGAACAGCAGTCGCATGCTTCAGACTGGCCGTCACCAGATTGCGCCAAAATAACTCATGTCCCTTCACAAGCTTCAGAGAGTGACTTGTTACACAGGGTCAGCTGTCTGAGCAATACAGTGAAGGGCATGCAGATGGAGGTCAGTCTAGGCCCAGGTCTGGCTGTGAAGCGACATCAACCAAACATGACATGGAGCAAGTGTCAAAGCATACAGCATATGCAGCATGAGCAGCAGGGCTGATGCTGACCTGTGTTGCCTGGGGCAGAGCCTGGGCCAGCCTCAGGGCCTGACCCTGGACTGGGCCCACGTAGTATTTGAGCAGCATTCCGCTGCTGTTCATGTACAGCATCCTGCAGATCAGCCAAAAGTGTGTGGATAGTTCTAAATGCAAACCCTGCAGACATATTACGATACTGACATTGCAGCACATTGAGGAGGAGGAGGAGGAACACAAGGTACAAAGCGAGCTGATGCTCCAAAACTGGCATGCCATAAGTGACAGCACTGATGCACAAGTTGTATGCATTCACGTAACGGCTGACACAATACCATGGTGCGGTCATCTGGCCAAGAGTACACACAAGTCACAGCAACTGTCATTGGCACCAGAAACATGGCGTGTGAAGAGCGCCACAAACCTTGAAGAGGACTACATGACCAGTGGCCAAGCGCGCAAGAGCAGCAGCCAACTCGGCCCTGACCAGAGGGGAGCCGTCATAGGTGACTGGCAGCAGCTGGCAGGCTATTGCCCTTTCAGCTGCCAATCGATCCTGCTCACTCATGCCGGACAAGGGCCCACTCTCATTGTCTGAAACCTACACCCAACACCAACTTTTTCCTACAACTCAGCATATGACATGCAGTTTTGACGTTGTTTTGTACCCCATGCAGTAGACACTCCTCAGGCTGCAGAGACAGGATGGTGTTGTGGCAGGAAAGGGAAGTCACATGTAGACAGTGCGAGGAATGCAAGGAAAAGGAAAGGCAAAGACAGGCTAATTAAGACAGGCACAACATTGCAGGATGTTGCACCTGGACAAGGGCGCCTAGAGTGAAGACAGCAGCTGCTCTAAGTTCTGGATGTGAGGCAGTGAGTAAGCCTGCCAGCTGCTCCGGCACTCGCTCCCTCAATGCCATAGCAGTCACCTGCATTCACCATCATGACTAATTCAGTGTCGTCGCCTGTGTGTATGAAGAAAGATAGATGGACAGGACAGACTTCAGCGATCACATCTGCCACATCAAGTGATCACAGTACTGTGCACAAGAAAGGAAGCACTTTTTGGCGCTTACATGCATGGTAACCAGTCTGATCAAGAGTATTGACTGGGTTTTTTGCCGAGCAGTGAAAGATTGAGACACGCTATGAATGTCACTGCTGCGCAAAGATGGGAGAGTAACTGTGCTCCTGACAGATTCATCTGAGTGAAGCTCTGCCAATGTGATATTGCGGGCTTGTCTGATTCTTGTTTTGTGAGAACCAACAAAGTTTCTCACGAAAGCAAAAACCACAATTTTGACAATATTTGAATTCGATCAGACCTCTGGCATGTCTTGGCACAGCTTTCCTAGGCAGAGGCACAGCCACTTGATGAGCAGCAGGGCACCGGAAGCTCCACCACTCAAGCCGGCCATGCTATGGCGCAGGTGAGTGAGGCACACCCCCAGCAGCCCTGCCCCGGCAGCCAGGCTCTGCCCTCTGGGGTGGCCATCGCATATGACTGCCAGCACAAAGGCTGCCTGGGCTCGAGAGTCTGTGCTGCTGGTGCTGTCGTTGCTGTCTAAGTAGTGGATGAAATATTGCTGACCGCTGTCTTTGACTAGGTCGACCTACACGACAGGCTCACATACATCTGCCATTCATTCTTTCCAAATCGGGCTTACAATGACCAAAAGAAATGGATTAATTGGCGTAGGCTGAGCCACGCTCGGCAAGAAGATGAAACAAACACTGACAAGGATACAGTGTTGCATCAGATGCTGAGTGATGCAGATGTGGACAGTATGATGAATGCCGAAGCAATCCTGATCAGGATGCATGTATTCAAGACAGGCTGAGGGATGCAGTGCAGGCCAGGCCAGCCGCATGACTGTGTCTAGCACCAGAATGAAGCATACGCCCATTGGTCACCATCAGGCTCATCCTGACAAGGAGGCAGCTGATTGCAACTTCCACAACACCACATCTCTGGACAGCAGTAGGGCCTGCATGGCAAAAGGTAGCTGACTGACCTGACATGTTTTGTCCAGCGCAAGGATCTTGGTCCAGATGAAGACCAGGGTCTGACGCAGGTCCGGGGCTGTTGTCTGCAGAAGCTTGAGCACATAAGGGAAGATGCCGACAGACAGGGCTAGGTCCACCGCCCAGCGGCCCATGTCCAGGAAGCGCCCCAGCAGCACCAAGGCTCGCAGTCTGTGCACCTGGCTCAGCAACACCTGCATGCAGAGCAGCAGAGTCTAAGCCTGAACACTTGGGTTGATATCGTGCAGAGGTCACCGCAGCACAGCTTTACATTTGTCCTGACAGGAGATGCATTTCCTCTGAATGCTTTCGAATGTGCAGACGGTCTCTCCTCATCTGCAGGTACTGCTCAAATCAAATCACGTTTGGACTGGCACCAACAGCAGCTGCTGTACAGTTGCAAGCAATGCTCAATTCAATCACTATAGAAATGGTGCAAACAAAGCAGTTGCTGTGCAGCTGCAGGCCTGAGGTTGCAACGCACGAGGGGGAAAGGGTGAGTAAGGGCTGACCTGCAGAACAATGGGCAGCTGCTCTGGTGGCTTCTTCTCATCAGAGCCATGCTCTAGCCACAGCTCAAAGGCTGTCAGCTGCTCGTTGAAGAAGGGGCTGGGCTGGAACTCAACCTCTACCTCACTCTCCAACATGCTGCATTACACCAGCACAATGCACAGTGAAGCATGCACATGCACCATGTCACTGAGGACCGCTGTGGACATGAGCTGACTGCTTGTGCACAAGGTGTAGGTATAATGTTTGCAGTTAACACGTCGTTGTTTGTTGTTGACAGCCATTGCTCATGCACATCGATTTACAACAATTTTGGCATGAACTTGAATGTTCAACCAGAATGGGCTTTCAAAGTGTGGCAACAGGTGAAAGGCTGTTGATCACTGCTGCAGTGTAAGCTTCAGGCTCTGCATTTTGTGTACATGTGACAGGTGTGAGCACATAACAGCAAAGCTGGAAAGCGTGAAACAGTGTGAAACGTACTCAGGCAGCTGCAGGAGGCACATCTCGGCAGCCATGTCCCAGGCTTGCCACATGGGGTGGTGATGTGTGGGTGGCAGGCGGGGGTAGGAAATGGGGCAGCATGCAGAGGCCCTCATGATGCGTTCCGCCAGCAGGAAGTTGCGAAAGAGACTGGCTACCAGCAGGTCCTGCACTGCATCCACCATACTATCAGTAGCATGGCAACCAGGGCATCATACCAGTCAAGAGCTGGAATATGTTCATGCGAAGTGACAACGGGGAAGATTGTGGATATTGCAACAATAGCTGGCAGATTCTGTGTTACATTGTGCAACTCTGATTTGTAAGGGCTATGCAGGAGGTTCAAATGGCATGACGCAGACGGCAGAGAGTATGATTGTGACGTGAGCAGAGTGTATGATGAGGTATGCAGCTTTGCCTGTCTGAAGAGGCGCTGGAAGAGGGATCTGGGCAGCATGTTCCACGCAATGGTATCCGTAATGGCAGTGAAGATCCAGTTGAGCTCTCCCAAGGGGGTTTTGCGGTCTGTCTGCTTGCCAGGGATGCGGTCAATGAGCTCCTTGGTGAGCCCCTCCTGCCGCATGAGGCTGCGTGAGCAGAACCAGCGCAGCGCTACCTGCAGACAGGACCAGCTGATGGTGCTTTGTTGCCATACAGCTGTTGCCCTTTGCATCCCTGCACTGTGCAGCTCTGCATTCGGACCTGCAGACCAGCTGTCAAGCATCTGGCCAAACGACAGACTGTATATCATATGCAGACAATCATATAGCTCTGATCTTGTTATCCTCGAGATTGTCTGTATGGGGACTTGGATACTTAAGCTGCTATGCATCACTCTATTGCCTCATAGTTTTGCAGTACGTTATGATACACAATCATCATGTGGATGCTACGAGTGGTTACAGATGATGCACCAGTGTCGGAGCGTGCCTTGATGGGAGTTGTCAAGCATGCTGTGAAGACATCTGCAGGAACGTGTGGGGATTGAGGCAGCAGCTCGTTGGCGCCGCAAGCAGCCAGCAGGATGCAGTCACTGAGCCCATCCTGAGGGCTGCCATTGTGAGGCCCCCCTGCATACCCTGAGCCACCATTGCGCGGCGGCCCCCCATTCTCACTCTCCTGTGTGTGTAAAACTTGCTCAGTGGGTTGATGCTAGACCAAGGCTGCCCTTGTTGCAGAGGCAAGTTTGACATACTGTGCAAATGTAATTTCTACTCAAGCTGACGCTGCCCCATGACAATGAAGTCCATGGTGCCCTCTGTTGGCGAAGTGCATGTACACTACACAGAAGAAGTCTCCAGGACTTGTACAGCACGCAGTGCATGCATCTGCAAGACTCTAAACCAGCTTTGCCGGTGTGATTGCTTAGTGCAAGCTTGTGGATGCCATCCAAAGCAAGATGCTCTGATACATCTTCAGCCAAAGTACACAGTCACAGCAAGCTGACCTCTACACATGCCTAACCCTTGGGAAAACATCTGACATGATGGCAAATGAATGAAGATGTGAATGAACGAACAAATGGGTGAATGTGAAAATGGATGGATTGATGAATAAACCAATGATGAACGACTGAGTAGGATAAGTAGAATGAATAGGATGAGTAGATGGAGGGACAGACGGATGGAGGAATGGAAGGAAGGATACAGGAGGCCAACCTGCGTCTTTTGCTCTGCAAAAGCCTTGAAGGAGTTGACAATGAGCCCAGCAGCTGAGCAGTCGAAGACAAAGATGCAGGGAGTGCCCAGCCATGCTTGCAGATCATAGATAGACATAGGAATATATTGCGTATAGCTCTTGTTGAAGACCCAGATCTCTCCATTGACAGTCGGGCGTGGCACACCATGCCCGTTGTAGTGAAACAAGACTCGTTCATTCTGCACGTCGCACAGGAGTAGCAGCATGCCTCATGTCTGGACATAGACTCAGTCATATACATAAATGTAGCTGTTTGCAGCAGGCCTGTCACAAGTGCGCACTGTTGCTAAACAAAGGCATCTACTGCCTCCAAATTGCTTGCTAGACCAGCAGACAACAGCTATTTTTTGTGGCACGCACAAGCAGGTCCATAGAACGCAAAGGTCTCATACTTGTAACACGCAGAGTCATGAGCAGCAACTGCATATGCTGATGGTGTCAAAACACATAAAGCACCTTGGCGGCTCGCCGACTAGACACAGCCAGCTTCTTGACATCGTCCATGGTGGGATCCAGGTGCATCTTGTACTTTGCACGAGGCTGCCACCTCTCGTATTGTGCTTGCAGGTTTTTGCCTGCATACCAGGTGCATCAGCTTGATTTTCCTGTTCCATCTGGTAGCAAATAGCGCATGCTAGCTGCATGCTGCTGATATCTGAGAGCATTACCGATGGTGTCCAAAGCTTTTGGAGGCTGCATTGACAATGGATCCACCCAGCATTCCAGACGAGCACATGGCGAGATTTTGATGACATCTGGTGGGTCAACCCCAATATTGAGGCACAGCACCAGAGCAACAGCAGTCGTTTTCAGCCTCTCTTTCTGCCGCCACTTTGAGACAATGCCCTGTGACTGTGTTGACTTGTCTTCGTCATCTCCTTGAATGTCATGGCGTACCTGATATACAAATGGTAATCACTTGCAGCCACTGTGTTTGCAAGATGGTAAAACTGCATATGCTCCTTCATGCCACGGCTTTAATGTAGCAGTGCTGCCCAAAGTACAATGCTGAAAATAGGTGCAGCCAAATGCTGCCCAAAACTTGCCTCTGTAAAGAAACCAGCATGCACCAGCTGCAGCCCTTCTACCAGCTCACTAACCTTCACCTGAGCAGCACGGCAAAGTCGTTGTTGCAATCGTGCAGCTCGATACGACAGAAGCTGCAGCTTTACAGAGACCCAGAATTTTGAGTTAGCTGCCCGCGCGCATTGCGCAGGGGGTTACACTGCTGCTGAATCGTATCACCCGGCATGCTCAACACAGTATCGCGACGCGTAACAGATCTGACCTGGTCCACGAGATCCAATCGCCTGGCAAGCTCATCTGGCAATGCTGATAGAGACAGCTGATGAGACAGCGCGGTCGTGGAAGCCAAGCTGCCCGATCTTTGACGTTCTTCGTCCATGTCGTCATTTGCTAAAGTTGGCGTTTCTAGAGTCGACATTCCCGTCCGACATCGAACCTCGTCTGTGCTGCTGTGGTGCACAACAGCACGTTTGCTTTAAGCACACCGCAACTGCGGTGCCTCTTGTGCGTTGCAGCATTGACAACACGAATGACCGTGCTGCTGGGCCAGTATGCAGGTCAGCTGACCATACAAGCGTTGCTCTTCGTCACTTTCGAGTATCATGACACAGTTCAGCCACAGGGAACATTTGTTACAGGAGTTTGCATTGCAGCCTTTCATCTTATGCTTGCGTTGTTGATACTGAGGAGTGCTGCAATACTATATGCTTGAAGAGGACATAATTTGTGATATTGCCACAGCCTGCTCTCGAAGTTGTGCCTCAAACGGGTCATAAACCAACTCCCAACCTCAATTAAATCGCTTGCATTTCAGTAACATTGTACAAACTTATAAGAACGTCCGTTATCTACAGATACAGCTCTTGGCCTCATGATGCTCACAACATCTACACACACGGCCAATAGACATGCCATCATTGTTGACCTACGCATACAATGTGACAACATTTGTCAGTACAGCAGCTTCAGCAGGCTACAAGCGGTTTTGCTCAGCTTAGGCACTATGCTGGGCAAGGCATGTACTTCCATGTCAACATTGCATTGGCGTCAGGAGTCTTGGAACAGCAGTGAAATTATGCACAAAGTGACAGCTTGTCATGACTTGCTCACCTAACCATCTATGCAGGATTGCAAAAGCAGCCATAGAATCTAGCAGCAAATAAAGAAGGGCACACCCACACAAACTGATGAGATTGTGAACCCACCTACAGGAGGAGGTACTACGCCTGGCGCTGGGAATTGAGCAGCAGCAGGGGCAGCAGCTGGTGCTGCTGTTGGTCTTGAGCTTTGTATCTGGTCAGCTGGGAACAGCGCTTTCACAAAACCTGGTGTTTTCAGCGGCCGTCTGCCATGCGCCATACGAGGATATACATCCTCTAAGAAATAGTATGCATGACCTAAAGAGCACATGACAAGTTATGACCAAATGGCCTTGCAAAATGTGTACAATTTGGACCCCTGGCACAGCAGCTAGTTCAGCATGAGAATGCTGTGATTGTGAAGCATTGCCAGCTTTGTGTGGTTCAGCTTGGGATTACATTTGCAGCTGTTTGAATGCCACTCATACTGCAACACCTGACAGAGGATGGGCTCCACAGCCAACTGGTGCAACGGGCATGCTCAGCAGCTTTAGCTCAGCAGCTTTAGCTCAGCAGCTTTAGCTCAGCAGCTTTAGCTCAGCAGCTTTAGCTCATCACACAGCATGCATCACACATGCAAAAAACATTGCACATTTATGCAAGCACTCCTATACATGTATACTGTTTGTTTCTGTTCCAGCAAGCATTTGCTGCAGCAAGCCAAAAGCATACCTGCCAGCATACCCATCAAATCTACCACAGGCGAGCTGCGCAGCACGACACTGAATGCCAACAAGACCCATGGTAGATACGGGGCTGTGAATGTGAATATCCCTAGGAAGCTCAAGTTGACGTACTGATGCCGCCGAGCCCACACATACACCTGAGCAGCCGACCACAAGCATACAGATGTCTGTCACCATCTGCTTGTGCTAAAGACTTTGTTCATCATGGGCACAGATGTGAGCCATTGCGTCAGTGATGCAGCAAAAGCTGCCATGACTGGGAAGTTGAAGCATGACACCAACATCAGAAAGCTCACCATCATGAAGGTCAAAGAAGACCCCAAGAACTGAATGTTTACAAATGGGGCACAACATGTGAGCACCGCTCCACCTGCATCACAAGGACATGCAGGTCAGACAGTTGCAACAGCAAGATGCTATGCTTGTGATGTATGAACTGAACCTGCGGACGCAGCAAGTCAGCAACGCCTCACCAATGAGCAACATCCATAAAAAGTCCGCGCTTCTGCCTCTAAAAGACCCTTCTTCCAGAGACTTGCTGTATTTGATCAAAAAGAACATGTGAAAGACAAAGTCAAGCCCTGCAGCAAAGACCTTTTGATTGGCATCTCTGTTCCTGTAAGCTTTTGTACCCTTGTCACCAAAGCGTATTTTGTGGACCATACTGACCTAGACTGCCAAAGAACATAAAGGTTGTCAGTAATCGCCATACTTCTCCTTTTTGAAAGATGAGTCTTGCATTGAAGTATATGTTGAAGGGTGTGATGACCTGCAGAAATGGTTGCAGGAATAACATGAAGGTGTAAATAAGAGCAGTCTTACAGCAGCCTTGGATGTTGAGCATGGTTGATTATGCTGACCTCAAGTGCACAACCTGCTGTAGTCAGAACACACAGTGTGATGTAGGCCCGTGTGACAGGAGGTAACTGCAGCACGACAGCAGGTGAGACTGTAGCAGTCAGGACAGCAGACACAGAACAAAATTTGAGAATGTGTTGATGAAACTGCTGGCCATTCTGCGTTGCACCTGCTTATACCAGTCCTCTATTGCCTGTCACACACACGTAGCGTCCGATCAGCACAGCGAGGCGAAGGAGTGGCTGAGGGTTTGCGTGCAACTCATATACTCACCATCTGTTTAAGTGCCAATGATGAGTTCACACACAGTTCGTACGGGTGTGCTCAGCCACTGCACTTACCCTGTGCAGGCTGTATAGCTCGGTAACTGTCCTAAATTGGAAAGTGCAAGCAACGTGTTCAAGTAAATCGTACAGACGTGCTGGACGATGACAAGGGCTTGCAGACAGACAACAGTGATGAAAAACCTTGATTGATAAGCGAATTGCTCAGGTTTTTACGGTCTGTCCTTGGAAGCTGTGTATAACGATGGCACATGCCATGCAAAAGCTGGTTTCGGAGCAATTTTGAGAGCAATGGTCACCTTGCTGTTGCAGATGGCGATGGAGCGGCTGAACGCTATGAGAGCAGCCACGGGCCATCTGTTGCTGTGCTTGATTTCAGTGATCGCGATCAGCACGTACGGGTCACCTGTGGTAGTCAATACTTGGCCTTTTGTTGACGCTACCTCTGAAGCCTGGAGGTCGCTGTTGGAGTCTGCTGACCCGAATTCTGCGGCGCTGAATGCTGTCGAGCAGGTACGTATAAGCTGCCTTTGCCAGCGCTTGGTAGCGAAGCTTTGACTAGCAAACCAACATCATGTGCACTTATGTGCCATCTGCTTTTGTAGGGCTGCAGCAAGTGCGAGAATGACCAGTGTGATTTTACAGTTGGCTATGGCGGCTCCCCTGATGAAGATGGGGAGACCACACTTGATGCCATGATCATGTCAGGGGTGGGTGAGGCAAGCTACAATTGTCTCTCATGTGTCAGGCAGAGCAGTGTTGACAGTAATCACTGCTTTTGCAGAAAGACATGCATGTAGGTTCTGTCTGCAATCTGCGGCATGTCAAGGATGCCATCAGCACAGCCAGGCTGGTTATGGACCATTCAACCCATACCACCTTGTCAGGCCTTCAGGCTACTGCATTTGCTCAGGAGATGGGCATGATGCTCACCAATTTGTCAACACCTGCTAGTAGCAGTGCCTTCTACTCTTGGTAAGAGCCTGTGTTTTTGGCATGAATGCAGCCCAAGCAAACGTGATTATATATTGCAATGCAGCGAGGGAAGCTCTTGACATTTTAGATTCACAAAGTATTGTATTGACAGCATGCAGGAAAGAGGCGCAATGTCAGCCCAACTTCAGGTGTCATGTGTTTCCCAAGGCATCAGAATCATGCGGACCCTACAAAAGAAACAGTGCAGACCAGTTATACGCACACTCTGCAAACGGTCAGGAAGGGCACAGCTCAGTAAGCAGCACATGGCCATCCAGACAAGATCATGACACTATAGCCATGGTTGCTATTGATGCCAAGGGCAATATTGCTGCTGGAGCTTCTTCCAATGGAGCCAGTCATAAGGTGACTGAATGCAAGCATGAGTTCATCATGAAGAAGTCAAAGCTTTACATGCCCATATTGCATGTTGCTGAAAGACTCTTTGTAGTCTGAGATGCCTTATGCTCAGAAGCTTACTCATGTCTTATGCATCTGTGCAAGGTGCCAGGTCGAGTTGGTGATGCATGCGTTGCTGGAGGTGCAGCATATGCTGACAATGATGTGGGTGGTTGCGGAAGTACTGGTGATGGAGACCTGCATTTGCGCTTTCAGCCATGCTATCAGGTAATGTTGTTGTCCTGACATGTTGTCATGCAAATGACTGTCCAACTTTATAGCAGAGTATATCCTTCACACCAAGTTGGAGTTGAATCAGTTGCCAGCATGCCTTGCACAAGCTGAGGGCTGAGCTTTGATGAGCACTGTGTGCTTCTGTGGCAGGTTGTTGAAAGCATGCGTCAAGGTGCCACTCCCAAGCAAGCTGCCGAAGATGCCATCCAGCGCATTGTTAAACACTATCCACTTTATGTTGGAGCCTTGTTTGCTGTCGACAAGGCTGGCAATCATGCAGGTGCTTGTCATGGCTGGACATTTCAATATGCTTTTCAAGACAGTACTCTAAATGCACCTCAAATTGTCACAGTGCAGCCAGTAAACGTCAAGACTGAAGAAGCCCACACAAAAGATGATGCACAAAGTTGGAGGGGAAGCCATTAGTTTAGCATGCCCACCTGAGTGTCGATTGAGCTTGCTGGCTGTTTTCTTGCTGTGAAGTGTACAATAAACAGGGTACTCTTGGCTCCCAACTCAACAGACTGCTGTGCAAATTCAATTTTAAGCTCACAAAAGCAATGTGCCTACAAATGAGGGCTGCATGCAGCTATTGCAGGTCTTAAACATATCCCATGGCCTTCTTGTAATTCAGCTCTTCTTTCCATGTGACTCGATCCTCAATCCAGTTGCCGCTGCTGGTGCGTCTGCTCAAGTCCTTCTTCTGTTTGTGTTTGTCCGTGTCTGCAGCGATCACAATATGGGATTGTCATTACTACCAACAGTGCCGCAGGCTGCATTTACTAGCCTGGTGCAACTGTGTAGTAGTCCTCAGACAGGTTTCAGCATGTCATACAGACAGGTAAAGGCAGAATGGCGCCAAATATAAACCAGTATTCGTAGATCAGAATAGATCAGAGTTACAAACAAATAGGGAAACCAAGCTGGATGCATGTCTTCAGCCATCTGAGTTTACCGGAATGACCAAACACTTCATCAAGGCTGCATGTCTTCCTGTGCTGTTGAAAGACCTCATCAGGGTCTGTCTGGACTTGACTGGCCAACTGCTGCATCAGAGCCCTCCCCCTAGCCCACTCAGGGATGGGCTTCCTGGGGTCATCACCTTCACTGCTCTCTGCATCACTGTCATCTCCCCTGCAGCATAGCCCGATTATGGTGTCAGTTGCTGCTCCTTACAAGTCATGCAGCAAAACCATCACACCCTGCAAGTGCTGCATGGCACAAGTCTGCTAAAGCCATGAGCACATGTAGATTTTTGGTCATGTTGGCTGCAGTATCTTGTCTGCAGCAAGAAGAACCATATGCACACTGCAATGCGCATGTCTGAGCAGCAACGACATGCAGACTGTCTGCAGAGGTCTGTGTCAACAAACACAGCTGTACCTGTATGGGGAGATCTGATAGGTCTCCGCCTCGGCATCTGCAGGCCTTGCAGTCTGTTTGGGCTGTGTCACAGGCGGTGCTGCAGCTGCATGGCTCTGCAATACAGCAACACCCCTTAATTTTGCGACACCATGGCGGATATATGGCATCATCAGATATGACTGTCTCCCTTGAGCAGCCAAATGATGTTGTGAAGCAGTTCTGAACAATGTAGCAAGACATGCCAAGTAGCATGAGTTGCAGCATGTCACCCATGCTGCCATGTCAGGGATACTCACCTGATACTGTAAAGTTGAGGTGACCTGTGCTGCAGTGGCTGCAGACAGCATGCTTGGCGCTGGTACATGACCAGAGCTTGATGCCTGCAACAAACAGTCGCCAAGATTGTCCATTGAACACCTCTGCAAGTGGATGAACATGTCACACTCAGCTGGCTGCCTGCACAACATCTTCAGCTTGTGCATCCATGCTATGACCATATTCCCATGCATGCACCATATTCTGATAGATGTTTCAATTTTGACAGCAAGCACTGCCCATATCAACTGTGCTGCCAAGTGATGCATCAGCTCATGCAGCAGAAGCATGTAGTGGCCGACTTTTCACAGTTCTTCACACACAAATTAGTGACCAGCAAGGCAACGTTCAGGTGACCTCAGCATACCTGTAGTGGCCCCGGCACCTGGGCAAGCGGCATCTTGATCGAGCCTAGCCCTGAGGGGTACGGCAGAGGCTTGCTGCTTACTGCCTGTCCAGCAGAGGAGGCAACAACTGGTGGCACATTGCTGGACTGCATCTGCAACGGCGCTCTACTGGGCTGGAGCTCTGCTTGACGGGGCCCGCCACGCTCAGGCTCCTGAAGGCATCCCTGACAAAGTCTGCTGTGAGACTGGCAAAATGGTGACCAGGGTCCACACAGTTGTTATGTCGTCAACAGTGGTCAGGCATGTCAAGGCCACAATGCTTCATTCAGCAGCTTAGGCAGCATGACTTGGTAGCTGCATAACATCAGTGTGACGGGTCAGAGGCGCCTGAGAAGCAAGACAGCTGACAGAAACTGAGTTGGCCATATGCAGCAAACACATCCTGCAGATGCTACACTTGTTTGACAGCAATATAGGCAGGAGCAAACCTTCTTCTTGAGCTCCTCAGCCTTCTTCTTGGCACGTAAAGCCTCAGCCTTGACCTGTCGCTCTTGGCGCTCCTTGCGCTCAGCTTCCTCCTTTGCACGCCTGTCATGCGCGCATGCTCAGCATGCCATCTCACAGCAAACAATTCAAGGAAAATGGCATTATACTCACATGCCAGTCAAAAATCATTGACCAGTGAGCCAGCAGTTGCCAGTCATGCAGCAGACATTGACGACAGGAGTCATCAGAAGGCTTCAGTGTGACAGGCCAAGTTCATGACAAAAGTGGTGCAGTGATGTACAGGTACCTGCGCTGGGCTGCTTCCTCTTCCTTCTTGCGTATGGCCTCTTGTCGCCTCTTGACTTCCTCCTGGACCTTCAGCTGTTCCTCCTCTTGCTTGGCCTGCA
>JAABUP010004641.1_pt1 | contig 22112 bp, 20 predicted proteins | sample 5559201 | NCBI WGS metagenome assembly JAABUP01 (sample SAMN10711887, study PRJNA513373) | rock metagenome | isolation source: Antarctica rocks | place: Antarctica | reverse complement strand
GCACCGCAACCCCGACCGCCACCAGGCAAGCCTAGCCGAGTATCAACGGCTTTCGGCGACAAACACGCCCAGGAAACCGCAGGTCACAGCCGTCTCACCCGCCTACTTCAGGAGGTCTGAGGCTGCGGGCGATCTCGGTCAGTGAATACTCCACCTTCGGGGGCACCTGCGCATAGACGGCCCGCTGGACCAGTCCGGCTGCCTCGAGCTCCCGCAGCTGCCGGGTCATCATCCGCGGCGTGATGCTCGGCGCTGCTCCAAGACCTCATCGAGCTCCGGCCGACGGTCCACCGCCCCCGACGCCCGGGCCGTCCACACCTTCCAGCACCCGAGCCGCCCTCAGCTCGTCGACCTGCAGGTCCGGGTTCTGCTCGGTCGTCGACACCCGCGCATAGCCCAACAGGTGCGCCACGACCCGGGCCGTACCGCAAACGTTCAACACGGCCCCCTCACGAGACGTAGGTTCCGGACATCAGTTGCGCTACACGAGCAGTCACCGCGGCACGCTCAGAAACGCGGGGATCACGCTGGCGACTGAACCTGCTGTTGGACCGGCTCACAAACGAGCGAATGCGGAACGGCTTCGAGAGCGGTGGAGCGCTCGCTCATGCCGATGTGCAGGCGACCTCGAGGCGCACGGTGGGACCACAGAACGAGCCGCAGCCGGCGGCCCGCTACGCCTATCCGGGTGACTTGCTCCTCGGGCTGCCCCCCCTCGCGCCGAGACCGTCTACTCAACACAGTTGACGACAGGGTTGTGGTTTTGGTTGTCGCAGCGGTATCGTGATGCGGTGACTGACAGAGAAGTATACGTCAGCGCCCCAGTGGTGCTGGTGGCGCTCGAGGTCCGCCACCCGCCGGCTGAGCCCATGACCGCTGCTGCTGTCAGCCGTGCCAAGAAGATCCTCGGAGGCGTTACGCCGCTTCAGGAGCCGCAGACAATCTCCGGCTTCATGATCAGCACCGCCGGTCCGACGCAACAGCCGATGGAGACGGCTCAGCGATTCTCGAGCCGCGACCGCTCGACCGCCGTCACCTTCAGGAGTGGTGCAGTGGTCGTGGAGACAACCCGATACCGGCAGTACGAGGACCTCCGCGAGGTCATCGGGCTAGCGCTTCGCGCGCGTGAGGCCGCAGGCCCTGTCGACGGCGTCCTGCGGGTCGGGCTCCGGTATATCGACGAGATCCGCACCCCCGCAGAGGACGGGCCGCTGGGGTGGAGCGAGTGGGTGGACCCGAGTCTGCTGGGTCCCGCACCCCTAGCGACCGTCCATGGTCTCCAGGTCTCTCAGTGGCAGGGACTGGTGATGTTCACTGGGTCCAACGACGCCCAGTTGCTGCTCCGGTACGGGCCTGGCGAAGGGTACGCCGTTGACCCCGGCGGCGAACTGCGCCGCCCTGCGCCCGCGCCTGGCCCGTTCTTCCTCCTGGACATCGACAACTTCTGGTCGCCGGAGCCCGTCCCCGACTTCACCGTTGCAGCACTGCTCCAACGATGCGACGACCTGCACAAGCCCGTGCTGGGCCTCTTCGAAAGCCTCATCACCGAGAAGCTCAGGAAGGAGGTGCTCCGTCGTGTTGGATGAGCCCATGACCCGTAGTGCGCTGGATGATCTCCGGAATGACCCTGGGACGGGAGGCGTCTCGACCTCCACGTTCGACGTGACATCCACGCGCGTCACCGCCTCTGAGGTGACTGAGAACGTCGGCGCCCTGCGAGGAAGAGCCAGGATCCTCAGCGAGGACATCAATCAGTTCCACCAGCAGACCTGGGCCGAGGAGTGGCGTACTCGGACCGCCGCGCGCGGTAAGAGCTCGGTGAAGGAGATGCTGCTTGAGCTGGCTGCGCTCGGCTTCGCCTGGCGAGACATAGCTCGGCTCCTCGGAGTGAGCGTCGCCGCGGTGCAGAAGTGGCGCAAGGGCGAATCTCACTCCGGGGAGAATCGCAGCAGGATTGCCGCTCTCCTGGCGGCGTGTGACCTCATCGCCGAGCACTACGGCGTGCAAGAGATCGGCTCTTGGTTCGAGACACCAATACTCGGCGGCGTACCGATCACACCCTTGGATCTGTATGCGGCGCCGGCGCAGCGCAGCTTGGTCTTCGAGTATGCCTGCGGTCACACGGACCCCGAGGTTGTCCTGACTTCGTTCGACCCGACATGGCGGGAGCGCTATAAGTCGGACTTTGAGGTCTTCCTCGCTGACGACGGGCAGCGCTCGATCCGGCTCAAGGAGCGCTAATGGCGGGGCACGACCTCGAGTCGCCCGGGGGAGACACTTCAGTGCACTGGAGAAAGCTCTACCGGAGCCGCGGCGGCGACGAGGTCGTGGCCTACCGCCCTACGTTCACGGGAGATGTCTTCAATGAAGTCACCGTCGCACTTCCTGAGGGCGGCGAGATCATGATCGACGCGATGATCGTGCAACATCCCTGTGCACTGCGCACCAATGGCGTCGACCTCAACTCGCGCATCCTTGTTGCGGAGGTGCGGAACTTCCAGGAGGTTCCTAGCAGCAAGTGGAACGGTTCATACAAGCGGATGCCGCTGCCGGACATCGGCGGCGCGGGCGACGACGAACAGCCACTCCACCGGGCGGCCTTCTTCGAGGAACTCCACCTGGCCACCTCGGCGGGCCTCAGACAACGCGTCGCGTCGCTGTCGCAGTTTGGCGTGAACCTCATGCTGCAGCGCTGGGTTCACCACAACACCCGCGTCGTTGTCCCGACCTTCACCTATCAGGAGCAGACAAGCGGCGTCTTCGAGGAGGCTGACCTCATCGAAGACTGGTGCGGCGAACTGGACGGCCTCGTCAACATGACCGAGGCCACCCGTAACGCGGTGGCTTGGCTGCGCGAAGCGACCGAGGCTGGTGGCGAGATGCGGCAGCACCTGCTCTCCGACCCGCAGCACCGGAGCAAGATCCGCACTGACATGCGGGCGCACCTGCGAGCGATCGTGGATGCGCGACGCTAACGGCGTTGCCCCGCCCAGCTGGGGCCTGGAGTAATCGAGGTTGATGACGCAGGGGGTGACCTTCACCAGGCCAGGCAGACGATCTCGCTCCGCCGCAGCTGAGAAGCAGACTGGCAGCGGCAGCCCCGGCCATGCACTCAAGTTGAGTCAGGTCGGATGGCTCGGCTCCACCTGGGCGGCCAGCAGGCATCCGCTTCTGCCGCTGAGCGCTCGCCCCGCGGGCCACCGCTCGACCTGGCGTTCTGCCCGCCGGACTGTGTCACATACGGTCGTTTTCGGGACGGTGCGACCTGCGCTACGCCGGTGCGAGGTACTCGACCCCGGCTGCGTCGCGTCCCACTCGCTGGTGCGAGCCTCCATCATGAGGGCGACGGCCACATCTAGGGTGCGCTGGTGACTGCCGCTGTGGACTCGCCTGCGCGTCGGAAGGCGCGGGGGGCGTTCTTCACACCGCCGGAGCTGTCGCGGTATGTGGCTGAGTGGGCCGTGCGCGGCCAGGACGATCTGGTGCTGGAGCCCTCCTGCGGGGAGGCATCCTTCCTTCTGGCGGCAGGCCAGCGCCTGACCGCGCTGCGGGGCAGCGCTCCTGATCACGGCCAGCTCGCTGGCGTGGAGCTGCACGAACGCAGCGCCGAGCAGGCACTGGCGCTCCTACGCGAGGCGGACCTGCCGGCTGCCGTCACTACCGGTGACTTCTTCCACTTCCCACCACGGGCGTGCTACGACGCCGTGATCGGCAACCCGCCGTACGTGCGCTACCAGGACTTCTCCGGCATCGCTCGGGCAGTGAGCCGGGAGGCAGCGCTAGCCCAGGGCGTGCGGCTGACCGGGCTGGCGTCTTCGTGGGCGGCCTTCACGGTGCACGCCGCGTTGTTCCTGCGGCCCGGCGGACGCCTGGGCCTGGTCCTGCCGGCTGAACTGCTCAGCGTCAACTACGCGGATGAGGTGCGCTCGTTCTTGATGCGCCGCTTCGGCCGAGTGCGGTTGGTGCTGTTCAAGGACAGAGTGTTCCCCGAGGTGCAGGAGGAGGTCGTCCTGCTGCTGGCGGAGGGGCAGGGACCGACCAGTTGTTGCGAGCTTCTGCAGCTCGATGACGCTGCGGCCTTGGCCGACCTGGAGCACGTCTCCTACTCGTGGGCGCCACCGGCCGGCGGCGGCAAGTGGACCCCGGCGCTTTTGAGCACCGAGTCGTTGGAGGTGTACCGCCACGTCCAGGGAGCCGGGGACTTCACCCGCCTGACTGACTGGGGGCGGGTCACCCTGGGCGCTGTCACCGGGAACAACAACTTCTTTGCGCTGACCCGGGCCCGCGCGCAGGAGTTACGCCTACCCGATCATGAACTCCTCCCCCTGTCTCCTCCCGGGTCGCGGCACCTGCGGGCGGCCACGCTGTCGCAGCCGGGGTGGCAGCGCCTGGCCGACGACGGTCGGCCCACACTGCTGTTCCGGCCGCCGGAGCGGCCGAGCAGGGCCGCCCGCGCCTACATCGCGGCTGGCGAGACAACTGGGGTACATGAGGCCTACAAGTGCCGGGTGCGGGATCCGTGGTGGCGGGTGCCGCTGAGCCCGGTCGCGGACCTGCTACTGACGTACATGAACGCCGGGGCCGTTCAGCTCGCGACGAACCGCGCCGGCCTGCGTCACCTGAACTCCGTCCACGGCGTCGTGCTGCACCCAGCGCAGCGCCGGCTCGGCCGGGACCTGCTGGCCCTGGCCGCGTTGAACTCGATGACCTTGCTCGGCGCGGAGGTAGTGGGCCGGGGCTACGGCGGCGGGATGCTGAAGTTGGAGCCCCGTGAAGCCGGCCTGCTGCCGGTGCCCGGCCCTGACCTGCTCAACAGCCCAGCCGGAGACCAACTGCGCGACCTGCGGCCCGCGCTGACCAGGCTTCTGCGCACCGGCCGGCTGGTGCAGGCCATCGAGGTGATCGACGGGGTCGTGCTGACCGGCGGGCTGGGCCTGTCGCACCAGCAGCTCACGCACCTGCAGGCTGGTCGCCTAACCCTCGCGGCGCGGCGCGCCGCCCGCGGCCGCTCCTCCCAGGCGGCGCGGTAGCGGTGCCGAGCGCGTTCGACTTCGCCCCCTTCCGCGAACTGCTGGACGCGGTCCCGCTGGAGGGCATTGACACCTTCGCGGCGTTGGAGCCCCGGTTCGTGCAGGCCATGAGCGCGTTCGACACTCTGCAGGCCGCCGGACAGCTCAGCAGCGGACAGAACCAGAACAAGGGCTTGTTCTTCAACGAGCTGATGGGTCGACTCTTAGAGCGCTGCGCGGGCGTCGGGGTCGCCAAGCGCGGCAAACGCCGAGGGGTCTTGCTGGAGAAGGTCGACGTGGACCTGTGCTTCCCCCTGTCCGGGCCGCCGGTGGTGATCGCGGAGACGAAGATGGCCGGTACCTGCCAGCACCCCGGTAACAGTAGGACCACGCCGGTGGAGGGTCGCCGGGCCAGCGCTGACACCGCCAAGCGAGTCCGGGAAATCGCGCTCAACGTCATCGACCTCAAGCTCGCCGACGCCGCCGGTGGGGCCGCGCCGATCGGTGACATCTCCACCTGGATCCAGCAGCAACGACCGGCGGTGTTCGCCATGTTCGGGTTCCGGCTGACCGGTGCCGCCGACCAGGCGCTGGCGGTCCGCGACGCCCAGCAACTCGCGAACTCCTACGCCAACGGCGTGGGCCTGGCCCTGTACCAGGCCCGTGACACCACGACGGTCGCTGGCCGCACGGACTACGTCGCAGTCAAACCACCCGGCGGCATGAGCATCGACAACGTCCTGCAGCGGCTGTGCCGGCAGGTTCGCGCCGCCGCACCCTGACACTGCCCCACTGGACCTGCCCGACCGGATCCGTCCGGCCGGGCGGGCCGGACACGGCTCCATCCGTTAACCCCAGCTACTCCGGGTAGCCCGTGCTGGGCAGCATGACATTCCAACGGCCTGCGCCGTAGCCGTAGTCGGTGCCTGTCTCAACCCGCGCCAGCAGCTCCGTAGTCGGACCGTCAGGCACCTCAGCTAGGAGGTGACCGTCCACCGGCGTCGCCGCCAAGACCTCCCGCAGGGTCGGCAGCGGAAGCGGGCGAGGCGCGACCACCACATCGAGAACTTGAGCTGGTTCGACCATGAGAAGCACCGCGCTTGCCGTGGCCCGGAAGCTCACGACAGCGGAGACCTGGTCAATGCCCCAAGCAACCAGGATCGGCTGATCGGCGAACGCTACAAGCGACTCCCGCAGGTCGGCGACTAACTCCCGGCCGATTGCCTGGCAGTAGGACGTCACGTAGTCCTCGGTTGCCGATGGGCTACCCGGCTCACTGCAGGCTGCGACACCCAGAGCCCCGAGACGAACCACGATGGGCTCGGGGTCGACGTCGACCACATGGACGATGACGTCAGAACCGCCGAGGGCTCGGTTGAGCATGTTGGACACCGTCAGGTCCGTCAGCGGCAGGGAGTACCCGACCAGGGACACGTGCGACGCCGCCTCAAGCGCCTCACCAGCCTGGATCCACAGCTCCCGAACCAGCCGGTTCTGGTAGTACGAGGACTTCGTCGCCGACGGCGGCACCACGAACGGCACCCGCGCCGGCAGCTGGCGGCGGCGATCAGCTTCGGTGTAGGGCTGTGGCGCGTTGAACGTCCCCGGCAGCTGCCGGCGCGCCACACTCAGACCAGTCACATCGCCGGGAGTCCAGAACCAGTTCAGTGACCCGTGCAGCTTCAGGAGCCGGAACGTCTCGACCGGCGACACGCCCAGTCGAGTCGCGCCCGCCGGCCACCCGGGGACGTTCCCGGTCACCTCAGTCCATCCGACCGGCTCGGGCAAGCCCGGCAGCCAGATGCCTCGGTAGTCAACGGCGCACTCGACGAGGGTGTCGTAGTTGAACGTGATCACCGTCGCGCGGCGCACGTGTGCGGCGGTGACGAACTTGACGTGCCAGGTCGGTGGTGGCCCGCTGAGCACCTCGTGCACGCGCAGCCCGAGCACCTTCCCGATCGCATCGCTGAACTTCACGAACAGGACCTGATTCTCCAGGTTGCTCGGCTCAGGCAGATACGGTTGAGGTTCCGCGATGGAGGACAGCCACGTCTCGAAGCGGCCGCCGGTGAACTCGGCTGGGACACCGTGCGCGCCCTGCAGGTCGTTGAGGGCGAGGCAGGCGTTGCCGAGCTCGTCCGTCAACGGCATCCGGGCTGACAACGCGCGGGAAAACCCGGCGCCGAGAATGAACACCTCAGGGTGCGGCGGCAAGTCGTCGAACACGAACGCAGTGTGCCTGGCAGCCCTGACAGCACCACCCTGACCGTGCTCGCCGGCCTGGCCAAGAGGCTGACCTGGACTTACAGGCCGCGGTGCTCGCCGACTGTCGGTCGGGTGCAACCTGCGGACCTCAGTTCCGACCAAGCCCTGGTGCGCGAGCCGGCAGAGCTATGGCGGCACCCCAACGCGTTGCGGACCAACGTCGTGCACCGTGCCAGCGAACTGACCCGCGTCGCCGCGCATCTTGCCCTGCGTTGCAGTCGTTCAGGTCGATTTTATCGGTGACCCCGTCGAGGGCGAACAGAATCGTCCAGTCGGCGTCATCCCCGTCTATGTCGTCCTCGAGCAGGGTGATGGTCCGTTGCGCCACGTCTACGCTCCGCCTCATGCCGGCTTTTCGCTTCTCACAAGAGCGTGCGGCCTGCGATGTCCCTGCACTCAGGGCGGTCGAGGAGGAGGCGATGGTCGGGTGGATCCGGAGCCACTTCCCGGACCACCGGTCTATGCAACAACGCATCACTGCCGGGCGCCGCCGCGGTGCGGTCATGGTCGGCGTTGGCAGCTTCGTTATCACCGTTACTCTGCGGACTTTGCAGCCGGCCGGGCAACGGCGGTGGGCAACGGGGCAACCAGACAGGCTCCATACGCTCGCAGTGACGCTCCTGATCTTGGGGATCGTTGTTGTCGTTGCCGCTGTCGGCTACGCCTGGACCTCCGGCCGAGGGCGAGCGGACCGCCGTTCACCGCTGTTGGCTCTGACGAACCGCCAGCGACGTCAGGTAAGACGGCAGGCCCTGGGTCAGCAGCCCTCGCAACCAGCCGACATGACGTTCCTGCGGATACTGGCCACCCGCTGGAGCAAGCCCGATCATCTCACTGCCCTTGCTCTCGGTCCGGTTGCGCTGTTCAGCGGCCTGGCCATCCTGAGCACGCAGCCACTACGTACTCTGACCAGCTTCGTGGCGGCCCAGCAGGCAATTGCCGTGGTCGTTCTCCTGCGGCGAACCACGCTCGCGAAGACCTTCCTCAAGGACCACCCACCGCACGTCGAGCACGCCGGCCGCTAACCCAGGCCGCCCGGCGGCCACGCACGAGTACAAGGAAGCGAGTCGTTCGCCGCTTGGCCGTAGGCATAGGTCAAGCAGGTCCCGACCTGGACGGTCACGGAGGGCGCTCCCCCGCGGTGCGGTCGCCGGCGACCGCCGGCGCTGCAGGCCCGCATGGCGCCCCCGAGCAGGCCCCAGGCCCAGGCGCCGAGCGGCACGGCGACGAGACGACGCGCCCCCGGGGCGCAGCCCGGGCCGGACGGTGCTGTCACCGCGGTGCGGGTCTTACCCGGTGGTGCTGGTGTGGTGCTCATCGGCGCCTGACGGTCCCGCCGACCGCGCAGGGTCCCACGAGCAAGAAGGTGCGCCTAGGTTGCGTCTCGCGGAGCCCGACCGGTGGCGCCGTCAGCGTGAGTTGGAGCAAGGGACCGGCCCGGCGGCGCCTGCCCGCGGGGCCGGCGGACCACGTGCACCCGGCCGGACTGCACGGGAACACGTGTTCGAGATTGGTGTCATGCTGGGCTGATGGCAGGAGGCATGTCGCGGGGCCACAGCTCGACCCTGGCCGAGCGCAGCGCGGTCGGAACGGCCGGAGAGGTCGGCGCCGACTCGGAGCTTGTTGCCCTGCAGGACCGGCCGCGTCCGGTCCTGCCGCGGCACTGCTGGGTCACTGGTCTGCCGGAGTCTCCTGGTCGCTTGGCCGGGTTGCTGGCCGAGTGGCGCCAGGACCGGGCGGGCGGCGGCTGGCAGGGCCGCGTGGTGTACGCCGTCGACGACGGTGCGGCGACGGTCCTCGTCGAGGCGTGGTACCCGCCTGCCACCTGCAGCCGGCCGGTTAGCCGGCCGCGCCCCAGCGATGTCTGCGACGAATTGCCTTGCGGCTGCGGCGGCGGCGGTGAGTTCGTCGACGCGGGCTCAGCGCTTACTGAACTACTCGGGGTGCTCCTGTGCCCGCTCGGCGTCGCCCTCGCGCTGCTTACGGCGGCCACGCCCGCGGCCTCAGTCTGAGTGTCGGCGCGTTCGCTCAGCTGGTTGGCGACGGCTGCACGCTGCGGTCATGCCGGGCTCTGCTGGTGCAGGTCAGCCGGAGGGCACCTGGGCCCGGCTCGGCGCCGGGCCCAGGTGCCAGGCTTAGGCGGTGTCGGCCAGGTCGTCGGACCCGGTCGCGGTGTTAGCGCTGCAGCGTTCGAGGATCGTGCGGGCGGCCTTGGTGACGGTCTCGGCGGCCTGCCGGACTCGGGTGAGGTCTGGTCCGGCCCAGCCGGCGACGTAGGCGAAGGTGTAGCCGCTGGCGTCCAGGCCGTGCGCGGCCGCCACCACGTACGCGACGCTCTCGGCCTCAACCTCACACCGGCCGCGGCAAGTGGCGTAGGTCGGCAGGTCCGTGACGTGGCCGCACTCGAGATGCCCGAGTTCATGGGCCAGGGTCTTCACGGCCTGGGCCTCGTCGACGTCGTCGCGGACCCGCACCACCCGGCGGGTCGGGTCGGTGTAGCCGTTGGCGCCGGCGCAGTCGCCGCGCTCCAGGGTGTAGCCATATCCGGTCACCTGGCTGGCGAGGTCGTCCCACAGCCCGGCCGGGGCCTGCCCGGTCAGCAGAGCCGGCGCGACCTCGGGCAGCGGCTCGCCCTCGGTCTGCGCGACGTCGAACACGTGCACCACCCGAAAGCCCCGGACCTGCCGCCCGCCGGCGTCGGGCGCCGCTCCCCCGCTGAGGGTGGCCGGCTCCTGCCCGGCCGGTCCGGCCGGCTCGGCCCGATCAGCCGCCTTCGGGCGGTAGGTGCACGGCGCCAGAATCGCGATGCCCCGCTCCCCCTTACGTACCTGCCGGCCCAGGCCCTGCCAGCTGCGGAACCCGGCGACCCGGGTGGCCTGCGGCGCCTGCAGCGCTATCAGCAGCAGATTTCCCAGGCTGTAGCTGTGGAACTTCGCGGCGGTGTCCAGCATCGCCCGCCATCCCTCGGAGTCCACCAGCGCCGCGACACCGTCGCTGATTTGCTCGTGCAATGCGGCGAGCTTGTCCTGCCCGCCAGTCGTGCTGGTCGTGCTGCTGGGGTGCGTGCTGCTGCTGTGGGTGCTGGTGCTCATCGGTGCCTCCCTGTCCCGTCCCGACTTGCGGGTGCGGGGTGGGCCGGTGTCCCCCGGCCTTGAGGGCGGTGGGTTCACCCCTCCGCCGCAAAGCCGCCCGCAGGGGTCGCAGCGGCTCGCCGGGCCAGGGAGGAAAGCCCAAGAAGCTTCCCGCGGAGCCGCTTGAGGAAGGATCTTGGGCGCCCTTGCCCGGGGAGGAGCGGCCCCGCACAATCCGGGGGGCAACCTTAGGAAGCTGAGCGGCCGCAGGCCGTCCACGCCGGGCCCACAGGGGCCGTGCTGTCCGGGTTGCCGTACTGATCTGGTGGTTGCTCGGCTGGCTTCCCAGCCCGTCCCTACGCCGGGTGTGCTGCAGCTGTCCACACTCGGCCGGGGGCTGCTGGCATACGTGCGGGTCCTGGAGCTGGCCGAGGGCGATCCGGGGCTTGGGCTCGGGTGTCGTGGAGCTCAGCTGACCTCCCGCGGCCGGTGCGGTGCTACAGCTCCAGCGCGCCGGCGACGTCGAGGTACAGCGGAAGCACCTCGTCCAGGCCGGTGGCGTGCAGCACCCGGGCGACGTTGCCCCTGGCGGCCCGCAGCCGCTTCCGGGCGCCGGCCAGCACGTGCGGCGCGCTGTGCCCCGGGTGGGCACAAGGCGCCCACGATGGCGGCCTGCAGGTGCAGGTCATCGACACCTCGGAGCCCCTCAGCCCCAGTTCGTGCTGCGCATCAGGCACCTCCTGCCAGCTCAGATCAGGTCGGTCGGTCGGTCGGGTCAGCCCCAGTTCGTGCTGCGCATCAGGCACCTCCTGCCAGCTCAGATCAGGTCGGTCGGTCGGTCGGGTCAGCCCCAGTTCGTGCTGCGCATCAGGCACCTCCTGCCAGCTCAGATCAGGTCGGTCGGTCGGTCGGTCGGTCGGTCGGGTTGTACAGCGTGTCGGCGACCTCATGATGGTTCGGCACGAGAGGCAGCGGCCCGAGCCTTTTGCACAACCTGTATGTGCAGTGTAACTTTGAGCGACTTACGTTCTCATTCAAGAATGTTGCAGGTCTGGCGGCCGGCTCGGGCAGCGGCCCGAGCACGAGCACACCGCGGCGGTGGAAGTCCGGGATGACTCAGATCTAGAAACCGGCGTTCGGGGTCGAGTCCTCGGACGTGGCCAGGGCCTTGATCGGTCCATTGCCGTGTCCGCCGAGAAGCAACGCCGCGGTTCAGCAGTACCTCAGGAACCGCCGGTCTGCACCTGCGCCAGGGCCGGTCACCCGTAGTGTGCGTCCAGACACGCTTGTCGCATGCCTTGGCTGCTGGAGGAGGGGGACGTCAGTTGTGCTGACGCACACGAACCGGACGACTACGTGGGTGCTGGTGCTGGCCAATGCTTCCCATGTCGGCTGTGACGCGCCTTGTTGCTGGCGTTTGGTGGTGCGGGGTGGGCTCGGGCGCCGCGGTGCAGTGCCCCCGGACGGCCGGATCGGGGCGCCGGGGGACGGTCCACGCCGCCTGGCGGTGCGCTGCGGGTGACGTCCTTTGCGGGTTGCTACCGCAGGCCGCGACGGCACGCGTGACCGTTGCCGCGCCTGCCCGTCGGACCGGGATGTCCGGTCTGCTGGGAGGCGGCTGGGCGCTGTGGTCGCTCCCGCGTCGCGCGGTCGTGTATGTGCTGGCCGTGGACTTTGTCGCACTCGCGGTCCTTGGCCTGGCGCTGGCGCAAGAACTGTCAGCCGGCCGAACCCGGACCGTGCACGATCTTGGCCTTTTCGCTGTTCTGACGCTGTGCGGGATCATCAGCGTGGAGGGATCTCGTCGTCTGGGCTCGCCGTCTGCCCGCAGGGACAAGCCGTACAAGGACATGTTGTCGGCGTGGATGCTGCCGGCCGCACTGCTGTTGCCGCCGGTCTACGCCGTGCTGATCCCGGTGCCGATCTACCTAGCAGTGCAGTGGCGTGTCACCCGGATCGCGTCGGTGAAACGCCTCTTCAACACTGCCAGCGTCGGGCTCGCCGCATACCTGGCGGACCTGACCCACTGCTGGCTGGTGGGCCGGGCCGGGCCGGTCGGTCCGCAGGAACTGCTCGGCTCTGTGCGCGGGCTGACCGCGGCCGTCGCGGCCGCGGTGGTGTTCTCAGCGGTCAGTGCGTGCCTGGTCGCCGGCGTCCTGCGCGGGCTGTCCCCCGTAACCAGGTGGCGGGCGGCGCTCGCGGGCTGGCCGCTGCAGGCCACCGAGGCCGCCGAGCTGTCACTGGCCCTTCTGGTGACGTTCGCGTGCTCCTACCGGCCGCTGCTGGCGGTGTTCGCGCTCCCCCCGATGCTGTTGCTGCAACGCACGCTGCTGCACGCCGAGTTGCTGCAGTCAGCCCGTACCGACGCCAAGACCGGTCTGGCGAACCCGCGGCATTGGCGCGAGGTGGCTGAACGCGAGGTCATTCGGGCGCGCCGCGGACCGCAGCCGCTCGCCGTGCTGATGGTCGACATCGACCACTTCAAGGGTGTCAACGACGCCTACGGCCACCTCGTCGGGGACCAGGTGCTGGTCGCTGTCGCTGACCAGCTGCGCACCGCGGTGCGCCCCTTGGACCTGGTCGGTCGGTTCGGCGGCGAGGAGTTCGTGTTACTGCTCACCGCCGCCCCCCCGGCCAGCGTCGCCCGCACCGCCGAACGCATCCGGGCCCAGGTCGAGCAGTTCCCCCATCACCTCGAGCGGGCCAACCAACCTCTGCACGTCACCATCTCCGTCGGCGTCGCTCACCTCGGCTCAGCAGCTGAGGACCTGAACGGGCTGCTAGAGGCCGCGGACGCGGCGCTGCTCACCGCCAAGGCCGACGGGCGCAACCGGGTGCAGCAAGCGGCCGCCGAGGGCACCCCAGCGCCTTGCACGTACCTACCGGACGACGACTCGCAAGTCGCGGCAGGAAAAGCACACGAGCTCGTGGAGTTGCTCTCCGAGAGCTCGGCCACCGACCGGACGTCGAGCAGCTGATCAGAGCCGCGCTGATCGGACTCGAACCAGTACTCGGGGTGAAGCCGGCGTGTGGGCTGCTGGACCGGTCGCGGGCCACCACTACCGCGCGCTGCATCCGCTGGTCGAGCGGCTCGGGCGGCCGCGGGCCTTGCCCCCGAACGCTGCCACAATGTGCTCTGTGGCTAGGTACTTCCGCGCGCTCGATCTCGGACGAACCGACCCAGACCGCGGTTGGGACTTGGTACCGATGATTCTCCAGGTCCTGGCGATGCAACCAGGATTGTCCAGCCTGGAGATCGTTTGGCTTGGCGCAGGGACCGCCGGGGCGTACGGCGTCGTTTGGGACGTTGAGGAAACGCAAGTCTGGGCGCAGATGCATGGTCACAACCCTGCACGTCATCAGCGACACCCTGCACGTCCGACTCGACCCGGCCGGCCCGACGTAGCGGCCGAGCCAGCGCTGCTCCCGGCAACGTGCCGGTAACGGTCGTAGCGGGACGCTGGTAACCGCTGGCGCCGGCACAACCGGCGCTGTCCGGTCCTCGGCCTGAGACCTTCAGCGGTAAGTGGCGCGGTTCTCATAGCACCATGTGGCGCGGTCAGCCGCGTGGGGCGGGGGCAGTGGCTCCTGCTCGTCCGTTGGTGCCCCAGCGCGTTGGATGGCGCGGTAGACCGTCGAGCGCGCGACCTTGAACAGCTCGGCGAGGTCCAGGGTGGTGTGCTTGCCGCCGCGCCACAGCTCGACAAGCAGGGCTTCCTGCTTGCGGTTGAGCTGTGGCGCGCCGGCGGGGCGCACCATCAGCACAGCGAGCTCGAAGAACTCTTCTCCGTCACCCGCTCAACCATTTGCCGAGCCGTCGCCCGCGCCGACGCCCGCGAAGCCTGATTTGACCCTGCTTGCACACGAAGCTCTTCCCACTCATTGCGGCTGGTGACAGCACCGTTACCAGCACCCCACAAGCCTGGCTGTCGGCTCAGGCCAGCCGCCGCCGGCGTTGCAGCCCCCGGACCACCTCCCAGCGGTGCGCCCGCAGGTCGTCAGCGGCGGATTGGGACGCGGCCGCGGCCGCGGCGGCGGCGGTGCGGCGCGAGCGGGCACCGGCCATCGCTGACAACGCGTCCCGGCGTTGCCGGTCGGTCAGCGGGGTGCTCACCTGCTTGGCCCGGCCTTGGGCAGCTCGACGCGGTCGAGTTCGGCGAGCACCGCCGGGTTGGGTTGGCGGAGCACCGGTTGGAGCTCGGTGGCGGGCATGGGGCGGGCGAGCAGGAAGCCTTGGCCGGCGTCGCAGCCGCTGGCCCGCAAGGTCTGGAGCTGGCCGCATGTCTCGACTCCTTCCCCGACGACCGGCACCCCGAGTCCGTGGGCGAGCGCGACGGTGCCGTACACGATCGCCCGGTCGTGCTGGGAATGGGGGGCCTGGGCGACGAAACTGCGGTCGACCTTGACCTCATTGACAGCGATCTTGCGCAGGAAGCTCATGCTGCTGTAGCCGGTGCCGAAGTCGTCCACGCTGAGCCGCACTCCCACCTCCCGCAGCCCGGTCAGGACGTCGTCGACGAGCTGCAGGTCGGACAGTGCCAGCGTCTCGGTGATCTCCAGCATGAGGCGGCGGGCCGGCAGGCCGTACCGGGCCAGGATCCGCGTGACCTGCTCGGGGATGCTGCGCACCAGCAGGCAGCGTGGGGACAGGTTCACGCTGACGGTCAGCTCCCCGACCGCGGTGCTCGGCCAGCTCACTGCCTGCCGGACGGCCTGCTCGAGTACGTACAGGGTGAGCGGCACGATCAGGGCGGTGCGCTCCACCGCGGGCACGAACGCCCCTGGTTGCAGCAGACCGCGCTGGGGGTGCTGCCAGCGCACGAGCGCTTCGGCGCCGAGTACCGCGGCGGTGCTCAGACACACGATCGGCTGGTAGTGCACCACGATCTGGTCGGTCCGGATCGCGGCTTGCAGCTGGGAGACCAGTTGCAGGCGCTCGGCCCCGGCCGGGTCCAGGCTCGGGTCGTAGACCATGGCGCTGTTGCGTTTGTCCTTGGCCCGGTACATCGCCACGTCGGCGCAGCGCAGCAACGCTTGGACGCTGGTGCCGTCCCGGGGGGCCAGGGCCACCCCGACGGAGGCCTCGACCGGCAGCTCCAGACCCTGCACCAGCACCGGTTCGTTGAGCCGACCGAGCAGGGTGTCGGCGACCTTGAGGGCTTGCCGGCCGGTGCTGATGTGTTGCAGCAGGACCACGAACTCATCACCGCCCAGGCGGGCGAGCAGGTCCCCGGGGCGCAGCCAGCTGGCGAGCCGGGCGGCGAGCTGGGCGAGCAGCTGGTCACCGGCGCTGTGCCCGAGGGTGTCGTTGACTTCCTTGAAGTGGTCCAGGTCGAACAGCAGCACCGCCAGGCCAGGTGCACCGGCCGGCCCGGCGGTCGTGTGCGCGTCCAGCACGGCCGGCAGCATCTGTTCCAGGCGTTCGGTGAACGCCAGCCGGTTCGCCAGCCCGGTGAGCGGGTCGGTGCGGGCGGCGTGCGCCTGTTCGGCGTAGCTGCGGGTGCGGTCCAGTGACCCGGCAGTGGTCGAGACGAAGGTATCCAGCACCAGCTGCTCCGGCACGCTCAACGCCGGTGGCCGCGGGAAGCTCAGCCGCAGCTCGCCCAGCACCTCGGCCGTCTCGGCCGGCCCGCGAAGCAGCGGCACGCGCAGCACCTGTGGATCGGCGTCGTGCGTCGGGCGACCGGAGACGTGCTGGATGGCTTGGCCGCTTTGATGGGTGTGGGTCCAGTCCCCGGCGCCGGGCCAGGACAGCAGGACCAGCTGTGCGCGGTCGACGGCGAACAGCGATACCGCCCGGTGGAGGATCTCGCTGGCCGCCCGGACGGCGTCGATCTCCTCCAGCCGGTCCGCGGCCTGCCGCAGCCGGGGCAGCGCGTCGGCGGTGGTCAGCTGCAGCAGTTGGCGGCGGTAGCGGCGAACGACCCAGGCCAGCCCGACTGGGACGGCAAGTACCGCTGCCCACTGCCCGGTCGCCACCCCGGCCAGCACGGCCAGGCCGAGCAGCAGGTTCACCAACAGCCCGCTGCCACTGGTCGTGGCGTCGGCCCGCAGGGTGGCCAGGACCCGGCCGCCGGTGGCCGCCGCTATGACCCAACCCAGCAGCAGCTCGTTCAGCACTGCGGCTGTGACGACCGCGGCCACCAGGGCACCGGCGTAGCCGACTGTCGCGGCCCGGCCGGGGGACAGCAGCTGCAGGACGGCGAGGGCCGCGACGCTCGGGCCGATCGACAGGGCGGCGTTCACCAGGCGCTGCTGCGGCGAGCGATGCAGGTAGCTGTCCCGCACGACAGTGACCACCAGAGCGACCAGCGCGACCCACACACCGGTGTGCAGACTCAGCGAGACGAGCAATGCCGCCTCGTACAGCCCAGCGATCTGGACCCGCCGGTTCCCCACGCGCAACGGCAGCTCGACGAAGACAGCCGGGGCGAGCAAGGCGGCGAGCAACAGCAGCCAGGGCCACGCCGGGACCGGAGTCAGGACCGCCGTGCGCCCGGCTGCGGCCAGCGACAGCAACCCCAGGGCCACCAGGAGCGCGACTCGGCAGCGCAGCGGGCACAAGACAGCGAACCGAGGCACAACGCGCGTGTCGGTGCTGCCCACAACACTGCTTTCGCTTCACGGCCGACGGTGGATGTTCCGTGTGTCGGCAGGTCTCGGCAGAGACCTGAGCGTGCGGTCACCAAGACCGGGCAGCGGGACCCGTTGGCGCCGCTGCGAGATTGCTGCGCCCGGGTGAACATCCAGGAACGCGCTTCAGTCGAACGCCCCACAGTTCGACAGCACGAAGGCCGCCGCAGGTGTTGACGCACCCGCAACGGCCTTCATGTGTTCAGCAATCGATCAGCAGTACGCGTCCCGTCGGCAATCTGGATGAGCGACGACGCGGCGCGGGGCCTCAGCCCCAGCTTCGGTAAGACATCGCGAACCCCCTTCCCGATCTTCGGACCGGGCGGGGGAGTTCGCTGTGCCCGGCCGGTGAATGGGCGTACTCGGCGGACGGTAGGCCCTCCGGCCACCCAGTGCAGCCGATGCTCGGCTATCAGTGACTGTTGTGTGCCACAAAGCCGGGTGAACTAGGACGCCTCGCTCGGCATTCGCACAGACCCCACCCACGCCACGACGCCAAACGGCCCAACACCTCCCCATCCTGGCCGACCCGCTGCCAAGGTGCGAGGCGACCAGCCACGCCTGCACCAGCACAGCCTTGGCCGGCGACGTCGCCGACGACGTACACCACCCGCCGGGGCCAGCCGGCGGCCGACCCGAGCAGTTCCCTTCCGCCACGAACGGTTGCGACAACGCCGGCACCGCACCAATCACCCGGGCGTCAAGCAAGAGGCGCGTCGTGCTCGCCCACGCCCGCACGTGCCGGTTCGCCAACGCGACCCGTCAATGCGCCGTTGCCGCCCTTACCCACTTACTCGGAACGCGGCAGCTCGATGACCACCAGCAAGGCCCAAGGGGCGACCCACACGCCGCGGTACGCGCTCTGGCCAACCGGCTCGTCGGATCTTGCACGGCTGCCTGCGACACAACACCGCGTACCACGAAGCCGCAGCCCGGCCGCGTACCACGAAGCCGCAGCCCGGCCGCGTACCACGAAGCCGCAGCCCGGCCGCGACTTACCGTCACTAACCACCCAGATCGAAGAAGTTGCTGTTGGACACGCCACGAACGTGCGGTGTTGGACCTCCTTCGGTGGTTACCTGCCAGGGTGCTGAACCCCTCACCGAGCGTGCCTCCAGCCGGCGGCGGGCGCCGGTGAGCACGAGCGAGCAGCTGCGCAGGCCCGCGGCACCTGGTGGGTATCGCGGCGTCCTAGCTAACAGCGAGTACGTCGGGCTGCTGGTCAGCAGGGTCATCTCGCTGGTCGGCGACCAGCTCGCGCGGGTCGCGCTGACGGTGCTGGTCTTCGCGCGGACCGGCAGCCCACTGCTCACCGCCGCGACCTACGCGGTGACCTTTTTGCCCGCGGCCCTCGGCGGCCCGTTGCTCGGTGGCCTGGCCGACCGGCTCCCGCGCCGCCGGCTGCTGGTCGCTGCGGACCTGCTGCGCGCAGCGCTGTTCGCAGCGATGGCTGTGCCGGGGCTGCCGCTGGCGGTGCTGCTCGCCCTTGTACTGCTGGCCACCACGGTCGAGGCGCCGTGGGCCGCAGCGCGGGCACCACTGATGCGCGAGGTCCTGGTCGACGACGACGGTTACCAGCTGGGCACCGGGCTGGACGAAGCGCTGAACGACAGCGGCCAGGTCCTTGGCTTCGCCACGGCCGGCGTACTGCTCGCCGCCCTCTCCACCGGTGCCGCGCTGCTGCTGGACGCCGCGTCCTTTGGGCTCTCGGCCGTCGCGGTGCGCCTGCTGGTGCAGCATCACCCAGCAGCGGACCCCGACACCGACTGGGCTGCCGCAGGCCGTCCCAAGCGGGGGCGCTCGACCCGGTTGGCGCGGGCGCTGCACGACGCCCGGCTTGGCCTGCGGGCCGCAACCGCTCCAGGGTGCCGACGACCCCTGCTGCTTACCTGGGCCGGCATCTCCTGCAGCATCGCCCCCGAGGCGCTGGCTGCTCCGTGGGGGCACAGCCTAGGCGCGGGGCCGGTGGGCGTCGGCCTGCTGTTCGCCGCCGGTCCGGCCGGGTCCATCGTCGGCTTCCTGCTCGTCGGTCGGGTCTCCGCCGGCCGCGGGCGTCGCCTCCTGCTCCCGCTGGCCCTGCTGGCCCTGCTCCCCCTGGTGGCGTGCCTGGCCGGTCCGCCGCTGCCCGTGGCCCTGCTGCTGGTCGGCCTGTCTGGCGTGGGCGCCAGCTACAGCCTGCTGGCCCGGGTCGCTTTCGTGCGTGGCGTCGCCGGTCCGTACCGGGGCCGCGCCTTCGCGATCGCGGCCGCCGGGGTGACGTCCGGACAGGGCCTGGGAGTCGCCGCGGCCGGTGGCGTGGCCGCTGTGACCAGCCCTGCGGTCGCGGTCGGGGCGGTGGGCACGCTCGGTCTGGTGCTGGTCGGCCTGGCCCTGCTCGCGTCCGGACCAGCCGGGCCGGCCGTCACCACTCCGGCCCTCGGGCCCGAAGAGATCGGGGACGCCGCCGGGCACAGCTACCCCGACACCTCCCCAGCCAGTGCCACAGCACCTGTGCCGGCAGCCGCTTCGTGGGCCACCCCGGACGGTGGCCGGTAGTCCGCAGGCCTGCCTGTCCGCTATTGGTGGCAGCCGGCCACCTCGCACGCTGCACTGGGGCAGAGCGCAGCAAGGACGACCGGAACCGCCGCGGATCCGGCTCCGGGATGACGAGGGCAAAGTCGCCGTCCGGTGCGGTGGGTTGTGTGAGGCGTAGATGGCAGGAGGCGGTTGCACCTTTGGCGAGCAGGTTCAGCAGGTAGCTGAGGACGATGACGGCGCCGATCCAGCCGACAGGTCCGCGGCTTATGCGGGACAGGATAATGATCGGCAGCGGCGGTATTCGGCGTACGGCGTTCCCCGACAACGGAGCCCGGGTGCACCGCAGGCGCCCCCGGGCAGCCGCAACCGGCCGTCCGGCTTGTCCCCCCAGCGGAACCGGCAGCCAGCTGCTCGTCCCACGGCTGCATGTCAACTCGCCGCTCTTAGTGAACTGACAGGTCGGCGGCGGGGTGCGCACAGCCTGGACCGGGAGGCTCAACGGGTCAGCATCCGCGTTCGCGAAGGAGTCTCATGAAGATCCGCATCGTCAAGACGACCGTCGGGCTGGTCGCCGCTGGCGGCCTGGCCGGCATCGCCCTGTCCGCACCGTTGCTCGCGCAGGCGGCGGCACCGAGCCTCGCCTCCTCGTCCGCCACATCAGCGACCGAGAGCTCAACCGGATCCGCATCGACGCTTCGTGGCGGCGAGACCGCCCTCACCGGCCAGACGGCTCAGAAGGTCACCGCCGCCGCCCTCACCGCCGTCCCCGGAGCCACCGTGCGCCGCGTCACCACCGAGCACCCCGGAGCGAGCAACCCCTACGAGGCACACCTCACCAAGCCCGACGGCAGCCGCGTCACCGCCCTGATCAGCAGCACCTTCACCGTGCTGTCCGTGCAGGCCGACCCAGGCCGCCGCTGACATCGAAAAGTGACAGACCGGCTGGCGCGGCGTCTCAGCAACCTGGCGGCTTCGGCGCTTGCTTCAGACCGGCCCCGGCCACCGCTCCTCCAAACCACGGCTGCGGACGGCGCAGTCGCCGCGCTCCAAGGTCTAGCCGTGTCCGCTCAGCTGGCTGGCGAGGCCGTGAGATAGCCCGGCTGGGGCCTGCCCGGTCAGCAGGGCTGGCGCGACGTCAGGCAGCGGGTCGCCCTCGGTCCGCGCGGCGGCGCGTGCACCGCGCGAAAGCCCCGGACCTGGCCGGCGCCGACGCCCTCAGGCGCCACTCCCCCGCTAGAGGCGGTAGGTGCACGGCGCCAGGATCGCGATGCCCCGCTCCCCCTTACGTACCTGCCGGCCCAGGCTCTGCCAGGTGCGGAACCCGGCCACCCGGGTGGCCTGTGTGGCCTGCGCGCCGATCAGCAGCAGGTTGCTCTGTAGCTGTGGAACTTCGCGGCGATGTCCAGCATCGCCCGCCACCCATCGGACTCCGTCAGCGCGGCGACACCGTCGCTGATCTGCTCATGCAACGCAGCGAGCTTGTCCGGCCCGCCAGTCTTCGCGCTGGTGGTGCTGCTGGTGCTGCTGCTGTGGGTGCTGGTGCCGGTGCTCATCTGGGCCTTCCTGTCCCGTCCCGACTTGCGGGTGCGGGTGGGCCGGTGTCCCCCGGCCTTGAGGGCGGTGGGTTCACCCCTCCGCCGCAAAGCCGCCCGCAGGGGTCGCAGCGGCTCGCCGGGCCAGGGAGGAAAGCCCAAGAAGCTTCCCGCGCAGCGCTTGAGGAAGGAACTTGGGCGCCCTTGCCCGGGGAGGAGCGGCCCCGCACACTCCGGAGGGCAACCTCAAACAGTTGAGCCGGCCGTAGGCCGTCCACGCCAGGCCCGCAGGGGCCGTGCTGTGCGGGTCGTCGTACTGGTCCAATGGGTTGCCCGGCTGGCCTCCCGGTCCCTGCGCAGGGTGTCCTCCGGCTGTCCACACCCGCCCAGGGGGCTGCTGCCACACGGACGGGTCCTCGAGCTGGCCGAGGCTATCTGGGGCTTGGCCTCGGGTGCCGTCGAGCTCAGCGGATCTCCTGCGGCCGGTGCGGTGTTACAGCTCCAGCGCGCTGGCGACGCCGGGGTACAGCGGCAGCACCTTGTCCAGGCCGGTGGCGTGCAACAGCCGAGCGACGTCGCCGTGTGCGGCGGCCAGGCGAAGCTGGCCGTTGCCGGCCCGCAGCCGTTTCAGAGCGCCGACCAACACGCCCAGGCCGGTGGAGTCGATCAGGTCGACCGCGGTCAGGTCCAGCACCAGATAGCGGTGCCCAGCCGAGGAGTCCAGCAGCCGCCGGCGCAGCCGACCGACCCCGACGCCGACCAGGTCCTCGGTGACGGTCAGCACCCGCCACCCGCCGACCAGACGGTCCTCAGTCATCACCCACTATCGCATCGCCGGCGCCCGCGTCGAACGCCTGTTTGCGTTGGCGTGATGCTGCTGGCCATGGGGGCGACAGAACCGCCTCAGCCCGGCTCAGCGCGACCCTGGCCGCCCAGCCGGCCGGGCCGGCCCAGCCGTTGATGACGCTCGCTGAACTTCCCCGGTGTTGCTCGTCGAAAGTCCCCACTTGAGCGAGCCCGAGGTTAGCCCCTGGCGGGGTGTTCGGGAGTGTTCTGGGGCGTGTCGAGCAGGTCGGTGAGCGCGA
>JAABUP010004640.1_pt1 | contig 22113 bp, 30 predicted proteins | sample 5559201 | NCBI WGS metagenome assembly JAABUP01 (sample SAMN10711887, study PRJNA513373) | rock metagenome | isolation source: Antarctica rocks | place: Antarctica | reverse complement strand
AGCACTGAGGGCTGACACCAACCTCAATCAAGAGACAGAAAGTTCTTGGATGCTTTAGCTAGCCGCGACAGCCAACCTTGCGACTCACTAGATGGAGAACTGGCACTCTGTTCTGCCTCCCCTGCCTTGGCCTGTGCTTCTGGTGCCCCTGCTTCTGCTGATGTGGATGACTCACCAGCACCATTTGCTTTGCTGCTGGATGCCTGCAACACACCTTGTGGTCTTGCACCACCAAGGGGGTGCATTACTGCAGTGTTGGTAGTGTCAATTGATGCATGCAACTATGCATGCAACTATGCATGCAACTATGCATGCTGCATCTCTCCTGTCAGGACACACGCAATCGACACTACAAGCAGTGATCAGTCAGACAAGACAGCTGCAACATGCAACTGCACCCTTCTGCTTTCAAATGAAGCCTGACATTACTAGATCGACAGCAACAGCAAGAAATGCAAAGTGTGCACACAGTTCACCTGGGAGGACTCTGGTTCATCCATTGCAGATTCTGCTCCCTGGAGCACAGACAGAGTGTCACCAAGATCCTCTTCAGGTGCTGCCTCAGTCACTGTCTCCTGCACTTCAGCTGCAGCCTGCTCCTGTGCAGGCGACGAGCTGTCACTCATGTCTTCTGCCTGCTCTTGCACATCCTCTGCACGCTCGTGCACTGCCTGCAGCCAGTGCATAGGTTGGGCTACACTCTGGAACAACATTTGTAGTGACAATAATGACTGACCATGTTCACCACATCATGTCATAAATTTGCAAAATCCTGTCCAGTCCATGCTGGGAGTGTGCTCTCTTATTCCTGAGCGGTCATCTCATATGTGGTCATTGCACGATGATTGTGTTCAGTTCAAGAAGCAGCACGTACTGGAACTTGCACTGCAGCGTCGCCAGCAGCAAAGTCATCTGTCAGATCGTCCACAGGGGATTGTGGCTGTGCAGTGGACTGCTGAGCAGCAGCTGCTGGTTTGATTTGCACTTCAGTGGAGCCTGTTTGATTGTAGTGGCACATGATTGTGACTTCACCCCCAGATGCATCTGCTGGTACCTGTCACAAGTCAGGGCAGAAGTTGCCGGTCAATAGTCCTGATAGACAATGCAATATCATTCACTGATGCCTTCAGAACACAAAAACGCAGTGCAATTTGGAGCTGTACGCCAGGATGAAAGCAACAAAGCAACTTGGGTTGAGCAGAGATCTGACAGCAATAGCTATGCTGATGACAGCTGCTGTACAGAAATGCACAAATGCGTACCATGACAGATCTGTTATCGCCTGACTCCCACTGTGTTGCGCCACTGCCATTGACAATCACCAGCTGCAGATGTCATGTACAAGATGTGAATTGGCAGGATTCTGTGATGCGCAGGCATTGCAGGCTGATCAACATAGGCTATTGCACCTTGAAGGTGCAGTTGCCGGGCAAGACATCCAGCTTTGCTAGCCAGTCATGGCCTTCTTGCCATTGGAGCTCAGGTGCCTTGTCACTATCCCATGACCCAAAAACATCTGACTCGCCAACAGCCTTGACAGTGTCCCCGAATGATAGCTCACATTGCTTCAGGATTATTGTTGTAGATACAGCTGTCTCAGCTGGTGAGCTTGCTACTGCCTGGGCCCGCACAGTGAGTGGTCTGTATATTGCCTGCAAAGCAGCCATAAGCATTGACTGGATGGTGTAAGTACCCGAGTTGGCAAGAAAAGCACCTATGAGAATGCATATACCAGCTTGCAACAGGCAGCATGCTCACCATATCGATTTTCAGCAGCGGGCACTTCCGGCTCGAATATCGCGTAGTTTGAACGCCTATACAATGTGTTTGACAATTGCATCAAGAATATCAAGCATCGACAGCATCAAACATAAGCATGCAGGGCCATCAGCAATCATCAAGTTGGGACTGGCCTGCTGATGACGGCAGGGCCGAATGCTTGACACCGAGGTTCGGTCTAGTCTGACCATAGCGTTGGGATGGCTGAGCCTGGAGACCTTGAATCAGTATGGTATTGCTGCTGGACCGACTGACTTTTACTGGTTCGAGCGGCATGAATACTGGAAGTAGACAATGTTTCAAGGCGCAAACTCCGACAGACAACTGGCTTCAGCAAGGAATCGTGACTTCGATAGCTTGTTTAACAGCTTCGGTACTTGTCGTCTAACGCCAGCATCCGTGCTGTTGCAAGCGCAACACTCTGCACAATACTGCAAATTCGGACCATTGACTTTTGACTCATGCTGGGGACCAGTCATTAATTCAGAGGCTAGACTAGATCTGTGTTCTCAGTGGCATGAGTGGCATGTCATAGAACCCCACTGTCAACTTAACATGTTTGCATGAGTGCATGCATGCACCTTCCAGAGCTAGTCAGCATTTGAAGTATCAGACATGTTGATGGCCGGATACCCGCACATGTGGGTGCAGTTGTGTAGCAGCGAGCTCTCAGACTTGAAAGGCGCTGAACCGGGAGAATTTGGTGCTCAACCAATCTTGTTTCTCATGCTCTATGCTTGGTGGATCAGCTTTTCCACCTGCACTTTGTCAGGACTGGGGCACAATGTTGGGAGATATGTCATTCATTTATTCATGCTAGGCGGGGACACCCGCGGGGACCAGATAACTGACTCGGCTCGTGGTCAAACCAACCAAGTCCTACTGCGCGTCTGTGCTGTCCAGGTGCTGCAAATTCTGACCGCCGTGCGGTACGTACCCCGCCCAGCTTCTGCTCAAGTTTTGGATTATTGTCACTTTGGCAACTTTGCGTGAGTATTGGCCATCAAACCGGTAAAGGGCTCAGGGGAAAGCTTCGCCCGAGAATCAGCTGACGCGCTAAGTAGGTGAGTGCAGGACGTTTTCTGTACGTTGTGCAACCCGACAGAGCAGGCATCCCTGAACCTGCTGACGACTCAATTGCCGCTGGTTTGCAGCACAAAAGTAAAGTCTCAGCTAACTCAGGTTCAAGCCATGGGGAGCTTGCACCTGATGGACCTTCCTGGCACGGCAGTTGCTGCTATCTGTTCCACCACCTATTGCCTTCATGCTTGCCACAACCTGTAGAAGATTCAATGACGAGCTCAGGCACAATAGAAGGGTAGGAGCTATGCTCATGATTGTCTAATGAGTCCAGCATTCTTTTGGCAGCATCTCAACTGATGCTTGTATGACAGGCCATACTACGCAAGATGTCAGAACTGCCACTGCTCTACCCAGTGACAACCTCCCAGCCTCTGGACAAGCCACACTGGGTAGAGCAGCTTGTAGCGCTGCAATGGAAGGTCAAAGCAGGCACAATGCTGCTGACCATGTTGACAGACAACACTGTCAACCCAGAGGATGTATGGGAGCAAGTCCTGAAAGGGGCTGAGCCAGACTTCACCAAGATGTGCCATGAGCTGAACTGTCACATGCAAAGCGCTCTGGTGCCGTATGGAACGATGCCGCCACTGCTGGTCTGGCTGCTAGTCCTCCAGCTTCAAGGCGTAGAGGCGGCACAGTTTGATTTAGGCTCATGCGGCAAAGATGCAAAGCTGAAATTTGCACCAGCAGCGGCCCGACTGCAGCAACTAGCATCACAAATTTACTTCAACACTAAGATCCTGGTGCGGGTAGAGTTTGAGACTAGCATGATAGAGAGCTTTTGGCCACTGGCTCTGCAGGCTTGATCCTGTCTGCCAAGTGCAGCTTTCATGAAGTCAAGCCTCCATGTGTCTGGTGCATGAGCAGGTATGGTTTATGTCAACACATTTTTCATGGCACAGCAGTGTTGTGTTGCAAATTGCATATGTACATGGCATACCTGTCAGCCTGTGCGCGACCCCCCTAATGTGTTTTCAAAGACTCAGGACAACAAGTGCTTGGCAGGTTAGTTTGACTTCATTTTCTTGTATGCAATTGTACAGTATTGAAATAAGTTAGGACACTTCCTGTCAACAGTAACTGGCTCAGTCTCAGCTGACTACCAATCTGCCAACACCGCCTCTTTCTGTTCCTGAGTGACTGGCGCAGCTATACTGCAGTCACTCCGCAAGTGAATATGTCAGTGAAACAGTGTGCAACTGCAGGCTGTGCTGAACAGCCTAGTCTGGTTCATCGTAATGACAATCTTCCACAAAAACTATGTTTGAGTATTTCGCTGCAGTTGATTGTGCGCCAGCAATGCTGCAGCGTGATGGACGTATATAGTCAAAGTCAGCAGCTGCACTGGTGATTAGGATAGGGCTATTGTTGCACCCAGTTAGTGTTAAACACGTAGATGTATATCATTGAATGAATCAACGAATGCCACGTTTACAACCATAGCATCTTGTGCAGACAAAGAGCATCCAAATATTCAATATTACTATTAACAGTAAGACAGTGTCCACCCCTGATTACTAAATGGCATTGCCAACAACAGACTCGTCAGAGACATTTGTTGTAGCGACAGCATTGATCTGGTGTTTAAATAATTGTCAACTTGATAATGTAATTTGCAGCAGTCTCTGTGAGAACGACAGCTACATCCTGTCCATTCAGACTTTATGAAGCACAGATTTATAAAAAAAAAAAAAAAAAAAAATGTTCTGCTGCCGAGCAAACAAACAAGCAGAACATGACAGCAGCACCTGAACTATCACAAACACACTTTATGCTTTGTGATGGCACAATCAGGACGTCAATATAATATCTTACGCCATTGCACGAAGCAAAAGTCCTGACAATGCGACCTGTTGATGCCTACATTGATGCATAGATCCAAGTTGTGAGTCGGTCTGTCTACAACTTGGACGAGGCTGAACCTGGAAGAACATAAGCGACCAAGACAGTGATGTCATCCATCTTTCCACCATGAACGTTAGGCCAGCCTGCAAGTGTTGCGCCTTGAGCAAAGGGGGAGGGATGGTGTGGGTCCCCTGCCCTTGATCTGGCAAATTGTGCCACGCCAGATGCTGCTGCCTCAGGCTCCTGACCACGGCGGCGCAGCTCTGAGACCAGGACTGCTGTCTCTTCATTGTACACGTTGTCAAAGAGACCATCTGTAGCTGCCACGATGATGTCTCCTGCTGACAAGTCCACAGTGTACAGCTGCAGCACCGAGAAGACATGTTTGGGTTACTTTTTGCCTGAGATAGCAAGCTTTGTACTAATTCATCAATGAGTGCTGACAAAGCAAATAATGGAAGCAAGCAAGACTTTCATGTCAGCTCTATTCACTAACACGCCAGACATGGATCTGTTGCTGAAGTATATTGACAGACCTGAACCATATCCACAAGGTAGAAAACGGGTGTTCACTGTTTCCGGGCAATTCCGAGTTCATAGTTCCACAGTAGAATGGAGGTTCGCGAATCAACAGAAACGTTTTGGGATTTGAAAGAGCCCTTGACAAGCCATCATGGTGGCAGTAATTCCATACCTCTGCATTTTCAGGGGTGTCGCTCATGGTGCCTGGACAACCCAGCTGGTAGGGGAAGTTGAAGCGGTGTTGCTGAGAAGGTGATTTGAACACAACCTTCTGCTTGCGCACAACAATAAAACCGGAGTCACCGACATTGGCTGCATGAAGCTTGCTGTCTTCCAAAGCTAGAATACAGGCAGTAGAGGTACCCTGCAGCAACAAGGCAGGCGCTGTCAGATCTGCAGCTCCAATGCATGCACATTCTGTCTGTGATCATGCAGGTTTGACAAGCAAAGCACGACAGCTTTTGCCTCCAGCAGTGTGCCGTGCAGAGTGGCACAGATCTAAGCTTGTTGATGTCCTGCAGGGTTGCAAGGGCCACTTTCTTTGCGACTACTGTTTGACAACAAGTATCAAACAACAGTTGCTGATGGCTGAGCTGATGGCTCAGCTGGACGCCCCTCAATGCAGCAGGCATTAAAGCAATGAGTCCTTGGACGTGTGTGGCAGCAGATGTGTAACGCCTCCACCTTGACATTTGTCCTATGATGAGCTTCCTCTAATACAATCTGGGGAGCAATAGGCGATGGAGGAGTGATGGCTGCTGCTGCCTTAGCTGTTTGCATCAACATACGTGAGTACACTCCAGAGTCAATGTTGACTTGACTCCACCCACCAACACCATCGGCAATGCCTGTGTGGACATGAGCACCGCTGTCAGCATGACAGCTGAACATCCCTGACTTTGAAAGTTACAGCAGTACATGAGTACAACAGCACGTGAAGTGAGTGAATGAGCGGCTCCAGATCAAGAAGTGTGTGCGTGTGTAAGTCAAGTCATGCTGTCATGTCAATTCACTCAACACAACACAAACGAGGGAGTGTCCTGTCCATGGCTACTTATTGATTAGACTTGAACCTGAGTGACATTTAGAGGAACAACACAAGAAATGCGCCGCGTTGTTTTCAGTGCTGGACTCAAAGCAGCAGGTGAAGATGATCACCTAGATATTTGCCATCATCTGTCATAAAATAGGCATCCTTGTCGACTTTTTCTGGGTGCGGAATGCATGAAGCGCCAATGCTCAGCCTCACATGTTGGTTGCTGACACCACCACCACTGGGAGATGCAGCAGAACATGGTGAAGGCCTGACTCTGGCGCACTGCTCATGACACATTTTTGACACTAGATGCTCTGAAGACTTACTTGTCATCCGAGTGGGAGCCATTGCCAGATGTGCCTGTAATGTCAGCGTCAGACTCGCCGCTGCTAGAGGAAGCACTGCCAGTCTGCTGCATGCTGGCAGGTGCGTTTGTTTCTACAAGTGCAACACCATGGTTTAAGGCACTTCTGCGTTTACTTCTGCTTATTTGCTGCCGCCGAAGGTAATGGCTTCCAGCAGACAGAGCTGTCACTCCTCCGGCGTACGGAGCTAGCTGTCTAACGAGAGTCTGTGTCGTCAGAAGCCCTTTGCGCAGTCCGTTCAAGTTCTGCAGAGCATGGTTGCTATTGCATGCCACTTGACCCGCCCAGGGCATTGGCCAACGGCCCAACGTCCGATAGTGAACAAACGCTGGTCTTGAGCAAAACGTGGCTGTAGCACTGCGCTCGAGGGTGGACGGTGCACAACTAACCGAGCCGACCGCAGATATAGATCGTAAAGCACTGAAGACTTCCAGTCGGCAGGTGTTTTGACAGCTCAAAATTGAGTTGACAGAAAGATAGGGCCTCAGGAACATGCAAGCCTGCTTCTTGTCACGCAAACAAGAGACGGCAGGGCTTGCGATGGGGCTGGTCAACCTGAAGACGCATGCCTCAAGCAAGATATGACACTCATGAGAGCATTGAGCAGACTCACCTCACAAGTGACTCAGGAAGCTTAAGCTAGCACTGTGGTCCAGACTTTGGCGGTCAATGCCGCTCATACCACGAGTGTCTGCTCGACTGCAGGAATCGTCGCATGATTACATCGCTCCGTTCCGGACTCTCATAGCTGCGGAGCAAGTAGGCGAATACTGCAATATATCTGCTACTTGCCCCTGATCGGCAACACTGATCGCAGGCGCGCCACGCGAACCAGACCATCGACTGCTTCTCGTCTGGCGACTACAGTATGAGCCAGTGGGCACCACATTCGCTGGACCGTACACGGACGACGCTTCCCGAAGACCTGAGGCGGGTCACGCCTGTGCAACGCTCCCTGTCTGCTGGTCCGAGACTGCAAACCCAGGTGGGGCGCGCAGCAGCCCTTGTCAATGTGCTACATGTGCCTTCAGCAGTACATACTATGATGTTGGTAACATTGTGCAGGCCGGCGACGTCGCCGACGTTGCACCTTCTCGGCCCCCACATAGCTATCCGTCACAGTGGTCAAACGGTAGGCTGGCACTGCAACTGGTGCTGTGTGTGCTGCTGAGTGTTGACCTCATGTGCTGCCTGTGTGTGCAAGTGTCCGGAAGCGACCAAGGAAAAGCTGCTGCATACCAGCAGACCTCTGAACTGAGCCCCGGAAATTCCTTCTTGTCAACTCCCCTGTAAGGCCCCAGCATTAAGCTGCTCAATAGCACCTGGTCGATAAGTAGGTCAGGTCTCCCCTGTCATCAGTACATCCAACGTGTTCTGCATGTGCAGCTCATCGCAGCTGTCATTTGGCTCTTCCCCCTTCAGCTGTACAACTAGGAGCTCAACTCCCACAAGCATTTTAGATCCGCCCACAACCGAGAAAAAGCGACGCACACCTCCTTTCACAGTGTATGATGCTCAGCCACAGAACTTCAAGAACCCTCTTTTTGGTACCAAAGCCAGCCCTTCCCCTCAGCTTGCAGCATACAGAGGAAATTCTTTGGCGCCGTTTCACAGAATCAATCTTGCAAGTCCAGCATGCGGCCCAAACACGGCACAAGATCATGTTCCAGGACAGAACAACATGGCCACACCAGTGGCTAATCTCAGCAGAGACATAAATGCTGTTGCAAGTCAGCAGGATGCTTCATGTGACAGTGGCAGCCAGATGGACACTTAAGTAAGGGTCTCATGCATCTCTTGCATCTCTTCAAACAGGCACATTGACTGGCATTCATTCAGGGCCATACACTCATGGAAGCATTTTGTCCTGAGCTCAACCATACACCAGCAGAAGTCCAGTACTAATGGAGCAGAGCTAACCAAAATGTTGAACAAAAGTTGAAAAAGCTTTGTGACAATGATGTTAATGTGGCACCTCCATCTTTTCATGATCAGTCAGAGGAAAATTTCGTCTAACTTGTACAACTTGTCTTTGAGATAAGGTATACTGATATTATGTAGCAGGTCAAGAGTTGTATTTGACGCCATGAATCTGTGTTGTCTGTCTGCTATGCCTGAGCAGCAGATGCACTTTTTTGCTTTTCAGACGTCTGTTGATCAACTGTTGATGAGCACATGCCACATGAGCTTATCAGTACCATGACAGGATGTCGGTACAATAGCAATGCATGATGCTATAGTTGCAACTCCAGTGAATGCATGCAGCAAGGTTGGGGTTATGATTTCATGAACCATGTCACTAGATGCACTGCAGTCACCAATTAGTCTTTTGGCAGGCTGAGCTCGTGCAGATATTGAAAGTAACAGTAGTTACTTGCATGTGAAGTTGACTGCGGTGCAAATTTGAACCTCAAGTGGTTTGCATTCCTTATTGTGCGACTGCAGTATCATGATGCAACTACAAATCAGCAGCCAAGGTGTCACTGCATGCTTCAGTCTACTGTGGGTGCAATGAGAAACAGACACGATGATTACTCCTGAGTCTGATATAACGGCAAGAAATGCTTGTGACACGTTAGGAAAGCCACCAATATACCATGTTGGCAAAGCAGCTGTGGAGCATTGCCAGAAAGGCAGAGCCTTCACTTGTCACTGCAACTTAGGTGGTACAGAAGACAACGACAGTGCAAATGAACACAAGTCTCATCTGGTTGCAGCTCCAGAAGCCCAGTCCTTGCACAATCACTGCTTGCAGACATGAAATGCATGCTGGAGTCTATTCTTTGTTTCTCAGAGACAGTGACATGATCTCATAGCCTGTAGGGTCTTCCATGTGGCTGACTGGGTCTGCTTGGGAGGGAGATGTGGGATCCAGCTTGTACCCCAGCTTTGTGTACATTTTCATTGCAGCTGTGTTGGCCTACAGCACAAGCAAAGTTCTTGATATGCCAGCAGCAAACGCACATACACAAGCCAGCAGCAACAAGCCTACATTCATAACTGTGAGCATGATTGCCTCCAGCTGGTTCTTCTTTGCTACCAGTTTCAGTAGAGTCATAAGAAAAGCTCCCAGGCCCCTCCTTTGCATACCAGGCACTATTTGCACCTCATAGACGTACAGCACAGGCACGGCATCCTCAACCTCAAACCTGCAACACATTCCAAGCCATGTCAACTTGCAGCAGCAGAGTGAGCTTCACCAACCTGCATCAGCATACCAGGTCAGTCTGCAGCACAAGTTGCTTGTTATGTCATGCTGCACAAGAGCTGTGATGAAAAGCATAGACTCAAACAACACCTATTGAGGCAGAAGTGTTCTGAGGTGGGTTGCTGGTGATGGTGCTTGAGTAAGTTCTGTTGGGCAGCAAGGGTGCAGACACGCACAAAGTGTGCCTCAAGTCTGCTGCAACTGTTTAACTTCTGCACCATGCAACATTTGACATTTATGCAGTTGCACAGAGTCAAAATATCCAGGTACCTGAAATGAACATAGGCCACTCTATCTTCTTCCCCATCATGTAGCAGTTGATGACCTTGTTCATCATACACAATCAGATACCGTGCGTCTGGATGTTTCAACTCCTTCTGCTTTTCTGGGGCTTTCCAACCCCAGACATCCTCATACATCGTATGCATGTTCTGCTCACAGAGATGGTATGCCCAGGACAAATGGACCGGTGACAGTTGCGAAGCCTTATGGTACTTGATACCCAAGTCGTTGCCATGCTTCTTGAAGGAGCAAAAACTGGGAAACTGGTCCAACAAGTTTGGTGCCTAGCACAACACAGTTTCACTTGGACGCATCCCCTTGGTCACCTAGATTTTGTGCTCACTTCAGGTCTGTGTAATTTTGACTGACTCTCAAACAGCTGTTGTGTCAACCTGTCTGCATGCTATGAGACAATACAATCACTGTCGCATGCATCCGAGTTATTCTGCTGAGCTGCAAAACAGCTCCAGCACCATATCATTTGACAGAAGCTTCAGAAGGAGCCAACCTCTTTTGCAGCATCAACAACAGCTTTGGCTTGCTGCTCCCTGAGAGTTCTCTACAAACATGTGGCACAACCAGCTCGCAACTAGGATCGTGTGGGTGCTCTAAACAGCTTGCATGCACGCATCAAAATACAGTGAACATGCTGCAACTTGCTAGGGCAACAAATTTCGGAAAACACGACGCAGTCTATCTCACCGCTCTCAGTTCTTGTTTCTTTGCCTTAGCCTTGCTGACGCTGGCCTTGCCGGCGGGAGCAGCGCTCTTTGTCTGCATGTCTTGCGCATACAGATCATAGCTGAAGAGGGAAAATTGACCTTTCATTGCAACCTCGCAGGGATGTATGCGTCTTTGACCTGTCAATGACACTTTTAAGTGAACTATGACACTGAAGGCAGCCATCCGTGTCCAATTGTCAAACCTGATCAGCTGTCAGTTTGACCAAGCATGCAAATCACCAGTTGGTGATTACTGGTTTCGCCTGTCTAGGTTCTGCCATGGCACCCAGCTCATTGCTAGGCAAACAACATGCTTTCGCGGCGCTTGCGCTGGTAATCTGCGTCGTTCTGAGCTGCAAGCGGTCGTGTTGGTTCACTCATACATTAGTTGATTGACTACTAAGAGACAATGGGTTCTCGGAACGAAAGCATCTTCGACGATGCAGCAGAAGAGTCTGACGACCAGCAGCAAGAGGACGAAGAGCAGGCAATCAATGAGGAAGGCCAAGAGCGTCCACCATCGCAGGCAGGATCCGACGTCGACAGTTCGGAAGAGGAGGAAGGCGGCAATGAATACGACATGACAGACAAGTTCATAGCGCCAGAGGACGAAGAAGACGCAGGCGACGAGTCAGAAAGTGATCAGGAAGGTGGCAGACGTAAGAAACGCAAGCGAAGGAGGCGAGAGGAGGAAGAGCTTGACGAGGAGGACTTTGCTCTGCTAGAGGAGCAGGGTGTCAGAGTGGATGTAAGTGCCATTTTGTGCTATGCTGTATGCATGCTTCTGTTATGCTCTCCGTGCTGCTGAAATACAGCAGCATACTTGCTGCTTGCTGCTACGTATGCTTCAATACGATGACTAAAATTGGCAGACTGTCTGCTGCCATCACGCTGGGCCACTACCTGAGTCATCCCATCTGATCCTGCAGAACATCCGTCGTAAACAAGCAGCACAGAGGAAGCGCATCAGGAAGAGGCAGGATGAATCTGCAGCAAGGCAGAGTGCACGAACAGCAGAAGAGCAAGTGCAGCATGAACTATTTGGTGAACAAGCTGATGCAGGTTAGCTGAAGCAAGATATAGCTTCTGATCTTGTCATCATGTTGATAGCTGCAGTGCCTGGCCTGATCTGTTGTATGCATACATGCACCATGGTGCACCATGCTTGTTTGTTGCGTGTATGACGTGTTTGACTGTGAACTCACACACAGGCATCGAAGATGAGCAAGATGACGGCTTGCCACAGCATCAAACACAAATGCGGTATGACGATCAAGGCATAGACTCTGAAGATGACTTTATTGATGATGACCTGGGGGAGGGCATTCAAGGTCAACAACCGCGCAGAGCGCGAGGCAAAGGCAGGACTGCTGGTGTACACAGTCAGGCCGTGCAGGTGTGCCATACATTGCTGCTGTGCATGCCATGTCAGTACAGGCATGACTGCGATTACTGCCCTCAGCATTGTACAAGCAGCTTCAAAACGGTCACTTACCATAGTGATCAGGCTCTGTTTTACAACCATGCAAGTTCTAGCCCATGATCATGGCAACAGCTGGTTGTTTAATGTCCATATGCATCTCACTTTTCCTCATCTGCAGGAAGCTTTTGACATTTTTGGGGATGTGGGAGAGCTGTTGGAGATGTATGATGCCAGGAAGCGCACTGACACAGATGATGCAGAGGCTGAGCAGGAACCTGACTTCAGTGATGAGGAAGCAGCAGAGACATTCAGAATCGAGCAGGTGTTGCTTATGGATCTTTTCAGTCTGACTTTGTGGAATACAGCCTGTACTTCCAAAAATTATGTCCAGTCTACAGTGATATATGCTGCAAGACTGCACATAACATTCACTGATGGCCTAATTTGCAATCACCAACAGGTCATGTGCATCGTGCTCTCATGCAGCATTTGTAATAAACGCCAATGTAGCATGCCTGCAACACTCAATTTTTGCTGGTTCTCAGGAGGAGAAAAGGTCAGCCAGAGCTTTTGAAAAGCTGGCTGGCAAGATTGAGCCAGGTATGATGGCAAAGCACTTCATGCGGCCCGAAGACAATGTGATACGTACAACAGACCTTCCTGAGAGGGAGCAGACCTACCGGGGTGCAGATCCTGCAAACATGGACTACAAGGCTATGTCATTGTACGTCCACACGACCCTCTCTATAGCTCCAAACTCTGTACACAGTGCTGTCACGATCAAGCATTGGAAGTCTCATATTTTAACACTCTGTTGTGGCTACTGCAGATCCTGACTCCGCGCTTGCGTAGAAGCGTGTGTGCATGCATGCACTCTGTGTACATGGCGTACAACTGTGTTGTTGACCATGCTGCAGATGGGTTCACAAAAAGCTGCTTGGTGAGGAAGGCGGTGACCAAGAGACCAAGCTGGGGGATCTGCTCTCAGCTGGGATTCGGGAAGTTGACGGCGGTCATGTGCACTATCGTGACTTGTACAAAGCAGACAGATACACAGATTTGTCACATGGATTCAGGTATTTTCCGATGGACTCAGTCATGCTGTCTCTTCCGATCTTTGCTGATGCAGACACCAACTCCAATCATGCTTCAGCACATCTTCCATACAGCCAGCACCAGCAGTAGACAGGGGCAAGAATCGCTGTAATGCATTTGTTTAATGATTGCACAAAGGATTTGCAAGGCTGCAGTACGTATAGCTGCATGTTGGCTCACGGGTCTGGGGTTTAGGCACACCTAGTAGGTACCTGGCAGAAATGATTAGCTGGAATGCCTGTAAATTATATAATTAGTATGCATAGCAGCTGGCGTTGCCGACGCAGGGGTGTACGGAGGTACCGTGATGAGTCAGGCCAGCTTGAGTGGCGTGATGATGACACTGCTCAAACAGAGCTGAAGGCGTCAGTTGAGCAAGTGCTGCGTCTCATGTATGAAGAGCACTACGAAGTGCCATTTATTGGCATGTATCGGAAAGAGGTCAGCAATGCTTTTGGAGTTTGGTCTGCTCAGTTATGCATGTAGACTGCATACCATTGGTTGTCAAAGTGCAGTGTGTCTGAAGAGTCTACTCTGGCAGCAGCCTTGTGCCAGTTTGTGCCCCTGTCTACTGTAAACATTGAAAGTTGGAATGCTGTGCATACATCAATACGTTAATTCTCGTGCCAGCAGCAGTGCCAAGGCAGGGCATTAGTTAAGCTCCTTATGCCATACTTGTGCTGTACTGCAGAGCTGTGGAGATTTGCTGGTGATGGATGATGACAACGTGCCAGCTGAACTGTCCAGTGGGCGCTCACACTTTCCGGCAGGGTCTGTGCAGGCAAGTCCTGCACAGCATCAGAATGCTTGAGTGTTCAACGAACAGTTTGCTGTTGATGCTTTCCTTGCATTTCATGGACGCCGTCAGCGCTGGCTACACACACACGCGCGAATGTGCTTGCGCTTCCAACTTCTAACCATCAGCTTGCTTCAAGAAGTGACATCAGCTGTGAATGAGATCACAGCGGGTTGACTGTGCAGTGCCTAGCCCTGACGCTATCACACTCCTCCTGCAGGCTCATTACAGGCAGATTCGCCAGTGGCAGGTCCTGTATGCTGTGCAAGCATTTGGCGACAAGTGGCGGGCTCTAGAGCGACGCAAGGACAGACAGCGTCAGGCTTTTGACACTGCCATTGAGATGGCCACAGACCTGGACTATCAGTCAACCCTAGAGGATGCCAGGGATCAGCTGGACCAAGCCATGTCGCATGAGGTGAAGCTGCTTGCTGGTTGTCATCCCTGCTTGGTCTTGTCAACTGCATGGAGGTTTTGCTGCATCAGTTGAAGCTGCTTGCTGAACACCATCCCTGCTCGGGTTTGTCAATTGCATGGAGGTTTTGCTGCATGATTTGAAGCTGCTTGCTGCACACCATTCCTGCTTGGGTCCAGCATCTGCATGGAGGTTGTGCTGCATGGAAGTGCTGCATTGTCTGCATTCTTTGCCCAACACCAGCTCTGAAGCTGGCTTGGACCATGACGCTCTTCTCAGGGGTCATGCTACCTGAAGTCCAGGGCCGCCAGCTGTTTGTCTGACTACTGCAAATAGTCCTGACAGTCTTAAAGGCGTCAATGTTGAGAATGATGCAAATGTGTGGCTTCCCTCACAGCAGCAAGCTCCTGCATGGCCTGCTGTGTCTGTTCATCTCCTGGATGGATGTGCTGCCTGTGATGCAGGAAGTTGAGGACTTGGACCGTCAGCTTCGTCTCATGTCTGACACCCGCAGTGCACAGGCCACTGCCGACGGCATGCGGGAGCTCACCATCACTGACAAGGGGCGCGCCTCAATGAAGATATCGGCACATACCATTGCTAGAAAGGTAAATGGCGAGACCGCTTCATGTTGCATTCCTGCAATGAAGTGCTGTGGACATGCATGTCATGTAAGTGGTGGCAATTAAGAGCAATGTAGGCAATACAGAGCATGATAGGCAATGTGAGGCAATACAGAATCCAGAGCTGTATGATGCAGTCAATGCAATGTGATTGCTGGTCTCAGAGCAAGATTGTGAATATCATGATTAGGGCGAAGCAGATTCTGGTAGATGCAATGCTGACAATTACACATACATAGACTGGACCCGCCGTTCCTCAGTCGCCAAGCTTTTATTTGGAACAACTGAAGTTTCCCCACAACACAAACCATCAGGAAATCATTTTGAACATTACCTTCTGTCATCTTCTGTCACGTGGCATGACTGAACCAGATGAGATGACCTGCTGCAGGCAGGTCTTGGACCGGCAGTGGCAGCCGTGTTCTTGCCACCTGCCAGCTTTGGCGAGAACCTGGAGACATCTACAATCCAAAACATTGTCAGCGACACTGCACAGCCCCCACAAGAGTTTACTGCTCAGTATCAATCTGAGGTCAGTATCTGCAATTGACTTCTTGATTTATTCACCTGCTTTGCCACTTTGTGCTGTAGCATTTCTAATAATGCAGACTCTTTTTAAGCTGTCAGTGCCACAGGCCTATTCTGAAATTGTTATACACTCTGCAGCTCTCATGCTAGGTGCTGCTGATGTGGCACATGCGACTTAGCACATTGGAGCAAGCATGGCGCACTCATGGTGGCACTTCGATCTGATTTGTCGTGGTTTGCATTCCCTAGCATGTCCATGAGATGTGCAGTCTGGGGATCAAATACAATACTCTTCTCTCTCAAAGGCTGTTGTCCAGCAGCCCTGCATCACGATGTTTCCAAGCACAACAAACAAGAGCAACCTTGCACATGCAGGGCTTTCCAAGCATGGAGCGTGTTCTTGAGGGCATGCACAAGATGGCTGTTGCTGACATTGCTGCAGAGGCTTCAGTCAGAAAGCATGTCCGGGAGTTGTACACCAGATATGCTGTTGTGTCCACAGGTAATACCTGCATGCACATCAGGCTACAACCACCCTTTTTTGGCAAGTGCTGTTGTTCAGATCATGTGTGTTTGGTGCACATCACCTGACATCAAGCTTATTGTGGCCACACTGCACATGTTGACAATACTCTACGCACCATATGCGCATGCTGCGCATCTTTTTAGTCATGACTGTGTGCGAGCATACAAGCATAAGCCATGTGCATGGAGGTAATGCTGCCTTCATCTTCGGTGGTTACTGCAGCGCCCACGCTGAGTGGCGAGGCAGTCTTGACCCCCTTTCATCCATATGGGACCGTCCGCCACATCCAGAATAAACCAGTGAAGAAGTTCACTGACCGCAACCAGTTCCTGCTGATTGCTGCTGCTGAGAAGGAAGGATTGCTAAAGGTGAAGTTCAAGGTGAGCCATGTCTCCAAGCTAGAGAAGTCAGGGTCTGTCCTCTATTATAGCTGGATGCTTTGGGCTACGCTGGACAGTAGCAAGGCAGTTCATGACGTGCTGCAGAACTGAGTGAGCTGATGCTCACTTGCCTGTATGTGACTGGCAGCACAGGACAGGAATGGCTGTGTGTACTCACTCTATCAGCCGCATAGAAAGGGCTAGAATGAGGCAGCCTTCCAATCTGCCTGGGAACGGTGACAGCACACCTGTTTCACTTGTTTGAGCAGTTCAGTCAGTCCTGCTGCTGCACAGGTGGTGGATACATCAGCAGAGAACAAGGCTGAAGACGCTCTCCTGAAGCAAACCAAGGAGCTGTACCTCAGTCAGAGTGTCAGCACCACTGCTAAGGCTTGGAATGATGTCCGAGAGAAGGTGCTGCAAGACGCCCTGGATAATGTCCTCAGGCCTCAGTTTGAGCGGGAGCTGCGTGCTAAGCTCGTGAGCGACGCCAGAGAGTTTGTCTGCAGCAAGTGCTCCTCTAAGGTGTGGAGGCTGGCTACTCAAGGCCCAATCCAGGTAAGACTCACCCATCTGGCATGACGAACAACTGCTGTTCCTGCATCCACAAGAGTGTGCAGCCCAGGATTGTGTCTACTGCCTATCTGCTGAGGTACAATCTTTCTGCATCTACAAGCATGTGCAGCCCTGGATTGGTCCTCCTGCCCATCTGTTGACTGATGGATGGAGGCTCTTGATGCACAGCCTTCCTTCCTACAGGGAATTCACACGCAAGCTTGTATCAGCTCCCAAGTGCTACATGTCTTGACTGTTCAGCACTTTGTCAATGGTGCAGAGCTCTGGGTAGATGGTAATTCACACTGTCAGTGATACAGAGTTCTGGGTGAATGGCAACTCACACTGTCACTGATACACAGTTCTGGGTGAATGGCAACTCACACTGTCAGTGCTACAGAGTTTTGGGTAGATGGCAACTCACACTGTACCTCCTGTTTCACAGATCAGAGACAGGGACAATCATGTGCTGGAAGACCGGCGGTTCATGGTTGTGGTGTGGGGCCCTGGTGGCCAGGGACCCTCAACAACGCTGGTCATGGTGGACCATGAAGGCAACCTGGTTGACCTGCTGTACTGCGGTCAGCTCAGTGGTGCCATCAGGCAACCTCCAGGACTGGACAGGAACTATGAGTGGAAGCATGCTATGCAAGAAGCACATAAGGTGAGTGTCAGAATGACATTGATGTGCTGGCGAGGCTGAAATCTCACAGCTAGGGATGCAACAGCAGAAACATATCCTAGCACAAGCATAAGGTAGATGCCTTGTGTCAATTTTCATCTGTAAAAGCTGCACAGGTAGTGTGTTGCGGGCTTTCCTGTAGGAACGGTCCCATTTAGGCCTACTCACTTACTCCCATTGAATTGTTTTGCCTCTTGCTGCACCTGGGCAATCGCAGGTCAGATCTCCAAACCATGCCCAATTGACCACTACCCAGCCGGTTGATTGAGCTTCACTCAAACAAGCATGTGTTGTGATTGCAGGCCAAGGATTTGCAGCGCATGCAAGACTTTGTATTGGAGCACGTTCCCCACGTGATCCTAGTGGCAGCTGCTGGTCAGCACTCACAGACCCTGGAGTTCTACATCCACTCAATGCTTGGGGCTGTGCTGAACGACAACGCCAAAGTGCTGACTGGCAGATCAGAGAGCGGCACTATTACTGCGTTTCTGGCCGATCAGACCATAGCCCAGCTGTGGGAAACCAGTGCTGCTGCTAGGGAGGAGTTGACTGATCAGCCGCCTCTTGTGCGGCGGGCTGTGGCCATGGCGCGAGCTGCCATCTCAGGCAACCTGCCTGTTCTGTGCTCATTGGCAGGTAGGACCCTTTACTTTCTTGCCAACTCAGACTAGGGTATGAAAAATCCTTCATTTCTTGTCAAGTCAGTTTAGTGAACTCAGTGCAACATCTTGGATTGCAAACAATGGGCTCTGTCCTGCACAATGCAAGATGCCTAGCATGCTGATGGGTTCCTATGGCCTGCACATGGTGTTCCATGTATAAAGCTGTGCCCTCTTGCCAGCTTATGCGCTCTCTGCACAGCAGGGCTCATTGGCAGGTAGGACCCTTACTAACCCACATGTCCGGCACAGTGCAAGATGCCTAGCGTGCTGACAAGCATGTATGGCCTGCATTTGGTGATGCATGTGAAAAGCTGTGCCCTCTTGCCAGCTTATGCTTTCTGTGCACAGCAGGGCTCATTGGCAGGTAGAGCCCTTCACTACATTACGTGTCCTGCACAATGTAAGATGGCTAGCATGCTGATGGGCACGTATGGCCTGCATTTGGGTATTCCATGTGGAAAGCTGTGTCCTGTTATCAGCACATGGGTTCCGTGCACAGCAGGGCTCAGAATGACATGGTACGTGACTGGTAAATCGTATGTTCAACTGCTGCAGGCATGTCACGGGAGATTCTGGCACTGCAAATGCATCCCATGCAGAAAGCAGTCACTGGTGAAGAGCTGTACAAAGCTGTTGAGCAAGCTTTGGTCACCGCTACATGTCAAGTGAGCCGAAAAGAAACGCCTCCTGCATCAGTTGCCCCATTAAGCTTCATGCACCACTACTTCATGCTTTGCAGCGCCTTGTTTTCTCAGTTCCGTCAGGTGCATTTACAATGAGTGTGTGTGTCAGACATGCCTGCGCTGACCTCTTCACAGCAAGCAGCACAAGCTCGAGCTGATTGTCAGATCTGAAGCACCTAGCCATGCAAAACGTCAAGGCAATAGTGCACACAAGTCGTCATCAACATGCACGCAGCAAACCGCTGATCAGGGGTGCATCATAACATGGCTGCACAAACGCCATGGCTGGCTCATCAGCTGCAATTTGTGGTTGAGGCATTGTGGCACACAAGCAATCAAGATGCGTGCAACAAGCAATTGACACAGTGTATGCCTGTAACAGGTCGGGGTGGATCTCAATCTAGTTGCACAGACCCCATGGCTGGCCCACCAGCTGCAGTTTGTGGCTGGGCTGGGCCCCCGCAAGGCCATGGCCCTGCTGAAGGCTGTGCAGCGCCAGGAGCAGGTCGCTGCAAGGAAGGCTGTCTGGAAAGAGCTGAATGTCATCGGCAAGAAGGTCTTCTGGTCAGTCACTGAGACATGTCATGTTGAGTTTTTGCTGATGAAACCAGAGGGCATTTAAAAAGATTTTGTTATTACATTGGAGCCTATTGAATTCATGTGCGGTGGCCCAGTCGCGTCACCGCGTCATTATCAGCCAGAAAAACAGTCAAGACGCAAAGAGTGCTTGTACAAATTCACTCTCTTTGTCATGGTCACGTCTCTGGCTTACATGACAACACAGTTCTGCCTACACGTTCAGAAACACAATACAGCGTGGTCAGCTGCACGTTTTGGACTCTAGTGTCAGGGTTTACGCTCCTGTTGACTCATTCACGCTGCCTGCCTTAAGCACATGTCAGCTCCTTGTGCATGCTGGCATGCAGGAATGCAGCAGGTGCCCTCAGAATCAGGCGCTCTGCAGCTGGGCTGACCAATGAGGAGCTGGACCCTCTTGATGACACCAGGGTTCATCCTGAGTCGTACAAGTGGGCCATTGCCATGTGTCAAGAGGCCCTGCAAGGCAGCAAGCTTGCCAATCTGGATGATGATGACCAGATTGCTGTCGAGAAGGCCATCAGCAAGCCAGAGCTTGTAGAGAAGCTGGATCTTGCTGTGAGACTTCACTTTCAGATTGCAACGTAGATCTTGGCTTCACCATCTGCTGGCATTTGCTGATTTGCATGCTACCCATTCTTGAGGACAAGTTGCTTTGCAATGCATGGCACTGGTCAACTGATTGTCATGTCAGCCCATGTCTGCTATTACTTTGTGTGACGAAGGACCTTGGGATGCTGTGGATGCACTTCTTCTGTCCAACACAGCAAAAAGCCTAGCATAACAATTTGAATGTGATGACATGCCTTGAGATGCTTTTGCGATTCTTCTTCCATGCCAAAGCAGCCACAATCCTGCCTTACCAGTATGCGTGTGATGACGTGCCTTGAGATGCTGTTGGTAGTCTCCTTCCATGCCGAAGCAACCACAATCCTACCATACCAGTATGCGTGTGATCACATGCCTTGAGATGCTGTTTGTTTTTCCTACCCTGCCAGCGCAGCAACAAGCCCAGCATACCAACACACCACACTCTGCTGCAGGGTTTCAGTCTCAGGCTGCAGCAGGATCAGGACCAGTCCGACCGGCTGTCCACTCTCATAGACATCTCCTTTGAGCTGGTCCTGCCCTACTCAGATCTGCGCCCCAACAACTCAGGCCAGCTCACAATCAGTGACACCTTCTGGCTGCTGACTGGGGAAAGCCCCTCCACCCTGAAACTGGGGCGCAGGGTGCAGGCCACCATCACAGGCCTCAGTGGTCAAGCTGCTTACTGCTCACTGCCTGACCTGAACGACATGGAGGCTGTCATTCTGGCTGAGGACATCAGCAGCTCAGGCCCGGTGCGCCCGGGGGACAGGCTGCGGCGGGGGGACACAGTGCCTGCCAGGTCAGCCTGTGCTTTAGTAACTCTGATGGGTTAAGATGTCCTGATTGCATACTGTGTGGCTGCAACCTTCTTGCAATGTCTATCGTGTCAGGGATGATTGTATTCAGTCTCATGTGTTCCCAATCATTCATGTGTCTCAGTGGAATTCAGAAGGTATGCACACGTACAGCAAGCAATGGCTGTTGCGACAATGCTTGAGTTGGGGTCGTGAGACGAGAGTTTGATGCTCGTGTGTGAGACCAGCATATCTGCCTGGAATTGTCCTTGGTCATCTGGCATCATCCTGTCAACTTGCTCATCGGCTTTTATGCCCCCTGCTGTGCTTGTGGAATCTGCCGAGATACAACATTTAGCTTGGGTGTTGCTCAATGGCGTCAGCTGCCAAACAGCTTGTACCGGTCTTTGCTGGTCACATGCAGGGCTTGCCCACAGTCTTATATATGATACCACAGCACAGTCTGCCAGCATGCCGCTTCTGTCTCGTGCATTCTGATGCTGCAGACATCCTTTGACACAGTCATCCCGGTCTTCTGCAGGATCAAGCAAATATATGATGTGATAGCAGAGGCTGATAAAGATGGTCATCCTGTGCTGAGCAACATATACCTGACCACCACCAGCACAGCCATGGCAACTGACCGCCCATGGGAGAAGGAGTACTGCACTGATGATCACTACAGAGCCCCATCTGATGAAGAGAGAGCCAAGCTGCAGGTATCCAAAGCTGGGCTGATGCATTGATGGCATCATGCTGCATGCTGTATGGCAGCATACTGATTGTTGTGAGTTGCCACTGCAAGATGCATTTCTACCTTTCACATGGAGACACAGCATAGTAAGAAACCGCAACTGAGGACCATTGGCTCCACACCCCCCCTCCCCCCCCATCCCCCACCCCCCTGAAAGCTGTTGCCAC
>JAABUP010004638.1_pt1 | contig 22130 bp, 26 predicted proteins | sample 5559201 | NCBI WGS metagenome assembly JAABUP01 (sample SAMN10711887, study PRJNA513373) | rock metagenome | isolation source: Antarctica rocks | place: Antarctica | reverse complement strand
GTGAGTGAGTGAGTGAGTGAGTGAGTGAGTGAGTGAGTGAGTGAGTGAGTGAGTGAGTGAGTGAGTGAGTGAGTGAGTGAGTGAGTGAGTGAGTGAGTGAGTGAGTGAGTGAGTGAGTGAGTGAGCAGCTACAGGTGCCTGCTGAAAATAATGCAGCAGCACCTCATTGGCTTCGTGAGTGTACCAAAAACACTGTCTTGGTCTGCAATTTTCTGCACAGCCGTGTGCAAAGCCAATGCACAAGAAAAACATCATCCTGATGTAATGGAGAGGCGTAGTGTCACATTGAGCACATCTGCCTTACCAGCAGTCCCCAGAAGAGGTCAGGACAGCTGGTGGCATTGACGCGTACAATGTCCCAGTCACTTATGTTGTTTTGCCAGGAGCTGACGACATCAATCCCCAGGACGCTGTCAGCTGAAGCGCCATACAAGCTTCCACCAATCCCCAACCCTCCTCCCAGAACCATGCCTGAACCACATGACAGAACGTACCTCACCTAAAAAAATGAAGCCTGTATAATGAATTAAAAAGTAAAACCAGCTTCACATGCATTGTATCTGTTTATGTATATGTTGATGTCCGTTAGTGCCATCGTAGCAGAGGTCTTGACGAGAAGTTGCACCCTGTTCTGATGCAAACATCTGTATTGCTGTGACATGCCTCCAAATGCCTTCTAGTGCAAGCCTGTTGTACATAAACGTGTGCAGTGTTGCACACTGGTGCATGGAGGTTACATGGAGGTTACACGGCAATTACACGGAGGGTAACTGGAGGCAGATGACACAGCAAAGCATGATGCGCCAGCAAGACATTTGCATTCAAATGACTTGAAGAGGCGCGCCTGTTGCTGCAGGGCAGAAAGCCATCATGACATATGCAGCTGTACATTGCATTGCAATGCAATTGCTGCACATGTGCAGGCTGAATCTGAAGGAGCTTGTGACAATAATATTAATATTAATGCGCTATTGCCCGACCTGCTACACCAATGGTTGAGCCATGTGCAGTTGGCCACATGAGGTTATACGGCTCTGTTTCGGCTATCAAGTCTGCGCCGGAAGCTCCTGCAGACATTCAGGGCTGACTCACAGGGGTCAACAGGCCTGCCTCTTAGGGGTCAACAGGCATGACTGATAGGGGTGAACAGGCTTGACGCATAGGGGTGAACAGGCTTGACTGATAGGGGACTCATAGGGTCAACAGGCCTGTTTGATAGGTGTCAATACCGTAACAAGTATTCCAACAGGGCAAACCTGACTCATCAAACAGTCACCCCTCAAACAGTCACGCCATTGCATCTGAGGAATGTACAATCCCTAGATGGCAATCCATCAGCAGCATTAATGTTTGGAATTCCAATCAACAATATTGAGATCAATTGCAACAGCTAATTGATACTTTTGCAGGCATGCGTTCATGCCAAGTAATGGTCTAGGATTGAGCAATGTTAAGTCCATGTAGGAATCAGCTTCATGCATCATTGCTGCTGCTTGTGAGCCACTGACAAGAAAGAAAAGAAAAAGCAAAAGAGCAAAAAAAAGTTTACGCTTTTCAGGGATCATAACGGGAGCCTCCTAAGGCAACAGCCCGGAGTATTGTGAGCCACTGCCATAGTAAGATGTTGACACCAGATTGGAACTGAGTACTTTGTCATAAGGGCCTATGACGCCTCTGAAGTTGAAAAGGGCAACTCACCTGCTTGCACATATGCTGTCTGACTGTCAGGGTCCACATCAACAGCTGTGCAGTTACTAGTATCAATCGTGAGACCATTTGGCAGGAGCTGCACCCCCATGAACTGATGCCCAGCACCCATCACAGCAGTCTTGAGGGAGGTGTTGAACCCGAATTTCAAAGCCTCCAGAATGTCATTCACGTCTGCAGTGCACCTAGCTTGTGATACTTTTGACAAACCAGACCAGTAACTTCTATGCAATGCAGCAGCATGCAGATATTGTACTGCTTTGTGAGGCAGACATTCGTTGCCAAGCAGCTACATACAGGTTGAGATCATGAGCTTGAAGTACAGGCAGTCGCAAGTCTGCTGAAAGCTTTAGCCTTAAGGTGAATCGATTGCTATCACAAGAGCTCGTGTACCATTTTGACACATGCATGTACATATGTACATGCTGAATGTGTGCACCCAAGACGGCGTGTACCTTGTGCAATGACATACACTGCTGGCTGTGAATATTTGACATAGGGGTCTGGTCCATCCTGCACAGAGTGCATGAAAATTACATCAAATGGCATGGGCTGCTTAGGCCAAGTTGGCAAGGCGGCGATACTGTACTGTGCTGTGCTGTGCTGTGCTGTGCTGTGCTGTGCTGTGCTGTGCTGTGCTGTGCTGTGCTGTGCTGTGCTGTGCTGTGCTGTGCTGTGCTGTGCTGTGCTGGTAAAGCTTCCACTGATCTGGATGCAGCTCATGTGTTGCTGCCATATGCTGCCTGTACCATCTTCCATTGCACGCTTTGAACAGCACTTTCTGTGTCAGCTTCTGTGTCAGCTTCTGTGTCAGCTACTATGTGCATGCGTTGAATGCAACTTGGATAATTTAGTATCTGCATAACAGCTGAGATTTTGTGGAATATTTGACAGCATGCCTAAGATTCTGCACCAGCTTCCAGACTCACAAAGCTAAGCTGGTCCTACAGCAAGTGACCTTGACAGGTTTGCAGCTGACGGTGCTTGATGCACTGGATTTACCTCCAAACTATTCCGCAGTTGAAAGGTCGGAGTCTGTGGCGCTTGTGGCGCGTATTTGACACTGTATGACAAAACAGTGCCTGTGATAGCCTGCCGCAACGTCTGGACGTCAGTGTATGTAGGCTGAGAGACAAGGGTGACGGACCGCGCCAGGCAAAGGAGCAAAACTCCTGGCAGCAAACAATTTACGACGTGTTACTGGCAGGCCTGAAGCTGTTATCAGCAGTACAGAAGTCAGTTGATTTGCCAGAGCCAACTCGCAGCTGTCCAGATCTGAATGTAGATCTAGAGAGGTGATCGGTGCGCGACAATATGCGATGCGCATTGTCGACTTGATTGGACAGCTTTGTGATTTTGCCATCACATACAAAGCAATGCACAACGGCAGCTGCTGCGCACCTGTCAAACAGCTCGCAGTATCCATATAGCAAGTACTGCAGATCACAAGAGTTTGTGCGCCTCACGGGACGAGAACTTCAGCTGGTCAACTTTACAGCGCTCTAGTTGTGATTCAAGCTTAGTCTCAAAGGGCAAAACCCATTATTGGGGTGTACTTTCTGGCACAGCCTGCCGAGTTTTTGGAGTTACCTAACGTCTCGATCTACCTAAGTCTACCTAGGTAAGGCCTTACATCATCCCGCTTTTTTCCCGTAAAGCATTCTCTTGATTGCCAGACGGTGAGTCAGCCTAGACTGAAGCTTTCTGTCGTCCTCTTCTGTGAAGCTTGCTGCAGCGCACGGCCACATGCTGGGCATAGTTCAGTCCTTGTATGATGACTCTTTGCTGTCCATGAGGGTCAAAGGCCTGGGTGGCCACAGCCAGACTCCACCCACTGGCCATGGTATAAGACAGGGCTGCCGCTCTGGGTGCTGGGTCCCCCGGGGTGCAGGCCCGGCACCTGAAACTCACTGATTTGTGCATGCTGATGACATCTGTCTCTTGGCTGCCAGTCCTCAACATCTACAAGTTCTTATTGATGCTCCCTGATGCCCACCCACAGCTTTTCTGTACAGGATTGTGACAATCCCAGCTCTGCTCGGAAATTTGCAACCAACCACATCAACATTGAATTTCACTGTTGACATCAATCAGGGAAAACCTTGTTTGCGCAAGCAAATCACACTCTCTTGAAAACATACTTTTGAGCAGCAACTCTAACAAAACTTGCTTCACAAGGTACCCCACCAGTCAAACCACGTGGTCCTAACAAGTCTTTCAAGCTTGCACTGGTTTGCTCACACAATGTGCAACATTTCTTCACACAGAGGCTGTCACACCAAAAAAAACACTTGTGCAGGCTATACACCATCACAGCACAAACATCAGCTACAATGCATCAGGCTGCATGAAGTGTGCAAAAGCGCAAGCATGTGGGCAATGCCTTCTGGCCAGAGTGTCCATTGCTAGCCAAGCTCAACCATCGATGCGCCTTGCAATTGATCACCCTGCTGCGGGCTGCAAAAGCTCCATTGCAAGGGTGATCTTACTTCTGCTGATGGTTTGCTGTTTCACATGCTGCTGCTGCTGCTATCATCATCAGAACTCCAATAGGGTTTGGTGGTCGAGTTCTATGCTGCAGCCAATGCAGTCACCCAGCCTTCACACCTGGGCTGACACAATATTCTCCCTGTGCCGTTGCAGTGCAACCCAGTCATCCTGACTTCTTACCACGCTATGTGTTGCAAGCGCTATCTGTGACACTGTGTGTCTGTTGCTGCTCTGCTGTTGTGGGTGTCGTGAAGCCACCTTGAGCACTGCCAAGCAGATCACAGCAAAGCTGCAGCTTGCGGCTGCAAGGCATTGCCTTTCTTGCTTGATGAAGCAGAGCAGCAGGTAACATGATGGGTGTGCTGGCCCCTTTTATCTGTGCCTCTACTTGGCATCGGATCCTCACCTCACCAAATTCCTTTGACACTTTAATGATCACAATCAGCCATGGATGATGATCAGGGAAGGGTCAGCCACATGGGAGAGGGGTGACCCTGGGGAAATGGCGGAGTGGCATTCCTGCCTGCCTCAGACAGCTGAGTGGGTGTCAAAAGGTGTCGTCAGGGTCCATCGGGGGGGGGGGTGGGGGGGGTCAGGTGGCGAATGCTGGCTCCAGTCAGCTCTGGGTAACTCTCAGGGTGTTGGAAGAGACCGCCGGCATGTAGGACACTCCATCTTGACATCCATCCAGCGCTGTAGGCAGTGGTTGTGGAAGAAGTGGTTGCAGGGGGTGACCATACGCGCACGCGGCTGGCCTACATCAGCTGGGTTCATGCAGATCACACATTCAACTCCTGCACCAGACAGCACTCCCTCTGAGCAATGTGGCTTTGCTGACACCTCTTTGAATGGCTGAAGAGGTGACCAATAATAGTAGTTGTTTACAGGCATTCCGGCTAATTGTCCTTGCCAGGTACCTACTAGGTGTGCCCAGACCCTAGTCCTGTGAGCCAACATGCACTAACATGAGACACTAATTGCACCCAAGGGGTGTGCGCTGACAGGGCAAGTGCCATAGACGCATTTGCAAGTGACCAATGATGCATTGATATGACCCTAGTGGTCATTGTGAAGCCTAATACAGCCCTGAGAGTCACAGACGTGTAACGCGCAGCAGGCAATGATGATCGAGATAGCAGGTACTGCCTGTGAGGAAGGTAATTATGGTCTATTGTGTCAGTATCCATTATGTTTGCAGCGTCACAGTACGACCAAGGTATGTGTAAGCCTATTGTTACTGCATGACTCTGCGTTTGAGGTACGAATGTTAGCGGATGAAGAGAGCGAGCAGGCTTGTATGGTAGACAAAACAAAGACTGATCAACACACCAACTGATTGTTTCTTTAGTACTGCATGTACCTGCGTCCCCTGTTTCCACATCAGCAGGCCCTGAAGAAGAGTCCAGGGCGCCCTCAGCAACCTCTCTGGGGACCACCGGCCTGTGGTAGTCATATTTGGCGGGAAGGAAGTGCTTGGGCACAAACCAGCGAGGGCCCCAGACAGTCTGGCACAGCAGCACAGCAGCCTGCACCATCACACATGTCTCTGATACACAATTTTGACAGAAATGATGTTCTTACTGCAATGGTCAGCCTGCACCATCACACATGTCTCTAATATACAATTTGACAACTGATGTCTTTGATGCGATGCTCATCATTTCCCCTTTGATGCTCTGAATCCTGCACCACCAAACCTGTCTCTGACCAACAGAAGCAGTGCATCAATCAATGGCTACGACATGTGAATCAGATACCCACTGTCCTTCTGACTCTGGCATGAAAAGACAAGAACAAGACAAAGAAAAGAAAAGACTACACCTTTTGGCGTCAACTTAATGAGAAGCCAAGCACGAGACCGGGCTGCCCAGGTCTCTTGCATGACTAGACAGATCACAGATGGGCAGATTCTACATGACAATTTCCAGGTCTGCTGACATTTCTGGGTCCACAGCCAGACCACTCAGACATGTCAGAAATGTGCAGGCGCTGGGCGCCTGCATGCAACTCGAGACGCAGAGGTACAGAGACTGACATGGAGCAGCAGCAAATGACATGTGTTGCACACAGAGACAAGGTCCATTGACAGAAAGAGGTCAACACACCCACATGGAGCAGCAGCAAATGACATGCAACAGGCGCAGAAACAGCAACCATCAACAAGGAGAGGTCAAGCTACCCAGATAGAGCAGCAGCAAATGACATGTGTTGCACACAGACAGAACACCCATTGACAAAGATACACACATTAAAGACATACAATGTAATGTATGTATGTATGTCAATGGGTGTTCTTTCTGTGTGCAACACATGTCATTTGCTGCTGCTCCATCTGGGTGTTTTGTCATTCTGATGGTCACAGAAAGAGGTCAACATACCCACATGGAGCAGCAAAAAAATTGACATGCATCAAACACAAAAACAGCAACCATCATCAGAGAGAGGTCAACACACCCAGATGGAGCAGCAGCAACTGATATACATTAAAAGCAGAGACAACATCCATCAAAGGAGAGAGGTTAGCAAACCCAGATGGAGCAGCAACAAATGACAACCATTACATGCAGAAACAGGATGCATCAACAGAGAGAGATCAGCATACCTGCAATGAAAGCCAAGCAACCAGGACCATGCATCAAACACAGCAACAGCCACCATCAAAGGCAAGAGGTCAGCATACCCAGATGGAGCAGCAGCAAATGAGAGGTCAGCATACCTGCAATGACAGCCAAGCAACCAGCACCATGCAGAAGGCTGGGCTGGGGACAATCATGAGGACATTGCTGGGGCAGCCATACAGATAGAGGGGTAGCAGCAAGCGAGTGAGGCTCATGCCCACGATGTACAGGGGGCGCAAGGGCTGGCGCACGTCTGTCCGTGCGCAGTGCACGATCTGGGGGATCCAGAAGCTGTAGAAGAGCATCAGAATGGGCCGTATAAACCTGCATGTACTTATATGTGTTTATCTATCTGTTGATATCTCTTGTGTTAAATCTTGTCAAATGTCTTAGTGAAACATGAGATGCAGACTTTAGACGCATGAGCCAGAGAAAGAGAAGTCTGTGCATCTGATGGTTTGTGCATTCTTGATGCATGGTTAACCTCATACAGGAATGTATTCAAGGCTGTTATGAAGTTGTATACATGGCAGCTAAAACAGTGATCAAGCACACTTGTTGCGCTGTGATAACACTGAATGACCATGGCTGGTGCTGCTCACCTCTGAGACTGGTATGTTACAAAAATGCTGCCGAGTAACGCCCCATAAAAGCGTATGTACAATATAGCCAGCTCCCTCTGGGTCTGCCATGTGTCCAGGGCAGGCCCCCGTCTGGCCCTCCAGATGCTGAGGAGGTATTGCATCTCAAAAATGGCAAAGTTGACAAACTCAAAGAAGGCTGCCGTTGCAAAAGCGTTGAACAGTGGCTCAACCACAAAACCTGCAGGAAAGCGAAAAGTAAATAGCAGCCACAATTGTCAAAAAATATAATTGAGCAAGATCGTGGTACGTACAATCCTCAAACTGATTCAGTCACGGCTGCAAGCAATACACTGTCTGCAGAGCACGCAGACAAGCACAGTGCAGCTCGAATACTTAGAATGACAGCAATAACAAAACCCAGGTCATTTCAGTGGCACACCACCATTGCTGTACACATATGTTTTGCTGAATGAAGACTGGCATTGCACCTGCCTAGCCCTTGCAGCTTTGTTCACTGTTCCTGACTGTCTTGACTGACACATGGTCTTAGTTGTGCTAAGGCAAAGCGTTGATGGTTGTCTCTTAATGTCATTGCTCTGAAAATAATTTTAGCTGTTATCTGGTGAAGTGGTGGTTGTTGTTCCTTACTGTTTCGCAGGATGCAATCTCACCTGTGGTAAGGTGCAGGAGGCAAAGATAGGCATCAATGACAGCCTGCTGCCCCAGCATGAGCAGAGACACCTTGCTGGCGGTTGCTTGAGTGTTGGTTGATTCCATTTGCCTCAGCAGTAACAGCACCTACATGAAAGCAGCTTGTGCGTAAGACTGCCAAAGTGTCACAGCTTGGCAGAGGCAGTGTCAAAGTTCAGCGAAGGCGTTGCACATGTGCCTCAGCAGCAGCAGCAGCAGCAGCAGCAGACACCTGCATGGTATCAACTTGTGACCAATGCACAGTACTGTCAAAGCTTGGCAGCGAGCAGCTTATGCGAGTCTTCCTTAGCAGGTTTTGCAAGAATCACTGGTGCTCTATACTGCACTGGCGCATGAATGACAGGGAGCATTTGCAGTCTGACCTGATGACCTGTAAGGTTACAGCTGGTACTGGGGGGATCAGGGCAGATCAGGGCAGATCAGAGGCAAATTAGGGCGGGCCCAAAGCAGGTCGAGGAAAAGCCAAAGAAGGTTAGGGCAGATCTAAGGCAGAGTGAGGCAGATGAAGGGCAGATTGTCGCAGATTAGAGGCAGAGTGAGGCAGCTTACAGGCAGAGTGGGGCAGATGAAAGGCAGAGTGAGGCAGATGAAAGGCAGACTGTGGCAGATCAAAGGCAGATTGGGGCAGCTCAAAGGCAGCGTCAAAGTGTGCTGGTGCGCACCTGTATGAATGTGAGGGCCGTGACCATGAATGTGTAGTTGACTGCCTTGGCCTCGTACACCTCAACATGTGACGTGGTGGCATTGATCTGCAGGCTGACCCCACAGTTGCTGCTGAAAAGGGTTCCATTCAATATAGTGTCCCCAACAGAACCTTCTCTGCCCTGCTTGCTTCCCATCAGCTTTCCAAGAGCCCCATTGATCTGGGGCTGCTCCCCATCAAGTGCCCTTGGAAGTTCCCCAGGAACTTCTGAAGCATTGGATGCAGTGACCACAGTCAAAGATAGCATGAGCTCGCAGTCCTTTTGTAGTGCATTTGGGTCTGAGAGATTGTGTGAAGCCTGAGACTCCTCGAAACTGAGCGCTGCACCTCTCAGAGCTTTCCTGAAGAAGCAAACAGAAACTGTCCAGCACGTTCATGCATCGATATGCACGCAGACTCAGGTAAAGAAGGCAGGCATTACATGAGGCATCATCTCTGCCCTTTTTGATCAAGGCTACTCAAGCAAGCGCTGATATGGCAAGATGTGGTGTGATAACACATAGCGCGGTGACTCAGGCACACTGCTTAGAGATGCACGGCTAAATACAAGATACAAATGCAAATACAAGATACAAAGCAATTCAAGATACAAAAGCCGAGGCCCTCTCACATGGGAAGGCCTTAGCCTCATCAGGAGTGTGAACCTATGCCAGCAAGCATCAGAGTATGCCATGTACAACAGGCCAATTACGACTAAGGTACACCTAAATGTATGGCGAAATGTTTACAGAACAAAAACAGCAGTGTACTCACCTGTAGTCAGCTGTTTGCAGATCAAAGTCTTGCTGCTCCAGGTTGAGTGTGACGCGATCTACTGGCTTCAGTACAGCTTGCAGCTGGCCTGTGGCTGTCACATACACACCATCTACTTCCATGAACGCATCATGCTCAGATCTGTATGCGCCTTTGCGCAACACCAACCCACCCTGCACATGCAAATGCACAATGCAGATAAACGCAAACACATGCATAAAATGTACAAACATGCTTGGTCGCCATACAAACATGGCTTGCACTGGCCCCATCGGTTTATGGGCTCAAGGGTTTGCGGGAATCTTAGGGTCCACATGGCACCCCCAGTGTATGAGCAAACAGAGTATGGCAACCAATGAATATGCAGTAATACAACCTGGAAGGGACATGCAGTGGGCAGATGCATTTGGTCACCCACTCCCGTGCATCCCAGGACACAATCATGCAAGAAGAAAACACAAATGAAGCCAAACAATGCCACATGACCATCTATCTTTGCCTTTCAACACCCACCTGGACATCAAGAACCTCATCCTGGCCAGATGATAGTGCAGTAAGTTGGAAAGCCACAGTGCCTTGACCCTGATCAAGTACTGGCATCACATGGCTGCTTGTGTTGGGCTGTGACAAGCTCCAGCTGCCCTTAAAGGTACCGGAAATGTTGCTAGGGAAGGCAGCATTGCTGTTACTGATGCTGGGTAGTCTGGCTGGAGACAGACTGGCAAGCTCTTCAGAAGCCTGCAAGCCTTCATTTTGTCAGGAAAATGTCACGCACATTACTGGCCTGTACCAGCACAATACTGTACAAGCAGCAGAGTACAGCAGCAACAAGAGACCTGAGACTTCAAAGCCCTCTCGACAGGCAGCTGAGCGTATTCCTGGCCAGCTTCAACTCTACATGAGGAGAGAATGAAAGCAAACAAGCACAGGCAAACCCGCTGAAGGTTTTGGGGGCAGCTCAAGCGTTGTCGTCTCTCACGGGGGGACATCGTGGGTCAAAAATGCCACTACACACACGGTTCTTAACAGGTCGAGTACGCGCTATGCCATCACAGCTGGTGCTTGTGCGATGCCCTCTTGTCTGTGCACAAGTCAGCTGACCTAAAATGCGATTTAGGCACGCGGCAATCTCAAACAGAGTGACAAAGCAAGCTGCGCACTGCGCCTCAATACGTGTCGATTGCACCTCACATTTGCTCCTGCTGTTCAACACCGTGGTGAACAACACCTTTATCACACCTGTATCATGTCGAACAGAGTCACGGAGAACGAATTGGCCTGTTTCACGCTATCCGTCACATTAGGCTCCTTAGTAGATCTGCAGAGAATCGACCTGAGTGAGCTGTACGTCACAATAGGTTAGCGTGGCACAGGTGTGCTTTGTTGCAGGGAGAACATGAGCATCTGTACAAATGCTCAGCTGCCGGCAGGCTCAGCACTCAATGATCCATTGATTGCAATGTTTGCAAATTGCTGCTGTGTATCAGCATAACAGAACAACGTCCTGCATGTGACACTACCAGTGCGTGGATGTGGAAATGCCATGGTACACAATCAATTTGCATGCATACACAGCTGCATCAATGCCCATGCCCAAACATGTCTTAATCATAGCCTTTTAGGATCGAACACCAAATCGCAGGATCACGTAATACTTTGATGGCTGTGCTAGCGCTAGCAGAAGGGCATCTGCACCATTGCCACTTGGCAACACAACGTCATACATAAGTGACATGCCGAAGAAAAAGAGGAGATGGCTCTGGATTGTGCGTATACCAGCTGACTGAGTGAGTCGCACACTCAAATGCCTGTCAAAGGTGTGTAACATGGAAGAGCCAGCACACGATAGCAGCGGAAATATCAGGTCCACTTTGGCCCTGCTGGTCTCTTGATGAAGCATTGCAGCCATGCTTGCAGTTCAGAATAAGCAGATGAGTCAGACCCGTTGCCCTCATGTGTTGAAAGTATGGGTCATACATTCCTGTTGTTCTTTTGATCTCGAGAAGCCTTCTGACATGATGTATCAGTAATGAAGAGTGCTGTACACTGTTATCCATGTAAGCTGCAACAAACAGAAACGTTGCGCATCATGTCAACCTAAGCCATGCATATGATCTTGTATGCATGCAATCTGATGCAATTTTAGGAAAGGGCAGAGAAAGCATACCAGAAAAACAGAGACGCTGGGTGCTAGCCCCTCAGCTAACAGAAGCTGGTGACCTCCATAATCATCTTCATCAATCCTGCAGCGGCAAGCTGTGTAGAGCCCAAACTTACATCACAGCTTTGTACATTTGTGTCATTGTGATAGGGAGATTGCAAGACTATTGATACTGACCCTTGCCGCTTGTACCAAGCAAAGATTGCAAGCGCTCCAATTGCCAGAAACCTGCATTGCATGCACAAGATGCGTCAATTGAGAATCACCGGGCCATTATTACCCTGAGCATGAACAGCTGGACTACATATGAAGGGTTGAGCAGTGAACCTACGCAACGAAGCCAACCCAGCCTGTCACTGGCACAACGCCCCACACAAAGCCAATGAGGAAAGATAAAGCCTGTCTAAGCCAGTGGATGGTGTCAAGGAGGTCATCCTACATTACAGCATATTAGTCACTCTCTGCTGTGTTACATCTTGAAGTCAGATCAAGAGCCCATTGCCAATATGCTTGTCTGCTATGACATACTGCACACCTGAGGCCACCTGAAAGACGCGGGGTGCGCAGCAAAAGCTTGACGATAAGTTGCTGTGAGACGGTGGAACGGATTGGCCGGCATGCTCACGTTTTCAAAACGGCAGTCATGATGACGAGAAGTGCATAACGAAACTGATTTTGATCGGCTAAGCCAATGCTGACAACACCATGCGCATCTGAAGCATGATTTGCTCTTCGGCCAATGTCATAAGCCTGCAGACACCCACAGACAGGGCTTGAAGCCAGCTGGAGCCCTAAGAGACCCTATGTTCCAAACGATTGTGACAACAGCTCTGCAATGCACACTTCAATTTCAATTCGCTGATCGCTCGTCAGCATGCAATAGTCAAGTTCCTCAACTTTGGCGATGCTGCAACGACCATGTTGTAAAACATCACGAGTACTCAGCTGGTGTCTGGACAGATGGGGATCCAAGGACTGCTACCTGTTTTAAAGCCTATCACCAACACCGTCCACGTCAGCAAATACCGAGGTCAAAAGGTTGCTGTTGATGCTTATTGCTGGTTACACAAGGCGGCATACTGCTGCGCGGAGGAGATCTGCGAGGGCAAATTCACAGACAAGTACACATGCTTAAGGCCAGCTTCTCCATTTTCCAACGTCATGCCTGCATCCAATCGTCTTGTTGCTGCGCAGGCATGTGCAGTACTGCATGCAAAAGGTGCAGATGCTGCAGCATTGTGGCGTTCAGCCTATCATTGTGTTTGACGGAGGCAGGCTCCCCATGAAAGCAGCTGAGGAGGGGTCTCGTAGCAGGTGCGCTCAATTTTGCATGGCATGGAAGGCATTAATGCCAAAATGAAATGCTAGAATGAGATGAAATGCTAAACTAAGGTGAATGCTAGAACACCGTGCTGCGCTGCAGCGGGGTCAAACTTGTTTGCCTTTGCTCTCCTTAATCAGTGGTACTGTTTCTGCACTAGCAAGCTCAGAGACTGGTGTGCAGAGCTAGAAAGGAAAACAAGGACAAAGCTGCAGCTCATGTCAAGGCTGGGAATAAGCAGGCTGCTTATGAATGCTATCAGAGAGCAGTGGACATCTCACCAGCCACTGCAAACGACTTTGCCAAGGTATGTAAGCAAGACAAGCTAGAGCTTCAGGTCAGTTGCACATCAGCAACTGGATCTCAATCCCTGAGCTGTCCTTGGTTCAGACTTGGGCAACAGCGAACATGCCTTTTCCATATGCACATTCCATGGCAACCATGCAGTACAATTTGAATGCATTTGCTTTAGTTAGGCTCGCTTCTTGCAGCACAGAGGCTGACCTTGACATATATTGTAGGCATTGAAGGCTGCAGGCGTGGAGTTTATTGTTGCCCCATTTGAGGCCGATGCCCAGATGGCCTACCTTGCTGTCAATGGCTTGGTACACTCTGTCATCACTGAAGACTCTGACTTGCTTCCTTATGGATGTCCCAGGGTGAGCTGCACTTTATTGCCAATCCAAACAGCACTCACAGCCAATGAGAGTCCTCTGCTGACACATGTATCAGTGTTGACAATGTTTTGAGTGTTCAGCTTTGGCATTGCTACAAGTGTCGCACGGTCAGCTGCTGTGCATTGTGCTAGGCAAACAGGTACCTTTTGTCGCAAGTGTCTTTGATGGCCCAATGTGTGCTACGCTGACATGCACCAACGTGGCGAACGGCTCCCCAGTTCACTCAAGTGACTAAAGGGGCTGCTGTGCCATACAACGCAATTGCCAGAGCTTGACGCATCCCAAGGCTAGAACTGGCAGCACGTGTAAACTGCGTCGCAACCCAATGCACCTATCAGCTTTGCAAACACATGTTAAGTGGCGTCAGCTGCACAGGTCTTGTTCAAGATGGACAAGGCAGGGGAGGGGCAAGAGATTGTGGCTGCAGACTTGGCACAGAACAGGGACCCCAGCTTCATTGGCTTCACACAGCAGATGTTTCTAGAGGTGAGACCCAGGTCAACTGGCTAAAGTTGCACCTGTTGCAATGACGCCTCACAATGGCAACCTGCAGCTGCTGGCACCGTCTCCGTATTTGCTATGTTTTTTTTTGGGTTCACACAACCCTTCAAATGCTTGTGCGCTTTTGCCGTTTTGCCCTGCAAATCTTGGGCTGTTCTTTGACGTTCATGGCTCAGACAGGCGCTGCTCAGAGGTCACTCAGCATGACTTGCCTTCATGTCTGTGCAGATGTGCATCTTTGCTGGGTGTGACTTTCTGAAGGCCCTGCCGGGCATTGGCATGAAGAAGGCGCATCAACATGTGAAGCGCCTCAAGGCTCACCGCAAGGTACAGGACCGGCCTATGTGCTGTGCTGCACATGCTTCTGTACAGCCTTGATACAATGGCACAGCAGCATCCAAGGAAAGCTGCATTGAGGTTCCCAGATGTGTCTAACCAGTCAGGGTGCACCATCATAGTGGGTGGTAACAGAGTGTGCCTGCTTGCATGATGCAATCCACAGCAACAGCATGGCAGTAAGAAGAGTCCAAATTGTCTGCATCAGTTTAACTGCCAGGAAAACGCATCTAGAGACTGGTCAATTTGGCTGAACCCCTGCAACCACCTTAATCTGATCATGCAACAGGCTGAGTTCTCCATCGGTGCAAGGCAAGTGCCAAATGCGTGACTATCACACTACTGTACCTGGTCACGCCCTGCCCCTGGATTAGCGGTCTTGCATATGTTGCGCATGACAGACTGCTCTGGAAAAACAAGACTTGTCCCGCACGTACCTAGCTCATCATGAGCTGGAAAGCATTGTTATTTTCATTGTGTTAGTGTTATTGATCTTATCATATTACATTGTTATCATATATATGTTGCGCAGGTATGCAAGAGCCTACGCTTCAGTGGGGTGTCTGTGCCACGTGACTATGAGCAGGGCTTCCAACGTGCCCTGTGGACCTTCCAACACCAGAGGGTGTGGTGCCCTCACCGCAAGCAGCTGGTGCACCTGCGCCCTCTGCCCCAGGGAGGCTTGGCTGCCGGTAATTATAATAATAATAACAATAATAATAATAACAATAATAACAATAACAACAATAATAACAATAACGCTTTCCAGGTCATGATGAGCTAGGTACGTGCAGGACAAGTCTTGTCTCTCCAAAGCTTGGCTGCCGGTAGGTGTTGGAAAAAGACAGAAAAGAAAAGACTACGCCTTTCTGCGTCAATTTTATGAGGAGCCAAGTATTGTACCGGGCTGCCCAGGAGGTCATAGGTGTTAACCATCAAGCAGCGGTGTTGTGTTATGTGACTGTCAGAACCGTTGTATCAATCAACCTCAAAGGGGTACTCAGGATCAAATAGAAAGGACAGAACAGAAACTAAAAGCTTACGCTTTTCAGCAATTATAATGGGAGCCTTGTAAAGCAGCAGCCGGGAGCTTAGGACCGAATGCTCTGCAGAGACAAGACTTGCCCTGCACATATCTAGCTTATCATAAGCTGGACAGCATGAACATCATGATGATCAACAACATGCAGCACAGACCCCTTTGCATGACTACTTACGCTGAGCCCTATCCAAAATCTGACCAGTTCGACGGGAAGCTTATACACCTTGCTATGGGCAAGACACAGCCCACATGCTTCTGGCAATACATTCACTGTTATGTATTGTGGTTGTGTGCACAGCTGCCAGGAGTGCTGAGCTTGAAAGCGGCAACAGCAAATGCTGTTTCTGGTTGTAATGACTGACACCTAGTTGCTCTTATGCAGTCGATGCTGTACTGGGCGCTTTAGCTGATGGAGACACTGACCATGACTTCCTGGGCCCTGTGCAGCCAGATGCAGTCATGCAGAAAGTGGCAGAAGGTAACCAAACATGTCCCTGGATTCACACTGAGTGCAATGTACAGCACATGCCCTGAAATGACTGCAAGATATGTAATGCTTATGCATCATGTCACGGCATTACACCTGCCCTGGCTGCATTGGCCATACTCTAGCGCAGTCCCCTTTGCCTGTTGTGCCTTATACAGAGAGCCCAAGCTCATTCCAATCCCAAAATGTCTAAGTTCATTCAGAAGCGTCATCCCTACACTGGAACTCTCTCCTCAGAGATGCCTGGGGACAGTGAAAACGCGTTTCTACATTGTGGAGATGTTTTAGTAAGTATAGCATTGGGGTTTGCTCCTGGCTGCCGCCTTAGGAGGCTCGGGTTATGATCGCTGAAAAGCGTACAGTTTTCTTTTCTTTTCTGGCATTGGGATTTGCTTTCCAGGTGAGCTGGACCCTATCACCTTGAGGCCATTCCCACAGCCACTTGTCCAGATTCCTGCCCAGGTGAGCCCCTTGGAGAGCAGCAGCAGCCAGAACCAGATGAGGCCCTGGCGACCACAGCGGCACAGCTCCGATGGCAAGCTCTCAGGTTGGAATTGCTGGAACTGCCAGTGTATCTGATGCAAATGCAGACATGTGAAAGCTGTGCAAAACTTGCAAGTTAGGATAGGTTACGCTCCTTCCTGGACAGCCCAGTATAATGCTTGGCTTCTCATTAGTTTGACGTTGAAAGGCGTATTCTTTTCTTTTACAGTGAAGTCTTTGCAGCATGGGAAGGGATTCCTTGTTAGCACTGGACCTACGTGCATCACAAAGTCTTTGGATGCGCTGGTCACCATTGCTCACATGTTGACAGTGAGTATACAACAGGTGTATACATACTAGGCTCGAGTAGGGTGATGCTGAAATGCAATGCCATGTGGCTGATGCAGCGCATGACTAAGCTGCTTGTTGCTGGACGTTGAATAGCAGCTAGCACATGGTGCTGGCATGCATCTGCTGAGCCTCTGCTGAGCAATTGTTTAATGTCCTACTGATGCGTTCTGTCTCTGAGCATCCAGTACCCCTCAAGTGGTGCTGTCTGAACGTGGTTTTGTCAGAGCTGTGTCTGTTACGAGCATCACATTTTGATGCAGCCACTCCTGCAGCACTTACCAGCAGTCAGCACACAGCATGCTGTCTTGCGCATCAAGTGTTGCATCAGCAGTCTTGTAGCAGCGTGCTGAGGTCAGCAAACACCATGCTGTCTTGCACATCAAGTGTTGCAACAGCAGCCTTGTAGCAGCGTGCTGAGACAGGAAGCTGTGTGCAGGTGGTAAGAGACCTCTGACGTTGCCTGTTCAGGCCAACGGCATTGCCAGCCACTTTCCCACCCTGCCTAGTAATGGGCAGGCTTCAAAGCAGTTCAGCGCCCCCCGGCCTGCCAGCAGGGCGGCCCCCTCACAACCCCCTTTCAGACATTCATGCCTTGGGAAACGCAGCAATGCTGATGCTGCACAGACAGACGAGCTGCAGCCTGCAACCTCAGGTGAGCAGGCTCATTGGTCTGATGACACATATCACTGGCAGTTTGACTGCATGCTCACGTTATGTTGTGCTTGCACACCCTTGACTGTACACATCCTTCCACATTGTTGCAGTGGCATCCTTCCAGATACAAAGCGGAGATCACCACAGCGGCACAAATGCGCAATGCCTTGCGTTGCTTGTCATGCACTGTTCATGGTTGCAGAACCAGCCAAAAAATTGCTGCACGCACCTCTTTGTTGCGATGAAATTGGCCAGCGCTTTACTCCTTAAAGAGCTTTTCTCCTTCTTTGTAAACCTTTTCCAAAACAGCTTTTTTTGTGGCCAACACACTGTATGATGTTTTTGCTTTATATACCATGTGCATGTTGCTTCTGCCATGCAGGCTAGTGCTCACAGCAGCATTTTCTTTCTGCTGTCTCTCTCAATGTCAGCATTGGTCGTTGTTATTGTTGTCATCATTACTGTTACTACTACTAACATCATGATTATTTATTATTGTTACTAATATTAATATCACTATTGTTTCTTTATAACTACACTGTCTCAGTGTTGTGCCCATCATGACTGCAGGCCGCTTCAGCCATGCCACCTCCCCAGCTGGCAAAGCCTCACGCCATCTCTCCGGCTGCGGCTCTCAACCTGAGCTCCCCCAGCACGCGTTTGCCCAATTCGCTGCTGCTGGGCAAATTCCTCTGGGCAAATTCCCCACCTCCAACCCACCCAGCAGACCTGCTAGGAGCCCCACACCAGATGAGACAGACAGCCCCCTTGCTGGTGCCGACAGCAACAGCAGCGCTGCTCTTTCCAATCTATTGGCAAGGAACCGCAAACCTGATCAGACAGATAGCCCAACACCGCGTGCCAACAGCAGCTGCAGCGCTGCTCTTGCCAATCTGCTTGCAAGAAGCCGCATGTCCACACATACAGATGTGCCTGCTGCTGCTATTGCTGCTGCTGGTGCTGGCGTCAGCAACAGTGGCAGCCAGTCAGGCAGGCTTGCAAGGAGTCACACCCCTGAACAGACAGACAGTCCTGCTGCTACAGCTGGCAGTGTCAATGACCTGGGCTCGTCCAACAGGATCCAGCATGCGTTCAACATCTTTGCTGCAGGCAAGGGCAGCGCCCCTCAAGCTTCCTCAAGCAGGCTTGCTGACAGACACACCACTGACCAGTCAGACAGTCCTGCTGCTGCCTGTAATGCACAAGCAGCTGAGCTGGCGAAAGCTGAGGAAAGCCCTGCTGGTGGCAGATCAGCAGATGATGCTGCGGGGCACACTGTGCAGTCTAGAGCTGATGTTGGTGACGCTGCTGGCACAAGTGTGAGTGCTGACTTCTACAGCACAAGCCCTGGAGGTTTGGATTCCAATGACAGCCCTCCTGTTGCACAGCTGCCTTCAAGCAGCACCTCTTCCCCTTTCAAGCAGGGCAGGGGCCCTTCAGGGCACCTTGTCTCCCCCTTCAAGGACGCCAGCAGAGCACCTTGGGAGCAGCAATGCAGTGTAGACAGGCCAACCAGGCGAAAAGTCAGCGCCCACTTTGGCTCTTTGCCAAAGCGGCTGAAAAGCGTGGAGGCAGATGCTCTACCCAATGATGCGAATCCGCTTGGGGTGTTGGGCGGACTCGTGAGCAAGCTGAAACCTCAGAGTCCGCTCAGTGAGCTGGACAGCTCAACCCACGAGGATTTCGACATTGATTTGGAAACCAATGAGGACGGCACTGATGATTGCATGCAAGAAGAGGAAGAAGGTGATGGGGTGGACAGAAATGCAAGCAGCATGGAAGAGCAGATTGGTGTCAGCAGCATGCATCATGACCCAATTGCCGGGCTGAAACATATACAACCCTTTGCAAGCATTGCCAATGTGGCTGTTAACAACGTCAAAGCTGCCTCTCTGCAGAAGTTTGGCATGCGGCCACAGAAAGCAGCTAAGAAAGGGCATGAGCATGCTTTGTTGCAACCCTTTGCACCACCAAGGCGCTGCAATGCTTCTCAGGTGTTGCAACAGCAAGCTACAGGCAGCAAATGCCAAGCTGATGGCAAGCCTCCTGCCTTGCAGCACTTTTTTTGCAATGCTTATGAATGAACAATGAATGTGTGTCTCTTCAATAGCTTAGAAACTGCCCATTCCAATAGTGTAGAGCTCCCTGCAATCAGCTGACTGCGCAACATGTGATCTTGATCTGCCCCATGGCGTTATGTGATCTGATGTACGCAACTTAGTAGTCATTGCAATCAAATGCTTGCACACTGAAGCGCAATAACTGTCACCTCTGACATATATATTGTATGCCTGCACTGTGACATAATTTTTGAAAGCAAGGGCTGCAATGTCATGAAACCATTTCAATCATTGATTCGTAGCACAAAATTTGTTCACCAATGCATATCATACGTTGGAATGTCGTTCCACACAGCGTCTACAAAACACATGCATTCTAGCTGAATCTAAGTTTCTTCTTCCTCACCATAGGCTGGCATCTTCTTCTTGTTGTCAATGATGTATATGTCACTTTTTTGTATGCCTTTGTCCTTACTGTAAGTCTTGAGGATAAAGTCTGCTGCTTTGTCTAGAAAGTCTCCTTGTACATCTATCTGATCCTTCTCTGTGGGAGACTTTGTGATGGCCGCCCCACTTGCAAACTTTTTGCCGAACAGCTTTGATGCCTCAGCAAGCTTTATGCCAAAAGTGTCCAGGCCAGATATCGTGGTGACACATTTTTTCTTGTTGCGTGTGTTTCGTTCCAGCACTACTTCTGGCTTTGACTTCTTCTTTACTTTGCCACCCGGCAGTTTCTTCTCTATTTGCTGTCCTGGGGCCTCTGAGACTTTCAGATCAGCCACCTGCCCTTCAACGCCTGATTCCTGTGAGGCTTTCCATTTCTTGTACTCGTCACAGTCCTTGGGCAAGAACTCATTAAACTCGGCTGGAACGCCTGTGATAGGGTCGTACTCGACCACCTGTGGAGCTGGAGGAGTTTGCTGGGTTGCAACTGCAGCTGCCATGGTGGACCACGACTGAATTGTAATTTGACACAGGCTCAGTAGAGAGAGCACGACTCGAAGCGATCACAGGAGATATAGAATGGGACGAAGGACTAGCCAACCACACCACCAAGGCAACATGCAGCAAGGACAAGCAGGCAGCAAGCAGACCTAACGGTCAACCTTCTTCTTGAGCAGCTTCCTAGTCGCATTCAGACGATTTGATTTCAAGCTTCAAGCCTGGAGCGGCAAGGGGGCAATTCTCGCAAATGAAGACAGCTCGTGCAGCTATTTTTGATACTGTCAGCGCAGGGTCGCATTTCGTCTTGGCTGCGTGAAGCCTGCGACGATCTCCAACATCCCAACACACCTACAGGGCGTACGTGCGGCTCTTGGTCAGGAGATCTTACTTTCAGCCGGCTTCAACTTCTGGCAACGGTTCCGTCTGTGACAGAGTAGCGCGCACGCCTGTGGCATCATCGGCCTGCTTGCCAGCTCGATACCGCCTTGATCAGACTTCCGGGCAAGGCGTCCGGCTGCAGGCCGATAATGTTTTGCGGGCCGGTCTGGGCGCTTCTCAAAAAACCTTAGAGCTTGAGAGAAGTGCCAGCCTGCGAACTAAATACCTGACGCCGGTTTCCTCGGAGTCGATTCTGGACCGTTTCTGAGGCAGATGTTTGGTAGTTCCATGTAAAACATGCCAGCCGCGCGAGCTGGTCCGCAGCCTTGGCTGATGTAACTTGAGCACTCGGGCCAGAGGAACTGCAGGGTCTTTCAGGCTTTGAGGCACCAACACCTGACACAATGAGCACTGTAGAACTCAAGCACCGAAAGTCAAAGCGCCTACAGAGCAAAGGCCTTCAGAGCACAGATGCTTCCCACACCAGACCAACTGTCAATAGTGACAAGGCACATGCCGGCAGCACCAGGACAAATGGCAGCCATGATCAACCAAGGCCTCGGCAAGGAAGCATTCTCTGGTGCTGCAGCATGGCTCTTGTCCTGCTTGCTGCCTTAGCGGTTGGCACTAGCAAGCTTGGAGTCCTGGACCGACAGTCAGCAGTCAACCTGCCTTCAGCAACAAGTGAGTGCTATGCTGCAGCCTTCAACTGCTTTAATGTCATACTAAGTACAAAACACACCATGTAGCCAGCCATTTTGCATCGTCAATGTACATGTCAAAGTATGAAGTCATGCATCTTTCAAATCACAGACTTTGTTTAGAGACAGACAGCTGCAATAGTTCCACCGGCGTCCTGAAGAATCCTCTGACTGCTCGTCATGCCACAGTATAGTAAGCTTCAAACTTCATAGGAAACAACAACTAGCTCAATCAAGACTGCCTGTGACTTGCAGATGAATCCCCAGCTAGCCAGTCACTGAATAATACAGATCCGCAGCCTGAAGCGGAAAGCATCAACAACATACAAGGTATCTTTCCCAAGGGCTGTCGGTGGAGGGACATCCAGCATGAAGGGCAGGCGAAGAAGTTTTGGGCAAAGGAAGAGTATGAGTACTGGCATGGTGATGTCAAGCAATGGAAGCCTGAGATGCCTCAGACCTGTGCT
>JAABUP010004637.1_pt1 | contig 22138 bp, 13 predicted proteins | sample 5559201 | NCBI WGS metagenome assembly JAABUP01 (sample SAMN10711887, study PRJNA513373) | rock metagenome | isolation source: Antarctica rocks | place: Antarctica | reverse complement strand
CGCTGTCGTCGTCCACCATGTCGACGTCCTTGATTCCTGTCGTCTCTGACATCAAATCAATAAGGGAAAAGCTTTTTCTATTGGATAAGGAACCCATTATGATGTCAATTGATGAATTCAACATCAATTGGCCCTATGTGGACAATATTTGGTGTCGTCAAAATGTCCGAACCTATTCAGACCGTGTTGTTTCGAATTATCTATGTCGTCAATATCGAAAGGAGTGGATTCCTGTCCAGAAAGACTCCTCAGTGCCTCGGCAACGTTCTGTCAGAGCTGGGCAGCAGTGTAGGGTGAGTTTCACCGCCACCCACTTCCTCAACGAAAGTGCAGTCACACTTCAACAAAACGGCAATTGAACAGAGCATACCCACACCCTTGAGAAGGCCGATTGCTTGAAGAGAAACTCGAAACTCCGTGAAATTGCGGCCCTGGAAGTAAGTAAAAACTATTCACTGACAACTATTACCCAGGCCATGCGGAAGAATAATGGAATGAAGGACTCTGGCAGAGCATATATGACGCGAATGGACATTCAGAACGCTGGACAGGCATGGAAACAACTCAATCCGGACGAACGCATAGCAGGAAGCAAGCTTCCATGGCCCATACAGCTTGCTGAGGCCGTGAACTACCTCAATTTGTGTGGTTTTGACACCCAGCGGCTCAAAATCCCTATTAGGGACAAATTGGACTCCGAAGGTGTCGTATTTGGACGTTAGGGACGGGGTTATACGGCTATGGATACGGGGTTTGGCTGGATTTATGTCTACAATGGGTAGCAAGGGTGTGGAGGATCTAATGAGGGAATACAAGACACTAGGGGGTCTCAAAGTTGACAACAGCGAGGTAGATTAGCATAGGGAATATATAAACACCATAGTCTGTATGAAATTTACGATTTCCCACTGAAATCCATGGACACGCGATTTCTATGACGCGTCAGTGTTTATTTACTATGTAATCTACACTAAAACTGGATACAACTAATTACTAGGTGCAGATGTTAGTGTTGCCAGATTAATCGAGGCCCGTTCCGCGGAGGTCCGGGGCCAACAGTACACCAAGACTCTTCGAACAGTCAACTCCAATGTCGCGAAAGCGGAGCATGGTCGATGACGACTCCCTACATATGTGGAATCTGTCGCGGAAGTCTACGAAGACAGGCTCGGACGTCTCAGAAACTCCAATGGGACGCCAGAGCTAGTTTCATATCACTCAACACACCGCAACCAGAGCGTAAAGGAGCGACGACTCAGAATAGAGGGGAAGAGCTTACGAACGTATCTAGATCTCCTGGTCATGACCAATCCACAAAGGACTCAACCTCCAGGCGGCTCCAATGGCCCATTGCAAGAAATGCAACCGATGAGATCCTCGAGAGTCTTTTCCTGGCCCCACGGAGCCAGACATCGACCGGACGTTATAAACCTCGATATTCTGCGTCAAAAGCAAGAGACGGTGAAGGTGTGGGCGATGAGGGTGCCTCTGTCTCCAACTCTTCGAGCACCGCTACAATGAGATTGCCATCTGATGTTTCCAAGGTTATCGAAGAGAAATATTCTTTCCGAAGGCTTGACATGGCGCGGAAACCGCGTATCTCAACGCTGAAAAGACTGCCAGCACACCATGACAAACTAGTTTACAAACCCCAGTAAGGCTTCCGTTAGTGCCACGGAGAATTTTGGAAGTACTCTGACATCCATCTAGTCAGAGGGCCCCGGAAGCACGACCTGGACGCGCCGACATCATCGCCAGTAGTGCTGGCGATAAGCCGCGGAGTTTTGTCGTGGCTTCCGTGTTGAAACGCTTGGGTCGTGCTATGGAGAGGACGGATTTTACACGTGCGGATGCTTTATGGCGCGAGATCACGCAGCTATACCAAAACCAACAGACGAAACCCTTAAACACCGAAGACCTGTCTACGGGAGATTCTACTACTATGGCCGAAAGTACAGAGTTGGAGATGAAGCCTTCTAAAATCTCAATGAGGGTCTACAACTTCTTCCTTCTGGCTTTCATGACGTTGCGTCGGCCAGACAGTGCAATTGATGTTTGGAACCACATGGTATCGTCAGGTCGACAGCCAGAGCAAGCCTCGTGGGGTGCTATGTTGAACGGCTGTCGGACAGCAGGAGATCCTAAATCAATCGAGACTATTTGGGCAAAAATGCGTGCCACTGGTGTGAAGCCGGATGTCCAATCGTGGACCACTCGGATAGGCGGACTAATTCGCAGTGGCAAATGGGATCTGGGCATCAGAGCGCTTGAAGAGATGGGTGATATCTGGAAAGAGGCAGCGAGACAGGCACGAAATAGGGGCCAGTCACCAGACATCGGTGGGGCTCTTGCAGCCACCGGCGATATCGGCGAAATCGTCAAGCCGTCCTCGGCTACCGTCAACGTTGTTCTGGCTGGCTTGATTAAGACTGGGAAAGGAGAACTTGCTCCGAGGATTCTCGCATGGGCCAAAGCTTTTAGGATTACGCCCGATATCGTGACTTACAACACCTTACTTCGGCTTGCCGTTCGTGATGGAAGGCCAGGGGAAGCAAGTGAGTTATTGCAACAGATGGAAACTCTCAACATTCAACCAGATGTAGTAACCTTCACTATAATCCTTGACGGACTATTCCGGGATAACTCTCTAGCCTCCTCAAAAGGCTCTCCTACAGATCAACACGCAGCCGTTGCCGCAATTTTGGCTCAGATGGAAGACAGCGGCGTGCAGGCGAATGTCTTCTCTTACGGGACTATCATTGACAATCTCCTCAAATCATCCGCTCCCAACCTCCCCGCAGCCCGCGCGGTCCTCGATCACATGGCAAGTCGAAACATTAAACCATCTTCACACATCTACACGATCCTTCTCACCTACTATTTCTCGCAAACCCCTCCCGATTTGGCTGCTTTGGACGTCCTCTGGAATCGTATTAAAATTGAGCATGGAGTGGTGGATCACATCTTTTATGACCGTATGCTCGAAGGCTATGGAAGACTAGGTGAATTTAACAAGATGATGGCGTTCCTGAGAAGGATGGCCAAGGAAGGGAAAGCTCCAGGTTGGGATGCACTCCTTGTGGTGCTAAGGGCTGTGATTCAGGCAGACGAGTGGGACATGGCGAGAGATCTCATCAACGACGTCGAGAGTGAGGATGGGGTCTTCCATGCAGGCATAAGGGGCCGGAAAGGAGAGGATGAGTTCCGACATTTTGTGGAAGAGCTGAAAGAGCAAGGCTTGGTGGGACCCATGCCAGCTACACATGATTTGCAGGCAGAAGCTGCGACAAAGATGGTCGCGGCTTGATCCACAATCTATTCTGAGTTCTCTCGAACTAGGTACCCTTCTGAACACTCCCTCCAGGATCGCTAGTCCCTTGAGAAAGTATGAAACGGTGATCATCCGGCAGTCCTAAAAACGAAGCTGTATAAAATCTAACCTCTCCCTCAACACACCAATCAATTCTTACTCGCTGTTCTTGCCAAACCGAAACTCTTTTCCTGCAGCACAACCACACTTCCAGAAAAGTTCCCATTGCACTCACGCTAAAATGTTGTCTCCCTCCTCGGAATTTGTCGCAAGCCGATCATTCCCTTCTGCAACAACGGACAAGTCTCTCAATCATGTGCCAAGACCAGATACTCTATGCCATCATGGAGATTAACACAGAAGAAGAACGCTGGACAGACAGGCCATCAAGAGAGCTACCCGGTAGAAGAGCCGACTTGCTTATTCGCTGGGTGTGCAGCGGTAGAGGAAGGTGGCCTGGTATTTCCGTTCCGAATTATCTACGGGACTGGGGCTGCTGAAGACTTTCAGGAGTTTTCTGGGAGGTTCTGCGCTGTGGATGGGTTCTGTGATGCAGCTACTTCGTGTAGAGCTCTACGCCTCAGAATGCCGAATGCTTGTAGGACTTGAATCGAGACTCTCCAATCACCACCTCAACTATGATAGCCGGCTTCTTACAAGTCCCACATCCTGTGTCAAAACCTACCAACCTTGGCAGATTTTCGGCTACCCAGAATACCAAGTTGAGCCTTGACAATCTACATATTACTATGTATGAGAGAACATAGGTGGTCATCGCTTCCGTGGTGTACGAAGCCTGTTTTCAAGCGCAATACGCTAGTAGGCTCATATGAGCTGTGCGTGGTTGGGGACGTTGTCATCAGGGTAGTGTTTGGGGATGAAGAGGTTGTGGGGTTTGTTGTGACACATTTCGCATGTGGGAATCTAGGAGGCTTGCGTTGGTAGAGCTTGCTCGTACCCTGTTTATGTATTTGGGGGACATCTAGAACGGCTTCATCGAATTTAGTTCGTTGACCTATGCCTCATGTACATCACTCCGACACACGGAGAACAGAATCCAGAGTAGTTAGCAGTATATTCTGGGGTTAGCCGGTGTTTGCAGAATCATCCTAATTCAGTACCACGATCCAGGTCAAGCCCTCCCCCATCAACGCCACCACCGTACCTTTATTTTTATCCAATTAGAAGTGGATCATCATCATCATCATTCAAGCCCTCAAAGACCATAAACTTCTCATTCTTCGCCTCCGTCTCCTCAGGAACCATGTTCCCTTCTTGCACCTCGCAATCCTTCAACGTCGATTTCCGCCCTATCTGACACCTCCGGCCCAGAATGCACCCCGTAAGCTGGCAGCCTTCGCCTACGATAGCTCCGTCCATCAGAACGCATCTCGTAAGTCGTGCACCGCTCTTGATATGGCAGTTGGCACCAATCACAGACTCCTTGATCACTGACTTCTCCTCTACGGTGACGTTCTCTGCAAGCAGGCAATCCGCTTTGGTGACTGTGCATCGCTGTGTAACCCCTCCGGGGAATGCTATCTTGTGTGTATGGGCAAATGGCGAGAACGCTGGTCGGCCGACTTCCTCTATGGACTCAAGCTTGGCCAGTCGAAGTGATACGGAAAGAAGAAGCGCAGCGGTATCGACTCGTCTGATCAAAAGGGCGGTTGGTTCTGGCGGGTGGATATAAGCAAGCATTGGAGGTACGGTGAGCTTTCGCTTTGGTGGAGGTGCTTGCAGGTCGCGCAGCTTGGGACCTTGAACTCTTGATGCCAAGCTAGCATACTTTTGTGGTGTTGATCCGTTGCGTAGATCACTCGTCCATGTAGTGCTCATACTGCGGAGATCAATGTCTTCTTCAATGAGCCCACTATGGTGACTACCGCTTTCCCCTTCCTTGTCTTCGGGCCCTTCGAAGACTTCTCGGAGACCAAGCTTGTCTCCTAGTCCGTCCTGCCATCCTGCTTTGGCCCACCATCCAACAATATCCTCGCTGATGCTGTCCATCTTCTTGTTGCGCTTGATCATCTCGAGCACCCAGTAAGGGAAGAAGTAGACGTGTGCATCTCGATACGTCGTGAGCATCTTGATCCTTCCATGCTTGCGTATGAGTGAATGTCGGATGGGAAAGCTTTTCTTCTCTTCGGCGATGTCATTGAGCGTGTCTGTAGGGATCGAGTAGACTAGGTTGGAGATATTGGGTCGAAGAGAGCCCTCCGGTGGAGGTACTATGGGCGGCTGTATTGGAGCTGTGGCAACGAAATCTGTTTCTTCTCCTTTGACACTGCCTTCTCCCTTGGTCTGATACCATACCCCTAGACCTCCTCTTCGACCTCCTCTCTCTCCCCCTAAACCCATCTTAGGGCCCTGAAATTCAGCAGTTCCCCCGGTAGCACCCCCAAGTCCGCCCTGATGAATCATCCATGTCTCAAGTAAAGAGTCGCCGGCGATCTCGCAGATGAGATCGCATGGAAGGATTACGAAGTCACCTGTTATCGTTGCCTGGACTTCAGGAAGACGGAGGATCTCCGCAGTACCAGTGTTCTGCGATAAGCCTTTGGGAGCAAGGATGTCCGCTTTGGGTGCTGGTAATGATGTAAGATGAGGATTTTGAGATAACGCTGCTTCTATGGCCGTCGCTGACGATGGAGCTGTGATGAGTTGTATGTCTGAGGGAATGTTAGGTCAGTCCTTCACTTTACAAAGCCAATCAGAATGGGAATCTGGGTAACGAAGCAGGAGAGAACGTCCTCGTAAAATCGACGCACTAAACACCATTCTGGAGATTCTGACACACCATAGCCACCAGACGCAGACGACGGACCACAACATATAGAGTAGACGACAAGGGGACCATGCTGGACTTAGATGCGCATAACAGCGAGTTAGGCTCACAGTGACCATTTCATGAGCCATACGTAAAGACAGATACTCAATAAACCTTGGAGAAGCAGGTGACATTATTCCGGATTTGATGTGTGAACAAGAAGCACAGGAGAGCTACTTGTTCTAACTGCTTAAGAAGAATTAATGTCCCTCTAGAGGCTTATGATCCCAATAGTACAAGTATAGCTAGAATCGTATGAGAATCGTTAAGCTGCAAGAACATTCTTTCTTACTCGTGACACCCATCCGATAACACCAATCTAGTGGGTACCATATCATTGGCCGATTTGCAATTGGTACCAGCGCTTTCGGGAACTCTTCAGGGGACGACGTGAATGTGTTTAGTGAGACCCCAGGTCCACACAAGATCAGAGCCTGGAAGCCTGGGGAGGGGACTGGTTGCGCATGAGGCATCTCGAACGACAAGGTGTGGGAGGCTTGCCTTGCAAGGGCTAAACGGCAGGCAACTCCAGGACTGCACTGCGGTTTTTGAATGGAGGGTAATTCCGGTGGGAAGATTCGATGGAATGTGAATCACACCTCGAAGCAGTGAGAGATTCGAAACCCTACTTCTTCTATCCTCACAATCTTGATAATATGGGATGAAGTCAATCTAATGGTCAACAATGTAACGAATACCCACGATACCCTCGCAGAAAGCGATCTTGATATCCGTCAAGCTGCTGAGTCACCGCAGCCTTAGCTTAGGGGAGTTGCCGCCCCCACTATAAATAGATCCCAGCCACGTAAACAGGGCCATCGACTTCAGGCTTTCCTTAGTTATGTTATGTCGAGATAGGTCATCACAATTACCCATCGCAGGTAGTTGGACTATTTTGTGCTGATGTCTGACGGAGCAAAATGTCCTATTCTTACGATCGGTACGAACGCCAGCGGCGCCACCAGACATATCGCACGTCAACGCGGAGAAGCGCCCTTGGTTATTGGGTACCTCTAGCCTTGACAGTCACAGTCGCGACCATTGGTCTTGCGGCTTGGATATGGAGTGAACGACGCGACGATGATGAAGAGAACTATGACCGAGGTGGAGGCAATGGAGATAGTCAGTCACCACTACATCCACTAGGCTATGATGGTGCAGATCCAGGACAGACAGCATACGCGCGAGGCGCCGACGGCGTGCAGGTAGAAGATGCAAGTATGATAGCACGCATGTCAGGCGCACTCCGTCGGACACCAAGCCCGCAACAGATCTTTGATGGTGCCAGTCGGAAAGTTGCCGCTGGAGTAGCGGCTGCGGGCGGTGTTATTGGCGGCGCTCTGTCATCGATAAGAGAAGAAGATAAAGGAGACTTTGAAGATCACTCAAGATGGTCCGAAGAAGCCGAATCGCGTAACAATGGCCCGGAATCGCAAGGAGGGCCTGGATCAAGAGCAGTAGAGTCTACAACGACAGTAGCAGGCGCAACAAATCGACAGCCCGCTATGATTCCGCAACGCCCCGGTGGCACCAGAAGGAAGACGGTCGCAATTGTGGTGTCTGCAGAGTCAAGCCATGACAGCGGTACTCAGGATGATTCCGAATACCACCAAGAACATGCGGTAACGCTCCAAAAGACTTCCCATTCGAGCGGACTCTAACAAGATACCTTACAGTCTATTCTGTCACATCTTCCTGAGCATGTGGATCGCGACACGACTCGTCTCTTTATCCTCGTCTACGCACCGGACCTCAAACAGCATCCTCTCGCATCTTCACACGCTGGGCCACCTACAGCCTCGATCACCTCATCTTTCTCAAACATTGACCAAGAAGATGTGCACACACCTGGCGAGGAGGTGGAGAAACCGTTATCATCACCGAATCCTCACCCATCCTCGTCCTCTTCCTCTTCTCATCTGTTCAATGCACTGTACACGCAAGCCCAAACGCTGGTCGAGAAAGAAACGATGATTCTTCCTTTCACCACTACCACTGGCCATGTGCATCTTCTCCGGCATCTTGGCCCCGAGATTGTTTACGTTCAAGAGAGGCTGTCTGGTACGAATGGTGATGCGGTCACTCACATTTCTGGTTGGGTTGGCCAGGTCATCGTTGTCGTTGGCGATGAAGGTGGACATGGAGGCCTGGTAGACAGCGAAGATGATGCGGGTCACTCAGGGAACGAGGACAGAGAGAAATGGTGGGAGAAAGACAGTAGAATAGGGCTAGGAAAAGGGATTGAAGTTGTCGAAGGGCTTCGAGTTGGAGAAGACTGGCGGCGAAGGGTTGGAGGCCACGATTAGGACCTTGGGTCTTTAAGCTCAGAATGTCTCAGTAATCTAGGGCTGGGGTATAGGATATCATCGCATTATGATGTTAAAGGCTACTTGACAAAGATTACTTTCACTTATTATTGAAGGCGATCAATGGATAGTCTTTTGAAGCTCTGTTAATCTCTAACATCCTGAGATTCAGAGCTCAACGGATCTCTATGCGCTGTAAACTATGTAAGACTTTCGACTGCACGTGAACGCTTGTTGTAAACGGAGCCGCATTGGGTCTTGGCATCAACCACATCAATTGAGAAGCACCGCCAGCTGATCTCAACGTACATCGAAAGTGAAGCTTTATTTTACTAACTCGCTATAGTCTACGCTCTTCGGAAGTGATCATCGGCGTCGAATTGCCACTATGATTGGTTCGCCCCACAGTCGCTCGTTGCCCATATGTCGCAGTACTTAGAGAGGACATATGCTACGGACTAGGATCCTCGCAACTAAACAATCTCATTCCTACCGCTATACTTTAAAATAAGCTTCTTCTTTCGAGGCTCATAACCTCATCCCACCACCGAAATGGTGATGGCGACAGATGATCCCCCGATATTGCCCCAGCCGCAGCCCCACCAAAAGATGAAGCGCCCACCACCCACGTCGGTGCAAACCACTCTCAATGGCGCGAAGTCCTCGCACTCCTCACCTTCTCCTTCTCTCAGCTCGAAACGACCTCCTTCGGGCGTCAAGCATCCTCCAGCTTCAGTGTCTACCATTGGATCGACTGTCAACGGTACGGGACCAAGGTTGAGCGGCCGCCAGAGGCGAGAGTCGCAGAGACCAGGAGATATCTACGGTCGTCAGGGCAGGAATACTGGAAGGGGTGCGAGTGTAGATGGCCTGAGTCTGGATCGAAAGTCCGTTAAGCGTCTCCCCGAACCCTTAGGTATGTCTTTTTTGATCCATCATCATAATCCTGATTTGAGCGCTACGTATAGACAACAAGGCTAATGTCTAGGCAAACGATAGTCAAGACTACAGCGTACATTCTGAAAAAGTATAGCAAGAGCCTCCCGTCATTAATACTGCATCTGCATCCCACACATTTCCGATTCGACCAACAAGATGGTAGTTTCGGCTACAACTCTCCCATGAAGGTCATCTTAGAACACATCAGGTCGCAGACAATACCCCATGACATGTTGGAGGAGCTCTTTGCTTCAAACGTGAAATTCTACGATGGTATGCCTGAACTGGGCAACACCTAGCGGAACGCTCGCTAACCCACTGCACTACAGGCTGCCTCATTGTGCAAATCGTCGATCACAGATCTGCATCTGATCCGTCACAGAACGCACTGTCGAATACGGCAAGCGGCGAGAAGATTGCCCCGTTCTCGATACATAATTACAATGAACATCTTACTCCCTCACCCTACGTACCTTACCCTCTGCCAGTTCGGTTGGACACCGCTGGAGATAAGGGCAAAGACAGGCCACCTATGTCCTCTGCTACCGCTGAGTCTTCGGAAGCTACGAATGGATTAGTGGATCATGAAGTCGAGAAAGAGAATATGCCTGCACCTGGGCAACCGTCCGGAGGCTTGCAGAAGAAACCACTCAACGGACCAAAGATATTCACGACAGTCCTTCATTCAACTGAGCTTTCGCTGCAAGTCGAACTGACCATATTCGCAACGTCACTAGATCCTAGGTTCACTAGGAGGCAATCGCAAGCCTTGAACAGCAGTCGAACACCTGGGTCGACAACAGCGCCCCATCCATCAACACCCTTATCAACAATACCACCTACACCCTCAAGTACTGGAGGCCCGTCTGTCAAGAAGCAAAAGATGCTGTTGGATTGCAGGGATCTACATGAATTCGAAAGCAAATTAATTGCAACAACCGCATCACCACTATATCTAGAATCGGTCGACAGTCTTCATGATGCCCAGAAAGTCCTAGAAATCCTGAAACACCCTTTGCATCAAAGCAAGCCTCCTTCGCCCAAAACTCGAAAGCGAACCATTGCGGAGCTCGCAGCGGACGAGGCACTTGCTGCGGAAGAGGAACGATTCATGCTTATCATGGACGAGCGTCTGGCTCCAGCATCATCTAATGCAGCGGCTGGAGCGAAGTCTGCTGCAGCAGACGGCCAATCTGGTGCGGCATCTTTCGAACCGCGTTTTTCGAGGTTTAAGGCCCTGGAGAACATTAAGATGCAACACGAAGAGAAGGCGAAACGAGAGCACGAGAAGAAGATGCAACAGGACCATGCGAAGCGACAGCAACAGGAGCAAATGGAGCGTGATAGGCGAAGAGAGTTGGAAGAGAAGGCTGTTCAGGAGCGTGCAATGAGGGAGATGCATGCACGACAACAGATTCATCAAGCAAAGTTGGTTGCACAAGCCCAGCAGCAGCAACAGCAGCAGATTGCGGCCCAAAATCTGCACGCTCATCCGCAGCAGAACGGTATCATGCCGAGTACTCAGCAGCAACAGCAACAAATGCTTCAGGCATCACAAGGTCAACACTCATCTCCAATCCTACGTCACCAAACACCACACGGGTCTTCTCCCCTTGTGGGCCAGATGGGGGTCAACCATCCAAGCCAAAGCGTGCCAATGAACATCACCTCTTCAAGTCAAGGCGCTGGGAGCCCTGGGCGTCCACCGTCTGCTCTTCAGCATTCTCATCCTGGAGTCGCAGCTGCAATGGCCCAGCAAATAAGCCAGCGCAGCAGCCAGCAAGCACTAAGCAGGAGCGGTACTCCGCAAATGTCGCACGGAACGCCGAGTATGCAGCAGGCAACACCGGTCATGCGTCATCACGTCACCCCAACCCCCCGGATGAGTCACGCAAGCCCAGTCGGATCTGCTATAGCACAGACACCAGTCATGACCCATAATATGATGGGCACGCCACACATGAATGGTGTGCAATTGACCCCACAACAACACCGCGCCATGCTCGTCCGGCAACAACAGCAGCAGGCCTTGCACCAGCAACAACAACAACTGCACAGCTCCCCAAACAGCCAGATGTCTCCAGCCGCAGCGCAACACCTCGCTCAGACACAAGCTCAAAACGCCATCCAAGCACAGCCAAGCCAACAACAATTCCAACAACAAATGTACCAGCAGCAAATGCAGCGTCAAACCCAACAACAGATGGCCAACCTCCAAGCCCAGCACCAAGGCGCTCAGCAACAAGGCATGCAACTACTACCCAACGGCAACATCAACCCAAGCGCCAAGCCCTCGCCTCAGCAGCAGCACCTAATGCAGCAACGCTATCACCACCTAGTCGGCCAACTCCGACAACGGCACGGAGCCGACGTTCCCCCCGCGCTCTTGCAGCAGGCCCGTGCGACTGCCATACAAGCAGTGCAGGGCGCGTTGACGCCGCAGCAGATGCAGCAGATGGAGCAGAGGCAGATGATGCAGCAGGCACAGATGGCACAGATGGCACAGGCACAGGCACAGGCACAGGCACAGGCACAGGCACAGGCACAGGCACAGGCACAGGCGCAGAATGGGGGTGGCATGATGGGCGGTATGAATGAGTTGGGCGGTGGGTTGCAGGGCCACGGGAGAGGGATGTAGTTACGGATGGGATGGATGGGTGGGTTGATAATGTCGTAGTGTGATTTGAGATGGGAGGGTTTCTGGTTTAGTTCACTGATACCCCGAGGGTAATGGGATGAGTTTTGGTTAGGCGTTCTGGGTGGACTTTGGGGGTCGGCGTTGAAAAAATGCTTTGTCAAGCGGAGATGTGGGAATCCTTCTTTGTCATTATTGCGATATCTATCATGCGCCGTCTGGTGGCGTGGAGTCAAATGGTGGCTCCAAGCCTTGAAGTAATACTATTCACATGCCTCGAGTATCTCCAGTCTATTGCCTTTTCTCTCTATATCAAGTCTAATATTCTTTAAAGAGAAAGGAAGTCTTGAAACTACTACGGCGAGATTTCACGATGTGAAACTTCGAGCGGGTCAAGCAAGTATCACAGCAGAAAAGCGAATGTCCACATGTAGGTGCATATCGTATCGCGCAGAGCGACACCACAGCATACTCCACACCGGCGTGGCGAGATGGACTTACCCAGGGCCGTTTAGGCTTCGGTATCTCGACCACGAGCTCAGCAAAAGCCCAACTTCTCTGCATCGTGGCTCTTTCGTGTAAGCAGTGCAAGTATGATCAATGGAGCGAGTGGGTGCGTGATAGAAGTACAGGTAGAGGTTCTTGTGCAGAACTCCAGTATCGAGATGTCAGGCTTGCCAGCGATTAGGTTGTCGATATTCGCGGGTGATGCTAGTTGGACATTGCCTCCAGTGCTTGGAGGTCGGCGATATTCACAGCACTGACTCTGGTACGCAGTGAGCTTGACGGTCTGTGGTATCTGTTGGGATCAGTTTCTAGGTCTAGTATCATAGAGAGGACCGAGGCGGGAGTTTGGGAGATGTAGGTTGTTGTTGATCTCGTCTAGAGGGAAGGTGTGTTTTGGATATCGCATGGATGTGAAGAGGATGGAAAAGATGTAGAACTATAGGAGAAAAGAAATATTGAAAAAGGAGTGATTCGTAGGCTTTCCCGAGGGAAAGTCCTAGGATGAGCGAAGTCGGAGCTTAGGAGCTTGAGAGCTCCGCTGAGGAAGGAACACAGAGTTTTGAATAGGAGAACATAGGAACAGAATAATGTTTACCGCTCCAGAGTGCTGCCCAGTTTATTATCATGACCGATGTAGGCTCAGAGGCTTGACGCCACACATGCAAGCTCGCCGTTACGCTTAGACCCCCGGATCTGTACCGTTCGGCCTGCATTTAACGATGTCACTGCCTTTGTGGGCTCTTATTTGTTCTCATCAGAGGTGACTAGTGGCTGGAGTCCCTTGAAATAGTTACGAAAACTAAGTCAGTTAGCGAGGAGCATCAACAAGTGGTAGAGTATCGTAACGTAAAGATGGGATGATGCTTGGGTGTTGCATTTGCAGCCGCTGTCAAAATCTGCGCAGCGGAAGCGCTGCTCTGCTATGTACTGCGTAGCGGATGTAGGTTAGGTACAGCGATAGCCCCAGAGGACGCGGTGTGTATTGTGGGCTCCAATCGTTCCGTCGAAGATGGCCTGATTTGACCCCATTGGTAAGATCACCACACAATGATCACGCAGGGGCAAGAATTTGACCCCGTTGGTAAGATCGGATCTGGAGCTATATTCCTGTGTGGGCTAAAACTCGGCTTGACTGACCGATCCCGGGTTTTGACTGTAGATGTTCATGCAGGTGGTCGATCTATGGACATCGATAAACGTACAGTATGCGATACAATACGATAAGTCACATCCCCATCAGATCTGAACCACCGATCTGCAGGAAACCTGTCATGATGATCCATCGTCGTCCGAGGAGAACTTACTCCGAGAAAACGGCGTAGGTTTGAAGATTGCTGAGATACGTGTAGTAACGGGTCACGTTGATAATAAGTGACTGTCCGACCCAGACCGCCAACGTGTGCCTCGTAGTGGCAGTGGCATGAAGCCTCAGCGAGTGCCTCGCAGCTCTACCCCAGAGTTCCTCATTGGTGGCGGGGCTTTTCCGGCCTGCTGGGAAAGGCCTGTGACCTCGCTCATTCCAGAAATTGCTATTATGAACAAATGCATTCCTAATGGTGGGGTGTTTCAGACGCCCAATCTTGTGCATATGATCTGCAGCCAGGGCTGCTGAGGCGGTCATTGGCTCGGAATCAAGCCTGCTGCAGCTGATCCATAACGGCCACCAGATTTGGTCTGGCTCAGAAGGGTGGCGTTTCCATTCCCAACGTCCATTCTTTGGGCCCTTGGTACGGTAGGTCCATTCCCAAGTTTCTCTGTTCTGCAAACTGGGATTGGGCGAATCTGCGGGCTTAATTCTCCGAGTTATCGTATTGAGCAACTGAAGTCTGTGCGTTATGCAAAACCGAAGAAGATACGCCTGCGTCTGTGACAGTTCAGATGCACAGTGCAGGACCAGGACAGCTCTGAGTGGAGGCCATCTCTAGCAATGGTATGCGCATCGATAGGGCACCAGCCAATGGATAGCGTTGCGCATTGCAAACCGATAGACACTGATTCGCACAATGGCAGACCAGCCTCCAAATCATGAGGCACTTGAGATAAGCTCGATACGACTTGATGTTTGAGGTGGAACTAGCCTTCTTTGTACTTCGAGGTCCTCCATACCTTCAGAGGCGCTCATGGACGGCTGATGTTTCAGTACTGCTGAACCCCTTCTCTAAAATGGCCAGCCCTTGCCCCGCAATAATGTCCAGTGCGCCCTTTCTTTCGATACTAAGTAAGCCAGGGACGATGCTCAATTGCCCTTTGACTCTATCGAGGTTGTCCAAAGAACCATTCTGCAAGGTTGTACAGGCCCTTTCCCATATATGAGCAGTCTCTGGTTCATCATCACGTTCCAAAGTTCTCCTCCGAACGGCACTGTGTCCTTACAGACGTGGCTCGAATTGCCCTATCCCAATAATCTTGGCAGTCGATATCAGATGCCTCTGTGTCCAACGTTAACATCTCTACCCATGTGAAACATATAGGAGATCCATCGACCCGGTATCTGTTCCTGCGCGTCCACACCATCTAACCTACATTCCAGTCACCCGCGGCTAGGACGCGTATCCGGGGAATCGTTAAACTATATCATGTTGTACGAGTGAATCTCATAATCTCTTTCTCTATCAATAATCTGGAGTCGACTAAGGTTCCTGCCTCACATTTTGTCGGTAATTGTCGACAGTTGAGAAAGTCTTCGCCGCTTCATAAATTCGCCGCCATCCTTCGACAGTCGTTCCGTCCTCCAACAGTCTTAAGTATATCGAGGGCTTTCACAGTTCTGTAAGGTCTCCCATTTCTTGAGAAAGCCTGGCGTTATTCTTGAAGACTTGGTACAAAAGCTGACCGCGAAACAACAGACTCTCCTCTCTATCAAAACCTTCTCGCTGCCATGGTCAGGAATCTGAAGATGATGCATCGTATCAATACCGAATCGGAGTGCCCTTCGTTGGACTCAAGCTTTTCACGCGGGGACTCTGCCTCTCCATCTCCATCATCCTCGTTCCTTCATCGCCATGATTCGATGACCCCTTCGATGTCCTGGGTCCAGAGTTTATCTAGCCAGTCGGCGGGAATCTCGCCGCCGTCTGCAGCACCGTCATTGAGGCGTGAAGATGCGGTCTCGCAGATGGATATATTCATGCCTCAAGATGACTTTGCTTGCACAGACATGCTGGATGGAATGTCGTTCTTCGGCGATGGATCTGACTTAGGAGACATTCATCAGATATCCATCCAATCCGGCTTGCCCAAGGATTGTGTTGAGGTTAATTACACCGATTATCGTTTAGCGCCGTATGAGACTTCCTTTCAGCAAAACATGCCAACTGGACTCGGCTTCCAGCTCCAATCAGACAGCCTTCCTGCCACGGCATACAATCCCTCTTTATCACAGCAGATCTTCGATAATACCGAGACACGTCCCAGATATCTGTCCTATTTTGCGGCCGAGCCGTGCACGACGGGCTCCATGGACAAACTTCCGCTGACTGTGGTGCCATCGCAAACCGTCACAGAACCCATGACTCCGTCCTCGGGTCGAGATGGATCTTCTCGATGCCCATCAAGTACGAGAGGATCCGAATCACCCATGGATTCGCTGATGGGGGACAGTCCCTTGATGACGCCTTCCACAGCCAGTAGCCCGGCAGGAAAAGTATCGACTCGCTTTCTAGGGCTGACCATCCAGTCTGGACGACCGCCGACCCGACCACGACGCATCATCAAGCGAGGATCGTCATCGGCAAAGAAAAGTCTCGATGAACGGATACCGCTACTTATTCCCGAACATAAAGAGCATGAATGCGAGCACTTCGAATGCCGAAAAGATGGGAAGCCATTAGGATTCAAGCGTCTAGAACACCTGAAACGACACAACAAGTCTGTTCATGAGGAAGAGAAACCGTTCCAGTGCAAGTACGCGGAATGCCTCAAAGCTTTCCCCAGAGGTGATAACTTCCGACAGCATATGAACACACATGCGAGAACGGGAGGTCGGAACGAGTTTCACCTTGAAGAATATCTCCGGTTTCAGAAGGAAGAGGAGTACAAGAAGTTCAAGCGCGCATGCCGAAGATCCAAGTTGTAGGTCTCTCGGTTTCATGGTGGTGGTACTTGGAACATGAAGTTATCTCAGTTCTGCTCTCGCTTCTGCATGATGACATTGTTGGAGCCTCACAAGACTAAAAGGCACGAAACTCTGGGTGCATTTTCGGTGGCTACATTATATGGGCATTTCGGGGTTATCTTGATCGCGGTGACTCCAATACTTGTTTCCAAGCTCTCATACTTGACGATGAATGTTGCTGAGACAAAAGTCATTCAAGTACTTCGTATGCGTACTATTCCGGGGGTTCTTCCTTTGAAGTTATCGTGGCGCTCCCCATATACCCAATCAAATCAAAGATTCAAGTAACGATCAATCATCAATGTTCGCAATGCGCTAGCTAGCTTAGAAATGACCTACCTGATCTCTGTTCGTACAGACCATGTCGAGATTCCTCGTGCAAAAGAAACTTATCGAGCGAGGATGTGTACAGTCAACTTGGCTTTTATATCAAGGTACAGGGAAGAGTTCTTAACTTCTACTGCGAGTGGTTCTTATTCACTGGTTTCCTAAGGTTCCATCTATCCCGCGTCATGGTGTGGCAATTGTTGCCTGTTCATGACTCTGATATGCGCATTACAATCGCCAAACGAGTTCAACCATACAGGGAGCCCTACAGAAGGCAGATCAACACTACCTAAAGACAAGGCACTGCTATGGACGGTGGCGCTGTCCTTATTGATGAGATCACGGAGGGACACCTCTAGTTGGGAGGTCACCATACGTAGGCTGGCCGTCAGTTCAGGTTGAATCGGGGTGAGGCACATAGAACCCAGACCATATGAGGTTTCAGATTGAGGTGAGTTTTTCAAATGCAGTTAAACCCACTACCGATTTGATCTGATTTCTGTGACATAATTCAACAAAGATCTTTGTCACAGTGATGCTCTACATAATCAGCTGTATTAGAACTTTATACAGTAATATAATTCTTATGCATATGTATTAACTCATCATCTTCAATTCAGATTTAAGACTTAAAAATAGAAGTTTAAAATATGTGCTTTATTATGATCTTTATTAGTTAACAAACTCTATAAGCAATACTTTTAACAATATATTATGATAGTAAATTTAGCTTTAACAGCTTTAAAGATTCAATATTGTAGATGTAATTAACAATTCATTCAATAAAGCTTTCAGATATAAAAATGTTTACTAATGTTGAGAAAATGACTGTTTGTCTCATTTCTAGGTAATGGCAATAGACTCACAACAAGAATGATTATGAAAGTTATTTGCACAATGATGTGCTCACTGATCTGATAAAGAAGACAAAGTAGTAATCTAAACAAGAAGAGCCTATCTAGAACTGTTCAAAACAAGTGCTGTTTAATGAACTTGAACCCCCTGTGTGTTGTATATGATTTTTCTCTTTCTATATGGCGAAGTTTTTCAATTTAGTTCTTCTTTGCTTTCTACCATTATACACTCTTTTTGTTTTCACAACAGTCTTCTTCTTTTGATTTATTGCTGCATTCTTGCAGTTTCATTCATCATCATCACTAGTAGTGATCTACTGGTCTCTTGCCTTCACTTTTTGTTACAGTGCTGATTTCATTCTCTTGTAGTTCAGAAGAAAGATTGTCAGAATGAAAGGGTTTCAATTTCTGATCTTGACAATAGAAGAAGGACTTTTTGCCGAAGACGCTGCGCTCTATGCATTTCACTTCTCTTCATTGAGTCTTGATAGCTCATTTTGCTGTAATGGTTCAATTGCAAAGATAGGCATTTCTGACAATGTTGTTGCCACTTAACAGATCACACAGATGAGATATGATGATGAGGTTTGTTCAGCAAACACAATCAATTAATGCGTCAGATATTGAGCTCAGATCAGTAAGCTGAACAGTGGCTGAAAATGAATAAGATAATGCATCAAACATGTTAAGAAGTGCAGAGAACAAAGATGAACCAAGAACAAGATCACAATGTGCTGACAAAAGCTGACTTCATCGGCAAGTTGAGAGGTCAGCTCAGAGCTAGCTCTGAGCAGCAAAGTTGCACTCAAAGTGCTCAGAACCAAGAATCTTATGTTCTAGCTCAGAGTTGCTCAGAGCGGCCAAGAAAACCCGTACATGAAAAAATGCGCTCAGAGCGGCTTTTCTCAGGTTAACCTTATATGCTTCTAATATCTCTTTTTGACATACACTCGCTGAATTGCTTTCATTGTTTTATGTGTCATAATTGCACATTTCATTATATGTCCTCAAACTACCCTGTTCGCCTTTGTCTACATTGAAGACTCATGCACATGACCCAGCTATTGCTCAGCTATTGCTGTATGGGTCAGTCTATCATGTTTTTCACTTGATGTTCATTGAACATGATTTTCACCTTAGGTTCAATGAATGTGTTTATCCTTTTTGGTTCAATGAACACAGTTTTTGATTATCATTATATTAACATCATTTTCATTATTTCACACAGCATGTCACTGGCCATGAATGCAGCGTTAAGCCCTGATTCAGAAAAGAGTAGATTTTGAATATTTAGAGCTATTAATTATCCGGTTCAACTATCTCTCCCTGCTCATACTCTATTGTTATTGTATTTTGACCTTTATGGGTGATCACAAACTTTCTGTAAGTGTTCTCATTGACAATGATAATATTCTTATATCACAGTCGTGCATTGATTCCTTCCTTCAGGCCGGTCTTACTTGCAAATCTGTCTCAAGATCAATCTCAATTGACATCAAGTCGGTTCATGGTCTGCTTCTTGCATTTGAGTTTCTTCATCATTAGCACATAGTTGTTCACTTTTGACAGGCGTTCAGGTGAACTCTGTGAAGGATCAGATAGTTCACTTTCTGTGTCTGAGCTCTTTCTGATTCTCAGAAGCATAGAATCAATCAATTTCTCATTGATATTGTTTGTGGTTGTCTCATTCAACTTCTGTTGTCAGTTCTTTTCAAATCATAGAGTGCTAAAGTGAAGTTACCTCTTTATGCTTTTCGCTGTCAGTTGATAAGAGGTTGTCAAAGAATCGGTTAAATGATGAGAGCAGTGTTCAGATTGATTCAATGAAGCTTGAAGTCTTCAGAGTACTTGAGTTGTGTGTTTTAGCAATTGACAGATCATTCAGTGTGTTGATGTATGGGTTTGCAACTGAGTTGATGTCTATTGCTGCTCTAATGTTGTCTCTGTTGATTTGTTGAGTTACACAGAGCAATAAGATCTTCAGAATAGCATTCTGTTGATCTTTAAACTGACTGAACCATGTATTCTTGACGCGTCTTCAAGTGGCTTGTAGGTGTAGTGAGTTAGTATGGTTCTTCTTTTGATTCATCATCAACACAGAACTTACTCAGCACTCTGAGACCATTAAAATTCTCTCATTCATACCTTTCTGTCTCAAACTTCTGAATGCAATGTGCAATCATGATCACAGCAAAGAGTACTGAATTGACAGACAGAGAATCAAACATTGTCATAGTATGTGGTTGAAATGTCATACAATGCTTGCCCTTAACAAAGACTGTATTTGTCAACACACTTGAGATGATTTGTGCGCAGAACCTAGCCTTGAGTGGCTTCAAAGATGTCAGTTGATGAGAATCATGTTGAACTCTCACATACCTTGTCACAAGCAAAATTGTCATTTTGCAGAAGGTTCTCAGCATACTTCTTCATATTCTTCTGTGTTGTCTGCAGCTGTCAATCATAACTAGTTGACATCAGTGTCTGAACTCAAGCCATGAAATGCCTGTGAAATTGTTCAAAAGTGTCATATAATTAAGGCTATTAGCAGAATATCACACAACCATGAGTGCATGGTTACTTTGCAGGCTTTTGATTCAGTGAGTTTATCATTCACTTTCAATCACTTACACCTTGAATGATCTTTCAACAATCTTGTCATATTTCTTCATTCTTCTTTCATTCTGTTGCTAAGTCACTGTTTGTTTGTTTCTGGCCATGACGTGCTCTCAGGCCCTGCGTGACCACTTATAATTCATGCCTTGAGATATGACATGATTATTGCAACAACTGGCTTGTGCTTTGAGGTGAAGTGAGCGGGTGACCTCTGTGGTGCTTTACCTCATAAGTATTGAGTTGATTCAAATGATTCCTCATCGCTCTCAGTGTTTGAATTCATCTGTGCTTGCAATTAAGAGCAAACTCAGTCTTGATAGATCAAGGAGCTTGAGTTGATATGCACCTGAGAGAACGACTCAAAGTACGGCTGTTTGATGTTAGATTCTATATCTGACTTCAGCTTCTGATGTTTAGTCTCATCAGATGTATTATGCTTGAAGGCTCTTACCTCAAACTTAACATGATGGTCATCAAAAGAGCTTTTTAAAGCATCATCACTTATCACTTCATTTGACACATGTCTAACATCATAGTCAACAGACAGATGCTGTCTATTATGCTTATGTGATCTTGCTGAGGTTGCACTGTCTCTTTAAGTGCGCTTTGTCTGCAAGAACTGATTATCATAGTGTGTTTGAAAGGCACCTGTAGTAGAATGACCTACACTTTTTGTAATGGTTTGTTTCTGAGAGTGAGACATCACTGCTGCTGAGCCAGTAATGTTGTTGATAAGAAGAAACTTATTTGTGTGAATGTTGATGATTTCAAAACAGTTGTTGTTACTTTGATGTGTCAAAAGGTTGATTTTGCAAATTTTCGCAAAACTAGCAGAAAAGTTAGATCCTGACGCTTGCAGGAATTTGTTCATTGAATGTGTTCAATGAACAACACTCATTCATTGAACCTTTCTTCAGACAATGATTGTGGGTCTGTGTGTCAGAAATAGCAGTTATGAAAAGGAGCAGATTGATCAGTCTCTTTCTTTGTCACTTTCTGATATGTTCAACCATCAAATCTGTTGACTCTGAGACCATCTTCTTGTGTTCTTCTCAAACATCAATTCTTGCAGGCTCATGATCAAGCTTATTAATTTCAGAGCCAGATGCTGAACTGACAGAAGGCAGGTTCAGAAAAGGGTCTGAAGACAACACACATTTGACACCTCAACTCACACTCTCAAATCAGCGGTGATGACCTCAAATTTGAAGCTGAGAGGTGAATATGTATTGCACATAGATGTTGCTGAGAGAAGTGCAATGATTGAACCTGATATGAGATAAGTTTCTGCTCAAGAGCTTGTTGTTCAGTGAATACATGCCTATTGAGACCTCATTTCTGCAACTCAAGTTACAGAATAGATCAAGCAGCTGACAAACTTCCTGTATGATGTATTGATGTGCAGATTATTATCAGAACCATTGCTGAAGAACATGTTGTTCCTTTGTTCTGAAGTTCTAAGCTTTGTTTGAGCTCTTATCTTTGACTGCGCTCTTTTGCATACACCTCAGTATTTGGTGGGTTTGTGTCTCTAATTGTTTAAATTAATATAATAACTTTGTGTTGTACGTCAACAAACTCACAATTGACTCTTTCTGTTCTTCTTCTGATTGCAAAGAAGAACTGTATAGACCTCTCAGTATGCATCTCAGACAGCGCTGTTCTTCACTTCAGCTCATTTTCAATATGCATAGTAGTCA
>JAABUP010004636.1_pt1 | contig 22138 bp, 24 predicted proteins | sample 5559201 | NCBI WGS metagenome assembly JAABUP01 (sample SAMN10711887, study PRJNA513373) | rock metagenome | isolation source: Antarctica rocks | place: Antarctica | reverse complement strand
GTGCGTCAGCTGTGAACATTAATGTTTTCATGAGTGCTTTAGAACATTTGGGTATCTTTGTCTGACACTTTCAGTCTACTGGTCCAATGGTCATGGTTGGCCCCAACGACCTTTAAAATCTAATGAATGAATGAATGCATGCTGTGCTTCAGGGAGCAGTAGTACTGCTTCCGACACCGCGCCATAGCTGACATGTCAAGAGCGTATACATGCGGCCTCGGTGAAACATGTGGACGATTTGACAGGTGCATCCAAGCGGCTGGGCGCTACATCATACTCAAGCGTGACCAGGAAAGCCCTTAACAACACGGGGCAATAGAGAGACTAAAGATCGGGTCAGAACTTCGTGATTGAAGGCAACCTTGAGGATCAGTAAGACCTACAGAGCCGCTGACCGGCATGAGCGGCACAGCGCGCGACGGTACGGTAGTTAGCACTCGAGTCCAGGACTGCGTTCGGCAGCGTAGAGTGGACTGTGTGCTTGGACCTTACGTCGAAAGGATTTTTGAGGGTGGATGCTGTGCACTGACTGCTGGCTTACTGCGCATGGTCAATGATTTTGCAGGCTTTTGTTGCAGGTGTGTTGGCAGACACAAAGAGGACAAGAAAGCGCAAGGGACGTGAGACCACAGAGGGTTCTGTTGACTGCCCAGCTGATGCCACTGCAAAGAGCATCAGGCCTGCAGCTGACAGTAGAAGGTGAACAGTTTGTACCTGCAACCATGAGCGCCTTGGTGTGCTAAGCGGACTTGCTGATTAATCTTGATGGCTGCGCGAAGCGCCTTGTGCAGTCCTGTATACTGCTTCTGTTCTGCATACTTGTATCTTGTACAGTTGACACTTGCGCCCTACAAGCAATGCACAAGCTGACGCTCATCGATATAGTTTGCCCTGTCTGCAAAGAGCCGGAGCAAGCATGCATTTGCTCACTGTATACTGCCTTGTCCACGTTGCTTGTGATCTGCCTTTTGCAGATGCCTGCATACAAAGGCCTTGCCTGACTGCAGCTTGTGTGTCAACCCCGCATGTCTGCAAACACAAATGTATTTCTTGCCTGTGTCTTGCAAAATGTACCGGACTGCCATCACAGCATGCTTTCCAGCAGTTCAAGTTTGTCAGCACTTGGACATTAGCTTGCAGGTATGAGCAAATGCTGGGATCAGTTATGCTGGAGGTGAAGAAGATGCGCACCATACAGCGTATTGGATCTGGCATGCACAAGGCCCATAAAGACAGGAAGTGTTGGAAATACATGGTAAGCTTGCTGGCACACCGTCAAGGAGTGCATTACAACCCCGTCAGCATAATGCAAGATGCATGCGTTTGTATATGACCTTGCAGCCAATGCTTGGCGAGTCACACAGTATCACTGGCGCCCTTGGGACGCTTCGCATCCTGCTTGACCATACTGCGCAGGTCAGACTGTGAATGGGGGTTGTGTTGTGAAGTTGTGACGGATTTTGCTCATTTGTTACAACCATCTCATCCTTGAAAAGCATGTGGCGGGCACAAACAAATGTATGTTGTGAACAGCAATAAGTTGCCCTTGCACAGACCATATGCCTCTGCAACTACATGCTGCAACACAAAGTACATCTTCAGTCATACAGATTGTTGATGTCTTTCTGGTGCAGTACATTGTTGGTGACCACATAGAAGAAATGCTGGCAGAGCAGGAGGACTTCAAGTGCAAGCTTTGGAGCTTCGTGTGCAGCTTTTCAGGGCAAAAGGGGCTGGACGGGCAGACCATGATGATGCTATACAAAGGGCATAACAGACCACGCAGGCCCGAGAGGCCTGAGGTCCAGCCAGCCCTGCTGGCTGGACCAGGAGTCTTCAGCACGACGCCCTGGTCAGAACAAACAAGCCCGGCTTGAGCAAAAGCCAAGAGCTCAGCACATTCAGGATGTTGATCAAGCATCAGAACCGGCAAACATGCTGAATGGGCACAGCTCGCGAGCAGAGGCGCAGACCTCGCTAACACCTATGCAGCAACAGGCCGTAGCGTGCCCAACTCACTTGTCTAGAGTCCAAAAAGCAGAAGCAAAACAACTTGAAGAATATGGCATGGAGAGTATTCTGGCTGACCTGAGCCAACCGACTATGCAGCACAAGCTCAACCTGCAAAGCCGCCAAGCTGTTGCAGGGATTAGGATTTCAGACCTGGACCCATTCCAGAAGCTTGCACGCTTGTCACTGCCTGTGAGCTGGCGGCGTTTGCAAGCTGAGCAGGAGCAACAGGCAAGGGATAGAGAGCTGGCCAAGCGGTCGCAAGATGAATATGACATTGAGGCAACAGCTCATCAGGGCTTGGTAAACAGGTCAGCTGACATCAGTCACCATGTATGTTGTCCAAGTATATGTACCCTGAGCAAAACTGGCTCTTCGGCACATCTTTTCTTGTCCTAAATCTTACCCGAAGCCTGTGCTAGGCAATGTTGCATGAATGCACTTCCTTAAACTGTGCAAAAGATCAAGATCCAGTTTATTTAGATTGGAATTTGCAGCAATCATTACCAATGCAGTGATCGTGCTTTCTTGTCAGAACCAGGACAGTTGCTCCCAGCGCAGTGGTCCAGTATTTAACGCAACAACCCGTCCATGTGCTCAAGCCACAGAAAGTGGGGACAAAGAGTCACTGCTGCACAGGCAGAGTGCACATGCAGCTGGTGTGTTTGCGACAACTTCTGCATTGGAAGATGCGATGGCAGTTGTGACATGCAGGGCTGACGCAAGCATCAATGAGCATGAGAGCTGCACTCATGCAGTAGCACAGGCCGTGGAGGGCAACAGCAGCAGGAAGGTGCAGGGCAAAAATAGTGAAGAAGAGGATGATGGATGCTGCCTTTGCTGGTGCAGGCCCAAGGAAGCTGGAATATTGCATGGAACCAGGTACAGAATGTGTACCAAACATCAAATGCTTGCTTTATTCTCGTGTTTTCATTGTTATGTTTGTTAGAAACAGTAGAGACAGCATGAGAATTGTGAGAGCTGCTGAAGCCTGCAGAAGTTGGCATGCATGTGGTATGGTCAGGACAGCAAGCTAAGTAGTACATGCAGGTCAAAGTTGCTGCCTCTTCCTTTTAGGCATGTGGCAAGCTACTGTGTGCTGCTCATGTCTTGTAGCAACTTGTGCTGCACCTGTACATGATATGTCTCACACTGATGTGTCCAAATGCGTTGCAGCTACATGCTGACTATAGTAGCTACATGGGCCATGCACTAACTGTTGGTTGATGCTGCAGTACGCATCATTTTGCCGAGAGTATCTGAAGGAGTTGAAGCGCAGAGGTTGCAAAAGCTGCCCTATTTGTTCTGAACCCATTGCATGCTTTGTCTTTGACATCTTCTCGTGAGTCTTTGTGCGGGTGAAACTGGATGGCAGTTACGGTTTTTAGGGCTGCACCTTATGCCTGAGCAGTATGTCAGGCAACTGCAGTCAAAAGCCTAGAGTCAGATAGTCCGTGGTCAGATGTGTTCACTGTGTTACATTGCCACATGGCATGCATGAACGTGTATCTCCTGTTTGGCTGGCCAGCAGAAATCTGCTTTCGAAATATGTGTATAAACAAAATCTCTTAAAGTTTGCCTTGTCTAGCAGCTTTGTGCTTCAACTAGTCCAGCAGGTCAGATTGCCGCGGCAGATTGCCATATCATCACAGCCTGCAGAGTCATCAGACGCTGATGTTGCATCTGCACCCAGCATGTACCGTATTGTTGCTGAAAACACAGTATGTCCCCTTGATACCAAACATGCCTAATCAGAACACGAGCTTGCTCCTGTGAATTGCTCAGATCAGCGCCAGGATGCTTTGCACGACTCTATTTGGTGCCTCCCAAAAACAGCATAAGCGCGCTCACCTCCGACAGCTCAAGCCAGCTGTGGTCTTGCTGCCAAATTGCAGGGCGTCTTAGTGCCCAGATTACGCTGTTACAGGCACAAATATCCGCCAAGCGCGCACTGCAGATCAAGTGCCGAACCTCATATAGTTGTTGCAAGGCGCATCTGGGTGAACTTAGTCCTACAAGGGCTGCACAGGCTACACAAGACACATCACGCGGCGCTGCGCCCTCAGCGTTCCGCCTTTGCCCGCCCACATCCATCCAGCAGTGAAGTTACTGCACGTTAAGCCTTGGTTCCGTCACAGCCCCAGACGGCAGGCAGCGCACGGTATCTGAAAGTGTGTCAAACAGTAGCTTGCAAAGTCTATGCTGGACACGCGGTTAGTACCACTGCAATATGTTCACTAATCTAACTGTGTTTCCTCCTGCAGATCACCACAAGTGCGCTTTAGGGTGGGCACTCTCTGCAGCGCAGAGGTCCTGTTTTATAAGATGAGTGTCAAGACCAACTGCTGCTTATTTTGGCCCTAGCAGCAGTCCAAAAGTATATTCACCTGCAACGCCAGCACCTCAACACAGCCGAAAGAGCATATGCCATCTGTCAAACCGAACCCCTCACGACAAGGCAAGCAGCAGAGCCCCTTCTTGAAGTCCACAACCACTGTCTTACGCCTTCTGCTCTGGCTCACTCTCAGCAGCGGCATCATTCTCTTCAACAAATGGCTGCTAAGCCCGACAAGATTCCCATACCCAGTCACTCTCGCCTTCTGGCATATGCTCTTCTGTTCAGTGGTCGGGCTCATAGCAGTCCAGTGTAGGTGCGTCCCCACACAGAATGTCTCTTGGACCACATGTTTTAGAATCTGCCTCCCAGTGGCCGCGTTGGGGGCTGCTGGACTCACCCTTGGCAACGCAGCGTTCCTGTATCTCAGCGTGGCATTTGCTCAGATGCTCAAGGCCAACATGCCAGTCATTATGTTCATTGTGGGATGCCTCTTCCGCACTCACAAGTTTAGCTGGGAGACTTGTGGAATCATGGTCATCATTGGAGCTGGTGTAGCTGCATCATCTCTTGGGGAGTTACAGTTTTCAGGGCTGGGTGCGACGTTCATGTTGGGCGCTATGCTTGCTGAGGCTTTCAAGATGATCCTGCTTCAGACCATGATGCAACGGACGGAGCTTCAGATCAACCCTGTGAATGCTTTGTACTATGTCATGCCGGCGTCAACTGCATGCCTCCTGCCATTTGTCTTGGTTCTTGAAGCACAGGATGTGCACAAAGCACTGCCAAATGTTTTGCCACAGTCTCCTGCTTTGATCGGCAGTGCCATAGCTGCTTGTTTGCTGAACGTCATTGCTTTCTGGGTCGTCAGCAACACATCTGCACTGACCATGAAGCTGGCAGGTATCGTTAAAGATGCAGTCCTAATTGTCGTATCTGCTACGCTTTTTGGCACACAGTTGACTTTGTTAGGTTTATGTGGGTATGGTGTAGCCTTGACAGGCATAGGTTTTCACAACTACCAGAGTATAGTGCAAGCTCCACCTGAGTCTATTGATCCTAAGAGTCAAGAGCCTTTGCTGAACAAAAGTCAAAGCAGCCCTTTACTGACTTTGCATAAGGAGGTTGATGTATAGGTTGTTTTCATCAGCTGCTTTTGCACATGCAAGTTTGTTTCCCATGTTTCGGAACATTCCATGTAACGCTTGGGTCCAGTAATCGTTACGTGGCTTTGACGTTACGGCTTTGGCTTTTTGGGGACAGCTTCCCTGGGGATAGCATTCCCTAGGACGGGGATGGTGTGCCAGCCAGAAACCTCTGCTTGCATGCTATGGGGTTCGCACGTGACAGTGGTCAAGGCTTTGAGCAATTGGGACCACGTAAACCCAATATGCCTATCTCACGCATTGACTTATTCACGAGCGGGGCTGCTTGCAAGTTATATGTCGTACTGCACTGAGTCCTGAATGACATCTGAGTAAACCGCATTTTCTCTCCTTCCGTACAAGTTCTCCTCCCGACATCTTGGTGCATGCGCAAGTAGGCTCCATGCAGACTAGCGTCGGGTTGCAGCAATGTAAGAGCTGTCTTACCCCACGCATGCGCACATGTAGAGCCAGACGCGCCTTCAGCGTCAGTAACGCAGCGTCTACCTCAGCTAAGCAGGCTGTCCAGGATGATCAAGTAGAGCTGGGCAAAACAGGTCTGCCTTACTACTGTAGTCAGTCCTTGTCATTGGAAGTATGCTCGACTTTCGTCGAACGTCATCAGTTTGTAGTCTTTGTCACAGTCTCACGCAGGGCTTTGCATGATTTGCAGGCATCAAAGTGAACTCGCTGGCTATTGGTGCATGGCAATGGGGGGACAAGAGCTTTTGGGGCTATGACACATACGGTGGATATGGTGAAGATGAAATCAGGTCAGAAACACACATCTGTTCTTGTTGCTCAGTGCACCATGTGTGTCGACTGCTTCATAGCCGCCTTTGCATCTACACGCAGATCAGCTCAGTTGTGACGCACCTGCCATTCATGCAGAAAAGCTTACCAAGGCATTGTAGATTCTGGACTCAACTTCGTGGACACAGCAGGTCAGTATGTTGCCACAACCTCAACACTGCATGCAAGTATGCAACATGCTGCAAGCTATTCATAACCACAATGCATCCAGCTATCCCATGCTCTGATGACCACGACACATTGCGCAGATTGTCTGAATGTGACTGCCAGGCAGAGTCTTGATGTGGCCATTGTTTGCCTCTTACAGCTGTGACTTTTGCTTTCCAGTTGCTCAGTTGCACACTTGGGCTGAACCTGCATTGCAAGCAGATCTGCATGTGGCTTACAATCCACCTGCATCTGTTGCGCCAGGCAGATCTGCATCATCAACATTCAACCAAGAAGCAGCCAATGACAGCATCACATGTATAGTGCACTACATTGATTTTGAAACATGCTGAATTCTCATGCAGAGGTGTATGGCTTTGGCAAATCTGAAAAGTATCTGGGTGACTTTCAGCGCAAGACAAACACCAGTGTCAAGATTGCAACCAAGTTTGCTCCTGTGCCCTGGAGGTTCACTTCAGATGCACCTGTCAAAGCCCTCAAGGTGACTACTCTCACTCTTCTTCTTCACCGAGGAAACTAAATCCCCTCTCCTCGTTTTCTTCTTTCCCCTGAACTGTCTGCCGTTTTGCATCCCAACACGCTAGCTCACCTCTGACACACCTCTTGGGGAAACGCTGTATCTCATACTGCAATGCCACAGTTTACTCGAATGACAGCATAGCTGTTGTTGCAGCAAAATGTTAGCACTATGCAGGCTAGTCTTGAGAGTGTAAAGTTGCAGCATACACAATCATCACCATTTTATGATTGGACAGACTGATCTGCATCAACCTGCACATCTTGACTGGCCTTCAGTCTGACTTCCACCTCCTCATGAGTCAATGCCACATTCTGCATGCACAACAGAGGAAGGCTGCTGATGCTCGTGCCTACTCTTGGCAATGTTTTGTCTTTTTGTCCATGATGTGTGTAGTCAGCCTGAACAACTTCTTTCAGAAGATTGTGGACTGACAGTAGACTGAAAGTAGACTGACAGTAGACTGGATTATATAAGAGCTAACTTGGGGTTTTTGGCTTATACTTCTTGTGGTGTGCAGGGCAGTCTTAATACACTCAACCAAAAAGAGCTAAACCCAGTGGTCCGTTGGGCAGCCTTGATATACTATATCAGAAGGGCTAACACCAATTTCCACTGACTGTGTGCAAGGTAGTCTTGACACACCAACATTTCATGTAGTTTGTGCAGGGTAGTCTTGACACACTGGATCGGAGGAGCTATCACCAATGCTTCACTGGTTTACAGCATCCTGCGTAGAACAGTATACATGATGACTGCATTATTGCATGCAGGGTAGCCTTGACAGACTGAATCAGAAGAGTGTGGACCTGTACCAGATTCATTGGCCGGGTTTCCCGGTCCTGAACTCATGGGCAAATGATGCTTTCTGCAAGGGATTAGTCAAGTGCCACCAACAAGGCTTGGCAAAAGCTGTCGGAGTCTCTAACTACAATGTTAACAGACTGCAGCGCGCCAACGGCATAATGAAGGTGAGGATCTGGTCCTTCTCTTCTTCCTAGCCTTTTGCCTGTTGTGTCCTGTTCTCCTCTTCTTCATCATGTCAGCAGACTGCAGCGCGCCACCGGCGTCATGAAGGTGGGAATCTGGTCCTGCTCTTTTTTCCCGCTCTTGTTTGTCATCTTTGCTGCCCTGCATTGAGTCTTGTTTTCTCTTCTTCATCACATTGACACACTGCAGCATGCTAATGGCATTATGAAGGTGAAACTTCATTCCTTTTATTCTTCTTCCTTGCTTTTGCTTGTCTTTGCTGAGTCCTGTTCTCCTCTTCTTCATCATGACGACAGATCGCAGCTCGCCAATGGCATCCTCTTCTTCTTCATGCTGGCAAGCTGTGAGGCAAGCAGCTACAGTCTCAATAAGATCTTGAACATGTGCAACACCACGTGTGATGTAACTGTGATGTAAGTGTAAATATGATGCACATGTGCAATCTACAAATCACAAAGGAAAAAAGTTGAATGTATAGATATCGAACACATGTATATGAAAGACTGTAATAAGAACACCTGTGCCAGCCTCAGCTAGGTAAGCCTTCCTGCTCCAGAGAGACTTATCCAGAGCGTGCTGACAAAGCTTGGCAACAACACCAAACATACTTTTGCAGTCTTGACATGACCATAGCATCAGTAAACCACAGCACACAAACTGCATCAAAGCAACTTTAGGACTTTTTTTCTGGTTTTCGAGACCTTCCTCGCTCTCACATGAAGCACAGCAAGCTATGTGTAGTCAACACTGTGGACATTGGTATGTGGCTTGCAACTGCCAGGAGCTTAGCTCGCCAAATGACAAATAAAACGGCAGGACACATTGTCCCAACTTGTTCCAGATGATTTCCCAGGCCCTGGATGCCATGTGCAGTCAGTCAGGGATTTTGGGGCCACTCGTTGGGGCCAGCTAGCCCATTTGACTAGTGAGCGTGGAACTTATGCAGACTGCTCTTCTTTTTCTTCTTCACAGTCTTCTCTCTCGCGACTTTTTTTGGTCGGTGTGCCTCTTCCTCTGTCTCCAGAAATGGTCCATGACTGTGGTGCTGCGTGCGCAGAACGGTGGCGTGCCTCTGGCCATGCGAGCTACGTCCAGAATCTTCTTCTTCAGCGATTTACATAATTTTATTCTTCTTCTTCATCTTCTGCTTGCTGTCGTAGTCATTCCTCTACTTCTATTTCCCAAACAGGCAAGTAACAGCTTTCACAGAGTGTGATGCTGAGTGTGCAGGAAAGTGGCGCGCCTCTGGCCAGTTACTAGCCTGCAGTATGTCTAGACTCTTGTTCTTCTTCTCCGAGGCATTCCTCTTCTTCCGTCTGCACAAAATGGTCGTAAGTGTGATGCTTTGTATGCAGGACAGTGGCGTGCGTCTGGCCAGTGACCAGGTCCAGTTCAGCCTGCTGTACAGGAAGCATGAGAAGGAAGGCCTGCTGGCAAAAGCCAAGGAGCTAGGAGTGAGTGTGATTGCCTACTCTCCCCTTGCCCAAGGCCTGCTGACTGGTAAGCTGCCCTTTGCTGGCTCCTTTCACCCCAGCTGGCTTTGCCTTTTAATCTGAGGGTGCTCTTTGCTGGGCCCTTTCACCCCATCCGGCGTTGCTTTTCAATCTGAGGGTCCCAAAGGCTGCCTACTCTCCCCTTGCCCAAGGCCTACTGACTGGTAAGCTGCCCTTTGCTGGCTCCTTTCCCCCCATCTGGCTCTGCCTTTCAATTTGAGGGTGCGCAAAGGCTGCCTATGTCAACAAGAAGGGAGGCCTGCCAGCAAGGGACCAAAGATGCACATATGTTGTTTTGACAATGCACAATGTGTGGCATGACTACTGCACAGTATGTTGTATGGCTACTGCAAACACACAAAAGGTGGCAATCAGCAATATCAGAAAACGTGTGGGGTGCCTTATTGAGCCCTCCCCCCTACTGCAAGTTGCAAAATGGGTGGTAATGAGCCTGGTGGACTTAGGACTGCCAATTGCAGTCATAAAAGGCTGAAGAAGCTGCAGCCCTTGATGGGCCTGATGAGGCAGGTGGGCTTTATTTGTGAACCAGCTTTTCTCAAGATATTGAGGGCAAAAACCTTCAAACGCGCCTTAGCAGCAGCACAGCTGCTCTCTATCTTGACATGTCCTGATGAAACATCCATAATTGGGTCATGGCAGCAGAAAATCGGTGGAAATCTCGACCACACTATTCATGCTAAGATTCTTGGTGTTGTGTGTTGCAGGCAAGTAAGCAGCTGGCAGCGACAAGTTGGGCGGACCAACAACTCCCCCTTTCAGTGTTGGATCAGCCGACGCAGCTGCTGCTCTTGATTGGCCTGATGAAACTCCTCACTGTGGGCGTGGTAGCAAAACATCGCCGGCAGTCTTGACCATGCCTACCATGTTATGTTGTTGGTGTGATGCTGCGCAGGCAAGTACACGGCAGGCGGCAGCAAGCCTGGCGGACCAAGAACTGCCATCTTTAGTGATGACAAGCTGGAGAAGCTGCAGCCTTTGGTGGGGCTGATGAAAGACATTGGCTCCGGGCATGGGGGGAAGACCCCGGCACAAGTAGCAATCAATTGGGTCATGTGCAAAGGCGCGATCCCCATTGTTGGTGAGTTTTTATTGGGCTTGTGCTTGTGTGTTTCTTGTCTTCTGTTTTTTGATGCTGTGTTCCCTCTTTGCTGTTTTGCGCTGTACTGCGCTGTTTTGTGCATGCTGTTCCATGTGCCAACTTTTCTGAGCCTTTGCCCCCCCTGCCATGTGTTCTTATGTTCCCGGGGGGGAGGGTGGGGGGCATTTGACTAAAAACATGCAAGCAGGCAACCCCCATCCTTGGTGCACATGTTCCTTTGATGGCCACTATCATCATGTTCATTGCCATTGTTATATTCAGTGTTATTATTGCTGTCGTTGATATCATTACTTTAGTGTGTATACATATACATATATCACATGGTACATTGTGATCATCGGTACGTCATTAGTTTCATAAGCATTCATTGTGCTGCAGGTTCCAAGAGCTATGAGCATGCACAGAGCACAGCCGGAGCACTAGGGTGGCGACTCAGCCCAGATCAGGTCTCTGCCCTAGATGCTGCAAGTGACAGCCTCCAGATTGCTGTTGGCCTGCCTTTTGAAAACTGGTAAAACAGGAATTCTGTCTTGTACATTTTGTACACCAACACTGCTTACAGCCGCAAGGCTGCTTCGTCAAACTGATCCTGAGTTGACCAACATGAACGTGCGGGAAGATGTCCAGCTGCACATGATGAAAAGATAGAACGATTGTGCTCACCATTGACATTCCTGGATCGGCTGCAGCAAGACAGGCAAGTTTGGTCTTGCCCATGAGGATGCTCGTGTGACAAACCACTAGCTGCCAATGCCAGTTTTGTGTGAGAGATGACATTATTCTGTAGGGTTGCCTCAATCTTCAAGGTTATTCACAAGTTAGCGATCATGGCTCAGCGCTGTGGTATGGCAAATACTCTTGCTGCCAGACCCGTCAATTGATTGCTGTCAATAACTTGCAGAAACGATGTTTTAGTACAAAGGCCTTGACTGTCATGTGACATTCATTCTGTTGCCGCTGTGCAAATTGTCAGCACACTAATAGCGCCTGTGTGATCATGAGTATTGACGTCACACAAGAGATGCGTAGTTGCAGGCTTTTTCCTGACATGCTGTAAGTGTGTTCACCCACGCCAACACAGCGTGTTCATGCCACCGCTAATTAAGACTAGCCAATAAAACGTATGCAAATCTGCTACATACGTGTGAAAGAGAGGAGAGAGAAGTTTGAATCCGTTGCACAGCCTACAAGTCTGAAAGAGAGAGAGAGATTACAATGCTTTAGCCAGCCAACTAGTCTGATCACATATGAAATGTACGTGGACGTAAATCAGCTGCTTCGCTTTCTTCATTGGCCGCCCCCACATATGGAGCCCAGAGCGCGTGGGTCCCCCGTGCGCCCTAGTTCGCGCATGACAAACTAGATGACACATGACTACTTAGATGACGCATGACAAATGCATTGGCTGACAGAAGGCTTCGGAAGCCGGACCTGCATATTTGCCAGACTTCCTACACCTCCGACATAATCAGGCAATACATTGTCAAAAGCAAAGGTTGTAGAATGACCTTCACGTTTCAGCCGACGAGTTGATAACAGTCTTGGCTGTCTCCCCTTGAAAGCTTGTGTCGTTAAACCTCTGTATCTGCAGAACTCGCTTGCGTGGAGAAGAGCTTCTCTGAGATTGTTGCGTTCGAGTTAGTCCAGCATGATGCAACAGCAGCAATCATATCAGCAATTCGGTGCTCTGTCCGCTCCAGGCCCGCAGTTTTATGCGCAAAGTGGTTCACAGTCATACCCGCAGAGCAGCGGCTTCCAGCCCGGGCAATGCTACTCAAATCCACAACAGGGCTTCCAAAGCACATCACAACCGCAGTGGCAGGCAACGCCGACAACGCAACAGGCAGCACCTCAACAGATCCAGACCATCGTGGGACCTCAGTTTTGTGCACCCTGGCCAACGACCTTCTATGTCAAGGACAAAGTGCTCAGCTGGAGTGGGGGCGATGTTACAATTCTTGACGGGCAAGGTGGCCTGGCGTTCACAGTTGACAGCAAGGTCATGACAATAAGAGGAAGCAGGGTACTAAAGGATGCTGCAGGCAACCCTGTCTGCGCACTAAAGGAAAAGGTCTGTACTGCAAACAGCCCTAGGCCTGCCTGAAGGCAGTCACCATCCCAGTGTGTGTGCATGCTACTATTGTTGCAGTGAGGCGTTATGATAGTCTTCAAGTTAACGACTGATTAGGACATTTTGACTGAAGCTGTCTCAGCAACAGTGCACTGCATTTCTATCAAAATTTGCAGCTTATCAGTATACAGTCCATGCTCTGCTCTGTCGCTGAGGGTTGCAAGGTTGCTGCGTCACTGCAGACCAAAATACATGGTTGAGTGCATAATGCACAAGTGGTTCCTTGCTGATAACACTTAGTCATGACTGCTGCAGCTGATGAGCCTGAAGAACAAGTGGGTCATCTGCAGAGGGCCTCATGCTGATGATTCATCGATAGTAGCCAGCGTCAACAAGGAGCTGTTTACCATGCACCATGGCATTCAAGCCAAACTGCCTGGAAGTGATGATGTTGAGTACTCTCTGCGCGCCAGGGGCTACATTGTTGGCAGACGGGAGGTGGACATCATGCATAGGGGACAAGCCATTGGACATGTGAGTCTGTTGCAGTTTGCACTCACAGCTGCAAGATTTCCAGCTTGACAACAGCTGACCACATCGTCAGGCATCACTTCAAACAGAGTCTCATTGTGCTTGCCCCTGACTAGTTTGCCTACAATCTGGTCATCCATCTGCGCATGAATCCATACATGTGTTGTGATACCTCACATCTCAGCATGCGCATAATCATTTGATTTGAAACTACAGTGTGCACGGTTGACTGCTTGCTGGTGCTCTTCCCGGCAGAGTCTTCCGGCAAATCATTCGCAACTGAGCGAGGTGCCCATGAGTCTGGCTCGTACATAGCTGCGGAAATACTCCCGGCCATTTCGCTTGTCGCAGCCACCTTGGGCTGCTGCTTAACGCCACAAGCTGATCTCTGACTATGGCTGCCAGCGCCGTGAGTGCCCAATTGGACGTTCCCAAACGCGGCCTGGCAGCACAAGCTGGTGCATGTGTGGGCGCAGCAACAGCATCACTGGAAAAGTTCAGTACGATCACAAGCTCAGATCAAGACTTTGCTAGAGCTGCTCCCGACAAGCAGGCAGATGCCAGGCTGGCTTGCGGAAGTTTGAATGAATATGGCACAGAAATGCCTCAAAGTCTGAGCAGTCTTGAGTCTCAGGAGGCAGGTCCCTACCAACAACTGTCAGCTTCTGCTGCGCTTCCTCAGCAAGAGGCAGCAGCAGTACAAGAGTCAACTGCAGCAGAGCCAAAGGCGAAAAGACACAAAGCCACGTGCAGCAAGAAGGTCTGCCCACCAGCAACAGCTGCGCAACCACGTACCAGCAGGCGCAACAAAAAGCCTGTTGCAACCTTACCACAACCTCATGAACAGGCAGGCCATGTTGCCAAGGCAGCTCACAACACACTGGACCCTGACAGCGCCCAACGACCAGCAGCAACAGGGGGCAGAAAGGCTCATGCTTGCCCTTCACAGTCTCCCAGCAAGAAGGCAAAGAGTACTGGTGACAAGGCAGCTGCCAAGCCTCCTGCCAACAAGAAAAGGAAGCTGAATTCAGCTCCAACTGCAAACATTCCTCCTGTTCCAGAAGCTTCACAAGTGTATGAGTATGCACCAGGTGTGCCCACCCTCACGCTCTTGGCTATTGGCTGTGACCAATTTGACAAGCTGGCATCTGTGGCAGGCCTAGCGCACTATCCTGTGCTTTAGATTAGGGGCCTGGGTGTGAATCAGGCATTTGCTGATGGACAGCAATTCTGATTGATGCCAAACAATGACAAGCTGCATGATTGTGTAGAACTAGGTCATTTGGTGCCAGGTCACAAAGCCCAGCATAGTGTTGCAGCACTGCTTGTAGACCAGGTCATGAAGCCCAGCGTCTACAAGCAGTGCTGCAAGACTGTCTGTTGTAGTCATGCTGCTGCCAATTCAACACACATTTCACGCAACATCATTCCATGGCCAACACAGAGGTGCCCATGCCCTTAATGCAGGAGCATTCCTGACTTGTGTCGACTACAAGTATGACTACAAGTATGACTGCAGATGAAGGCAAGAAGTGATGACAATGCTTTGAGCACATGCATAACACGCTGCTGATCATTTGCTCCTGTTGAATCCAGGCGGGGACTCATGCAGGACCATTGGCATGATTGATCATGCAGAACACTTGCTCCTTTACCAAATGCAGCTTGCATAGCATAGGAGAGTCAAGGATTGTTTTGTTTCTCAAGGAGTGTGTCCCTGGATCCTGGAGTGTGTTGCTTCAGACGGGACCATTGGCAAGAATGACAATGAGGCAACGATCCTGGCAAGGTTGCCCTTTCATCGTGTGCAGCTTGCATAGCATTACATCAAAAAATGTGTAGCTTCATACAGGACCATTGGCGTGAATGACCAGGGGAAATGACCCTGAAAATTTGCCCTTCGACCGTATGCAGCATGCACAGCATGAGGTGAGGGAGTGTGTTGCTTGATACAGGTGAGGAGCCATACAGGGCAGTTGGTGTGGTCGTGAACGAGGCAGAAATCCTGGATGTCGCTGCCCGGGCCCAAGTCTCCAAGGCACAAGACCAGTATAGCAAGATGTACAGAGAGGTACTTTCTATTCTCCCTTGCCTGGGGCGTAAATGCTCCTGACATACAAGACTTCAGAAACAAGCTTTGCTGCCAACAGCCTCCAAAATCTAACTTATTTCCACCCAAATACTTTGGTTTGTAAACACACACATACATATACGAATTCAACATGGTTCCACGTGTTGGACTGTATAAAAAGTGAACATGGCAGGTGGCAAGTCCATGCTAGTAGGCACATCTGGAGTTGCAGCAAGTGTCAAACAATTATAACGATCAGGCTGAGAGAGTCATCAGCCAGCAGACACACAGCTGTAGGGTGTTTGGTTATGCAAAACCACATATGACCAATGCCAACGATAGACGTGAATGACTCTACAAGCAAGGCATGATTCTAGGGTCGATGTGACAGACCAGCCCAACATCAAGCAGCCAGTGTTTGTTACTTTTGAATGTCAATCAGCCAAAATTGAGCAGGATGCACTCAATGTCATCACACCAGTACGCAAATTCAAGACCTCGCACAGGGAGCTCCTCAGGACTGTGCATACCTGACCTTAGGCAAAGGTGCGTCATGAATAAACAACAAATGAATGCACAACAAACAAATGAACAACAAACAAATGAAGGACACATGAATGAATGAATGAATGAATGAATGAATGAATGAATGAATGAATGAATGAACGAACGAACGAACGAACGAATGAATGAATGAACGAATGAACGAATGAATGAATTAATGAATTAATGAATGAACAAGTGAGTGAATATTGAATGAGTGGATGAGTGAATGAATGAATCAATAAATGAATGAGTGAACAAAGGAATAAATCAGTGACGGAATGAGTGAACGTTGGAATGTGTGAATGCATATGCATGGTCTATGCCCATCAAATTTCTGTAGGCAAGGGTGATTGAGGATGCAAGGCATGCTGCATCTGGTGGCGTCAATCCACAAGGCAAAGCCATCAGCAAACGGCCCGACCTGGTGGCACGTACCAAGATGGAGAAAGCAGGAGCAACAGTCAACACAAAGAAGGTGGCTGGTCATGTGCCTGGCATCGCCATCTTTGACAGGTCAGCATTTGACTGGGGCTTCCTCGCATGTGACTGGGGCTTCCTCCCACGTCATCAGGGTTTCCTTGCGTGTGACTGGGGCTGCCCTGCGCGTGACTGGAGCTTCCTCGCATGTGACTGGGGCTTTCTTGCATGTGTCTTGGGCCTTCTTGCATGTGACTGCAGCTTTCTTGCATGTGACTGCAGCTTTCTTGCATGTGACTGGGGCTTTCTCGCATGTGACAGGGGCTTCCTTGCATGTGAATGGGGCTGCCTTGCGCGTGACTGGGGCTTTCTCACATGTGACCGGGGCTTCCTTGCATGTGTCTGGAACTTCCTTGCATTTGACTGGGGCTTCCTTGCATTTGACTGGGGGTTCCTTGCATTTGACTGGGGCTTCCTTGCATGCCTTCTTGATAGGCCTGGCTGTCCATGACAGGCTGTCACTCGATCTGTCTGTTTGTCTTCCTGTCCATTGGGTCATGTTTGGCATTGCCATCTCTGGCATATCAGCTAGTCTCAAAACAGACGACTCGTCTATGCGTCTATCAATCTGCCTGCCCGCTTGTCTGACTGCCTGTCTATCTGTCTGTTCATGAGCTTGAATGACTGGTCACATCTGGCCTTGCCATCTCTGGAACAGTAGCTTTGAACATGGCAATTGACATTGTGTCTGTCTGTCTCTCTGCCAGCCTGCCTTGCCTGTCTGTCTGACTGCCTCCCTGTCTGCCTGTCTGTCTGTCTGTCTGTCTGTCTCGCTTGAAATGGACTGATCACATCCCTGCCTGCCCTGTCACTCATACTTCCCTGTGCATGCAAAAGATGGTGCCGGCTGCAGGTTCTACTTGAGGGCGGAGATGGGTGTAGTTGGGATGCACTTCTCCCCCTTGGGTGGCATTGACTACATCTCCAAGTCTGCCATTGCTGGATGTCCTCAGGTCAGCACTGCCTAGAAAAGAAAAGAATAGACAATGCCTTTCGGCCTTGAATCAAAGACGTGCACAAGACATGCTTCCCTGTGGTCAGCACTGCATACATCTTTTGCACATAGCTCTGGGCTGCTGCTTCAGTTGGCTCCTGTCATAATCAGCCATAGGCGTAGCCTTTTCCTTTCATTTCTTTTTGCTCTTGCACACAACCGTTCCCCCAGTCTTCATGTTTGGCTGCTCAATGCATACAGTGCCGTTTAAGAGATCTGTGGCTCAAATTTGGCAAGTATAGCGCCCGTCATGGACACCAACAGCATAGACATGCGCATGTCAATCTTTTGAATTGTCTAACTGCGTGATCATGCAAAACAAGGCAGCAGCTTGACTGTTTGCAGCTGTTGACTGCCAGGTGCTTGGTTTCCTCCTCTGTGCCAGCAGCTTCAAGCTGTTTCCAAGGACGTCTGGCCCCCTTTTCCCCACACCTCAGCTCCCTCCCTCCCCCATCCCCTCACCCCTTCCCCTCCTCTCAACGCTCTCATCTTACCCCTTGCCCATTGTGGAGCATGTAGCATCTGAGCATGTGCAGCTGTCTGCAGTACGCAACCAGCATCATGGTGTGTGGAGGATATGAGGATGATGCTGATGATGGCCATGAGCTGACCTACACAGGTATTGCATCTTGCCTTTCAAATGCCTCATCTGCCTTCTATGCACTGCCTTTCGATATCCCACAAGGCTGCCTTTTGCTGTAGTATCATGTGAAGCGTATGAGGATGATGGCCATGAGCTGACCTACACAGGTACTGCATTTTGCCTTTCAACTGCCTCATCTGCCTTCTATCTGCTGCCTTTTGACACTCCTCATAGTTGCCTTTTGACATATCAGTGTGACCTCTGCCCTCCGTCATCCGTCTCAAGTTGAGACTCTCACCCTTCAGAATTGCTTTGGCCGCCTTTCAACGTGAAACCTCTGCCATCTGTACGCTGCCTTGAGTTGCCTTACAGAAGTGTTAATAGCTGCCCTTCAACAGCAAACTTTTGCCCTCTGCCTGCTGGTTTGCGCTACCAACTGCTGCCTTCACTGCCTTCATTTCTCTGTTTTGGTCTGCATCTGCTGTTGGGTGTAGTTTGTATAGCTCTTGTTTTCTGTCCAAGATCGCCTTTGACTATGTGCCCTTCGTCTGCTGCCTTGCATGGTTGCATTGTCAAAGACTGCCCTATCCTTGTGGCCCTGGGACAAGGCAGTCTTTGCCAATGTGACCAGGCAAGGCAGCAGACGAAGGGCGAAGTTCACATTCAAAAGTCAATCTTGGACAGAAGACCTTCTGTACAATACACTTGACAGCCGCCTGTTAGCTATGGTCCTGGCTTCTGTCAGAACATTGTGCCTTGCCCTTGAACCCTAGGTTGCCTAGAGGCTGCAGCAGGAATTGCAAATTCATTGGTCTGCCAGGTCAGGGAGGGAGTGATCTTTTGAGCAACAGACAACAAGATAGAGATCAGCAGCATATTGAACTGCGGCAATTTGACCAATGATCTTGAGACACCCACACGCTGACTTAGCTGCCTATCAGGATTGTGTATGTCAAGCAGGGTATGACCTGCTAGGCAACAGGCAGCAGAACACAGGGCAGCAACATTGAAGGGCAGTCTCAATCTTAATCTTGATGACAAGCCACACATGCAGACTCCAAACCTGGTTGTACTTGTGCAATTCAACCTGTGAAATGACGTCACGGGGCAACAGGCAGCACAACACAAAGCAGCGGCGGCTTTTGCATGGTAACAGCTCAACCAAATGATGCTCAGTCACAGAATGCGCTGACTCAGATACCTGACAAATGCTTGAGCAGGTCAGTGAAGCAATGACAAGCAGAGCAACAAGCAGCAAAACAACCGATGATGACAAGATGTGTAACACGCACTGACTCACATATGTGGTGATGCATGTGCAGGTCAGGGAGGGAATGACCTGCTGAGTAACAGGCAGCAGAACAGCCCATGATGACAAGATGTAGAACACGCAGTGACTCAGATATGTAGTGATGCATGTGCAGGTCAGGGAGGGAATGACCTGCTGGGTAACAGGCAGCAGAATGGCGAGCAGCAGCTCAGGCTGGGCAACCTGGCTTTGGTCAGTCTCCTCAAACCTCACTTGCCGTCGAACTATATTGATTATAGAGTTTAGGGTAAACCCTAAATATGAAAACCCTAAACCCTAAATAAAATATAGTCACTCCACCCTGGCCTTGAATGTCATAGCTGCCTTTGACATGTCTCGCCCTTCATCACACCTTGCCTGCAAACTTTATTCTAGAGTGTGCGTTGACTTTCCATGAGCCTACAGCTTCTCACAAATCTGCAGCTGGCACTGTGGCTAGTCTTGGATTAATTTGCTGTACAAGTGTATCATGTTCTGTGAAGCCAATTTAGCACCGTACATAGTCTTACTCGACATGCTTGCTTCCTTGTGACCGGTCGTCCAAAGTGCTTCTGACCCACAACTGTGCACCTACTATTCAAATTGTCATCGCTACAGCAATAGGCCAGGAACAGCACTATTATCATCATTATTGTTATGATTAGCAGTAGCATTGTGTTAACTATCATTGATGTCCCACATCTATTGTTACTATGAGTGCTATCATTATTGTTCAACACATTTTTTGATCATCATCATAAATGTTGTTGGTGTCACCAAGTCTGTTGCATGTATACCTGACGTCTGATTAGGCTGCGTCTGCTTCAATCATCTACGTCTCCACAGCTGCATCATTGCTGTGCATCTGTTCTTCACAGGTCAAGGAAAGCGCAGTGTACCTCACCCTTGGGCTTTGCTTTCATCAATGCCAAAGGGCGCAGTGTTTTCTTTTCTTTCCTACTCAAAACTGCACTGCTTTTTGGGAACATCCTGTTGGGGATCCCTGCAGAGTGACTGAAAGCTGCACTGCAGGTTGGCCCCATTCGGCTGGGGATCCCTGTAAGAGTGACTGAAAGCTGCACTGCAGGTTGGCAACATTCAGCTGGGAATCGCTGTCAGAGTGACTGAAAGCTGCACTGCAGGTTGGCAACATTCAGCTGGGAATCGCTGTCAGAGTGACTGAAAGCTGCACTGCAGGTTGGCAACATTCAGTTGGGACTCCCTGTGAGAGTGACTGAAAGCTGCACTGCAGGTTGGCAACATTCAGCTGGGGATCCCTGTGAGAGTGACGCGCCGCAACATTGAGCAGGACGCTATCTGTGGCGCTGTGTTCATTTATGATGGGCTCTACAATGTGGTGGGTGCCCTACTTTGCAGCTGGTTGTCTCCAATCAGCACCGCCCAATGAATGTGGCCTATGTAGCCTGACCTGACACGTACAAGGCAGTATACGCCATGCTCTCTGCACTGTGTTCCAAGCATGAACATAGAGACGCCTTGTTTTGCAGTGCAGCGTCACACTATGAAAGTTTTCCAGATGCGCCTGACACCGTCTTGTTTTCAGGACTGAGTCATAAAGACCTTGTCATTTTTCCCATGTCCAACCTTCACCCCCCAACCCTAAACCCCTAAACCCTAACTCCCTGATCATTCTTGAGTAGAGCAAAGGACACGAGTAGTTGCTGTCTCTTGGGGCAAGCTGTCGTTGCATCAAGCAGCTTGTGTGTCACCTCCTGAACCGCCCCAGAGGAACACCTGGTTTAGGGTCCAGGGTTCACCCTAGGGTAAACCATACACCTGGTTTAGGGTTCAGGGTTCACCCTAGGGTAAACCATACACCTAGATCCAGAGAGCAGTTTCAAATTTCAGACGTGCTGTGAATTCCAACCTGCCAAAGCAATGCCGCAATTGGTAGATCATTTTAGTAAGCTACTGGTTGGAAAGGGATCAAATTTTTCGTACACGTCCAGACAGCTGCTGAGAGGCTGCCCCAATCCCCAACCAAGGCAACAAAGACAGCATTTGCTGCATGCCACAGCAGGTACAGTAGTGACTGTAGAACGGGATCAAGACGTTTCTATTCACAACTACCTGTTGAGACCCAACAAGGCAACAACGATAATATGGTATCGTTACAGTGTAAGTCATTTGTTACTTGCTGTACCAGGTGAAGTACTTGCTGGAGAAGGGAGGAAGGGGTATTTGCAAAGACGCAACAAGACAACCAGGACAACACATCATTACGGTGTAAAGCATTCAGTACTTGCTGTAACGCATGAAGTGCTGGCTGGAGAAGGGGAAGAAGGGATTTCTGGTCTACATGTGCTTGCTGAGAACCAACAAGACAGCAAGGGCAAACACTGTGTCATTACAGTACACAACGTTTGTCATTTGCTGTGACAGGTGAAGTACTGGCTGGAGAAGGGGAAGAAGGGGTTCTCAGTCTACAAGTACCTGCTGAGGCGCAGGCCCGACCAAGGGGACCTGGCCACCAGCAGGGTCGAATTTGGCGGCAAATCCGCGCCCAAGGGTTTGTCAGCGCTGACTAGACCAGGCGTCTTTGATCTTGACATCTCGTGTGGCAAGGAGCCTAGACCGGTAAGTCCTCTTCTTCCTCTGCCACAACGTGTCTTGCCATGCTTTTTGATCATCATGTGTTCCAGTCAGCTTCCTCTTCTTTGTAATGCTGCTTTGCTTGTGATCTTCTTCATCCAGTGCTGAACCAGATTCACATGTGATGTAAGTGTCACATGGGCCTGTCAGCGTCGACCAGATTAGGAATGCATGCTGTTAAGATGTCCACATTTGGCAAGGATCTTCCTCTTCTCTTGGGTTTAGGGTTCAAGCTAAACCCTAGTCAGTTCCATACAAGTGAGCAGTGTCCCAACGCCAATGCACTGCAGCACAGGATTTGGCAGAAAGCACTCCCCACTGCTGAGTGCTGCTCTGCAAACCAGGCTGACAGCAGCCTTGTGCCACTGCAAAT
>JAABUP010004635.1_pt1 | contig 22138 bp, 17 predicted proteins | sample 5559201 | NCBI WGS metagenome assembly JAABUP01 (sample SAMN10711887, study PRJNA513373) | rock metagenome | isolation source: Antarctica rocks | place: Antarctica | reverse complement strand
GCTCGCTGCTCTCGACCGCCAGGAAGCAAGGTTGGGATATGCTCAAGACACTGACCACTCAGCCCCACCGCTTGATCGACGACCTACGGATGGTTTGACCCCGCTGAGAGACCTGGGCAGTTACAATTTTCTTTACATCGCGGCAAGCGCCGGTTAACGGCGGCGTCGCTCGAAACGGGAGGTCAGTCTATGGATGGAACGGTTGTCATTGGACAGAGCGGCCAACAGGGAGGCCTGCTCGACCGCAGCCGGACGGTGGCCAAGCCTGGGTTCAACCGGTGGCTGGTCCCGCCGGCCGCACTGGCCATCCACCTCTGCATCGGCATGGCCTACGGCTTCTCGGTGTTCTGGCTGCCGCTGACGCGGGTGCTGGGCGTTACCACCTCGGTCGCGTGTTCTGCCAACACTTCGGTGCTGCAAGCGCTGGTCACGACGACCTGCGACTGGCGGGTCTCTGACCTCAGCATCATGTACACCCTGTTCTTCGTGTTCCTGGGCTCCTCGGCGGCGATCTGGGGCGGCTGGCTCGAACGCGCCGGCCCGCGCAAGGCGGCGTTCGTCGCCACGCTCTGCTGGTGCGGCGGCTTGGTGATCTCGGCGGTGGGCGTCTATGTGCATCAACTTTGGATGCTGTGGATCGGCTCCGGCGTAATCGGCGGCATCGGCTTGGGCCTCGGCTACATCTCGCCGGTGTCGACGCTGATAAAATGGTTTCCGGACCGGCGCGGCATGGCGACGGGAATGGCCATCATGGGCTTCGGCGGCGGGGCGCTGATCGGTGCGCCGCTCGCGGACATGCTGATGAACCATTTCCGCGGGCCGGGCACCGTTGGCGTCTGGCAGTGCTTTCTCGTGATGGCGGCGGTTTATGGCGTGTTCATGCTGGCCGGCACGTTCGGCTACCGCGTGCCGCCGGCGAACTGGGCGCCCGAGGGCTGGACCGCGCCCGTCGCCAAGCGCGGCATGATCACTCACCGCAACGTCGATTTGAGGGACGCGCACAAGACGCCGCAGTTTTGGCTGATCTGGGCGTGCCTGTGCCTTAACGTGTCGGCAGGGATCGGCGTGCTCGGCCTCGCCTCGCCGATGCTGCAGGAGATTTTCGGCGGCTCCCTGCTCGGCCAGCCGGGCGTGGGGTTCGGCGCGCTGGACCCCGGCCAGAAAACAGCGATCGCGACGATTGCGGCCGGGTTCGTGGGCCTGCTTTCGTTGTTCAACATCGGCGGGCGGTTCTTCTGGGCTTCGTTCTCGGACAAGATCGGGCGCAAGCTCACCTATGCGACGTTCTTTGCGCTGGGGATCGCGCTGTATGCCTTGGCGCCGTGGGCCGCGCACCATGGCCAGCAGGCGCTGTTCGTGGCGATGATCTGCGTCGCATTGTCGATGTACGGCGGCGGGTTCGCGACCGTGCCGGCCTACTTGGCCGACATGTTCGGTACCCGGTTCGTCGGCGCGATCCATGGGCGCCTGTTGACCGCATGGTCCACCGCCGGCGTGATCGGCCCCATCGTCATCACCCAGATACGCGAGGCGCAGCTTGCCGCGGGCGTGCCGCGGGACCAGGTTTATGACCGCACCTTGCTGATCCTAGCCGGGTTCCTGGCGGTGGGCTTCGTCGCCAACCTGTTGATCCGCCCGGTTTCGGAGCGCTGGTACATGAAGGACGACACCACGGCGCAGCAGGCCGCGGCGGTCGCGGGCGGGTCGTTCGGCATTGGCCGGGGCGGGCTAACGGCGGCGTCTGCGGTCGCCTGGGCCTGCGTCGGCGCCCCGCTGCTGTGGGGTATTTATATTACCCTGACGAAGGCGCTAGTCTTGTTCAGCTAACGGGGGCAGGCCATGGCGGGAATCGGGTTCATCGGGCTGGGCAACATGGGCGGCCCGATGGCGGTCAACCTGATTCGCGCCGGGCACAGCGTCCGCGGGTACGATCGGGTTGACGCGGCGCTGGCGGCGCTGGCGGCAGCGGGCGGTGCAGCGGCCGGGTCCGTCGCCGAGGCCGCTGACGGCGCAGAGGTCGTCGTCACCATGCTGCCGGCCGGGCAGCATGTGCGGGAGGTGTTCACCGCCGCGGATGGCGTGTTCGCACGAGCGGCGCCGGGGGCGTTGCTGATTGACTGCTCGACGATTGATGTTGCCACGGCGCGGGACATGGCGGGCCAGGCGGAGTCGCGCAGTTTCGCCATGCTGGACGCCCCGGTATCCGGCGGCGTGTCCGGCGCAACGGCGGGAACGTTGACGTTCATGGTCGGCGGCGCCCAGGCGGCGTTTGACCGGGCGCAGCCGGTGCTGGCGGCAATGGGCAAGACCATCGTGCTCGCGGGCGAGGCCGGGGCCGGGCAGGCGGCGAAGGTCTGCAATAATCTAATTTTGGGCATCTCCATGCTGGCCGTGTCGGAGGCGTTCGCGCTGGCGGACAAGCTCGGCCTGTCGGCGCAGGCGCTGTTCGACATCAGCTCCAAGTCGTCGGGGCAGTGCTGGGCGCTCACGTCCTACTGCCCAGTGCCCGGCCCGGTGCCGGCGTCGCCCGCCAACCGCGACTATCAGCCGGGGTTCGCCGCCGCGCTGATGCTGAAAGACTTGACGCTCGCGACCGATGCGGTTGCCGCGACCGGGGCGGCGAGCGTGCTGGGCGGGCACGCGCGGGCGGCCTACCAGCGGCTTGGGGAGGTCGGGCTGGGCGACAAGGATTTCTCGGTCGCGGCGCGTGCGTTGCTTGCGGGGCAGTTAGGCCGCTAGAACGGCGGCATGGCCCACCTCGCGTTGCCGTCCACGCACGGATTGCCCCGATGACGGCGCTCGACAGCGGCGTGGACCCGCGCTCCCCTGCGTTCGGTGTCAACCGCGAGCGGATGGCGGCCCTGGTGCAGGACCTGCGCCGCCTGGTGGACCAAGTTCGGCTGGGCGGCGGCGAGGCGTCCCGCAAGCGCCACACCGGCCGCGGCAAGCTGCTGCCGCGTGACCGGGTGCGTACCTTGGTCGACCCCGGCAGCCCGTTCCTTGAGCTGTCGCAACTGGCGGCGCACGGCCTGTATGGCGGCGACATTCCCGCCGCCGGGATCATCACCGGCATCGGCCGCATCGCCGGGCGCGAGTGCGTCGTGGTGGCGAACGACGCAACGGTGAAGGGCGGCACCTACTTCCCGATGACGGTCAAGAAGCACCTGCGGGCGCAGGAGGTCGCGCAGCAAAACCGGCTGCCGTGCGTCTACCTGGTCGACAGCGGCGGCGCGAACCTGCCGAACCAGGACGAGGTGTTCCCCGACCGCGACCACTTCGGCCGTATTTTTTACAATCAGGCGCAAATGTCCGCCGCGGGCATCCCGCAGGTCGCCGTCGTGATGGGGAGCTGCACCGCGGGCGGCGCCTACGTGCCGGCGATGTCGGACCAGAGCGTCATCGTGCGCAACCAGGGCACCATTTTCCTGGCCGGCCCGCCGCTGGTCAAGGCCGCGACCGGCGAGGTGGTGACGGCTGAGGACCTGGGCGGCGGCGAGCTGCACAGCCGAACCAGCGGCGTCACCGACCACCTGGCCGAGAACGACGCCGACGCGCTCGGCATCGCCCGGCGCATCGTCGGCGCGCTGAACAGCGTGAAGCGGCCCACGCTCGACGTGCAGCCGCCGCGCGAGCCGCTGTTCTCCGCGGAGGAGCTGTACGGCCTCGTCCCCGCCGACGTGCGGGAGCCGTATGACGTGCGCTCGCTGATCGCGCGCATCGTGGACGGGTCCGAGCTCGACGAGTTCAAGCGGTTGTATGGCGCGACCCTGGTGACAGGCTTCGCCCGCATCTGGGGCTATCCCGTTGGCATCGTCGCCAACAACGGCATCCTGTTCGGCGAGAGCGCGCAGAAGGGCGCGCATTTCATCGAGCTGTGCGCGCAGCGCGGCATCCCGTTGGTGTTCCTGCAGAACATCACCGGCTTCATGGTCGGCCGGAAGTACGAGAGTGCGGGCATCGCCAAGGACGGCGCCAAGATGGTGACGGCGGTCGCCACGGCGAACGTGCCGAAGTTCACCGTCGTCGTGGGCGGCAGCTTCGGCGCGGGCAACTACGGCATGTGCGGGCGGGCCTACTCGCCGCGGTTCCTGTGGATGTGGCCCAATGCCCGCATTTCGGTCATGGGCGGCGTGCAGGCGGCAAGCGTGCTTGCCACGTTGCGGCGGGACAACCTGGAGGGACAGGGCAAGGCCTGGTCCGCCGCCGAGGAGGCCGCGTTCAAGGCGCCGATCGAGGCGCAGTACGAGGCGCAGGGCAACCCGTACTACTCCAGCGCGCGGCTGTGGGACGATGGCGTGATCGACCCTGTCGACACGCGGCTGGTTTTGGGCCTTGGCCTGTCCGCCAGCCTGAATGCGCCCGTCGAGCCGACGCATTTTGGCCTGTTCCGGATGTGACGGGGATGTTCGACACCATCCTGATCGCCAACCGCGGCGAGATCGCCTGCCGGGTGATCCGCACGGCGCGGCGTCTCGGCATCCGCACGGTCGCGGTCTATTCTGAGGCGGATACGGGGGCGCGGCACGTCGCGATGGCGGACACGGCCTATGCCATCGGCCCGGCGCCGGCGCGGGACAGCTACTTGAACATCGCCCGCATCCTCGACGCCGCGCGGCGCTCCGGCGCGCAGGCCGTCCACCCCGGCTACGGCTTCCTCAGCGAGAACGCCGAGTTCGCCGCCGCCTGCGCCGACGCCGGCCTGGTGTTCATCGGCCCGCCGCCCGACGCCATCCGCGCGATGGGCAGCAAGTCGGCCGCCAAGTCGTTGATGCAGCGGGCCGGCGTGCCGCTGGTGCCGGGCTACCACGGCGCGGAGCAGGACACAGCGCACTTGGCCCGCGAGGCCGGGCGCATCGGCTACCCCGTGCTGATCAAGGCCAGCGCCGGCGGCGGCGGTAAGGGCATGAGGGTCGTGGAGGACGCGGCCGGGTTCCACGAGGCGCTGGCCTTGGCCAAAGGCGAGGCCCGGTCCAGCTTCGGCGACGACACCGTGTTGGTCGAGCGCTACCTGACGCGCCCGCGCCACATCGAAATCCAGGTCTTTGCCGACACCCACGGCAACGTCGTGAGCCTGTTCGAGCGCGACTGCTCGATCCAGCGCCGGCACCAGAAGGTGGTCGAGGAGGCGCCAGCCCCCAGCATGGACCCGGCGCGCCGCGCCAGCATGGGCGAGGCCGCCTGCGCCGCCGCCCGCGCCATCGGCTACGTCGGCGCGGGGACCGTCGAGTTCATCGTCGCCGCGGACAGCGGCGCCGACCTTGGCTTGCATGGCGAGTTCTTCTTCATGGAGATGAACACCCGTCTGCAAGTCGAGCACCCCGTCACTGAGATGATCACCGGGCAGGACCTCGTCGAGTGGCAACTGCTGGTCGCAACCGGCGCGCCGTTGCCGTTGGCGCAGGACCAACTGCGCATCGACGGCCACGCCATCGAGGTGCGGGTCTACGCCGAGGACCCGGACCGCGACTTCATGCCGGCCGTCGGCACGCTGCTGCACCTCAAGCCGCCGGCCGAGACCGAGCATGTGCGCGTCGACACCGGCGTGCGGCCCGGTGACGCCATCGGCGTCCACTATGATCCCATGATCGCCAAGCTGATCGTATGGGACCGGGACCGGCCCGCCGCGGTGCGCCGGCTCAGCCGCGCGCTGTCGGAGTACGAGGTGGTTGGCGTGCAGACCAACCTCGGCCTGCTGCGCCGCATCGCTGGCCATCCCGCCTTTGGCGCGGCCGAGCTCGACACCGGCTTCATCGGCCGGCACGGCGCGGCGCTGCTGCCGGAGCTTGCCCCGGCCCCGGCCACAGTGCTGGCCGCAGCCGCGCTGGACGTGCTGCGCCGCCGGGCGGAGGCGACGGAGGCCAGCGCCGCGCGCAGCCACGATCCGTTCTCGCCATGGAACCTGGCGACGGCGTGGCGGATGAACGGCGACGGCTACCAAGACCTGCTGCTGGCGGAGGGCGACGCGGTGCATGCCGTCCGCGCCCATTCCCGGCCGGATGGTTCGGTTCGGCTCGACCTGCCCGGCGGCAGCGTCGAGGCCCTCGGCGCCACGGTCGACGGCGTTTACCGGGCGCTTCCGGTCATCCGCGACGGCGACGCGATGACTGTGATCGTGGACGGGGCCAACCATAGGCTGGTCCTGGTGGACCCCCTGGCGCCGGCGCTCGCGGACGCGGCGGGCGGGGACCGGCTGCTGGCGCCGATGCCGGGCCGGATCGTCGACGTGCTGGTGCGGCCCGGCGATGCCGTCGCACGCGGCGACGTGCTGCTGGTGCTGGAGGCTATGAAGGTGCAAATGCGGCTCACGGCCCCGCGCGCCGGCGTGGTGGAGGCAGTCCGGGCGGCCTCGGGCGACTTGGTGGACGACGGGGCGGAGTTGGTCAGCTTCGTGTCGGTCGAATAGAGGGGCGCGCATGGACCGGCTGGATGTCTACTCCGACGTGATCTGCCCCTGGTGCTTCATCGGCAAGCAGCACATGCAGCGCGCCCTGCGCATGCTGGGCGACGAGGGGCTGGCCCTTGCCGTCGCCTGGCGCCCGTTCCAGCTCAACCCCGACATGCCGCCGGGCGGCGTGGCGCGCGACGAGTACCGGCGGGCCAAGTTCGGCAGCCTGGAACGCTCCCGCGAGCTGGATGCGCGGGTGGCCGGCGCGGCGCGGGTAGCTGGGATCGAGATCCGGCACGACCTGATGCGGCGGACGCCCAACACGGTCGATGCCCACCGGCTGATCCGCCTCGCCGGCGCCAACGGCTGCCAGGATGCCGTCGTGGGCCGGCTGTTCCAGGACTATTTCGTCGAGGGGCGCGACATCGGCGACCGTGCCGTGCTGCTGGCGGCGGCGGACGCGGCTGGCATGGACCGGGCCGCCACGGAGGCGTCGCTGGCGGGGGATGACGGCCGGACGGAGGTGCTGGCCGCCGACGCGGCGGTGCGTCGGGCCGGGCTGCAAGGAGTGCCGACGTTCGCGCTCAACGACCATGTGCTGTTCTCCGGCGCCATGCCGGCCGAAGCCTTCGCCGAGGCGTTGGTCAAGGCGCACGCCATGTCGCTGAGCCGCGCCGGATGATGGCCGCACCCAAATCTCACTAAAACGTGACCTGTTTGGAACGGTTCCGACGCATTGGGGCAGCGTTTGTAGGTGATCGCGTCTTGGCAAACCGCCCTGTCGTGGTTTGAAGACAGGGTCTTTGGAGGGCTTAGGGCGCATGGCGGCACGGGTACTGGTTACGGGAGGGGCGGGATTTATCGGCTGCCATGTGGCGCGTGCCCTGTTGCAGCGTGGGTACGAGGTCCGCGTCCTCGATAGCCTGATCGACCAGGTCCATACTCGCGGCGCTGCCCGTAATGCCACGATGAACCACGTCGAGCTGATCCGCGCCGACGTGCGCGACCTCGACCGGGTGTCGGCGGCGCTTGACGGCGTGGACAGCGTGATTCACCTGGCGGCCGAGGTCGGCGTGGGCCAGAGCATGTATGCGATCGACCGCTACGTGTCGGTGAACGACCACGGCACCGCCGTGCTGTTCCAGGCGCTGATCGACCGCCCGGTGGCCCGCATCGTCGTCGCGAGCTCCATGAGCGTATACGGCGAGGGCCTGTACCGGACCGCCGGCGGCGAGCGCATGGACGACGTGGTGCGCCCGGCGCAGCGGCTGGCGAGCGGCTGGGACCCGGTCGGACCTGATGGCGGCGCGCTCACCCCGATGCCGACGCCGGAGTCGAAACGGCCCAACCTCGCCTCGGTCTACGCGCTGACCAAGTACGTGCAGGAGCGGCTGACGCTGACGGTGGCACCCGCCTACGGCATGCAGGGCGTGGCGCTGCGGCTGTTCAACGTTTACGGGCCGGGCCAGGCGCTGTCCAACCCCTATACCGGCGTGCTGGCCATCTTCGCCTCGCGCCTGCTGAACCGTGAGCGGCCGGTGGTGTTCGAGGACGGGGCGCAGCGCCGCGACTTCATCCATGTCGACGACATCGCGCGGGCGTTCATCCTGGCGCTTGAGCATCCGGACGCGCCGGGCCAGGTGTTCAATATCGCCAGCGGGCGGGACGTGAGCATCCTGGAGGTCGGTGCGGCGCTGGCTGCCGCCATGGGGGTGCCGCACCTGACGCCGGAGTTGATGGGCAAGGCGCGGGTCGGCGACATCCGGCACTGCTTCGCCGACATCCACCTGGCGCGCGAGGTGCTGGGCTTCGAGCCGCGGCGGAGGTTTGGCGACAGCCTGGGCGAGCTCGCCGATTGGGTGCGCGAGCAGCAGGCCGAGGACCGCGTCCACGACGCGCGGCGGGAACTCGAACGGCGCGGCCTCGTCGCATGAAGGTGCCCAGCGTTGACCGTCACGCCGACCGGCGCCCCATCCTTGTCACCGGCGGTGCTGGCTTCATCGGCAGCAACCTCGCCGACCGGCTGGCGGGCGAGGGCCATGACGTCCTGATCTACGATGCATTGGCGCGGCCCGGCGTCGACGCCAACCTCGCCTGGCTGCGGCGCCGCCACCCCGGCCGCGTCAGCGCCGTCATCGCCGACCTGCGGGACCGCCCGGCGCTGGAACGGGCTGCCAGGGGAGTCCGCGCGGTGTTCCACATGGCGGCGCAGGTCGCCGTGACCACCAGCCTGTCCGATCCCGAGCAGGACTTCGAGGTGAACCTGCGGGGAACGCTGTTCCTGCTGGAAACGTTGCGGCGGCAGCCCGCGCCGCCGCCGATCGTTTTCGCCAGCACCAACAAGGTTTATGGCAACCTCGCCGACATCTCCTTGGCGCGGGACGGCGACGCCTATTTGCCCACGGACCCGGCCATACGCGACTACGGCGTCGGCGAGGACCGGCCGCTGAGCTTCTACACGCCCTATGGCTGCTCGAAGGGCGCCGCGGACCAGTATGTGCTGGACTACGCCCGTGGCTTCGGCGTGCCGGCCTGCGTGTTGCGCATGAGCTGCATCTATGGCCCGCGGCAGTTGGGCACCGAGGACCAAGGCTGGCTTGCCCATTTCCTGTACTCCGTGCAGGCGGGCCGGCCGATCAGCATCTATGGCGATGGGCGCCAGGTGCGGGACGTGCTGTATGTCGACGACGCCGTGGACGCCTATGTCGCCGCCTGGGAGCGGATCGGCCAGGTGTCGGGCGAGGCGTTCAACCTCGGCGGCGGCCCGGCCAACGCGGTGACGCTGCTGCAAATCCTGGCCGAGATCGCTAAGGTCACCGGGCGGGCGGCCGACCTGCGCTTTTCGGATTGGCGTCCGGGCGACCAGCGGTATTTCGTGGCCGACACGCGCCGGGCCACGGCGGCGCTCGGGCTAGGGCCGGCGGTTGGTTGGCGCGACGGCTTGCGGCGGCTGGCCCGGTGGATCGCGGTGGAACGGCCGCAGCGGCAGGCCGTGGTGGCCGAGGCCGGAGGGGCGGCATGAGGGTCGCGTTGCTCAATCCGCCCTGGACGTTCGAGGGCAGCATCTACTTCGGCTGCCGCGAGCCGCATCTGCCGTTGGAACTCGGCTACTGCCGGGCCTTGCTTGAGCGGGTAGGGCACGAGGTGCTGTTGCTGGACGGGCACCTCATGGGGCAGTCCTATGCCGAGATGGCCCGGCAGGTCCATGCGTTCGGCCCGGCGATGACGGTGGTCGCGACCGCGCCGAGCTACTTGTTCTGGCGTTGCGCCCCGCCGGAGCTGCGGGTGCCGCGGGAACTGCTGGACGCGCTGGCGGGGCGGGCAGGGCGGACGGTCGCGGTCGGCCCGCATGGCTCGGCGACGCCGGCGGCGGTGCTGCGCAAGCTGGGCGTCGACGTCGTCGTGCTCGGGGAGTGCGAGGAGGTCGTGGCCGCGCTGGCGGCGGGCGGGGCCGGCGGCGTCGTGCCCGGCACGGCGGTTCTGGAGGACGGCATGCTGCGCCAGGCGGGTGGGCCGCAGGCGGGGCGTTTCGTCGACCTTGCGCCGCTGTCGTGGCCAGATGAATGGGTGCGGCGGCACCGCCATCACCACCACCGGTTCGACCGTCCGGCGACCGGCGCGGGCGCGGAGGTCGAGGCTTCGCGCGGCTGCCCTTATTCGTGCAGCTTCTGCGCCAAGATCGACTTCCGCGACAAGTACCGGCGGCGCGACCTGGCCCCCCTGTTGGCGGAGATCGACGGGCTGGTCGCACAGGGCGTCGAATATCTCTATTTCATCGACGAGATTTTCCTGCCGCAGCGCACCCTGTTGGAGGCGCTGGTGGACCGACCGGTCGAGTTCGGGGTGCAGACGCGGATCGATTTGTGGAAGCCCGACATGCTGGCGCTGCTCGGCGCGGCTGGCTGCGTGTCGATCGAGGCCGGGGTCGAGAGCCTGACCGAAGATGGCCGCGCCGCGCTCGACAAGCGCTGCAAGCTGACGACGGACGAGCTGGCGGACCTGCTGATCCTGGCACGGCGCCATGTGCCGTTCGTGCAGGCGAACCTGCTGGAAACCCAGGGCGACGATGCAGCTTTGGTGGTTGCCTGGCGCGACCGGCTGCGGGCGGCGGGCGTGTGGGCGAACGACCCGGTGCCGCTCTATCCGTATCCAAGCTCGCCGGACTACCGCCGGCTGTTCGGGCTGCCGGACGACGCGGCCTGGGAGCGGGCGCATTCCCACTACCTCGGCCAGTTCGCTGCATTTTCCGACATCCAGGACGGCCAGCCGTTGCCGCTGCGGCAGTTGGAGCATGCGTGCCGGACGGATTAGGCGCTTCCTCGCTGCGTCTGCTGATGACGACCGACGCCGTGGGCGGCGTTTGGCGCTACTCCGTTGATCTTGTGGAAGGGTTGGCGGCGCACGACGTGCAGACTGTGCTGGCCGTGTTGGGACCGGCTGCCGGCCGCATGCAGCGCGTGGAGGCCGAGGCGGTGCCGGGTCTCCGTGTGGTGAACACTGGGTTGCCGCTGGACTGGACGGCCAAGGCACCGGCGGAACTCGACCGGGCAAGCGAGCGCCTGGCCAGCCTGGCGGCGCTGGTGGGCGCAGGCGGCATACATTTGCACGCGCCGGCGTTGGTGGGGGCAGTGCGCTGGCCGGCGCCGGTCGTGGCGGTCGCCCATTCCTGCGTGGCGACTTGGTGGCGCGCTGTGCGCGGCGGGGCGATGCCGGATGATTTCGCCTGGCGCACCGCGGCGACGCGAGCTGGGCTGGTGGCCGCCGATGCCGTGATCGCGCCGACCGCGGCGCATGGCCGTGCGATCGAGGCCGTTTATGGGCCGACTTCGGTTCAGGTCGTGTATAACGGCAGCCGTCCCCGGCGCACCAAGGCGCAGCGCCGGCCGGCGGTGCTAACAGCGGGCCGGCTGTGGGATGAGGGCAAAGCAGTTGCGTGGCTTGACCGGGCGGCTGCGGAGCTTGGAGCGCCGGTTTTGGCGGCCGGGCCTACCCGCGGGCCGGACGGATCGGCGGCGAGTTTCGATCACTTGCAGCTTCTCGGGGCGCTCGGACCGGATTGGCTTGCCCAGGAGTATGCCGGTGCGACGGTGTTCGCCTCGATGGCCCGCTACGAGCCGTTCGGCCTTGCGGTGCTGGAGGCGGCGCAGGCCGGCATGGCGCTGGTGCTGTCCGACATCCCGACCTTCCGTGAGCTATGGGATGACGCCGCGATCTTTGTCGCTGGCGAGGACGCCCTCCGCCCGGCGCTGCAACAGGCATTGGCAAGGCCGGAGCCTTGGGCCGCACGGGCACAGGCGCGGGCCGGGCAATATACTATCGAACGAATGGCGGCCGGCACGCTGGACGTCCATTGCAACGTTCGGGCGACGGCCTGATGCGCTTCGTCTACTTCACGCACTCCCTCGCATCCTGCTGGAACCATGGCAACGCGCACTTCCTGCGGGGCGTGCTGCGCGAGTTGGCGGCACGTGGCCATGACGTCCGCGCCTTTGAGCCCGCCGGCGCCTGGAGCCGGCAGAACCTGCTGGCCGATGGCGGTCCCGGTGCCGACGCGCTGTGGCGGGACGCCTACCCCGAGCTTTCCAGCACGATCTATGAGCCCGACGCGGAGATCGCCGGACTCGTCGACGGCGCCGACGTAGTAATCGCGCACGAGTGGAACGAGCCGGCGCTGGTCGCGGCCCTCGGCCAGTTGCGCCGCGCCGGCCACCGCTTCCGCCTGCTGTTCCACGACACCCACCACCGCGCGGTGAGCGAGTCGGACGCGATGCGCCGCTACGACCTATCGGCCTATGACGGCGTGCTGGCTTTTGGGCAGGCGCTGGCCGATGTCTACCGCGCCTGGGGCTGGAGCGGCCGGGTCTTTGTCTGGCACGAGGCCGCCGACATCCGCCTGTTCCACCCGCCCGCGGCCGAGCGCCCGCGCGCCGGCGCAGTTTGGATCGGCAACTGGGGGGACGGCGAACGCACCGCCGAGCTTGAGGAGTTCCTGCTGGCCCCCGCCGCGGCCCTTAACCTGCCGTTAGACATTTATGGCGTAAGGTATCCCGAACCAGCCCTGGAGACGCTGGCCCGCTACGGCGCACGCTACCGCGGCTGGCTGCCGAACCCGCATGCGCCCGCAGTGTTCGCGCAGCATAGGATGACGGTCCACGTGCCGCGCCGCTTCTACGCCACGACGCTGCCCGGCATCCCGACGATCCGCGTGTTCGAGGCGCTGGCCTGCGGCATCCCGCTGGTCTCCGCCCCATGGCGGGACACTGAGCGGCTGTTCACGCCGGGCGAGGACTTCCTAGTGGCGCGGGACGGCGCCGAAATGCGGCGTCACCTGGCTGCCCTCGACGCCGAACCGGCCCTTTGCGCTGCGCTCGCGGCCCACGGCCTGGGGACCATACGCGCCCGGCACACCTGCGCGCACCGCGTGGACGAGCTGCTGGGCATCCTGGACCAGCTCGACGCCCCTCGAACCATGAGCGCCTGATGGACATCGCCTTTTACGGATCGAGCCTGCTGTCGTCCTATTGGAACGGTGCGGCGACGTACTACCGCGGCCTACTGGGGGCGCTCGCCCGATTGGGCCATGGCATCACGTTCTACGAGCCCGACGCCTTCGACCGGCAGCGCCACCGCGACATCGAGCCGCCAGACTGGGCGCGCGTCGTCGTCTATCCCGCCACCGCCGACGGCGTGCAGTCAGTGCTCATCGAGGCGCCGTGGGCCGATGTCGTGGTGAAGGCCAGCGGCGTCGGCGTGTTCGACGACGAGTTGCTGGCCGGCGTCCTGCGCCACGCAAGGCCCGGTGCCATCCGGGCCTTCATGGACGTGGACGCGCCTGCGACCCTCGCCGCCATCCGCGCCGACGCCGGCCATCCCATGCGCCGCGCGCTCGCCGAACTCGACCTCGTGCTGACCTATGGCGGCGGGCCTCCGGTCGTGGACGCCTACACGGCACTCGGGGCGCTGCGCTGCGTGCCGATCTACAATGCGCTCGATCCCGCGGCCCACCATCCGGTGCCCGCCGCCCCACGCTTCCAAACCGACCTCGCTTTCCTGGCCAACCGCCTGCCGGACCGGGAGGCGCGGGTCGAAGCGTTCTTCCTCGACGCCGCCGCACGCTGCGCGGAGCAAAGATTCCTGCTCGGCGGCAATGGTTGGCACGACAAGCCGATGCCGGGCAACGTCCGCGCCATCGGCCACGTCGGAACGGCGGATCATAACGCCTTCAACTGCTCCGCGCTTGCGGTGCTGAACGTCGCTCGGGACAGCATGGCGGCCGTGGGCTTCTCGCCGGCCACGCGGGTGTTCGAGGCGGCCGGCGCCGGGGCGTGCCTGATCACCGATGCGTGGGAGGGCATCGAGTTGTTCCTCCAGCCCGGCGCCGAAATCCTGGTGGCGCGGGACGGCGCGGATGTCGCGGACCATCTGCGCGGCCTCACGCCGGCGCGGGCGCGCGGCATCGGCGAGGCGGCGCGGGCGCGCATCCTGGCCGGGCACACCTACCAGCAACGGGCCGTGATCCTGGACCGGCTGCTGCGGGACACTGTGGCGCGCAAGCGGCAGGCGGCGTAGCGGGGCTGACACGCAAACTCTATGGGAGTAAGCCCGGCTGATGGCCGATGCGCTCCCCAGCAGCACAATCCCCGACGTCATCCCGACCTACACCCACCAGCAGATCAAGCGGGTCGTCACCGGGATCATGCTGTGCATCCTGCTGGCGTCGCTGGACCAGACGGTCGTGATCCCCGCGGTTCCCGCCATCGCGGCCGACCTCGGCGCGTTCGGGCACCTGTCCTGGATTGTCACGGCCTACCTGCTGACCAGCACGGCGGCGACGCCGATCTATGGCAAGCTGTCCGACATCTACGGGCGCCGCGCGCTACTGCTGCCGGCGCTCATGCTGTTCATCGCCGCCAGCATGGCGTGCGGCTTCGCGCAGACCCTGCCGCAGTTGATCGGCGCGCGGGCGTTGCAGGGTCTGGGCGGGGCCGGGCTGCTCTCGATGGCGCAGGCCGCGGTGGCGGACGTCGTCTCGCCGCGGGAGCGCGGGCGCTACCAGGGCTACATGGCGTCGATGTGGGGCGTGGCGTCGGTGGCCGGGCCGCTCGTGGGCGGCTACGTGACCGACCACCTGTCCTGGCGCTGGGTGTTCTGGGCCAACCTGCCGGTGGGGCTGGCCGCGATGTGGCTGTGCGACCGCGCGCTCCGCACCATGCCGGTGCAGCGGCGCGACGCACGCATCGATGGCGTCGGCGCGGCGCTGCTGGCCGGCGGGGTGACGGCGTTGTTGCTGATGCTGAGCTGGGGCGGGACGGAGTTCCCCTGGGCGTCGGCCCCGGTGGTCGGCACTGGCGCCTTAGGTTGCGTCCTGCTGGCAGCGCTGGTGTGGCAGGAGCGCCGGGTGGCGGACCCGATCCTGCCGCCACATCTTTTCGGCAACCCGACCTTCCTGCGCGGCGTGCTGATCGCGTTCTTTGCCTCGCTCGGCCTGTTCGGCGCCACGTTCCTGCTACCGCTCTATTTCCAGCTTGTGCTGGGAGTGGCGGCGGCCGGGTCGGGGCTGATGGTGATGCCGTTCCTGGTGGCGAGCGTGGTTGGCGCATTCGGTTCGGGACAGTATGCCCGGCGGATCGGGCGCACGAAGGCAATCGTGTTGACGGCCTTGCTGGCCTGCGTCGTAGGGTTCGCCGGGCTGGCGGTGCTGACCGGCAATGCGCCGCTATGGCTCGTGCTGCCCTGCACGGCGCTATTGGGGCTGGGGATTGGTGCCACGATGCCGAGCGTGCTGATGCAGGTGCAGAACGCGGCGGCGCGGCAGGACGTGGGTGCCGCGACGGGATCGCTGCTGTTCCTGCGGTCGATGGGCGGCGCGTTCGGCAGCACCATCGTCGGCGCGCTGCTGGTGGCCCGGTTCAACGCCGGGCTGCATGCGGCCGGCTTCGCTGGCAACGTCGACCTTGGGGCGTTGCGGGGCGGGGCAGAGGGCATGGCCGATGTCGGCAGCCTGGGCCTGGCCCGGACGGCGCTGGTCGGCGGTTTCCAGCTTTCGTTCGCCGTGTGCGCCGTCTTGCTGTGCGTCGCCGTGGTGATCGCGGCCGGGATGCGCGATCTTCAGCTCCGGTCCGCCGACGTGCCCAAGGAGGTTGGGCACTAGCCAGCCGGGGACTGGTCAGGTTGCGCGCTAGTTCTGGATCGGCGCGCAGTTGGTCCGGCCGGCAGATACGCAATCCTGGATTGTCGCCGCACCACGGAGCGCATGGGTCAGCCACAGCCCGCCGCCGACCAGCAGCACCAGCAGGATCAAAACTGCGACGATTTGGCGAATTGAACTGCGATCCTGGCTTTCGCTCAAAGCACTTCCCCGAAAAGTATCGCAGCCGCCGCACGGCCAGTTGACAGCGACGTGATGCTTGCCGGCATAACTATGGCATGCGTCCCTCCCGTCTTCCATGGTCCCTGCTGCTGCTTGTGTCCTTCTTTGCCCCGGCGCACGCGGCGGACATGGCGTTCACAACATCGGACGGCGTCCGGCTGCACGTGATCGAGGCCGGGCCGCCCAAGGCGCAGACGATCGTTTTCGTGCCGGGCTGGACGATGCCGGCCTGGATCTTCCAACAGCAGATCAACGAGTTCTCCCGCGCCTACCACGTCGTGGCACTCGATCCGCGCGGGCAGGGCGACAGTGACATTCCGCTAAACGGCTACAACCTGGTCCGCCGCGGCCAGGACATCGGCGACCTCTTCGCGCGACTGCCCGGCCGTCCGGTGCTGCTGGTCGCGTGGTCGCTCGGCGTGCTCGACTCCCTGTCCTACGTCCAGCAGGCCGGGGACGCGCGGCTGGCCGGACTCGTGCTGATCGACAACTCAATCGGCGAGGACCCGCCGCCGCTGCCCTCGCCGCTGCCGTTGCGGCGCGGCCCGAAGCTGGAGCGCGAGCTGCAAATGCGCCGGTTCGTGCAGGGCATGTTCCGCAGCGCGCCCGGCGAGGCTTACCTCGAACGCCTGACCGAGACCGCGCTGCGCGTGCCGCCCGAGGCCGCCGCCCAGCTTGCCAACTATGCGGCGCCGCGCAGCTATTGGCGGGATGCCGTCTACTCCGTGCACAAGCCGCTGCTGTATATCGTGCGGCCACGCTTCGCTGGCCAGGCGGGCAACCTGGTGGCGCGGCACCCGACGGCGGAGATCGCGGAGTTCAACGAGGCCGGCCACGCGCTGTTCGTCGACGAGCCGGCCCGCTTTGACAGCGTGCTGCAAGGGTTCATCCACCGCCGGGTGTGGCCATGACGATTGCGGCCAAGGCGGGTCGCCGGCGCATGTCGCTGCTGCCGCTGTTCCTGATTTCGGGCGCGGCCGTCGCGTACGAGATCGCGCTGACCCGCTACTTCGCCGTCGCGAAATGGTCGGAGTACGGCTACTGGGTGATCTCGATCGTCATGGTCGGCTTTGCGCTGAGCGGCGTTACGATCGCGCTCGTGCGGGACTGGGCGGTGCGGCACGGGGCGGCGCTGCTGGCTTGGCTGCCGGTGGCGCTGATCCTCACGGCGGCCGGGGGCTATCAGGCGACCACGGCAAACCCGTTCAACCCGCTGCAACTGCAGAACGCGGTGACGTTCCTGCCGCAGCTTGGCTACATCGCGCTGTACTACGCCGTACTGCTGCCGTTCTTCTTCCTCACCGGCCTGTATATCAGCCTGACCTTTGTGCTGAACGAGGATCGGGTTGGCCGGGTCTATGGCTTCGACCTGACCGGGGCCGGCGCGGGGGCGGCGCTCGTGCTGGGCCTGATGAGCCTGCTGCATCCGTTCCAGCTTGTCGCGGCGCTGCTGGTGGTGCTGGCCGCGAGCGCCCTGTTCGGCAGCCGACCGCTCCGCGTCGGCTTGGCGTCGCTGGTGGCGCTGCTGGTCAGCGAGGCCGTGCTGCTGCTGGACCCGCAGGCGGACTACAACGACTTCAAGGCGATCTACGCCCCGCTGCATGTGCCGGACGCGAGGCAAGTCGCAGAGGTCCGCTCGCCACGCGGCCTCTATGCGCTGCTGGACGATTTCGCCGAGCGGGTCGACACCGACGTTTCCAACAACGCCGGCCTGTTGGGCGTGCCGGGACCGCCGCAGTCGCTCGGGCTGTATCGCGACGGCAACCGCATCGCCGCGCTGCCGAAGGCCGGGGGCGTCACCGCCGCCTTCGCTCCGGCGGCGCTCGATGCGCTCGCTTACCGCCTGCTGCCGGGCGCCCGCGTCATGCTGGCTGGAACCAGCGGCGGCTTCGGCATCCAGCAAGCCTTGAGCCTGGGCGCCAGCCATGTCGACGCGCTCGAACCCGATCCGGTGCTGCTCGGAGCGCTGCGGCATGGCCTTGGCCCGTCCCCGGCCCTCGCCGCCAACCCGCGCGTCGAGCTTTCCCCCGACAGCCCGCTGGCGATGGCGGGGCGGGGCGGAGGCTACGATCTCGTCGACATCGCCGGCGACTTCCTCGACGCCGCCGAGGCGAACAGCGCCGCCTACACCGCCGAGGCCATCGCCGGCTACCTTCGTGCGCTCAAGCCGGGCGGACTGGTGTCGATCCCAGTCTCGATCCGCGAGTTCCCGGTCTATGCCGTCCGCGTGCTGGCGACGGTGCAGGAGGCGTTGCGCCGCGCCGGCGCCGCCGACCCGGCGGCCAACGTCGTTGTTTACCGCTCCGCCTGGAACCTGCGCATCCTGGTCGGCAACGAGCCGTGGACGCCCGAACGCATCGCCGCCGTGCGTTCCTTCTGCGACGAGCGGTCGTTCGACGTGTCGTACTATCCCGGCATCGACGTCGAGGCCGCCCGCGCCAACATCTACAACGACCTGCCCGCTGTCAGCTTCGAGAACGGCGAGGTCACGTCGGGCGCCGGGTCGGAGGACGCGGTGGCGGACGAGGCGGGCCGGGTGCTCGCGGGCGAGCGCACGGAGTCGCAGGATGCGTTCAACCTGGCGCCGATCACGCTCGACCGGCCGTTCTACTACGCCATCCTGCGGCTCACCCAACTTCCGACGATCCTGAGACGGCTCGAAATCCTGCCGCAGGCGGAGGTTGGGCAGCTCGTCAACCTTGCTGTGCTGGCGCAGGCGGCGGTGATCGCGCTTGTTGTGCTGGCCGTGCCGCTGTTTGCGCCGCGCGTGGCCGGGCAGCGGTCGAGGCGTCTGGCTATGCTGCGGCCCATTTTGTACTTTGCCTCGCTCGGCCTGGGGTTCCTGTTCATCGAGATATTCCTGATCGAGAAGGCCAGCCTGTATCTTAACGACCGCACCAGCGCCTTTGCCCTCGTGTTGACGGGGATGCTGGTGTTCTCGGGGCTGGGCAGCCTGCTTGCCGACCGGGTGCGCCGGGTTGGCATCGCGCTCGCGGCGGCGGTGGTGGTGGGCTGGTGCGCGCTGGCGTTGCTGGGGCTGGAGCCATTTTTGCTGGCGACCTTGGGGCTGCCTTGGCTGTTGCGGGCCGTTATCATGGTGGCGCTGGTGGCGCCGGTGTCGTTGGCGCTTGGGATGCCGTTCCCGCTCGGCCTGGCGCGGGCCGGCACGGCTGGGGGCGGGTTGCTGCCGTGGGCCTGGGGCCTGAACGGCGCGTTTTCCGTGGTCGCCACGCCGCTGGCGAACCTTGTGGCTGTCCAATTCGGGTTCGACAGGGTTCTGTTAATCGCCGCATTGCTCTATGTCGTGACCTATCTCGCGTATCCCTCCGTACGAAAGACCGTCCAGTGGCAGACATCCCCCACCAGTTGAACCGGCGCTCCCTGTTGCTCGCCGCCGCCGCCGCTCCTTTTGCCGGGGCGGCGGTGGCTGCGCCGGGAGCGTGGTCCCGCGACGCCTACCTGGATGCCATGCGCAGGTCTGGCCGCCCGACGGACCTCTCGGAGCCGCAGTTCGACGCGATCCAGGCCCGCAAGCCCGCCGCTATGCGCCGGATCGAGACTTACTTAAAGGAGCACCTTGGCCACGCCGACCCGGCCGTGCTGCGCGCCTTCGGGGAGGTGCCGCGCGAGTACTTTCATTATGTCTATCCCGAGCACCGGTCGCAGTCCGGGGTCGCCTATGAAGACGACCCGAAGCCTTGGGCGCTCGGCTACGGCTCGGCGCTGTCGGATTATTTGGGCCAGGCCTACATGACCCAGGTCTGCAAGCCGCAGCCCAGCGACATTACGTTGGAGATCGGCACTGGCAGCGGCTTCCAGAGTTCGCTGCTGTCTCGCATCGTCAAGCGCAGCTACTCGATCGAGATCATCGAGCCGCTGGGCAATGCGGTGGGCAAGATCTTTGCGCCGCTCGGCTACCATAACGTCGAGAGCCGGGTGGGGGATGGGTATTTCGGCTGGCCGGAGGTTAAGGGCGGGTTTGACGTGATCATTGTGACGTGCGCCGCGCAGTATGCGCCGCCGGAGCTGTTCAAGCAGTTGAAGCCGGGGGGGCGGATGCTGATCCCGATTGGCCAGCCGTTCAAGCGGGGGCAGTTGCTGTATGTTTACACTAAGGATGATGAGGGGAAGGTGCATTCTCGGAAGGATGTTGGGGTGTTCTTTATTCCGATGACGGGGGCGATGATGAACCGGCCTAAGCCTGGGGGCGGGGCGGGGGAAGGGCCGGTTGCGGCGCCGGCGACCGCGGCAGAGTGAACACTTCTTTATAAGATCGATATCGAGACGAGATAACACCTCTACCGACGGGAAAGGTCGAGTCGAACTCAGCTTTGACGAGTTGCGCCCATGCGCTCGGAAGTAGTAATAGACGGTTCGTCTCAGCACCCCTGTTGCTACATGATCCTGACTCAAGCTTAGTGAGGCTATATCCAACGCACTGATACATGTAATAAAATGAGTGAATTATGGTAAGCGGAATTGATGCGGATGAATTGACCACGGAGGACGAGGCGGATGAGGCCCCGTATATTGAGTTTGATATCTCAGTATCCCCATCTGATCCAAGTTTAGAACTGCTATCGCAGCAGATTGACCGCGGAGATATCATAACCCCGTTTTATCAACGCAAATATGTTTGGAAAATCGAGCAAGCATCGAAACTTATCGAGTCGTTCTTGATGGGATTGCCAGTCCCACAAGTCTTTCTCTACGTGAACGCTGATGATCGACTCGAAGTAATCGATGGCCAGCAACGCCTCATGTCTGTTAAATATTTTATGGAAGGGCTTTTTGGCGAGGAAGATGATAAAGGCAGGAGGCAAGTCTTCAAGCTAAAGGACCTATCTGAACGATCTGAATATAATGGAAAAACATTTAGTGATCTTCTTCCAAAAGATCAACGAAAATTCCGAAATTCCACATTGCGTGCGATTAATATAAAACAATTAAAACCGAGCCTTCGCAATGATAGTGTATTTCATATATTTGAGAGACTTAACACGGGCGAAACGCAACTCAAACCTCAGGAGATTCGGAATGCGGTGTATCGTGGAAATATTGTTGCAAGACTGAGTGAACTCAATGAGACGCCAGGTTGGCGAAATATTCTCGGTATCGCGCGAGCCGACAAGAATCAAAAAGATGTAGAACTGATTCTTAGGCTTTTTGCACTCTTTGAGGTCTGGGTTGGTTATGAAAAACCAATGCTTCACTATCTTAACAAGATAATGGATCGTGAGCGGGCCTTTGAGTCTGAGCGCGCTGCGCGTTTTGCGACACGATTTCCTCAAGTTGTCCAGATCATCAACGACGCTCTGAAAAGACCATTCCGGCCACGAGGTGTTATAAACTCAGCGGTACTCGAAGCTGTTATGATAACGTTGCTGGAGAATGAAGCTATAAAATCGAGTGATTTAGCAAAATGTTACGATAAACTTCTACAAAGTAGAGCATTTCTTAATGTTATTACAGGTGGAACAACCGATACCCTTGTTCTTAAACATAGACTTAGTTTAGCTCGTGAAGTGCTTTCAAGTGGCAAGAGTTGATCTCGACACTATTCTGGGAAGACCAGAAATTCTCGTACAAGAAATAAAGAATTTCGTTTCCAATGATCCAAAATCTATTCAGTTCCGAGCCGATTTAGCAGGCCTTCTCGTTGTTGCGATGTCGGCGTCCTATGAGGCTTGCGTTAAGGAGACGTTGATGAGTTTTGCGTCGCGACATCATAGCCAGTTTGGAACTTTTGCTCAGAATCATTTTCACAAACTAAACAGTCGAGTCAGTCTGTCAGATTTATATGGCTATGCCAGGACATTTGATAATGCGATCCATCAGAGGTTTGGGCAGATCGTCGATGCTCGCAGGACTAAGATTTTAAATAGGATAGGAAAAGATATCACAAAGTCCTATAGTCAGATTCTTAGTTGGCGCCATGATTTCGCACATGCGGGAATAAGAAATACAACGGTTGAAGAAGCGCTTATGACTCACCGGTTGGCGAAAAGAGTTGTTCACTCATTCGGTGATGCATTTGGCTGATCTACATGTGACTTTAGATAAATGAACCAAGGTAACAGTCGCTACTAGTCATTTCTATATAACCAACACCATTTACAGTGCCCTGGTGTTGGGTCGCGCAAATGCACACAACAATTTTATAATTGCCTGCCCATTTACGCTCTCTAGCTTTGGGGCGCGATCCAACAGCACGACAGCGTCATGGCCCATCATCTTTCGCAATTTTCCCCTCTGCGTCAAGCTACGGGATTCACACATTTGACTGGGCGGCTGACTGGGCCGCGAGGGCGAAGCCGGCGGCCATGGCGGCGAATTGCGCCCATCCGGCACGCATGGTTTTGGGTCCGGGTGGTTTGTAATAG